>Ga0315282_10008067_pt1 | contig 17109 bp, 13 predicted proteins | sample YL17G07_20_MG_FD_203693 | JGI IMG/M metagenome (GOLD analysis project Ga0315282, IMG submission 203693) | Sediment microbial communities from Yellowstone Lake, YNP, Wyoming, USA - YL17G07_20 | ecosystem: Environmental > Aquatic > Freshwater > Lake > Sediment | place: USA: Wyoming | collected... | reverse complement strand
TGATCGAGCGTCAGGTTGCGGCGCTTTTGAGCGACCTGGACGAGTCTCGGGCGGCAGGGACATCCGCGGCCGAGAAGGCAAGTGGTCCATTTTGAGGTGTGCTATGATGCTGGCCACGCGCTGGGCAAGCGTCGTAGCGAGGGGCGTGGGCAGGCGCCTAGCCCTTAGGGCCTCGACCCAGCAGGTCAACATCGGCGGCAAGGCAAGAGACTCTTCTTGACCAGGAGCAAGGCCGTTGGCAGCTAGTGTGCGTTCTGCCGTCCTCACGCTCATCCGGGCCATCCAACGGGTGGTCGGCTGGGCGCTCATTCTCATTATCCTGGGCTTCCTGATTCTCTTCGGGCTGCAATTTCCTCACTCCACCCGGGTGGACTCCTTACGGTTCATCATTTACCTCCATCGCTGGGGCGATCCGGTTCTCACCGAGACCGGCGATTGGGTCGGAGTGGGTTGGCCGGCGGTCGGGGTGAGCTTCCTTCCCGTTTTGTTGGCGTTCGCCACGTGGCTAGTGAAAGTCGGCGTAGATTCAGCGCTGCTGTGGCTCGGGCGGCGGCTCGGTAAGGCCCAGGGCCGGGTGACCACGGAGGGCACCTTGGTAGATCTGGCGGGGCTGGGAGGTCTCCCCGCCGATTCGGAGCGAGGGCGCGAGGAACTCCTGAGACGCTACCGGCAAATCGAGGATGCGCTCAAGGCCTCGAAGCGCAAGACCTGCGCCTTCCTGGCGATTGACGTGGTCGGTTCCACGCAAATGAAACAAGGCGAGGAGGAGACGGCAATCCAGGCAACCTTCCAGGCTTACGAAGAGATGCTCAATCAGATCTTCGAGCAGCATGGCGCCTGGAAGGTGGCTTGGACACCGGATGGGGTGATGGTCTGTTTCCTCCAACTTGACCTGGCGGTCGCGGCGGGCCAGCGCATCCTGCAAAGCTTGCAGAAGTTCAATGAAGCGCATAACAAGCTGCGGACCCCGTTCCAAATCCGCAGCGGGTTGAACTACGGGGAAGTGGCCATTTTCGAAGACAGCAAGTTGGAGAGAGTGGCGGACCACGTCATCGACGTGGCGGGCCACATGCAGAAGGCAGGCAATCCCAACAGCCTGTGGGTGGGTGCGGATGTTTACAAGCTGCTGGCAGACAAATCCAGTTTCCGGCTGGTCAGCGGGGGCGTGGATGGCATGCCGGTTTATGAATGGAGTCTCGAGCCGGCGCGTCCCCGCGCCGCGCGCCGGACCGAGCCTCGCCCCGGCGCCGGAGAGCCACGCCGGCTGGGCCGCTACGAAATCGTGCAGGAGCTGGGTCACGGAGCCATGGGCGCTGTTTACAAGGCGCGCGACCCGCAGATTGGTCGCACGGCCGCCATCAAGGTCATCCTGGTGGAGGGGCAGTCTCCGGAGGATCGCGAGGAATACTTGCAGCGCTTCCACCGCGAAGCGCAGACGGCCGGCCAGATGTCCCACCCCGGCATTGTGACCATCTACGACGTGGCGGAGGACGACGAGGGCCAACCTTACTTGGTGATGGAGTACGTGCAGGGCACCACGCTCGACAAGCTGCTGGCTGCCAACCAGCCCGGTCAGCCGGGGGCGGCCTGGAGTCTCCGGCAGTTGCTGGGCATTGCCGTCCAGGTGGCGGACGCGCTCGACTACGCCCACCGCCGCAACGTGATCCACCGCGACATCAAACCGGCCAACATCCTGGTCACGCCCGAGGGCCAGGCCAAGATCGCGGACTTTGGTATCGCCAAGCTGGCAGGTACCCAGATGACGCACGCCGGGTTGATCGTGGGGACGCCGGCCTTCATGTCGCCCGAGCAAATTACCGGCGGCGTGGTCGATGCGCGAAGCGACATCTTCGCTTTCGGAATTCTGCTCTACTGGATGTGCACGGGCAGCCGGCCCTTCCCGGGAGAGGTCATCACGGAAGTGGCCTACAGGGTAGTACACACCCCGGCTCGTCCTGCGCGGGAATTGAACGCCGAGCTGCCCCCCGAGATGGAAGCCATCCTTTCCCGCTGCCTGGCCAAGAAACCCGAGGATCGGTACCAGACGGCGCGTGAATTGGCGGTGGACCTCGAAGCCCTGCGAGCCAAGCAGCCCGTCGCTACGGCGCTGCTGCCGTCCCCCTCGGCGTCCGACAGCTAACTGATGGAGGCTAAGATGCGTGAGCACCCCGATCATCACGATGCCGAGCTATTGTTGCGGCTCTACGATCTTCGGCGCGAGGCGAAGTTGCGCCAGGCGCGCGAATGGTTCGAGAATGAATTCCAGGCCAAATCGCTGGAAGACTTCTGGCTGCGCTGGCCCCCGGGCTGCCAGGAAAATGCCTTCTTCCGCATGGTGGTGAGCTACTGGGAGATGGCCGCTTCCATCGTGAACCACGGTCTCATCACGGAGGAGTTCTTCTTCGAGAATACGGGCGAGTTCTGGGCGGTTTGGGAGAAGATCAAGCACCTGGCCCCGGCACTGCGCGAGAATAGCAAGAACCCTCTCCTCTGGAGCAACCTGAAGAGTCTGGCCGACAACTACGAAAAGTGGATGGCGAAACGCGCCCCGGAAGCCCTCGAGGCCCTGCGCCGGCGGATGCAAGAGGCCACGGCGAAAAGGCCCGGCCCGCGTTAGGGAGCCGGGTAACGCAAGTCCCGCTCTCCGGACTTGCGGCTCTTCTGACAGCGGCGAGCCACGCCACGATTTAGCAGCATGCTGAAAAAGCTTCTTGGCATGTCATTCTGAGCGAAGCGAAGAAGCTCGTTCTTAATCGAACCGGGGACAGACGAGGTCCTTCGTCGCCGGCGGCTCCTCAGGATGACAATCCCGGAGGCTTTTTCAGCATTCCCTTGGGTGCCGTGGGCTTTTGTTTGTTCCCATCAAGAACCCACGGCGAATAAAGCTTGCTGTTGCTACCACCTCACACGACCAAGCTGGATGGGGCAGGCCGCCGCCCACGCGGGCCCTCACCCCCAGGCCCTCTCCCAGAGGGAGATGGTGGCCGAAGGCCAGATGAGGGGAGTGGGTAGGTACAAGCGCAGAGTTGTTCCGTAACGCTGCGGCGGTGGTTGTCGCCCAAGGGAAATCCCGGCGTAAAGGTCACGCGGAGCGTCCAGGACCGGCAAGAGTGGCACCGGAGAAACCACGCGCGCTCCCCTGTTGACTCCGTGCACCACCCAGCTACGATGATTGCAATCACGGAGCGAGGAGTTTATATTGCGATCCATCGTGTCTGCCTCACAAGAGCAGCGTGTGTGGCACGCACGCTGCGAATGTGCCGACCATACTTTTCGGCCATAACGGTAAGGCGATCTTAAGCAAGAATGAGGATAAGACCTCATGCAGCGGGGCCAATTAGGGATGCCCAGCTTTCACGAAGCTTTGGAGCAGTCACCCAGGGACCCCAAGTCTTGCTTGTATCCCGAGACTTTTCCCGCCTTTCCTCCGCTCGGCAAACGAATCAAAGCACTCCTGGTCTGGCCCAAGATTCCAACTTCGTTTTGGACCTTCACGGGCATGATCCAGGTCCTCCCGGAAAAGGCCGTCATGCCGCCGCTGGGACTCATCACGGTGGCCGCCTTGTGTCCCCAGGAATGGACCGTTCGCCTGATTGACCAGGCAGTGGAAGACCTTGGTGATGCCGACATACTCTGGGCGGATCTCGTCATGCTCAGCGCCATGCGAGTCCAGAAAGAAGGGCTTGAGGAGGTTCTTGCCCGCGCCCGTCGCCTGGGCCGGCGCACGATCGTGGGCGGACCCTACGCCAGTAGCGAACCGGACGAAGTGCTGAAGTTGGCGGATCACGTCGTGGTGGGCGAACCGGATGAGGTGTTTCACCACATCGCTAAAGACCTGGAAGACGGGACGGCGAAAAGGCTTTATGAGATCGAACAGAGGCCCGACGTCACCAGGACGCCCGTAGCAAGATTCGAGCTTTTAAAAACGGACTGCTATGCTTCCATGTCGATTCAGTTCTCCCGTGGCTGTCCGTTTCAATGTGAGTTCTGTGACATCATCGTGCTTTACGGACGAAAGCCTCGAACCAAGCGGCCCCAGCAAATACTGGCGGAACTGGACACGCTCCTGAGTCTGGGATGGGGAAAGCAGGTGTTTATTGTCGATGACAATTTCATCGGTAATCACCAGCTTGCGCTCGAGTTGGCCCGGGAGCTGGGAACGTGGCAGCGGGCTCATGGTTCCCCGCTGATGTTCTACACCGAAGCGTCGATGGACCTCGCCCGGCATCCGGCGCTGATTGAGGCTATGGTGAAGGCGAACTTCTTCTATGTCTTTCTCGGCATTGAAAGTCCTTCGAAAGCGTCCCTGGTGGAAGCGAAAAAGTTCCAGAACCTGGCACTGGAGCCCATTGATGCCGTGCAGTTTCTGCAGCGGAGCGGGCTCTGGGTTACGGCTGGATTCATCCTCGGGTTTGACTCCGACACCGAAGACACTTTCGCGCAGCAGATTCGCTTCATTGAGCGCGCAGCGATCCCCTGGGCCATGTTAAATTTCTTGCATGCGGTGCCGCAAACCCCGCTGCATGACCGAATGAAGAAAGAGGGGCGCTTGATCGAATCCAGGGTCAGCAGTAGCGATTCCACGCCGCCGAACTTCCATACAGTTCTGCCTGGCGAAGTTCTCCTGAGGGGCTTTCAAGAGACTATTGCTTCGATCTACCACCCGACGAAGTTCTACGAACGCGCGCGGCGTTCTCTCTCGAATTGGAAGAGCAGAAATTGCCAGCGGCCTGCCCATCAGCCGACGCTGGGAAGTATTATCAAGATTGTGCTCCGTTCGATCTGGCATCAGGGCTTACGGTCTTCCTACCGGGGAGCGTATTGGAAATACTTCTTTCAAATCCTTGGCCGGTATGCGATGAACCGCGCGAAGCTTTGGCTGGGTGTCACCCTCTTAATCTCAGGGCACCACTTTATTCCCTATGCCAAGGACGTGGTGCGGCAGGTTGAAGGGCAGATCCGCAAAATCGGAAATGAGCCGGAGCCCGTTGCCTCCGAGTTGTGAGAGCAGGGGTTAGCGGAAACGGACGCGGGCGACATGCCATGTCGCCCCTACCAGGGATCCCTGCACACATACGGTTCAGCCTCCGCTTCTGCAGCGGCGGTGTCCTCACCGGCGCTTTTCCGGGCTGAGGACAGCGGCGCTACAACAAGACCGTGCCACCATGTTCTGCATCCCTCAATATCTCGGACCGGAATTTGACATGGCAAGGGTGGGGGCGGAAAATAGACATGGGGCAAGACTAATGGGTGTTACGACGGCCAAACCCCAACTGCACGAGGCGCGCTGGTGGGAGCCGACCCCCCAGGGCAAGGCACACTGCTATCTCTGCCCTCGCCACTGCCAGATCGGCGAGGGGCTGACGGGATTCTGTTTCATCCGTAAGAACATCGGCGGGAAGCTCTACAGCCTCGGTTACGCCCAGCCTGCCGCGCTCCAAGTGGACCCGATCGAAAAAAAGCCGCTCAACCACTTCCTGCCCGGCACGAAGATTTTCTCCCTGGGCACGGCCGGGTGCAACATGGGCTGCTTCTTCTGCCAAAATTGGGACATCTCCAAGTCGCACTCGGACCAGGTGAGCTCGGAGCGCCTGGAGCCGGAGGCCGCGGTTCTCGCGGCCATCGAATACGGTTGTCCGAGCCTGGCCTTCACCTATAACGAGCCGACCATCTGGGGAGAATACGTGGTTGACATCGCGAAGCTCGCCCACCAGTTCGGCCTGAAGACGGTGATGGTGACGAACGGCTACATTACCCGCGCGGCGCTCCGTGACATTTACCAGCACATTGACGCGGCCAACGTCGATCTGAAGGCTTTCACGGAAGACTTCTACGCCAGGCAAACGCTCACCCACCTTCAACCGGTGCTCGAGGCGCTGAAGATTCTCCGCCGTGAGACCAGCGTATGGTTTGAGATTACCACCCTCCTGATTCCCACCCTGAACGACAGCTCGGAGGAAGTGAAAGGGCTCTGCGGCTGGATCTTGGAGAACCTGGGAGACGATGTTCCCCTGCACTTCACGGCCTTTCATCCGGCGTTCAAGCTGCACAATAAACCCAGTACTCCGCCTGCCACCCTGCACCGGGCACGCCATGTCGCGATGGAGATGGGGCTGAAGTACGTCTACGAGGGCAACATCCTCTCCGAGGCTGCCCACACCCTCTGCCCGGGCTGTAAGCGGACAATCGTAAAGCGCTCCTGGCACCAACTGGGCGACGTCCACATCAACGAAGATGGGACTTGCCAGTATTGCGGCTACAAGATTGCCGGCGTGTTCAAGAAACCTGCCTTGCCCTCCCAGAGCGCCGTCCATTCCCTGCGCCGCAAAGTCGAAGGCCTTCAGAACGCCAACCGTGTCGCTTAGACAAAGCGTGAGACTCGCCTAAGTCCCTCTACTGAAGTCCGTAGAAGAAGTATCCCGGCCCCACGCGCATGTTATGAATGAGCGCAGGCGGCGAGAGCGCCGCGATCAAGAGCCCACCTGCCATCTGCGCCAAGGCCAGCGGCCAGACATTGCGGTGCCGGGCATAGACTTCTGCCAGGACAAATCCCCCCAAACTTGTGGCGGCCAGGAGAATCGGATTGGGGATGTGCGCCGCGCCGAACATCAAGCCCACCAGGAGCGAACTCAGGTGGCGGCTGCGGACGATGCCCATCAGCCGGTTGTGAACGTACGATTGCGCCAAATACTGCTGGAAGAGGCACCAAAGCCCGTAGGTGGCGAACACGACGAGTGTCCGCTGGCTCGGCGCGGCGAGAATCAGGGTTCGGCTGGCAAATCCGTAAAGGAGGAGAGGAATGTAAATAGCTACGGCGAGGGGGAAGATAGTGCTGGCGCCGGCGCGCAGGCCGCGCCAGGTGAGTCCGAGGTCGTGGAGCCCTTCGCGGTGCGCGACGTGGCTGCCCAGCACGGCGGCGAGCAGCGCCATCCAGGCACGCGGGTAAGTGAACTGCCAGCGCCAAATGTAGAGGAGAATGCCGGCGTAAATGAGCAGGAGTTCGAGTCCCGTGGCGAGGCGCGCTGCGGGCGGTGCCGTGCCGGAAGAAAGAACTCCAGGTTGCGAGGTCGTCGCGCTCATGATGCCGCGGAGGTTCATTGTACGGCAAGAACAGCAGGGATGGAGAAGGAGAAGAGTTACAAGGTTCGCCCCGGGCCGGCTTGCGGATGTCTTCAAATAGTAACTGCCGCGGCAGGGGCCAGCGCCTGGCGGTCGGAGGGTGGCGGCTATCTGGAGCCAGAGTAGTAGGACCACTCGCTGGCCCAGGTGGCCACGCGGAACCAATAGCGACCGAACATAACCACTTGCTGGCCGAGGAAGAGCAAGGCGACCAGGATGGGTCCGCGGTATTGGGTCCACCCGGCCTCGGCTACCGGCGCGTTGATCAGCGACCACGGAACTACCAGCCGATAAAGCCCCAGCAACGCAAGCCCGCAGAGTGCCGGCAGGGCATAGACCGTCACGGCCCGGCGAAAACGCGTCAGGCAGAAGCCCAGGGAAGATAGGAAGGCTCCCGCGGCGCTTGAACCGTCTTCCATCACCAGCTTGACTCGCGCGTAGTCCAGGATGAGGTTTACCAAACCCACGCCGAGCAGTAGCAGGAGGGCCGCTCCCAGCCGCACCCAGAAATCAGCGCGATCGCTCTGCCAGTCATAGGTCCACTTATCGATGACGTTGCCCAGGCTCTGGTGCAGCAGGCGGAAAACAACCCAGTAGCAGAGCAGACCCAAAATCATCAGGCGAATCAGCCGCCAGGCGTAACGCCAGGTGTCGCGAAAGAACTCGCCCAGCGAGAAGGGCGCGTCAGGATTCCGCAGGCGGCCGAGGACACCTCCCGCCAGGATGGTATTCACCGGGATCGAGAGCAATCCCACCAGGGCAATCACCGCCGCGTAGCGTCCCAGCGATCCCGGGCTGTTGAGGGAGAAATCCGTCAGCCAGTCGGTCGGCAAGCCCCGGAGAAGCTCCTGGCTCATGAGGCTCTGCCCCGTGAATTGCAGGATGCCGCGATAAATGGGCAAAGCGGCCAGGGTGGCCAGTCCGAGATTCGCGAGGAAGAGTACCCAGACCGCCCCCCGGCCGCGGCGGGCCAGGCTGAACCCTTGCTGGATGGCTGCTCTTGAGGTCATCGTGTTCCTCCGCAATGTGCTCACGTAGCGCCGGCCTTCAGGCCGGCAGAGAGAGTTGCCCGGCGGAAGCCGGGCGCCACGTGCTAGCCGAAAAAGCTCGCGGCAAAAAACAGGTTCTCTAACCAGAAGATCCACCGCACATACCATTTGGCGGCGGCGCGGTTGTCTTGCTTGGTGAGGCGGCTGTTGTTGGTGAAGTTCGCGTCCAGCGCCAGCTTTCTGGCCGGGTCAACCTCGGCAGAGACCACCTTGGCGGGCTTCTCATAAACGTACTTGATCCAGCGATACTTCCCCTCCCACAGTTCGCGCACCGTTTCTCCATTGGCGAAGCGAATCAGAACGTCCACGGGTGCGGCGGCCTCGCCCAGGCGCCGGACGACGACGGTCGAGCGGTAACGCTTGTCCGTGCTCTTCTCAAAGGCCTCGCGGGCGGGCTCTTCGAGGTAGGGCACTTTCTTTCCGCCCTCGTCGTAGATCCCTGCTTTGCCCTCCAGCGGCACGGTGATGATGTCGGCCACCGCATAGTCCACCAGATTCGAGCTGTAAAAGAACTGCTGGAAGAACCAGTCCAGGTTCTGGCCGGAGACTTCGTTGACCGTGGCAAAGAAATCCGGTGGGGTGGGGTGACGATAGCGCCACCGCTCGTGATAGGTGCGCAGGACGCGCGCCATCGTCTCGGGGCCCAGGTAGCTTTCCAGCGTGCGCAAGGTGAGCGCCGTGCGACCGTAGGAGTTGATGCCGTAGCTCGAGCCGCTCAGGTATTGCCAGCCTCTTCTGACCAGTTCGTCGTCCTTGGCGTGCTCGAGGTACCCGTAGCGGCTTTCGGTGCGCTCTGGGGACTCCACGCAGGAGAAGTACGCGCCCAGCGGAAGGTGGTTGACGCCCGCGAAGGGAAACGATGGCACGGAGACGTTCAGCCAGGATACCGCGGGGATGGGCATTCCCAGGACTTGCTCGTAGTGGCAGCTCGCGCCGTAAGCGGTCTCCAGCACCTTGCCCGTCGAGTACGTGTTGAAGCCCTCATCCAGCCAGGCATCCTCGAATTCGTTGTTGCCGACCAGGGCATACCAGAATTGGTGTCCAAACTCGTGCACGGTCACGCCCTCGGGGTTGAAAGAGCGCTCGCCCGGCCAGAAGTAGGTTCCGCCGGTAAAAAGCGTGGGGTATTCCATGCCGCCGGAGTTGGAGTGGCGTGCGGGGTCAACCACCGTCAGGGTGTCGTAGGGATACTGCCCGTACCACAGGCCGAAATACTTCAGCCCATAGAACGTGGCGCGGAAGTAGCGCTCGGCGAGATTTTGGTGGTCAGGTTGAAGGAGCAACGTCACGCTGACGTCGCGCAGCGCCACCTGATCGGTGGAAAGGTTCAATATCTTGGCCCAAGCGAAAAGCTCGTCCGGCTTCACCTCGTTGGCCGCTACGAAGGTTCGGGTCAGTGGGACGAAGTGCGGGCTGGCCGTCCAGGCAAAGTCGTGCACATCCTCCTGATAGAAGTTGTAGGTCGTGGTCTGGTCCGGGTTCTGCCGCTTGTCGCGGAGAAATCCCGTCGCGCCCACGATGTAGCTGGACGGCACGGTGAGCTCCACGTCGTACACGCCGTAATCCGCGAAGAACTCGGTGTTGGCATGAAACTGGTGGCAGTTCCAGCCGCCCGGCGGCGGAGGTGTGCTTGGCCCGTAATGGTGGGCGCGCTCGGCCGCGCTCTCGTAAACGCCGATTTTCGGAAACCACTGCGCCACGAAGAAATAGTCATCCACGTAGCCGGTGCGGGCCAGGCCGCGCGGCAGCTTGGAGGTGAAATCCACCGCAAGTTCAATGATTCCCAAGGGTGGAATCGGCTGAGGCAGTGCCACCCGCAGCACAGTCTGGTCGGCCGCGTTGTCGTCGTCGGGATGGACAAAGGATTTGGCGGAGGTCAAATCCGCGCCATCCACCATCTGGATCTTATCCACATCCACCCAACCCCACTTGTCTTTCTCCGGCGTGGTTCTCCATTCCTTGAGCGCCTCACGCCGCCGGCTGACGATGCTTTCCCGCAGGAACGTGCTATCCACGTTCTTGAAGGCGTTGAGATAGAGGTGGAAGTAGAGGTCGGGGATGGATTCCTCGGTGTGGTTCCGCCACCTCAGGGTATAGTGCCCTTTGACGGTTTTCGTGGCTGGGTCAAGCCGTGCCGACATCTTGTAGTGAACGATAGGATTCTCGAGGTGAGACTTGTAGGTTTGTCCCCAAACGAAAGTGCTGGCGCACGTGACCGCCGCCAGCATGGCTCCTACGGTGTTTCGTGGGATTCGCATCGTCCCTCCCCATGGGCTGGAATGAAGGGTTCAAGCGGGTGACGGACCGCCCCGAGTCAACCGGATACTCAGGCCGCGCCATTCTACCAGAGTCGCCGGGCAGGAGGAGCAGCAACAATTCCCGGGTCGGTTTACGACTTTGACCGAGAGTGGGTTGGGGCCTCCTGGCGTCTGTCGCTTCCGGGCTCAGGCCGGGCTCTGCCCATCGGGAAAACGAGCTGGGCCGCCACCCAGAGGCCGGCCAGCAACATCAGCCCTACGAATTCCAGTGCCGCGGCCCGCAAGAGCTTGCTCTGGGGAAGGCGCAAGGCGTCGCGCAGCCAGAGCCAGAGGCAGTTGTCATAGACGTAGGGCCCGGCCGGACAGTCGCGCACCGCCCGGGTGGCGGCAAAAAGGATGAGTCCGGCAAACATCACACCTATCAGGATTCGAAGCAGTTTCAGCATGGGAAGGTCATCGCGGCCTGTAGCGCCCGCCGGCAAGCGGCCATCTCTGTGTGACTGGAAGGTCGCCTCCGCGAATGACGTGCTGCATTCTACTCGCGTGGCGCCGGGCAGGGAAGAGAATCACCATGGTGCTCCCCGCGGCTAGAATGGCGTCATGAATTCACAGGTTCATCTGAGAGAAGAGTCCTCGAGGCGAAGCGACCTCGGCACGTCGGTACTTCTCGAGAGAGTTGACTGAGCCTGGCCCGGAGTTTTCAGAAAAGTCCTCCGAGGTTCAACACCACGATGGCGATCAGAATTGTCGTCATCCCGAGCGCGAGCAGTCTCCTTGTTCTCCGAGAGGTGGACTTCCATTCCCCGGCCAAGATTCCGCCTACGTTTGCCGCAAGGATGATGGAAGCGCTGAAAAGCGCGAAGCCTACCGAGGTCCCGTACCTGCCCGCCAACGTAGCGCCAATTCCGTATAAGACTATTCCACCCAACCAGAGCAGCGCCATGGCGATAGCCAGCGCGCCTTCCTTTGCCCACGCGCTCGTCCGGAAGGCCGACCAGGTGCCGTTGCGAAACAGCAGATAGACACAATAGAGCAGGTTGGGAATCAGGCCGGCCGGCAGGACCAGTGCCCAGACCGGATACGTGGAGGTGGCGGGATTCGCGCCCAGTTCCAGGCCTCGGCGGACGAGGTCGTGGCCAAAGTGGAATCCCAGGTTGAGATTCGCCCCGAACAAGCCGGTGAAAATCGTAATCGCCAGTCCCGCCGCGAAGCTCATCACGGCTCCGTCACCAACGCCAGCGCCCGTGGCCTGCTCCTTTTCTCTGCGGCGTCCCGCTACGCTGTAGAGAACGAGGCCGGGAAAAAGAATGGGCAGGCTGGCTAGTAAGAGGAGGCCGCGCGGACGAAACAGGTCGGCAGGATTGGCAGTCAGAATCGGAATAAGTGATCCGAGAAGACATCCCAGACCCGAGACGACGGCGAAGGCGAGGGCCATGCCCACCGCTTTGATGCTGAGTCCGAAGGTGGTTTGGGCGATGCCCCAGAGGAAACCGAAGAGCAGAGGGAGGAGAATTACTCGGCTGGGGGCTTCACGATAGAGTTCGCCCAGTTGCGGCACGAATCCTGCCGCCAGCACCCAGGGCAGGACCAGCAGCGCGGTCAGCGAAAACACCAGCCACGTGTTCTCCCATCGCCACTGGCGCGCGTACTTCATGGGAAGGGCAAAGCTCCCGTTCAGGCCCCCGCTCGCAATGATGACGGCCATGCCTAGCCAGAAGTGCTCGAGCATGAATTGTTCTCCGGTCGGACGGAAATTGAGGGCGGCGTGAAACAGATGGTGCCGCGGGACGGAGTTGAACCGCCGACGCCAGCCTTTTCAGGGCTGCGCTCTACCACCTGAGCTACCGCGGCACGGACCTTCATTCTCGGACGGAATCCCCACGCTGTCAAGAATGGGAGAAGGGGTGTCAAGGCTGTGTCCCAGCGTCGGGCAGGTCGAGCCGGACAGAAAGGGATGGGGGCTGGTTCCATCTGCCGTTGTGCTTCTGTGGCTCCTGAACCGCGCGAGAACCTACTGCCAGCTTGAGGCGGGAAAAGAGCTAGTCGTTCTCCCAGTCTTCGGGCGGGAATTCGACGCCCCAGAAGCGATGCGGCTCAACCCATTCCAGGCCGACGCGGCCCTCGTTCGGGGTGTTGGACTGGCCGACCCAGACCACCTCGAACTGCGCCACGCGGTTCTTGTCCTTGGTGCGCACGGAAAGCTCCTGCCCAAGGTTGAGGTGATAGGAAGTGCGGACCGACAAGCCGTGCTTGCTGACGGTAACCGTCTCGGTTTCCTCCGCGAAGTTGAAGCCGTCGGCATCCAGACCGCCGAGAATGATACGTGCGGTGTGAGGGATTCTGCCGGTCCGTCGCCGATTGGGGGTTTCTTCGGTTGGCATCAGAGGCCCTCCCGGAAAACGATTGCGTCGTTATGAGCCGCGGCAGCAGCCGCCCGCCACTGCCTGCGGGAGGGCCCAGCCCTCCCTTACCGCAGCGAGGTGTCAACCTCGTGGAGCCAGTCGGGCCGCTTCAGAACTTCGCGAGGCTTGGAGCCGTCCGGCGCGCTCACAATACCGTCTTTCTCCATCATGTCGATGAGGCGTGCGGCGCGGCCGTAGCCCAGGCGCAGGCGGCGCTGCAGCAGCGAAGTGGACGCCTTGCCGGACTCGACCACGATGCGGACCGCCTCGTCGTACACTTCGTCCAGCTCCTCGGCATCTTCCTCTTCTTCCAAGGGCTCGCCGTTGCGTTCCTTGTCGTGGAACGGCGTGAAGAACTCGTCATTGTATTGCGGATGCGACTGGGATTTCCACCAGTCCACCGCCTTGCCGATTTCCTTCTCGGTGACGAGGGGTCCGTGCAGGCGCAGCAGCCGGGCGCTGCCGGGCGGCATGAAGAGCATGTCGCCCCGGCCGAGCAAGGCTTCGGCGCCGTTGGAATCCAGGATGGTGCGGGAATCCACCTTGGAGGCGACGCGGAAGGAAATCCGCGAGGACATGTTGGCCTTGATGAGCCCCGTGATGACGTCCACCGAAGGGCGCTGCGTGGCCAGGATGAGGTGAATGCCCACGGCGCGCGCCATCTGCGCCAGGCGGGTAATGGATTCCTCCACCGTCTGCGGCTCCACCATCATCAGGTCGGCCAACTCGTCGATGACAATCACGATGTAAGGTAACGGCCGCTCGCGCTCGCCGGTGGTATCGAAGAGGTTGAGGGTCGAATCCGGCTCAAAAATCTTGTTGTACTGCTCGATGTTGCGTACGCCGTGTTCGGCCAGCTTCTTCAGCCGCTCTTCCATCTCCACCGTTGCCCGGCGCAGGACGTTCGCCGCCTGCTTCGGCTCGGTGACGATGGGCGTGAGCAGGTGCGGGATGCCGTCGTAAAGGCCGAGTTCCAGCCGCTTCGGGTCAATCAGGACGAACTTGACTTCTTCCGGCGTGGATTTGTAGAGCATCGAAATAATCATCGAGTTGATGGCCACGCTCTTGCCTGAGCCCGTGGAGCCGGCAATCATCAGGTGCGGCATCTGAGTCAGGTCGCCGATCTTCATCTTGCCCGTAATGTCCTTGCCCAGGCAGAGGCTCAGCTTGGAAGCCGAGGCGGCGAACTCGCTGGACTCGACCAGTTCCCGGAGGTGGATGGTCTCGCGGTGGAGGTTCGGCACCTCAATACCCACCGTGGACTTGCCGGGGATGCGCTCGATCAGGATGGACTCCGCCTTCATGGCCAGGCAGAGGTCGTCCACGAGGTTGGTGATGCGGCTGTACTTGATGCCCGCTTCCGGCTTGAACTCGTACGTGGTGACGACCGGTCCGGGATGAATCTGAGTCACCGCGCCCGTCACGCCGAATTCGCTGAATTTGTCCGTCAACCGTACCGCGCGTTCCTTGAGCTCGTCCTCGTCGATGCCCTGCTCGCCCTCGGGGGGACGCAGCAGCGTGGCGCTGGGCAGCTTGTAGGCGTGTGGGCCGCGGCCCACGATCCGGGGCGGCGGCACGGCAGCTTCCACTTCCAGCCCGGCCGCGCGAACCACAGGAGCTAGGGGACGATTCGCCGTGGGCGCTTCCCGGGATTCAGCCACGGAGCTGCGAGGGATGGCGGGCTGAGCGGCGGCGGGTGCGGCCGGTGCGGGTTTCGCTCCGACCCGCTGAATGACCACAGGTTCCTTGCCGACCACGCGCGCGCGCTCCACCTGTCGCTGCATGCGGGCGCGTTGCCTCGCCTCACGCCAAGCGTCCCAGCGTGCGCCCAGGGCCTTGAAGAAAACGAGTCGGGTGCGGAGGAACTGCACGGCCGCGGAGAAAGAGAACCGCGTGACGAGAAACAGGGAGGTCAGTAAGGCGGCGCCGGCCACGATGGCTGCTCCCAGGCGGTTGAAGGTGTGGACCAGTCCGGCGGTGAGCAAATAACCGGCCAACCCGCTCCCGCGTACCAACCCGCCCACCGGCGGCGTGTAAGGGAAGAGTTCCAGCAAGGAAGCGAGCGACCCGGCCAGCATCGCTGTGCCCACCGCCTTGGTCCACGGCGCTTCAAACGGCTGCGCCAGGAGCCAGCGCGTTCCCACCACAAAGAGCGCCAGGGGAACAAGGTAGGCCACCCAGCCGAGCGCCTGGTAGAGGAGGTCGGCGCTAAAAGCGCCCACCAGTCCAATCCAGTTGTGGATGGCGGTGCCCTCAATGGCGGAGGTGTGGAGAGACGGGTCCTGCGGCAGGTATGAGCCCAGGCTCAGCAGGAGCAACAACCCGGCTACGTCGAGCAAAAAACCTATCAGCTCGGAGAGCCGGCGGGCGTCGAGCAGGGGCGATTTGGAACCGGGAGTCGGCGAGGTGCCGTCGCGATGCTTTAGGGCCGGGGCTGCGGCAGGGGCAGGCATCTTCTAGCCTCTCTGAACTGGCGCCCTGTAAATACGGGTCTCAGGTCACAAGTTCCGGGTGCCGGGAAGAGACTTCCTTCGACACCAAGAACCTACCACCTGGCACTTAGGCGTGACGCAACCCCCATCCGAGGAGCAATACTACCACGCCCAATGCCACGCGGTAAACAACGAAAATTTTGAACGTCCGGTGCTCCAGGTAGCAGATCAGCCACGCGATGACAAGATAGCCCGAAACCCCGGCCAGCAGGATACCGACCAGGAATGGGAGGCGCATATCCGGCGGGATGCCGTGATGGAGAAGCTCCACGCCCTTCTTGAGCACGGCGCCGCCAATGATGGGCGTGGACAGCAGGAAGGAGAAGCGCGCGGCAGTCTCGCGGTTTACGCCGCGGAAGAGGGCCGCGGTCATGGTCGCTCCCGAGCGGGAAACGCCCGGGATGACGGCCAGCGCCTGGGCCAGCCCCACCAGGATTGCATCCAGTAGGTTGACCTGACCGAGCGTGATCTTGGGGGTTCGCGCCTGGTCGCCCGCCCACATCAGCAGGCCCACGACAATCAAAGCAGTGGCAATCACCTCCGGGTGACGAAGTTGACTTTCGGCCGCGCTTTCGAACAGCCAACCAGCCACTCCAGCCGGGATGGTGGCAACCACCAGGAACCAGAAGAGCCTGCGGTCTTCGCCGGAATGCGAGTTCTGCAGCCTGCCGATTCCCGAGGCGGCCGAGAACATGTCGATCCAGGCGCGCCAGAAATAGGCCAGGACAGCAACGAGCGTCCCGGCATGCAGCGCCACGTCAAACGTCAGCCCCGGGTCTTTCCACCCTAGCAGCCAGGGGAAAAGCGCCAGGTGGGCGGTGCTGGAGATGGGCAGCACTTCCGTGAGGCCTTGCACGATGGCGAGAACAACAGCCTGATAAAGCGGCATAGACCTCCGACGGACTTAGCGATTTGGCGATTGAGCGATTGTGTGAATCTCCAAGAGCCCAAATTCGCACCTGCGAACCAGTGGGCATCGTCGGTTCATCTGTTCAGATGTACGACGGGATCCCAGTTGTTGAGCCAACGGGTGAATTCGCGACACGGTTCCTGATATATGCCATCTGCAATCCGGAGCTGATCTTTCCGTGGTAGTCCCCTCGTTTCCCAGCAACGACGCTCTTCCGTAACCCAAAGGTACGTCTGAAACACCTTCTGCTTCTGCGAGCGATGAATCGATTTGAGTCGCCGCAATAACTCCCCGGGGGGAACAATAACGAAATCTGTTGTGTGCTCAGCGAATCCTTGCAATACCAGGACCCAGAAATCCGCCCGTGATTTCCGAAGTTTTTCGGGTTTGATTGTCCACCAGCCACAGGCTCGAAGGCGCTTCTGTAATACGAACTCCATGAGGTAAAGGTAATCCTTAGAGAATTTCACTTGAAGCGAAACGGCTCGTCGGTTGGTGCGATTCGAGACAAGCAGGTCTATGCCGCTGTCCTTGGTCGGAATCCAAACGTTGACTCTTGGGAAACGTCGCTCAACCTCCGAGCCGACAAGATACTCACCTGCGTGGACAGTGAACAACGGTTTCATGACTCTCAGACCTCCAGGATCACCGGCAAGACCATGGGTCGCTTGCCGGTTTCCTGGTCGAAGTGGCGGCGCAGCGCGGTGCGGATTTTCTCCTTGATGACGCCCCAGTCGCCCACTTCCTCGAGGTTCGATTTCTCGATGGTTTTGAGGATGACCTCGCGGGCGCTTTCCACCAGGTCCTGGGCCTCGTCCAGGGGCACGAAGCCGCGCGAGACGATTTCCGGCGGGGCTTTAAGCTCCCCGGTGTGCTCGT
>Ga0315282_10008066_pt1 | contig 17110 bp, 16 predicted proteins | sample YL17G07_20_MG_FD_203693 | JGI IMG/M metagenome (GOLD analysis project Ga0315282, IMG submission 203693) | Sediment microbial communities from Yellowstone Lake, YNP, Wyoming, USA - YL17G07_20 | ecosystem: Environmental > Aquatic > Freshwater > Lake > Sediment | place: USA: Wyoming | collected... | reverse complement strand
TTCCATCCCGCCAGCTTCAGGGCACTTGCATCGCCCTGGGTGTCTCGCTCACGTTCACACTGGGACTCTTCTCTCCCTCTTCAACCACCCGTGCTCTGCCTTGCAGGCGCCATTTGGGATAGCCCTTGCGGGTACCCGCCCGTCACAGGGCTTCCCGACCTTTGGCAGGCAGGCCTGCACCACTCCAGGCACCACTGTGGCAATCTCTAGCTCAGTGACTCCAGGTGCCGCGGTGGCCAATGGGGCCTGCAATGCAAAGGGCGCGCACTTCCAAAGTCGGCACAGCCGACCTAAGTGCGCGAGGGAAGCCTGTGGCGACTGCGGGTGCAAGGGCATCCCTGGCGCCAGAGGCAGAGCACGAGCCCGCCCGGCGATAGAGGGCCTCTTGCCGTTTTCTTGCGTGGGCTGCTGAACAAAGCTGTGAGAACTTCAACGCTAAGCAAAAATGCCGAAACTTAGTCCCCAACCTCCCGCCCCCGCGCTAAAGCGCCTGGCCACTCTCCTGCGCCCTCATGGCCGGCTGGCCGTGCTCCTCTCGGGCGGGGTGGACAGCAGCCTGCTCGCCGCCGCCGCCGCATCCGCCCTGGGGCCTGGGCGCGTCCTCGCCCTGACCTTCGCCTCCCCCCTCACCCCCGAGGAAGACCTGGCCGCCGCCCGGTCGGTCGCAGCCCAGCTCGGCCTGCGCCAGGCCGTCCTGCCCTACGACGCCTTGGGCATCCCCGAGGTGGCCGGCAACTCCCCCCTCCGCTGCTACGCCTGCAAGCGCGAGGTGATCCGCCTGGCCAAGGAGGCCGCCGCTGCCGAAGGCTTCCGCATTCTGGCCGAGGGCTCGAACGCAGGCGACATGGACGGGGCCCTGCGCCCCGGGATCCGCGCCGTGCGGGAGGCTGGCATCCTCAGCCCCCTGGCCGAAGCCGGATTAGGCAAGGCCGCCGTGCGCCACCTTGCCCGCGCCCTGTCGCTGGCCGTCTCGGAGCGGCCGTCGTCTCCCTGCCTGGCCACCCGCTTCCCCACCGGCCACCGCCTCACGGCAGCCGAGGTGTCCCTCGTGGCCATAGCTGAGCGGGAGCTGCGCGCCCTGGGCCTGTCCGTGGTGCGGCTGCGCTGGCGCGGGGTGGGCGAGGTCGCCCTCGAGGTCGGGGAGGCCGAGCTGGCCCTGGCCAAATCCAGGCGCCCCGCCATCGAGGCCCGCCTCACCGCCCTCGGCCTGAGGCTCGCCTGCGCCCCCCTGCCCTACGGGCAAGAAAAAGCCCCCGCGCGTGGCGGAGGCTTGGTCTGACTCTGTGCTTGGCTCCTAAGCGGCCTGGCCCCATTCCGGAATCTCGAACTCAACCCATGGCCCGTAAATCTTGTCCTTCCAGTAACCCGTGGCCTCTTCGCGGCTGAGGTCGCACTCCCTGCCGTGCGTCACCTCGTGGACGGGCGCGGGCTTGACCTCGAGCCGGTAATCGACGCCGAAGAACGCTGACTCGGGCTCAAACGTGTAGTCCTCCGGCACCTCGGCAAAGCTCAGATGGCCGCTCTCGCAACGGCGGGCCAGCTCGATCTCCCTCTCGACATCGGGCTCCTGCATATGACGGGCACCATCGAGCGGGACGTAGCCGTCGTTCATCCGGGTATCCGACTTGCGGAATGCCATCGTAGTCACCTCCTAGCAGGCTTTCATGGCGGGCTGCCTTACTTCGTCTACTCGAAAGGTAAGGCCCGGCCTGGGCTAGTCAAGAAAGGGCTCTCCGCGCCGCGGCCGCAAAATTAAGGCGCCCGGACCCTTGGGCGAGCCCACGGGGGGCTTTCGGTATCGCCAGGGTCCGAGCGTCGGTTCGGCCTGCCGTGAGCAGCCTAAGCGGCCAGCCCCATGCCTGGCACATCGTGCTCATACCAGGGGCCGGTAATGGCTTTGGCGCCGATCCGTGGCAGGTCGTATTCGTACCACGGCGGGGTGATCTTGCCCTTGAACGCCGCGTCGTTGGCCTCGGTGCTCAGGTCGCACTCCACGCCGCCCTGCCCGAAGGTGGACACCTCAGGCAGCCGCGGATCGAGCCGGTAGCCGGTGTAGGCCGACTCGTTGTCGAATGGATAGTCTTCCACGACCTCGGCAAAGCTCAGGTGGCCCGTCTCGCAACGCTCGGCCAGCTCGGCCTCGTGCCGCATCGCTTCGTTCTGCATGTGGCGGGATCCGTCGAGCGGGACGAAGCCGTCATTCATTCTCATGGTCTCCTCCTCGACGGCAGACTTGCTTCTTTTGTCTGCCTTCTAGCAAAAGCTAAAAGCTGCCCCGCCACAGTCAAGGCGGCGCGGCCGGTTGTGCGCAGAAGAACGTGCTATGGCGGGCAGAACTAGGAGCTTGTTGGAGGAGCTTGTTGGAGGAGAGGTCCGACTAAGGCCGCTCAAAAATGTCCAGCTGCAAGGCGCGGTGGCGAGCCGCCACGGGCAATAACCGGGCCCTTCAGGCTCCCGGCCACTGAGCGCTCGGCGTGGGCCCGGAACCCCTTGGCGTTGCCAAGGGGTGGTGGTTGCTGGCAGATACGGTTCCAATGGCGAGCCGCCACGGTCAATAACCGCCGCCTCCAACGGCTGGGGCATCTCCGGCGGCAGCAAGGCGGCGGCTTCCCCTCGGCGTTGCCGCGGGGGCGTGAGAGGCAGGGCTGCGCCGGTTGAAAATAAATTCCCTTCGGACCGAGGCGGACTGAGTATGCCGCAGGGACGAAGGATTAAGCGCGGGCGCAGCCGTTGGGCGTTTGGTCTGCGGCCTTTAGAACGAAAGGAGTTGGCCGGGCTGACGCTGGCTGCCCACACTCAGGCCGACGTCGCCACTGGCTCCGGCCGCGGTGAGGGTGGCGCTCGCGGCGGCCACGGCTATCTCGGGCCGGTTGTTGGTGCGGCTGAGGTGTGCCAGCACGACGTGGCGCAGGCCGGGGTGGAGGAGGCTGCCGAGCAAGGCCGCACTCTCGCCGTTGGACAGATGGCCGAGGTGCCCCGCGATGCGCCGCTTGAGCGGCCAGGGGTAGGGCCCGCGCTCGAGCATGTCGGGGTCGTGGTTGGACTCGATGACCAGGGCGGTGCAGCCGCGCAGCTGCTCGCGGGCGAGGCTGGTGGCCTGGCCGAGGTCGGTGGCGACCCCTAGGCGGGCGTGGCCGTCGTCGATGATGAAGCCGACCGGGGCGGCGGCGTCGTGGGGCAGCGCGAAGGGTGTGACGCGCAGTGCGCCAACCTCGAAGGTGGTGCCGGCGGCGAACTCGCAGAGGCCGCTCAAGGCACCCAGCCTCGCCTCCACCGCGGCGAAGGCCAGCCGGGCGGCAAAGAGCGGCGCGTTGAAGGAGCGCGAGGCGATGCCCACCCCGGCGCAGTGGTCGCTGTGCTCGTGGCTGAGCAGGACGCCGTCGAGGCGCTCGGCCTCGACCCCCGCCACGGCCAGGCGGCGGCGCAGCTCCCGGCGCGTCAGGCCGCAGTCGATGAGGAGGCGGGTCCGCCCCGATTCCACGTAGACGCAGTTGCCCGAGGAGCCGCTGGCCAGCACGCAGAGCTTCACTTGCCCCTCACTTGCCCGTGTGCCCGAAGCCGCCGCCGCCCCGGACGCTGCCCGGCAGCTCGGCCACCTCGCGCAGCTCGGCCCGCCACACGCGGGAGAGCACGAGCTGGGCGACCCGCTCGCCGCGCCGGACATGGTAGGGCTCGGCGCCGAAGTTGAACAGGGCGACCTTGACCTCGCCGCGATAGTCGGCGTCGATGGTGCCGGGGGCGTTGATGAGGCCGACCGAGTGCTTGACGGCCAGCCCGCTGCGGGGCCGCACCTGGACCTCGTAGCCTTCGGGCAGGGCGATGGCCAGGCCGGTGGGGACGAGTGCCCCGCGCCCCGGCTCGATCACCATCTCCTCCCGCACCGCGGCGCAGACGTCCATCCCCGCGGCCTTCTCGGACATGTAGCAGGGCAGCGGCAGGTCGGCGTCCTCCTCGGGGCGCAGCCGGCGCACCAGGACGCGCACGCCCTCGGGTTCGAGGGCAGCCGCAAAGCCGACCTGCATGGCCGGGTGCCGCGAGGAATGTGGCAACGAGAGATCCTCCCGAATGTTCTCCCTGAAAGGCTGGTAGCCGAGAGCTATAGCAGACGGGCTGAGTGCGGGCAAGCGACAATGGCAGGAGGGCGGCAAGGGCAAAAAAAGAAGAGGGCCAGCCCGTGGGCCGACCCTCGCTTGTCAAGAGGAAAGGGCTGCCCCTAGAACTCGCTGTTGGAGCCCCACGCCCCCCGGCGCTTCTTCTTGTGGTCGCGCTGGAGGCCGAAGGAGTCCGAGTGGCGCTGGGGCTTGGTAGTCTGGAAGCCTTGCTGAACGGCGCGGCGCGGCAACTGGTCGCGGTGCAGGCCGGCCGTGCCCTTGTGGCGCTCCCGCCTGTCGCCGGTCAGCTCCTTCACGCCATTCTTCTTCTTGGCCGCGTTACCGGCCACGTCGGCCTTCTTCGTGACCCCATCCTTGACCGCATCCTTGGCCACGGCCGCCGCATCCCCCGGCTGCGCCTTGACGTCAGCCTGCGGCTTCGGGGTGTCGGCCGCGTCGCCCTTGACGTCTGCGCCGCCCTGCTTGACGTCCTGTTTGGCTTCCGGCTGGCCTGGCTGAGCCGCGCCCACCACAGGTGCTGGCCCGGCGGCCTCGGCGGCGAGAACCCCAGGCGCCAGACAGGCGCTCAGCAGCAGGGCCGCGGCTCCCGCGGCAAACCTCCTCATCGCTCATCCTCCGTCGCTGTCACTTTTCCGTCGCTGTCACTCTGTAGGGGGCGTCGTACTTCCCAGGCCCACCCGGGCCGGGCCGCTCAGCTACGGCTTGCCGATATATATGCCCGAGGGCGCGAAGTAGTCACCGGGCAAGGGCCGCCGGGCAGACAGCCTTCTCGGCCAAAGTTCTCGGCCAGTAGGTTCAGGAGAGCGAGTAGGGCAGGTTAGTTGAGCCGCAGCAGCTCGCGGGGGAGCTGTGCCTCCTCCAGTGGCCCGAGCGTGGTCACGCTCAGGTGCTCGTCGCGGAACAGCCCCGTGGCCAGGTCGCGCAGCTCACGGGCCGTCACCGCCTCCATGGCCTGGATGACCTCTTCGTAGGGCAGGAAGCGGCCGAAGTTCATCTCGTTCTTGGCCAGGCGCGACATCCGGTTGTCGGTGTTCTCGGCCGAGAGCATGATGCTGCCCCGGAGGTGCTCCTTGGCCGCCCGCAGCTCGGCCTCGCCGATCGGGGTGCGCTTGAGGCGCTTGAGCTCGCGCACGATGAGGGTGAGCGCGGTGGGCACCTGCGCGGGGTCCACCCCGGCATAGACCCCCACCATCCCGGCGTCGGCGTAGGCGGACTGGAAGCTGTAGATGCTGTAGGCCAGGCCCTTCTTCTCGCGTACCTCCTGGAAGAGGCGCGAGCTCATGCTGCCCCCCAGCACGACGTTGAGCACGGCGGCCGCGTAGCGCTCCTCGGCCGTGGCCGAGGGCCCCTTGAGGCCCAGGCACAGGTGCACCTGCTCGAGCTCCCGGCTGACCACGGCCACCCGGCTGCAGGGCTGCGGGGCGAGCCTGGCCGGGGCGGGGCCACTGCTCTCAAGTGCCCCGAAGAGCGGCTCGATCAGGCGGCGCAGCGCGGCGTGGTTCACGTTGCCGGCCGCGACGACGAGGACACTGCCCGGCCGGTAGGCGCGGCGCATGTAGTCCCGGATGTGCCGGCGCCCCATGGCCATGACCGTCTCGTTGGTGCCCAGGATCGGCCCCCCCAGCGGGTGGTCGCCCCACACCGTCTGGCTGAGCAGGTCGTGGACGTACTCGTCGGGGGTGTCCTGCACCAACCCGATCTCCTGGAGCACCACCTGGCGCTCCCGCTCGATCTCGCGGGGCTTGAAGATGGACTCCAGGAAGATGTCCGAGAGCAGGTCGACGATGACGGGCAGGTGCTCGTCGAGCACCTTGGCGTGGAAGCAGGTGGTCTCCCTGCTGGTGAAGGCGTTGGACGCCCCGCCGATCGAGTCGATCTCGCGGGCGATCTGCTGGGCGTCCCGGCGCTTCGTGCCCTTGAAGACCATGTGCTCGATAAAGTGGGAGATGCCGGCCTCGGGCCCCGCCTCGTCGCGGGAGCCGGCCGTCACCCAGATGCCCAGGGACACCGAGCGCACATGGGGAATGCGCTCGGTGATGAGGCGCACGCCGTTGGCGAGGACCGCCTTGCGGTACACTAGTCCTCTCGCCTCGGGGGACGACCGCCGCCGCTGCCGCCACCACCGCTGCGACCGCGGCCACCACGACCGCCTCCGCCGCCGCCGCTACGGTGAGGGGGCCGGCGGTACTCACCACCCTCGCGCCCCTCTTGGCCCTCGGACAGCTCGCCCTCGGCCTCCGCGGCCAGCCGGGCGGACTCGGGCAGGGCGGCCTTGCGGCTGAGGCTGATCTTGCCGCGCTCGTCGATCCCCAGGACCTTGACCACGACCCGGTCGCCCTCCCTGACCACGTCGGTCACCTGCTTCACGTGGCGGTGGTCGAGCTGGGAGATGTGGACCAGGCCGTCGGTGCCCGGGATGACCTCGACGAAGGCGCCGAAGTCCATGATCTTGCGCACGGTGCCTTCATAGATGGCGCCGATCTCGACCTCGCGCACGATCTCCCTGATCATGGCCACGGCACGCGCGGCGGCCTCGGAGTCGGCCGAGATGATGTTCACCCGGCCCGAGTCCTCGACGTCGATCTTCACCCCCGTCTCGGCGACGATACTCTTGATGACCTTCCCACCTGGGCCGATCACTTCGCGGATCTTGTCCGGGTTGATGTTGAAGCTGATGATGCGCGGGGCGTAGGGCGAGATGTCGGCCCGCGGCTGGGCGAGCACTTCGTTCATCTTGCCCAGGATGACGAGCCTGCCCGCCTTGGCCTGGTGCAGGCCCTGGCGCAGGACCTCCTTGGTGACGCCCGTCACCTTGATGTCCATCTGGATGCCCGCCACCCCGGCGGCCGTCCCGGCGATCTTGAAGTCCATGTCGCCGGAGTGGTCCTCATCGCCCAGGATGTCCGACAGGACGAGGGCCCGCTCGCCTTCCTTCACCAGCCCCATGGCGATGCCCGCCACGGGTGCCGAGATGGGCACGCCGGCGTCCATGAGCGACAGGGCGCCCCCGCACACCGTGGCCATCGACGAGGAGCCGTTGCTCTCCTGGACGTCCGAGACGACGCGCAGGGTGTAGGGGAAGACGTCGGCATCGGGTAGCACGGCGGAGATGACCCGCTCGGCCAGCGCCCCGTGGCCGATCTCGCGCCGGCCGGGGCCGCGCAGCTTCTTGGCCTCGCCCACCGAGTAGGGCGGGAAGTTGTAGTGGAGCATGAAGTGCTTGAAGCGGTCACCCATGATGGACTCGATCTTCTGCTCGTCCTCGGCCGAGCCCAGCGTGGTCACGGCCAGCACCTGAGTTTCCCCGCGGGTGAACACGGCCGACCCGTGGGCGCGCGGCAGGGAGCCCACCTCGCACCAGATGGAGCGGACCTCGTCGAAGGCGCGGCCGTCGATGCGCTTGTTCTCGCGCAGCATGTACTGGCGGGTCACCTTGCGCTCGAGCTCGTCCCAGATGGCCCCCATCTCGCGGCCCCGTTCCTCGTAGGCCTCGCCCAGCTTCGCCTGGAGGTGTGCCTTCAGCTCGTCGCGCACGACATGCAGGGCGGCGTGGCGGCCCATCTTCTCCTTGACCAGCAGGGCGACCTCGACCTTGCCCCCGAAGGCGGCCTCCATCGCCTTGATGAGGGCCTCGTCGCGGGGTGGGGGAACCACCTCGCGCTTGGGCTTGCCGGCGGCCTCGCGCAGCTTGTCCTGGAGGTCGAAGAGGGGCTTCATGCCCTCGTGGGCGAAGAAGATGGCCTCGAGGAGCGTGTCCTCGTCAACCAGCTTGGCGCCACCCTCGACCATGACGATGCCCTCGCGGCTCCCGGCCACGATGACGTTGATGTCGCTCTCCTCCATCTCGTCCTTCGTCGGGTTGAGGACGAAGCTGCCCTTCACCCGGCCCACCCGCACGCCGGCGACGGGGCCGGAGAACGGGATGTCGGAGATGGACAGGGCGGCCGAGGCGCCGGTCAGGGCCAGCACGTCGGGCTCGATCTGAGGATCAACCGAGAGCACGGTGGCGATGATCTGCGTTTCCTTGCGGTAGCCCTTGGGGAAGAGCGGGCGGATCGGGCGGTCGATGACGCGGGCGGTCAGGGTCTCCTTCTCGGAGGGGCGCCCTATCTCGCGGCGGAAGAAGCTGCCCGGGATGCGTCCGGCGGCGTAGGCCATCTCCTGGTAGTCGACGGTGAGCGGGAAGAAGTCGACGTCGCGCTCCTCGTCGGTACCGGTGGCGGCCACCAGGACCGTGGTATCACCGTAGGTGACAATAACTGAGCCGCTGGCCTGCTTGGCAATCCGGCCCGTCTCTATGGCAAACGGCTTGCCGGCCAGCTGGATCTCCAGCTTATGCATGCGGTATTTTTCCTTCCTCTCCGTGGAGAGCGTTTACTTGCGCAGGCCCAACCGCTCGATGAGGGCGCGGTAGCGCTCGGTGTCCTTGCGCTTCAGATAGTTGAGCAGATGTCGCCTCTGGCCGACCAGCTTGAGCAGGCCCCGGCGGGAGTGGTGGTCCTTGCCATGGACCTTGAAGTGCTCGGTCAGGTAGTTGATGCGCTCCGAGAGCAGCGCAATCTGCACCTCCGGAGAGCCGGTGTCACCCTCATGAGTCCTGTAACCGTCGATGACGCTCTTTTTCCGTTCGGCAGATAAGACCACTTTACCTCTCTCCTCTCGCTGCATGGAATCCACGGCCGGAGCTGGAAGCCCCATGCCGGGTCTAAGACTGCGGCATAAAAACCCTTAGCGTGCGCAGCTCGCGCGCCCCCGCCGCGCCTGCGGCCTCGAGCACGGCCACCAGCTCGCCGCCCGTGGTGAGGCGCACTACCCCCGCCAGATCCTCGGGCGGTCGGGGCAGCTCGGCCGCGGCGGGCACCCCTAGGCGGATGCGCTGCGCCTTGGCCTCGTCGACCTCCATCTCGGGCAGGTGGCGCAGGGCCTCGTTGAGGCGGGTGAGGCGCCCCTCGGCCAATTTTTTAGCCCCTCGCGGCCTGTCCTCCAGCTCGGCCAGCGGCAGGGCGTCTTCCACCCGCCACGGGCCGACCGAGAGGCGGCGCAGGGCCGTGAGGTGCGCCCGGGTGCCCAGGCGCTCACCGGCGTCCCTGGCCACGGCGCGGACGTATGTTCCGCTCGCGCAGGCCAACCGGAAACTAACCTCAGCACCCTCGATGCCCAGCACCTCCAGGGCGTAGATCTCGATCTCGCGGGGCTGCGGCTCCACCACTTCGCCCCGGCGCGCCCGGCAGTAGAGCGGCCGGCCTTCTTCCTTGAGGGCGCAGAAGTCGGGGGGTCGCTGCCACTGGCGCCCCACGAACCCCTGCAAGACCCTTTCCACCTCGGCCGGGTTGACGCAAACCGGCGCCGTGGCGATGACCCGCCCCTCGGCGTCGTCGGTGTCGGTGGCCTCGCCCAGCTTCATGGTGGCCAGGTAAGTCTTGTCCAGGCCAAGGAAAAAGCGGGCAATCTTAGTGCCTTCGCCGACCAGCACCGGCAGCAGCCCCGTGGCCAGCGGGTCCAGGGTGCCGCCGTGGCCGATCTTCTTCTCGCCCAGGAGCCGCCTCAGCCTGGCCACCACGCCGTGGGAGGTTATCCCCTGCGGCTTGTCGATGAGGAGCAGGCCGTTCATACGGCCACCTCGCCCTCAGTGGACATACCTGCGGGGGCCGTACCTTCGATGGCCGCCCCGAGGGCCGAGACGAGCTGCCGGCGGGCACTCTTCAGGGGGGCCTCCAGGCGCAGCCCGGCCGCGTTGGGGTGGCCGCCGCCGCCCAGCCGCTCGGCCACGCTGGCGACGTTGATGCCGTTCCTCGAGCGCAGGGAGACCTCGATGCCCCCCGCCTCGTCCTCGGTCATCAGGGCGATGACCTCGACCCCGGCCATGGAGCTGACCTGGTTGATGAGCCCGGCAGAGTCCTCGAGGTCGGCCTCCGCCGTCTCGAGCATCCGGCGGGTGACGCTGAGCACGGCGAGCCGGCCCCCTTCGAGGATCTCGAGGCTCCCCAGCATGAGCCCCAGCAGCCGCAGCTTGGCCACGCTGTAGTCGTCGAAGAGGTGGCGGGCGACGTCGATCGGCTTGACCCCGAGGGCGACCATCTCGGCCGCCAGTTCGAAGGCGCGGGCGTTGGTGTTGGCGTTGGCGAAGTTGCCGGTGTCGGAGGCCACCGCCACGTAGAGGTTCAGGGCGACCGACCCGCTGATGGGCCAGGGGAGTGCGCGGATCAGCCGGTGGACGATCTCGCCCGTGGCGCAGCTCGTGCCATCGACCAGCTCGAGGTGGCCGAAGCCGCCCCCGGTCTGGTGGTGGTCGATGTTGATGAGCAGCGGATGGCCGGCCAGCTCCGGGGCAAGAGGCCCCACGCGGGCGAGCGAGCCGCAGTCGAGCACGATGGCGACCTCGCAGCCCTCGGCCCCGCGTGTGTCCAGCCGCTCGATGCCGGGCAGGAAGCGGTAGAGCCGGGGGGCGGGCTCCGGGGCGTGGATGACGACGCGCTTGCCCATCTCGATGAGCACCTGGGCAAGGGCAAGGGTCGAGCCCAGCCCGTCGCCGTCGGGGTGGCGGTGCGTGGCCAGGAAGAAGGAGCCCTTCCCCCTAAGAGTTGCTGCCGCCTTCTGTATCCGGTTCATCATGCTCATGAATCTCTTTCAGTATCCGCTCGATGCGCCCCGCGTAGTCGAACGATTCGTCGTAGGTGAAGCTCAGCTCCGGTAAGTGCTTGAGGCGCAGCCGGCGGCCCAGCTCCCGCCTGAAAAACCCGGCCGAGCTGGCCAGCCCGGCCTCCACCTGGCGGCGCCGCTTGGACGAGCTCTGCTCCTCGCCCATCAGGCAGAAGTAGACGCGGCCCGTCTTGAGGTCATCGGCCATCTCCACCCCGGTGACGGTGATGAACCCCTCGAGCCGTGGGTCCTTCGCCCGGCGGCTGATGAGCTCACTGAGCTCGGCCCGCAGGGTGTTGCCCAGCTGCACTGCCCGCCGCGACCCCATTAGAATTGCCTCAAACGTTCAGTATCTCGATGTCGGTCTCGACCACTTCGGCCACCTGCATGCCCTCGACCGCGTTGAGGACGTTGTCGAGGCAGCTGTTGACGAAGCCCTGGTCGTTGCCGACCACGCTCACGCCGATCTCCAGGCGCCGCAGCAGGTCGTTGCCGCCCACCTCGGCCACCGAGGCGTTGAACTTATTCTTGATGCGCTCGATGATCTTGCGCTTCACCGAGCGCTTGTCCTTCAGCGAGTTGCCGCCGTGGAGCAAGAGCACGATCTTGGCTACCCCGACGAACATTTGCCTGCCTGGCCTTCGGCGCCGCCGATCAGCTGCCCTTGGGCGCCTGGAGCTCGGCCTTGATCTGCTCCATCTGGTAGGCCTCGATCACGTCGCCGACCTTGACGTCGTTGTAGTTCTCGATGCCGATGCCGCACTCGTAGCCGGTGGTGACTTCCTTGACGTCGTCCTTGAAGCGGCGAAGGCTCCCCAGCTTGCCGTCATAGATGACCACGCCGTCGCGCAGCAGCCGCGCCTTGGCGGTGCGCTCGATCTTGCCGTCGGTCACGTAGCAGCCGGCCACCGTGCCCACCTTCGGCACGCTGAAGGTCTCGCGGACCTCGGCCCGGCCCATGACCTTCTCCTTGAAGATGGGCTCGAGCAGCCCCGTCATGGCGTCGCGGATCTCGGCGATGAGCTGGTAGATGACGTCGTAGTAGCGGACGTCGACGTGCTCCTGCTCGGCCAGGGCCGACACCTTGGCGTTGGCCCGCACGCCGAAGCCGATGATGATGGCGTCGGAGGCCGAGGCCAGCATGACGTCGGTCTCGCTGATGGAGCCGGTCGCGGCGTGGATGACGTTGACCTTGACCTCGGCGGTGGACTGCTTGGCCAGCGACTCCTGGAGGGCCTCGATGGAGCCCTGGACGTCGGCGCGCAGCACGATGTTGAGCTCCTTGGCCTTGCCTTCCTTGATGCGCTCGTAGAGCTTGTCGAGGCTGATCTTGGTGACGACCGCCAGCTCCTTCTCGCGCACCTTGAGCTGCCGGTGAGCGGCCACCTGGCGGGCCTTGCGCTCGTCTTCGAGCACCACGAAGTCGTCGCCGGCCATAGGCACGCCGGTGAGACCCTGGACCTCGCCGGGAAGGCCCGGGGTCAGCTCCTCGACCCGCTGGCCGAGGTCGTCGAAGATGGCCCGCACGCGGCCCGAATGGAGGCCGCACACCAGGGCGTCGCCCGGGCGCAGCGTGCCTTCCTGGACGAGGACGGTGGCCGCGGGGCCGCGGCCCTTATCTAACCTGGCCTCGATGACGCGCCCGCGGGCGAGCTTGGCCGGGTTGGCCTTGAGCTCCAGGATCTCGGCCTGGAGCAGTATCGACTCGAGCAACTCCTGGATGCCCGTGCGCTGCTTGGCCGACACCTGGGCAAAGACGGTGTCTCCGCCCCAGTCCTCGGGGAGCAGCCCGTGGTCGGCCAGCTCCTTCCTGACGCGGTCGGGGTTGGCGCCCGGCTTGTCGATCTTGTTGATGGCGACGATGATGGGCACCTGTGCCGCGCGGGCGTGGTTGATCGCCTCGACGGTCTGGTCCATCACCCCGTCGTCGGCCGCCACCACCAGCACGACGAAGTCGGTCACCTGGGCGCCACGGGCACGCATGGCGGTGAAGGCCTCGTGGCCCGGCGTGTCGAGGAAGACGACGTCGCCGCCGGCCAGGCGGACGTGATAGGCGCCGATGTGCTGCGTGATGCCGCCCGCCTCGGTCAGGATGACGTTGGTCTCGCGGATGGCGTCGAGCAGCGATGTCTTGCCGTGGTCGACGTGGCCCATGATGGTCACCACCGGGGGCCGCATCTTGAGCTCCTCGGGGGTGTCCTTCTCGGCCTGGAGGATCTCCTCCTCCTCGAAGGCGGCGCGCTCCACCTCGTAGCCGAACTCGGTGGCCACCAGTGTGGCGGCGTCGAAGTCGATCACCTGGTTGACGGTGACGATGACGCCCATCCCCATGAGCTTCTTGATGACCTCGGCACCCTTGACACCCATGCGCTTGGCCAGCTCGCCGACGTTGATCGTGTCGACCAGCTTGATGCGACGCTTGATCGCCTTGGGCGTGGTCAGCTCGGTGTGGCGCTGGCGCTTGAGCTGGGTGGCCACGGTCTTGCCGGAGCGGCGGTTCTTGGCCGGGCGGTAGCCGCGCTGGGTCTCGTCGCCGTAGAGCTGTGCCTTGTCGAACACCTCGCGCTTGCGCAGCTTGCTCGCCGCCGCGCGGGTGCGGTCGTCGGCGGTGCCGGGCCGCTTCTTTTTCTTGTGGCGCTCGGCCTCGGCCAGGCTCTCGGGCGTGGGGGGCGCCGGGGCGGCGCCGGGACGCGGCGGGGCGGCCGGGCGAGGCGGGCCACCGGGGCGACCTGCGGGGCGCCTGTCTTCGGGCCCGGCGGGCCTGGGCGAGGGGCGCGCGATGACCACCGCGGACTCGGTGGGCCGCACCCTCTTCTCCGCCATGCGGATGATGCGGGCGGGTTCCTCCTTGCGGCGGCCCCTGACGGCCGAGGCGTCGGGCTTGGGCAGCACCTTCTCGACCAGCGGGGCCACGATCGCCTCGACGGGGGGCACCTGCGGGGCTCCGGCCGCGCTTGGCCCTCGGGCCGGGATCGTCTCGACCACCGGCTGCTGCTCGGGGGCGGGCGGCGCGGGTGCGGCCGACCTGACCGGGGGAGCGGGCGGCTCGGGGCGCCTGATGATGCGCGCCGGCCTGTCGGGATGCCGCTCCCGGACGGCTTTGGCCTTCCCTTCGGCGGGCCTCTCGGGCTCGGCGGCTGCCCCGGCGGCTACGGTTTCGCCTGGGGCCTGCTCCGCTGGCTCCTCGCCCTCGTAGGCCTCACCCTGCTGGGCGGCCTCATAGGCCTGCATGGCGTCTTCGGACTGGTCCGTCGGCATGAACTGACGGCGGCGCCGGATGACGCTCGGCTTGATGCGCTGTTCGACTATGACCTCAGATGTCAATCCCAGGATCCTCTCCTTGATCTCTCTTACCTGCTCCTCATCCAGGGTAGACTGGTGCGACTTCACGTCGAAGCCGTCCTTGATGAGGCGGTCGACGAGGTCTTTCGACTCCCAGCCGATCTCTTTGGCCAACTCATGTACCCTGGTTTTACTCATGTCGTTATCTCCCCCCGGCCCGCCTTCTCAATGCCAGTCTCAGCCAGTCTCGCTCGCCAGCCGGTGAAACTCCTCCGGCACTCCCTCCAGGCTGAGCCGCTGGGAACTCCGAAACAATCGCCGCAGCCGCTCATCCTTGACCCGCAGCAGCCTGTTCGCACAGGCCGCCGTTGCACAGCAGTAGCCGCCACGCCCCGGCTCCCTCTGGGGCCGGTCCACGACGAGGCGGCCCTCGCGCGCCACGAGGCGGACGAGGTCGGTCTTACTCTTCCTGGCGCCGCAGCCCAGGCACGTCCGCTGAGGACTGCCCAACCGCCGCCACCTCCTCGCCGGAGGCCGCGGGCTCACCGGCCTCGGGCTCATCAGCCGGCGCGCTCGCCGGCGCGGCAGCCGCCTCAGCCGCCGCCTGTTCCTCGGCCGCCGCCTGTTCGTGCCGCTTGCCCGCCGCCCCCTCGAGGGCGAACAGGTCGCGGGCGGCCTGGACGATGCGCTCGGCGTTGTGCGTCGTCACCCCCAGGAGCTGCACCAGCTCATCGGGCTCGGAGCGGGCGACGTCCTCGGTCGAGGTGAAGCCGGCGTCAGACAGGGCGTCGGCCGAGACCTCACCGATGGCCGCCAGCTGCACCAGCGACTCGTAGCCCTTGCGGACCGAGGCCTTGTACTTGGTCTCGCTCACCACGTCGAGCTTCCAGCCCGACAGCTTCGAGGCCAGGCGCACGTTCTGGCCCTGCTTGCCGATGGCCAGCGACAATTGCTCGTCGGAGACGACGACCTCCATCGACTGGTTGGTCTTGTCGATGATGACGCGCATCACCTCGGCCGGGGCCAGGGCGTTGCACACGAAGCGGGCCGGGTCGGGGTTCCAGGCGATGATGTCGATCTTCTCGCCGCGGAGCTCCTGCACCACACTCTGCACGCGCGCCCCGCGCATGCCCACGCAGGCCCCCACCGGGTCGATGTCGTGATCGTCTGAGATGACCGCGATCTTGGAGCGGTGGCCCGGCTCGCGGGCGGCCGCCACGATGTGGACGATGCCTTCCTCGATCTCGGGCACCTCGAGCTTGAAGAGGGCCTTCAGGAAGTCGGGGTGCGTGCGCGAAAGTATTATCTGCGGCCCCTTGCTTACCTGCTTGACGTCGAGCACGAGGGCGCGGATGCGGTCGCCCTGGCGGTAGCCTTCGCGGGGCACCTGCTCGCGGGGCGGCAGCACGGCCTCGGCGCGGCCCAGGTTGACGATGAGGCTGCCCTTGTCGAAGCGCTGGACGATGCCGTTGATGATCTCGCCCTTGCGGTCCTTGTAGTCGTCATAGACGACGTCGCGCTCGGCCTCTTTGATGCGCTGGATGATCACCTGCTTGGCCGACTGAGCGGCGATGCGGCCGAACTCGGCGGTGTCCATCTTGGTGCCCAGCGAGTCGCCGAGCTGGCACTCGGGGTCGAGCTTGCGCCCCTCGGGCAGGGTGATCTCGACCTGCTGGTCGGTGACCTCCTCGACGACTTCCTTGAACTGGAAGACCTCCAGGTCGCCGGTGTCGTCGTCGAAGGCCACTTCGACCTCCATGCGGGGGCCGTAGCGCTTCTTGGCCGCGCTCTTGATCGCCTCCTCCAGGGTGGCGACGAGGGTGTCGCGGTCAATGCCCTTGTCCTTGCTGACCTGGTCGATGATGCGCTTGAGATCCGATATCATTCGCCGCTCCTCAAAAGCTCTGACTCCAGATCGAGGTTGGCCTTGGAAATCGCCTCCCGCGGGATGGCAAACACCTGGCCCTCCACCTCGACCTCTACCCTGCCCTCGCGCAGCCCCAGCAGCTTGCCGCGGAAGTGCTTGCGCCCCTCCACCGGCCCGAAGGTCTTGATGCGCACGTCGCGGCCCCGGTAGCGCTCGAAGTCGCCTTCGCGCTTCAAGGGCCGGGCGAGGCCGGGCGAGGACACCTCCAGCGTGTAGGGGTGGTCAATGGGGTCGATCACCTCCACGAGGTCGCCCACCTGGCGGCTGACCTTGGCGCAGTCATCGAGCGTGATCCCCCCCGGCCGGTCGACGTAGAGGCGCAGGATCCACTGGCCACCCTCGCGCCGATACTCCACATCGACCAGCTCGAAGCCCTGGGGGTCGAGGACGTCGGCGGCCTTGGCCGCGACGAATTCCTGAACACGATCACGTTCCGACTGCGCCACTAAACCTCCGCCAACCCCTCCATCAACCTTCTTGCCGGCCCAAATAAAAAAGCGGGCGTAAGGCCCACTTCGCGCGCAGACAACCTTGAAGCTTACCCTGTCAGACAGGGGCTGGCAACGGTAATCGCTGCATTCCACTAACCGAAGTAGGACTTCAACGCGACCGCGCCAGATGCGCCGCGACTACCTCTGATAGGGAGCTAAAGCGGGCACTTGGAGCGGGCAACGGGGCTCGAACCCGCGACACCAAGCTTGGGAAGCTTGTACTCTACCAGCTGAGCTATGCCCGCTCACCCTGCAAGTATATGAGGGGCCTCAAGCCCTGTCAACCTTTTGTGGTCGCGAGCCGCGACGGCCAATAACCGGTCGCGAGCCGCGACGGCCAATAACCGCCCCCTTGAAGCTCAAAGGCTATTGGGCAGGCGGCGTGGGGGCGGAATCCCGCTGCCGTTGGCAGCGGGTCGGCAGCGCCGACAGGCAGCAACAGGGCACTTGAGAGGCTCCCGGCCACTGAGTGCCCGGCGTGGGCCCGGAACCCCTTGGCGCTGCCAGCGCGGGCGCAGGCTCCAGCCCCCAGCTTCCAGTCGCGAGCCGCGACGGGGTCGGCAGCGCCGACAGGCAGCAACCGGTCGCGAGCCGCGACGGGCAATAACCGCCCCCTTGAAGCTCAAAGGCTATTGGGCAGGCGGCGTGGGGGCGGAATC
>Ga0315282_10008065_pt1 | contig 17110 bp, 12 predicted proteins | sample YL17G07_20_MG_FD_203693 | JGI IMG/M metagenome (GOLD analysis project Ga0315282, IMG submission 203693) | Sediment microbial communities from Yellowstone Lake, YNP, Wyoming, USA - YL17G07_20 | ecosystem: Environmental > Aquatic > Freshwater > Lake > Sediment | place: USA: Wyoming | collected... | reverse complement strand
CACCTGAACATCGCCATCCTGACCACCGCCGAAATCGAGGCAATCAGTGGCGAGCCGGGCGACTTTCGGGTAAGGATCCGCCAACACCCGCGTTATGTTGATATCGCCAAATGCACCGGCTGCGGGGATTGCGCGACCGCCTGTCCGGTGACCCGGCTAGATATATTCAACGGCGGGCTTTCGCAACGCCAGGCCATTTACAAACCTTACCCACAAGCCATACCCAATGCCTTTGCCATCGAAAAATTGGGGATGGCACCATGTCGAGATGCTTGCCCAATTAATCAACGCGCTCAAGGATACATTGCGCTGATCCGGGAGGGGCGTTATGCGGATGCTTACCGCACGATCAAAGAGGAGAATCCTTTCCCCTCCATTTGCGGTCGGGTTTGCAACCACCGCTGCGAAGACGCCTGTTCCCGCAATGAGGCTGATACGCCGGTCAACATCATGGGTCTCAAGCGCTTCGCCGCCGACTGGGCTCGCCAGCACCCCGCCGAAATAGACGCCCTCGCTCAAACTGCTGTTAAAACTCAACCCGCGCCTACCGGAAAACACGTAGCTATCGTCGGATCTGGCCCAGCCGGGATGACCTGCGCGTTAGACCTGGCGCGCATGGGTCATCAGGTGACCGTCTACGAAGCGCTGCCCGTGGCCGGGGGTATGATGCGGGTTGGCATACCCCAGAGCCGTATTCCTTATGATCTGGTGCAGGCTGAGATCGATCAAATCCTGGCGGAAGGCGTTGAGCTGGTACTAAACCACCCGGTGGATGACATTCCAGCCTTGCTGGATAAGGGTCATGACGCAGTCTTCGTCGCCATCGGCGCTCACAATGCTGTCAAACTGCCTATACCTGGAGCGAACCTTCCCAATGTATTCGGAGCGACCGAGTTCCTGCGCTCCGTAAGCCTTAAACAGCTTGAGAAAACCCAACAAGCGATTCTGAATAAGCGCGTCCTGGTACTTGGCGGCGGTAATGTTGCCATCGACGCGGCCATGAGCGCCGTCCGGCTGGGAGCTTGCTGGGTGGGAATGGCATGCCTGGAGAGCCGGACTACGATGCCAGCCCACGAATGGGAGATCAAGGATGCGACTGAAGAAGGCATCGAGCTTTTTCCCTCCCGCACCTTCAAAGAAATATCCTCAAAGGATGGTCAGGTAAACGGTGTTCGCTGTGTGGGCGTGGATTTTCGGGGGTTTATCGATGGGCGCCCGGATTTTGATGAAATTAGCGGAACAGAAGAAATCATCCCCGCCGATACCGTAATTTTCGCCATCGGTCAACGCCCGGATATCGAATGCATGCAAAATCGGCTCGAAACCGAACATGGGCGCTTCCCGCGGGTCGATGCAGATACCCTCACCACCAGCCTGCCGGGTATCTTCGCCGGCGGCGACGTGGTAACCGGCACATCCTTCGTCGTGAACGCGATCGCGGCCGGGCATAAAGCCGCCCGGTCGATTCACCGCTACTTGAATGGAGAGCCGCTCGCCATTTCTGAAGCGCGCCCGCCAGCTGTGAAACTCGACCCGGTTGAAGTTCAACACCGCCTCACAGAAAACGTTAGCCGGCGCGTTCAACGAACGGATATGAGAGCTCGCCCGCCAGAAGAACGTCGCAAGGACTTTTCGGAAATCTACCTTGGTCTAACCGAAGAAGAGGCCCGCCGCGAAGCCGGCCGTTGCTTAGGCTGCGGAATATGTTCAGAATGCCTGCAGTGTGTCTATGCTTGCCGGGCTGAGGCGATCGACCACAACCAGGTAGAAGAAGTCATCGAATTAGAGGTCGGTGCTCTCCTTCTGGCACCCGGTTTGGAACCTATATCGGGTGAAATCAAACCCGAATTTGGCTATGGGCGCTACCCCAATGTGGTCACCAGCCTGGAATTTGAGCGCATGTTAAGCGCTTCAGGTCCGTTTGCCGGTGTTGTTCAGCGACCATCCGACCAATCTCATCCCCACAAGATCGCCTGGATCCAATGCGTCGGCTCGCGGGATATCAGTTGCCAGCAAGGTTACTGCTCTTCGGTTTGTTGCATGTACGCTACAAAAGAGGCCGTGATCGCTCGTGAGCACGATAGTCGCATCGAACCCACAATTTTTTATATGGATATCCGGGCATTTGGAAAAAACTTCGACGCATATATCGAACGCGCCCAAAAAGAGTATGGCGTGCGTTACGTGCGAAGTATGGTCTCAGCGGTCAAAGAAGCACCTGGATCACGTAATCTTCGCCTGAGCTATGTCGTTTTTGACCTACAAGGAAAACCGCAACCCCTGGAAGAAGAGTTTGACCTGGTCGTCCTTTCGGTAGGGCTGAAGCCGACCGCTGCCACCCTGGAGATGGCAAAACGTTTAGGTATCGACCTGAACGAATATGGATTCGCTGAAGCGCCTGTATTTCATCCTGGGAACAGCTCCCTTCCGGGCATCTACGTCGCCGGGGCGTTTAGTGAACCCAAGGATATCCCCGAAACAGTGATCGAAGCCAGTTGCGCGGCAGCCCAGATTTCTGCTCTCCTGGCGCCGGCGCGCGGTAGCCAGACCCGCCAACCTGTCTACCCGCCTGAAAGAGATATTAGCGAGGAAGAACCACGCATTGGCGTCTTCGTTTGCCATTGCGGCATCAATATTGGCGGGGTAGTCGATGTGCCAGGCGTTGTCGAATACGCCAGGGATCTGCCGGGCGTAGTCTATACCGAGCGCAACCTTTACACTTGCTCGCAAGACACCCAGCAAAAGATCACCGCCAAGATTCTCGAACATAACCTGAACCGGGTGGTGGTCGCCAGTTGCACTCCGCGCACCCACGAGCCGCTTTTCCAAGACACCATCCGCCAGGCCGGCTTGAATCCACACTTATTCGAACTCGCCAACATACGAGAACAAGATTCCTGGGTCCACCGGAATGATCCACAAGCAGCCACCGAGAAAGCCAAGCAGTTAGTGAGGATGGCAGCCGCCAAAGCTGCCCGCTTGCGCCCCATCCAACGCGGAACGTTCGAGGTGCAACACCAGGCATTGGTGATCGGCGGCGGGTTAGCGGGGATGACCGCAGCCCTTTCTATCGCTGCGCAAGGTTTCCCGGTGTACCTGGTTGAGCGCCAGGCTGAGCTTGGCGGCAACCTCCGCCATATCCACACCGGTTTTTATGGCAGCCAGCCACAGAGGCTACTCGCAGAGAGCATTCAGCGCGTACGCCAGGAGCCGCGGATCACGGTTTTCACGGATACCGAAATCCTCGAGGTGAATGGCTATGTCGGGCAATTCAACACCACCCTGCGAAGTGGGGATGGCAGCACCCAGGAGCTGGCGCACGGCGTCATTATCGTTGCCACCGGCGGCAAAGAAATCACCCCCACCAGCTATGGCTATGGCCAATTTCCCGAGGTCATCACCCAGCGAGAATTTGAAACCGCGCTGGTTGAAGAGCCCTCCGAAATACCCAATCGGGTAGTGATGATCCAATGCGTGGGTTCGCGGGATGAACAACACCCCTACTGTTCGCGCATCTGTTGCTCGCAAGCCATCAAGAACGCCCTGGAAATCAAACGCCGTAAACCAGATAGCTCAGTGGCTATCCTATTCCGCGATATCCGCACTTATGGTTTCCGTGAACGGCTTTACCAGGAGGCTCGCCAGGCTGGGGTGATCTTCTTGCAGTTCGATCCTGAAACGCCGCCCCAGGTAATGCGGGCACAAGATCAACTCCGGGTTAAAGTTACCGTCCAACCCGATCAAGAAATTTTAGACCTGCCGGCTGATCGAGTGGTTTTGAGCGCTGGCATCGAAGCTGAGCCAGGCAATGAAGCCCTCAGCCGCCTGGTCAAACTACCCCTCACAGCAGAAGGTTTCTTCCTCGAAGCCCATGTCAAATTACGACCCGTTGATTTCGCCGTCGATGGCATTTTCCTCTGTGGGCTGGCGCATTCACCACGGGCGATCGACGAAACCATCGCCCAGGCGCAAGCCGCCGCGGTGCGCGCCGTGGCTTTGTTGGCCAAGAAAGAGCTTACCGCTACCCCGATCATCGCCTCGGTAAACCCCCGCTTATGCTCAGCCTGCGGTTTGTGCGTCGAGATATGCCCCTATGACGCCCGCCGCCTGGAGCCCGGGATGGAGTATGCCGAGGTGGTAGCCGTACTTTGCCAGGGTTGCGGGGCTTGCGTGGTCGCCTGCCCCAACAAAGCCAGCCAGCAAAAGGGTTTTGAATTCAACCAGATTAGCGCCATGATTGACGCCGCACTGGTAAAAATTTAGACCGGGGTCAGATAGTACGATTGGATGGATTGAAAAGATGAACGAAAATCACTTTGAACCGAAAATCATCGCCTTTCTGTGCAACTGGTGCACTTACACCGGCGCAGACCTGGCTGGCACCAGCCGGCTGCAATACCCTCCCAATGTACGTATCATTCGCCTGATGTGCAGCGGCGCGGTGGATCCGATCTACGTGCTCAAAGCCGACCTGGCTGGCGCAGATGGCATCCTGATCGGCGGTTGCCATCCGGGCGATTGTCATTACCAGGAAGGCAATTACAAAGCCAGGCGGCGTGTGGTGGCACTGAAGGAAATCCTGAAAAACACCGGATTTGATGAAAATCGCATCTGGCTGCGGTGGATCAGCGCCAGCGAAGGGACACGCTTCGCTGAAACCATCCAGGAAATCACCGCCGAATTAACCAAAATGGGGCCTAACCCAACCCGCTCGCAATGGGCAATCTAAAATCAAGCAATCTAAAGGCAATTCTATGAAGACCATCCTCCCTGTGGAAAACCAAGATCCGTTGGGCGCTATCCAAAACTTACTTAAAAAGCTGCTCGAAAACGACCTGGTAGATATCTTGTTAGTTCCGATGCGCACTCCCAGCGGAACCGTGGCACCAACCCTGGTTAGCGACCCACAGCTCCTGCAATTTGCCGATCCCCTGGCGCCGGTAATGCCGGTCAATAGCGCCACCCTGGTTGGAAAACTCAGCGTCCGGCAACCGCGAGCCAGGGTCGGAGCCGTCTTACGCGCCTGTGAGGCGCGCGCATTGGTCGAGCTGACGAAAATGCAGCAAGCCAGCCTGGATGATTTGCTATTGATCAACATAGACTGCGCGGGCACGTATAATGTGCCGACGTTCATTGCCAAAGAAACCGCGCTTAAGGAAAAAAATAGCGTCTTGTTGCTGGAGCTATACCAACTAGCCAACGACCAACCGGAAAATCCACCCCCCGAGCTGCGTAGCGCCTGCCAGATCTGCGAGCAACCCATCTATGAGGGAGCCGCCATCCAGATCGAGTTATTTGGCAACCAAGCCGCTGGAATCCCGATTACGATCACCGATGAAATCGGAGAGAAATTGGGTTTAGTCGATTCACCCAACAGCGAGCGTTCTACAACGCTTGAGAAATTGGTTGCCATTCGCACCGAGCGACGCGATGCAGAGTTTGAAAAAATTCGGACCCATTTACAGAGTGCTGGCGGGATCACAGATTTGTTTGCGGCTTGCATCCGTTGTTACAACTGCATGACAGTCTGCCCGATATGTTACTGCAAGACCTGTGTTTTTAAAAGCGAACTATTCGATCACGACCCGATTCAATATCTGGGTTGGACGAAACAAAAAGGGGCATTTCGGATGCCCTCGGATACCATGCTTTTTCACCTAACCCGCCTGAACCACATGGGTCTTTCGTGTGTTGGGTGTGGAATGTGCACCGAAGCCTGCCCGGCCGAATTACCGGTTGGTATCGTCTTTCGAGCGGTTGGGCAAAGCCTGCAGCAAACTTTCGAATACCAGCCCGGGCGGGATGTATCTGAACCGCTACCGCTGATCACTTTTAAAGCCGATGAATGGACGGAGGTTGGAGAATAAGAATTAAGAGGAGTAGAGATTAGGGAAGCGTAGATTATTGTCACCCAGTGCCGGGTGATCTCGTCTCGAATCTCAGGCTACAAGGAGTTTACGATGGCAGAACAAGCAGAAATGATTTCAATTTATATTATGGGCAAACGCTACGAAGTGCCCAAAAGCCTCACCATCATGAAGGCGATGGAATGGGCAGGTTATACCCTGATACGCGGCGTCGGCTGCCGGGGTGGATTCTGCGGCGCCTGCTCGACAGTGTATCGCATCAAGGATGATCCTAAGCTTTATTTCGGGTTGGCGTGCCAGACGGTTGTCCAACCAGAGATGTACCTGGGGCAGATACCTTTCTTTCCCGCAAAACGGGCTGAATATGATATCACCCAACTGGAAGCGACATCCGCAACTCTGTTCAAAATTTACCCCGAACTACTGCACTGCCTGGGCTGTGGAACTTGCACAAAAGCCTGCCCTCAAGAGCTAAATGTAAAAGGGTATATGGCAGCAGCCATGCGTGGAGATATCGCCGCGGTCGCTAATATGTCTTTCGATTGCATCATGTGCGGCTTATGCGCAGCTCGCTGCCCGGCCGAAGAACCCCAGTATAACATCGCAATTCTTTCCAGGCGTCTTTATGGGCGTTACCTGGCGCCAAGTTCTCAGCATCTAAACGAGCGGGTGGCTGAGCTCGAAGAAGGCAAATTCGAAGCTGAAATCAACGAGCTGAAAATGCTGGATATCGAAGCCCTCAAAGAACGTTACAAAGCCCGAGATATTGAAGCATAAGGAAGGTAGCTATGACCTACAACGCTGAAATGCTCGAAAATATCAAGATTGTCGAATCTACCCGGACCCAACGACTTGGTCAAACCTTTCCTTCCATGTCGATGGAGGAGCGACAGAAAGTATTAACCGCTTTCCATCCGGATTACATCGCGGCGGGGATGCGTGAAATTCGGGTAGGTGCATCGAAAGGTTTTCGCACCCCACTGGAGCTGGCGAATGTACTCGAAGGGCGGCCTCACATCAGCCCGGATATGGACTTGAGCCAACCCGAATTCGAGACCGATGTCTTGATCATAGGCGGCGGTGGAGCTGGCGCCAGCGCGGCCCTGCTGGCTCAAGAAAACGGCGCCAAAGTAACCCTGGTCACCAAGCTCCGCTTTGGCGACGCCAATACCATGATGGCGCAAGGCGGCATCCAGGCGGCTGATCGCCCTAATGATTCACCCGCCATCCATTATCTGGATGTGATTGGCGGCGGGCATTTTGCCAACCATCCTGACCTGGTCGAAGCTCTGGTCAAAGACGCCCCCATTGTGATCCGCTGGCTAGAAAACCTGGGCGTAATGTTCGATAAGCTGCCCGACGGAACGATGATGGAGGAGCATGGTGGTGGCACCAGTCGCAAACGGATGCACTCAGCACGCGATTATTCCGGCGCCGAGATCATGCGCACCCTGCGTGATGAAGTCCGCAATCGCCCCAGTATCGAGGTCATCGAATTTAGCCCGGCTATCGAATTGATCCTGGATAATCACGGGCAGGTCTGTGGGGCGGTATTGATGAACCTGGAAACGGAACAATACGTCTATGTTCGGGCAAAGGTAGTCATTCTGGCTACCGGCGGAAGTGGCCGGTTGCACTACCAGGGGTTTCCCACCACAAATCATTACGGAGCCACCGGAGATGGGATCGTCCTGGCTTATCGGGTAGGCGCCAAACTCGCTTTCCTGGATACCATGCAATATCATCCAACCGGCGCGGCTTATCCGGATCAAATTCTCGGCCAGCTAGTGACCGAGAAAGTGCGCGGTTTGGGCGCTCAACCGGTGAACATCAAAGGCGAGCAATTCGTATACCCTCTGGAGCCGCGGGATGTAGAGGCGGCTGCCTTCATTCGGGAATGCAAAGGACGTAATCTGGGTTGGATAACACCTAGCGGTCAGCCGGCAGTCTGGCTGGATACGCCCATGATTGATATTCTTCAAGGACCTGGCACTATCGAAAAAGCATTACCAGCCATGGTGCGCCAATACAAACGCTTCCAGATCGACATGACCCGCCAGCCCATCCTGGTATATCCCACCCTGCATTACCAAAACGGCGGCGTAGAGATGGATGCCGATTGCCGCACCAGCGTACCCGGCTTGCTGGTTGCCGGGGAGGTGGGCGGGGGTATCCACGGGCGCAACCGCTTGATGGGCAACAGCTTGCTGGATGTATGTGTCTTTGGCCGGCGGGCAGGAATGACCGCTGCCCGGCTGTGTAAAGAAATCAAGCTGGGTGAACCCACCCTGCAGCATGTGCTCGAATGGAATAAACAACTGGATGCTGCCGGCATAAACGCCACCCTCAAGTCGCCCATTTTAATCCCGGATTATACCCGCCACAAGTAACCGGATTTGTCATGCTATAATAATATTGGACATGCCCCAGTAGCTCAAAGGACAGAGCGAGGCTCTCCTAAGGCCGAGGTTGTGGGTTCGACTCCCGCCTGGGGCGTAAAAAATTACCTTGAATAAATCTGGAAATTATTACCAAAACATGGTAATATAACTCCCGCAGGTGCCTGGGTGCCCCCCTCACTCAGGCATCTGCCTTTTATTTGAACTCATTCTAACCGGCAAATCAATTTAGCTCAAAATCTACCCCACAAGTTAGCTCTTTGAGATAAAATAATCATCACGATCGATAAACTAAACTCAGGAGACCCACCATGCCCCTGGATACCAGCAAAATACGCGCCCAATTTCCCGCTCTGCGCCGCCCGGCAACCTTTCTGGATAATCCGGGCGGCACCCAAATCGCCCAGCCTTCCCTGAATCGCATGCTGGCGTACCTCACCGAGCATAATGCCAACCATAAGGGAGCCTTCGCAACCAGCCGTGAGTCGGACGCCATTCTACACGAAGCCCACGCCGCTGTGGCTGACTTTTTGAATGCCAGGCGCCCGGAGGAAATCGTCTTCGGAGCCAATATGACCACCCTCACCCTGCACATCAGCCGCTCGCTGGCGCGCTGGCTCATCCCCGGCGATGGGATTGTGGTCACCCGCCTGGATCACGACGCCAATATTTCTCCCTGGATCTTGATCGCCCAGGAACGAGGTTGCCAGGTGCATTGGATCGATTTTCATCCCGAAGATGGCACCCTCGACCTGGAAGCGATGAAAGCTACTTTAGAGAAAAAACCGCGCCTGGTAGCGGTAGGTTACGCTTCTAATGCCCTGGGGACGATTAACCCGGTGGCCGAGATCGTTAAGATGGCGCATGCAGCCGGGGCGTTGGTGTACATTGACGCCGTTCAATTCGCCCCGCACGGCCCGATTGATGTGCAAGAATTGGGCTGCGACTTTTTAGTGGCTTCTGCCTATAAATTCTTCGGCCCGCATGTGGGCGCTCTCTATGGGAGGTACGAACTACTTGTTCAGCTCTTTCCATACAAGGTTCGCCCAGCTCCAGATACGCCTCCTGGTAAATTCGAGACCGGCACCCTGAACCACGAGGGGATTGCGGGCGTCTTGGGCGCTCTAGAATACCTGGAATGGGTGGGCGAAACCTTTGGCGAGCGTTATGCAGAGAAACATGCGATTAAATACCAGGGGCGCAGTTTGAGATTCAAGCAAGCCATGAGCGCCATTCAAGCGTATGAATTCAGCCTGGCTGGCGCCTTGTTGGATGTGTTGGAAGAAACCCCCCCTGTAAAGATTTATGGGCTAACCGATCGCCAGCGATTAGGGGAGCGCGTTCCAACGGTTAGTTTCACCTTCAAAGGCTGGCATCCACGCCAGGTAGCGGAGGCGCTGGATAAAGAAAATATCTACGTTTGGGATGGGAATTATTACGCCTTAGCCGTCACCGAGCGCTTGGGGCTGGAGGATAGCGGCGGGATGGTGCGGGTAGGCCCGGTGCATTACAATACGGTGGAAGAGATCGAAAAGTTTGGGGAGGTGCTGGGAAGAATTAGAGGGTCAGGCAGCTAGCAGCTGAGCTGCCGAGATGTAGCGCGGTCGGCTCACCGACTGAGCTAAGCAGTGCGGGGTTTTATCCGCATCTACTTGAGCGATTTGTTACACGTTTTCTTAGTTGCTGTTTATTAGAACTTGTAAATTTATTAAGCAGTTCTGCTTACCAAGTCTGTTTGAAAAACAAGGAAATATCCATTAAAATGATGCTTTATTTTGAAAGTTCTAAAAGAGCTAATTTCATCGTTAAAAACAATCTGCATTTTCCTTGACAGGTTTTCTATTTCGCTATCATCGTGGCAGGGCAGAATAAGATTTAAAGTGTTGTCTTTTATTTCAGGGTATTTCTTTGGATTTAAAATATTGCCTTCTGCTTTTACCTCTGTCATTACACGAAATCTCAATTTAACAGAGGCTTTTTTGACATCCCTTACCTTACTGAAACTCTGTTGTTCAGACAGAATTGTCAGGAGTTTTTTCTTTACGTCTTCATCAAAACTTTCTCCTCTATCCCTTAGTCTTTCTTCCAAAACCTGTAAAAACGATTGACTGATTAAATCTTCAATGCGAATAGTCTCAAAGAAACTACCATAAACAAGGCAGACTTTTATATCCCTATCCTTTTTGCCTCTGACGAGATAAAAAACATCCCTAACCGGTAAAGAGTAAATATCTTCGCCCTTTTCTTCCATCTGTTGTTTGATATTGCTGGTTTCGCCAGTTATTATTTTTGTCATCTCCTTTTTACCCGAAGGAATGGTTGAATTGAAAGGGGCCACTGTATAACTATTGCTATCTTTTAATTCAATTAACTCACCACCAGTAAAGATTTCCCTGCTCGTGTTTAGTCGTATAGCCATATCTGGAAAAGTTCCTTTATTTCTACATGAAAGCAAGTTTTCATTAAATGGGAAATCTTCGAGTTTATTTTCTGTCAAAAAGTGTTTTTTGTTTTCTATAAGCGATTTATAAAAGTGATATATAGAATACATCACCTCTCCACATTAAGCATTGAAAGCTGTTTAATTTTATATTTTTTAGAGCTATCACCAATTCCACACCCCCATATTTTTTCAATCTCATCAGTATAAACATAATCATTATAATATCTTTCAATGTTATCTGACTCTTTGCTATTCCTAAGCCTTTTTTCTATACAACTTATATTTTCTTTATCTTTTTCTATCCCTATAGAATTTCTTTTTAATTGTTCTGTAACTACCAATGTTGTCCCTGTCCCTGCAAAAGGGTCTAAAACTGTATCATTTGGATTTGACGATGATAAAACTATTCTTAAAAGCAATTGAATAGGTGATTGTTGTTTATGGAAACGGCTACCGTCAGGTCTACGAATAGCCTCATCCCCAGCAAAATAGCCTGCTGTAAGTTCTCTGATATCATCCCATACATCGGTAATATACATGCCGTCTTCTCGCTCAAATTTGTAGTTAGGTGGTAAGGGCGGATTAATCCTTAATCTATTAAAAACCCTCGGTTTTTCTCCCCTGATTGCATAAGCTATAGTCTGGTAATGTTTCCCGAACTTGTTACTGCATGGCACAGCAGAGGTTTTTTTCTTCCAGATTATTAAATTTTGTAATTTCCATCCTGATTTTCTAAGACAAGTTAAAATATGCTCTGTATTCTTTTCCCTTTGCATAAAATAAATTGCTCCGCCTTGCGACGTTAGCTCATAAATTTTGATACATACCTCCCGCATCCACCGCCAGTAAACTTCGTCGGGCAGATTATCATCGTGTTCAGCGTATTCTTTACCCTGATTAAAAGGCGGGTCAAGGAATGTCAAATCAATAGTTGCCTTCAAGTTCTCTAATTCTTTTGTGCAATCGCCTTGGATTAGTTTGTAAGCCATTGATTATTCCTCTTCTTTGTACTCTTTTATTAAAAGTTTACAAGTTTAAAGTAACAGATAAACATAAAAAAAACAAGAATTAAAGAGGGCAATTTCTGTTAACTTGGTTTTTAATGACGTAATCATATACCGTTATTAATTTTTTACGTGTAACTTGTTATTATCTTGAGTCTTTATGTTACCTTGCTTTACACTCGATTTTATGATGTATCAAGCGCCATACATTGAATTGCAGACTGCGTGTTGGATTATATCACCGGAAAAATTGGGTCAACAGGAGGGCAGCGAGAATATTGAAAAACAAATTAGAGGGTGTTGAAAAATAAAATCACAAAATAGACCTTAATTTGATCCGCTTTCGAATAATTCATCCAGTACAGACAAACTCTTTACCGAATTGATGAGATATTTACGTTTAGCCGGATAGCTGTTGAACGCCTTGAGTTGTTCTCCACGTAGTTCAGCGTTGTATTTGGCCTCGATCAGGATGTTGTCTTCAGTGAGGAAATCCAATTCGACGCCATTCTCATAAAGATAATATAGTTGACGCTGGTTACGTAGCTGGAGATAGACATAATTCTCGAAATAGCTGCCAAGATCGCGCTTACCGGTGAATAGATATTTTATGCCCAGATCACATGCATATACTTTCTTGGGAGACAAGAGCCGTTCATTTGTATTACCCCACCTTGGCAGAAGATTAATGAGATAAGTCCCTTCGAAATAGCTAATGTAACGGCGGGATGTGTCAGGAGAGATTTTGAGTATATTGCTGATTCTATTAATGCTCACCTGTTTCCCACTCCTTTCCATCAATAATGTAAAATAGTCACGGAGAACTTGCGGGTCTTTAAGACCATAAAAGGCAGTAATATCCTTTTGGATCACGTCGTCCACCAGGGTCATTAAGTATTCGCGACTCGGTTGAAGTACGTTCTCAGGCAACCCGCCTACACGGAGATAATCGCCGAAATAGGTATCCAGGAGGTGTTGATCCCGTTTTGCAATGTGAATTTTTTTGAAAGCCATATATTCCGGGAAGCTTAACGGTCGAAGCTCGATCGTCGCAGAACGACCAGTGAGGAAAGCTTTCTGGTCGCGTAACAAAGAACTCGATGAAGCGCTGGCTAAGATAGTCACATTCTCGCGGTCGACCAGGTTTTTGAGTTGTTGCTGGAAATTTTCCTTATAAGTAATTTCATCCAAAAGAAGGGTCACAGACTTATCAACACCGAGCTTATGGATTTTCCTGTAAGCCGCAACGATGTCGACGATCGCATCATTACGTAATAAATAATCATCCAGGCTAACATAGAAGATATTTTTTGGCTGAAGGCCATCTTTGATCAAGCGATCTACGAAAAGGTGCATGAGTGTGGTTTTGCCCACCCGGCGAAGGCCGGTAAGAAAGATCACGCGCTTCTCAGACGCTAAAGATAATATTTTATCGAGGTGTTCCTGTCGCGGTCGAATGTCGGCTAGGTCAATCTGGCCTTCCCACCACGGATTATACTGATAAAGGAGTTCCTCCATAGTCTATATTATACGACACAATCGTATATTTTTCAACATTCTTATACGATACAAACGTATAATTCCAGAGAAACTAAAATATCTGAGGTTGCCCAACGCTCAGGCTTACGCATTGGCACGCCGGGGGATGCGCTTGTCTGGGTTAAAAGCCAGATTTCTACACTTTAATAATGAGCCTTGAGAAGTACGCAGCCTACCCCGATCATGATATCATTACCCCCATGAGCCCCCAAATTTTCTCCAACCAGGAGCTGGCGGAGAAGTTCCAGCTCATCGCCGACCTTTTGGAAATTAAAGGCGAGGTGATCTACAAAATCCTGGCTTATCGCAAGGCAGCTGAAAGCCTAAATGATTTGAGCCAAGATGCCTACACCATCTGGCAGAATGGCAAACTGACGGAGATCCCCGCGGTTGGTAAAGCCATATCAGAGAAGATTAACGAGCTTTTCTCTACCGGCAAACTAGAGTTCCTGGAAAAGCTCTCCACTGAAGTGCCACCCAGCCTTGTTGAGTTGCTCCAGGTGCCCGATTTGGGCCCCAAGAAAGTCGCCCTTTTCTGGAAGCAAGCAGGGATAACCAACCTGGCTGAGCTAGAAGCCGCTGCACGCTCGGGTAAGTTACGCAATTTACCCGGTATGGGTGAAAAATCAGAGGCCAGGGTTTTAGCGGGTTTGGAAGCCCTGGCGCGGCGCACCAGCCGCATTCCTCTCGGGCGAGCCTGGCCATTCGCCCAGCAGTTGATTGCCCGCTTGCTCGAAGTTCCCGGCGTTGTTACCGTCGAGATGGCCGGCAGCCTGCGCCGCATGCGTGCCACTGTTGGCGACCTGGACATCCTGGCGGCAGCCAGCGATTCGCAAGGGGTGATGGAAGCTTTCGTCTCCGATCCCCAGGTCTTGCGGGTATTGAGCCACGGAGATACCAAAGCCAGTGTGGAATATCGCCAGGGTTTGCAGGCTCAACTTTGGGTGCACCCCCCCGAGCGCTTCGGCACCGCCTGGCAGTATGCCACCGGCTCCAAAGACCACAACGTGCGGTTGCGCGAACTGGCGCTCAAGCGCAACCTGTCGCTTTCAGAGCGGGCCCTTGCCCGGCCAGATGGCAGCGAAATCCTGTGCGCAACTGAAGAAGAAGTCTACGCCGGGTTGGGTTTACCGTGGATCGCGACCGAGCTGCGCGAGGATCGCGGCGAAGTTCAGGCTGCCCTTTCAGGGTCTTTGCCCCATCTGCTTGAAATCAACGATATCCAATCTGAGTTGCACTGCCATACCACCTGGAGCGATGGCAAGCTTTCAATCCGAGAGATGGCTAAAGCCGCGATCGCACGTCACCTAAAAGTGTTGACTATCAGCGACCATTCCGCCAGCTTGGGTGTTGCTGGCGGGCTTTCCGTCGATAGATTACGCCAACAACGCGCCGAATTAGATGAAGCCCAACGTGAAATGGGCGATTCGCTCCGCCTGCTGCACGGGGCGGAGGTAGAAATCCTGGCGGATGGCAGCCTGGATTTCCCCGACGAGGAGCTGGCAAAGCTGGACGTGGTCACCGCTTCGATCCACTCCAGCCTGCGCCAGCCGCGCCAGGAGATCACCCAACGCTTACTCAAGGCTATCCGCAACCCCAACGTCGATATCATCGGCCACCCCACCGGGCGGATGATTCCCAACCGGGAGGGCGCCGATTTGGACATGGAAGCAATATTTTCGGCTGCGGTTGAAAGCGGGGTAGCGCTGGAAATCAACGCTCACCCCGCCCGGCTCGACCTGGATGACGTCCATGCCCGGCGCTTCGTCGAATTGGGTGGCTTACTGAGTATCAACACCGACGCCCATACGGTAAGCGACCTGGATTTGCTCCATTTCGGGGTTGCCACTGCTCGCCGAGGGTGGGTGGAAGCTCGATCGGTGATCAACGCCTGGCAACCCGAACAATTGTTTGCCTGGTTACAGCAACGGGGCATTTCCGGATCGAAATCATATTAATCGACTGCCAGATTATTATGATTTTCGCCTTCACAGAAAACGGAGGTGGGAATATAATTTGTAAATGCCCCATTATTCTGGACAATTTTTCCGGAATTAACAATCGACCCATCTGCATGTGGCAATCCTGTCTGGCGGGAAGAAAACCCAGCATTATTCTTCGGATATCGGATTATTGAACTCTTACAAAGTCATTCATCTCTGCATGTATCAAGGAACTACTCCGCTATGGATGGTCATCAATCATTGTTGAACATAAAGGGATTGACGAAGGATTTTCGGGGCCTGAGGGCTCTGGATGATATTGATCTCACCGTAGGGGGACATGAAATCTTGGGCGTTATTGGACCAAATGGGGCCGGCAAGACTACCTTGTTCAACGTCATCACCGGTTTGCTTTCAGCCACACACGGTGCTATTCAATTTCTGGGAAAGGACATCACCCGCCTCACCCCCGATGCAATTGCCCGGCTTGGGATAGCGCGCACCTTTCAAAACATACGTCTCTTCGACGCAATGAGTGTCCTGGATAATGTGCGCGTTGCCCAACAAATGCACGTTCCCCGCGATTCATTCAATACACTTCTTTCCACTCCGATCTTCCTAAAGCAAGAGAAAGAAATTCAAGAAAAAGCCATAGCCTTATTGAACATCTTCAATCTTGCCCATTATTGGAAACGCCCGGCGGGCTCTTTGCCCTATGGAGATCAACGCCGCCTGGAAATCGTGAGAGCGCTGGCTACCCAACCTCGCTTGCTATTGCTTGACGAACCCACTGTCGGTATGAACCCTAGTGAAAGCCAGACATTGTTACTCTTGATTCAAGAAATTTTTGATAAGCATGACCTCAGCATTATCCTTGTAGCTCACGATATGCAATTGGTGATGAATCTATGCCAGCAGATCCAGGTGTTGAATCAGGGAAAAACGATTGCTCTTGGTACCCCGGCAATTGTGCGCAATCTACCACAGGTCATCGAAGCTTACTTGGGGAGCACAGAATATGCTCAAAATTGAGAACCTGGTGGTCGCTTACGGGAATATCATTGCCCTCCAGGGTATCTCCCTGCATGTTGAGGAGGGAGAGTTAGTGACCCTGATAGGTTCCAATGGGGCTGGCAAAACCACCTGCTTAAAAACGATCTCAGGTTTGTTGAAACCAATATCAGGCTCCATTACTTATCTGGGCGAAGACACTGCCCGCCTATTACCCTACGAAATCGTAAAAAGAGGTATCTCTCAATCTCCAGAAGGGCGCCACATCTTTGCTCGTTTAACCGTTGGTGAAAACTTGCTGCTTGGCGCCATCCAAAGAAACGATAACGCAGCCATCAAAGCCGACCAGGAATATGTTTTTACACTCTTCCCAATTTTAAAAGAACGATTCAATCAAATTGCCGGCACATTAAGCGGCGGCGAACAACAAATGCTTGCCATCGGACGAGCCTTGATGAGCCGCCCACGTCTGCTTTTACTGGATGAACCCTCTCTGGGATTGGCCCCAATTCTCGTCCAACGTATTTTTGCATCGATTCAAAAAGTGCGCGCCGAAGGGGGCACTGTGCTTTTAGTGGAGCAAAATGCCCGCCAGGCGCTCACTATTGCAGATCGAGGTTATGTGTTGGAAACCGGTCGAATCATTCTGGAAGGTACAGCAGAAGAACTCAGAACAAATTCCGAAGTTGAAAAAGCGTATCTGGGAGGGTAAACCCTAATGGCTTTCATAGAATACCTCATCCAACAAACCATCAACGCCCTGAGTCTGGGCAGCATATACGCGTTGGTCGCTATCGGACTGGCAATTGTGTTCGGCATTTTACGCTTGATCAATTTTGCTCATGGCGATTTGATGATGGTTGCCTGTTATGTAGCTTTCTTCCTTATCAGCACTGGAATCGGT
>Ga0315282_10008064_pt1 | contig 17112 bp, 22 predicted proteins | sample YL17G07_20_MG_FD_203693 | JGI IMG/M metagenome (GOLD analysis project Ga0315282, IMG submission 203693) | Sediment microbial communities from Yellowstone Lake, YNP, Wyoming, USA - YL17G07_20 | ecosystem: Environmental > Aquatic > Freshwater > Lake > Sediment | place: USA: Wyoming | collected... | reverse complement strand
AAATGACACTACAAACCCAATTCCAATACCAACCAGCAACTACAATTACAGTTACTGGGCAAGCATCTGCCTTGACCTTTCAGGAACATTCACGAAAATAAACAATGTTCGCCATTACAGCGACGGCGCAATAGGATGGACTTTCGGCACTGGTGGAATGTTGATGCGTGGAAACCGTGACACAGGAGACCATGGCTGTCCAGCTGCGAATTATCAGCAGGCAAGTGGCACAAGTGGCACTACGGGTTATGCGATTGATGATGCTACTAACGGGCATGCCTACTATAACACTCAGACAACGAAGACGGCGAATGTTGCCAGCGACACAAGCGCTTCTCCAGCAACAATCGACAGTGGAGACCACACAACCGCAGAAAAAACCAAGCATATTGTCCTACAAGTGAAAGTCGCTTCTGATGCTACTCAGGGAACTCAGTCAGCTGAAACGTTGACTTTTAAGTATGATGAAATATGAGTTTAGGTTATCGTCCCCTCGTATATTTCTGGGTTGCGGAGTACATTGATGGCACAGCGTTGAGCCAGTTTGATCCTGAGACGGGCAAGGAAAACCTTTTCAAGCATGTGGATTTGGCGCGGGTTAAGCGGTTTGGCTGGTATCCTTTTAGCATGGATTTGGCGGAGAAGGTTTTTGAGGCTGAAGGTTTAATTGTTGTTCCGTCGGCTTTTAAATCTTATGTTGTTTGTTTGGAGGCTGGTGATAGGCTTGTTGTGAAGCGGGAGAATGTTTTGCGGTATTGTGTAGATTCAGGTGAGGTGGCGGGTCGGGAGACGGTGTATGTGTTGGGTGTTGAGGGGAAAAAAGTTTTGAGGATTCGTGAAGATGGAAGTGTAGAGTAGTTGGTAAGAAAGCATGTTTGGGTTCCATCATACACAGGCAAGGAAGGTTATCTTCATGCTGAGGATTCAGATGTTTCAGGTTACAAACAATGGAAAGATGCCTATCCAGACGGAGTTTCAGCAACAGAAGAAAATGCTTCGATGGGTGCGACAGGCGAAATTCAAGTAGGCTCAAACTTCATAACTGCTCCGCTTGGAGATAATGTTACCTTAGAAAATTCTAACTGGTACATGGCAATTTGGTCTTATCTTACTGGAGGAACAGCCTATCTTAGGGCTAAGATTTATCGTTATAGGGATGGTGTTGAAACTTTACTTTTTACAACATCTGACTCTCCAGCGGTTGGAACTTCTTACTCTAAAATTGTTTGGGTTTACCAAGCTGTTGGAACCTTTGAACTCTTGTCGACTGATAGATTGGTTGTTAAAATTTTTGCGAACAGAACCGTGAAATCCGCTGGTAAAAAAATTTATATTGCTTATGACCATTCAACCAGAGACTCTTTAGTTGTTGACCCTAGCGTTGTTGGAACAAGCACAGCAACTACTGCAACGAGTTATCCTTTCCAGCGTAAAAGCTTCTATGCTAACGGGCGGTTCTGGGTTTTCTACTGCAAAGACGGCTCAAACATGGTTTACTGCACAAGCACGGACGGTTCAACGTGGACGTCGCCTACAACAGTCAGAGCTGCAAGTTATGGAGACCGCTTTAGCGTGTGGTTTGACGGAACATACTTGCATTACGCTTACGCTAGTGCATCGTCAATTTATTATAGGCGTGGAACACCGAACAGTGATGGCTCAATCACTTGGAGTGCAGATGAGCAGACTGTTTCAACAACATATAACACAGTGTTTTATCCTATGGTTTCTGTTGATTCAAATGGCTATGTTTGGATTGGATATAGGGACTACGATAACGTTAATCTGGTTTATTATCCCTACGTAATTAAATCAGGCAATAATGATGGAACATGGGGAACAGGAACAATAACCCAGCTTTCAACAACTAACAACAGTGGTTGGAGAGTCTCCATTGTTCCATTAACCTCTGGAAAAATGCTTGCAGTCTATGCTTACAATGGTGCAACAGTTAGAGCAAAAAAATGGGACGGTTCAGCTTGGGGCACGGAAGTAGCTACAACATCGGTAATATATAATGGCTATTCTCATTCGGCAGTTGCTCAAGGAGACGATGTGCACTTAACATTTCTGAAAAGTACTGGATACGACATTCTTTATGTCAAATATACTTACAGTAGCAACTCATTTGGTTCTGAAACAACACTTCAAGCAACGGCAACAAGCACTTCTGCTCCAGTTTTAAGCATTGACACATCAACAAACGACTTGTACGTTTTCGCAGCTACTACAACGACTGGAACGCCTAGTGGCTGGACTGCTAACCACATCTACTATATTAAGTACACAGCGTCAACTAGCTCGTGGGGTTCATGGACAGACTGGATAGATGAAACCACAGAAGTTTTATATGCTGCTGATAGGTTCACATGCTTCTACAAGGCTTACGGAGACAAAATAGGCTTAGAGTACATGACGAAAACGGCAAGCCCATACAACGTGAAATTTGCTTATTTATCTATTACTGCACAACAAACCTACACTAAAACTTACACCGTCGATGTTCTCTTCAAAAAGCTTGGCATAACAAAAACCTACACTGCAGACACGTTATTCCAAAAACAAAACATAACTAAAACCTACACTATAGATGCAATCTTAAAGAAAATCGGCTTAAAAGAATACCAAATAGACGCTTTACTCCAAAAATTAGGAATTCCCAAAACTTACACAATCGACAGCCTATTCAAAAAACGGGACATAACCACAACATACAACATTGACACACTCCTAAAAAAGCTTGGATTAACCAAAAACTACACAATCGATGCCCTACTCAAAAAACTGGGCTTAACGAAAGACTATCCCATAGACTCTCTATTCAAAAAACTCGGAGTAACCAAAACCTACACGGTAGACACAATATTCCAAGCCCAAGGAGTAAACACCTACACAAAAACCTACACCATAGACGCACTGCTCAAAAAATTAGGTTTAAAACAGTATCAAATAGATGTCTTGTTCCAAAAATTGGGCTTAACCAAAACCTACACTGTAGACTCCACGTTTGTGCTCCGCAAAACCAAAACCTACACCCTCGACACCCTACTCAAAAAACTCAACATCACCCACAGCTACACCATAGACACAATCATCGGACAACCCACACCAGAAGCTCCATTCGGCGGCGGATTCCCGTTCTGGTGGGAAAAAGCCGAAACATGGGCTCCAACACTCTTCAAGCTTTTCCGCCAAGAAAGAGCCTATTATCAAACACAAATTCAGCTTGCACGAAAAGAAACCGTTAAGATTCCAGCCCAGATTCAGCTTGCCAAACCAAGCCAAACCATGATACAAGCCAAACCCGTCTTGACAGCCCGAAAATCAAGCTTTAAAACTGAAATTCACCCCGTTCTGGCACGGAAAGAAAAAGCCGAGGCTAAAGGCATGTTTAAAACTGCTGAACCCGCCATAACTATAATCCCCGCAGAAATTGAAATGTTCACTTATCCAGAAATTGTTCAAGCCGTGAAATCGGCTAAAAAAAGGAAAGTTAAAAAATAATTGTGAAGGAGGAATGAAAAAGAATGAGTATAGCAATGGAATCAGGCGAATCAATCCACGCCTTAAACAAAAATATCACTTTTGGAGGTAGAACTCAATATTGCACAGCTTACCACATAACGTCAAACACGACCAACACTGTCACTTCAAGCACCGCCTACTTAACACAGCTTGTAATATGCGTCTCAGTCGCAGGCTCTGCATGGACAATACAAGTTAAAAATAAAGAAGCCACAGCAAAAATTGTTTATTCAGCAACAGCTGCGGTTGGCACGTATGTGTATTCAATGGGCGGTTTAACCCTCATGACAAGCGGCATAGACATCGTCACAAGCGGAACCACAGCAGGAACAGCAGACGTTTTCGTAACTTATTACCAGTAATTTTCTGTTCAAAATAAATTTTAGGGAGGTGAAAAAGAAAAATGCCATGGGACGTAACAGACGATTATATACGCAGCGGACACGAAAACCCCGACAAATACGACCCAGACTCTCTAAGAACCATCACAATAGACGACGACAAAGGCATAAAAGCCATAATCGGATGCCCAAAAGGCAACTACACAGGCGGAAAATGCAAAGTCGGCACACAAGTCCAATCATACCTATTCATGAAAGACAAAGGCTGGACAACTGACAAGGCAAAAGCATGGTTCAAAAGCCACGAAGAATCCCTGCCCCCAGCAAAAATCACCATAAAAGAAAACCTTGTGCCCTTCAAATTCAGCGCAGTCGCCGCCGTGCCAGGCAAAAGCCTAAACAACCGAGTCTACACAGAACAAGTTCTCCGCAACGCAGCCCCACTTTACAAGGGCAAACCCTTCATCATGGACCATGACATCAGCAAAAGCGAACGGGTTATCGGCTTAATCACGGATAGCCGATATGAAGGCGGCATAAAAGTTGAAGGGCTCGGCTTAATGGAAAAAGACCTTTACGACAAAGTAGCTGGCACAGACAAGATTCCACCGCTAATCAAGGGCGTAAGCATCGGTGGAGAAGGAGAAGGCGAAAACAGTTTAGGAGGCTTGCAACTGAGCAAGTTTATTCCTGAAGAATTGAGCCTCACAGCTTTTCCAGGCATTCCTGAAGCGCAGTTGACGCAGATTGAAATGATAATGGAAAGTTATAAGCGTATGGAAGGTGAAAAAATGAAAGAAGAAAAAATAACCGAAATCAAAACTGAAAACGGCACAGAAATAGTTGTTCCCCTCGAAGTAGCAGAGAAAATGGCACGAGAAGGTCCAGTGCCTACAAGCCCTGATTCTACAAGGTTTAACCCGCCAAACGTGACTCAGCCCCCACTTATGGGCGGAGTGCAGACAGGCGGGCATGTCGCAAATCCGCCGATAACACAACCAACACCACCAGCGCCTTCGGAGATTGACCGCGTCAAAACACAAGCCATTCCTAAAGAAGAGGCTGAACAAGGTGAGACAGAGGAGGACCGTGTTAAAAGTAAGGTTCCGCCAGACAAGGTTCAACCTAAAGAACCACCATCTGCAGTGCATAGCAAAACACCTGAAACAGGCATTTTGCCTAAAGTTGTGGACAGCAAAAGTGTAAGTTTAAGCCCTGGACAAATAGGCGGTTTCGAAGTAACCAGCAAGCCTGACGTGGTTAAACGTGCACAAGAACTTTTGAAGCAGATGAATGGGGACGCTAAAAAGGCTTACTTGCTTGCATGTAAAGAAATTTTAAGTTCAACCTGAAAGTTTCCCCTTTTTTAGTCTCTGAAGTCAAAGTTACCCCGTTATTTTTGGGTAACATACTACGAGCATCACTTTTATGGTTACTCGTAGTATTTTCAGCTTGCCATCTTAAGGCACGGTTCAAATGAAGCCCATACAGGGCGGAGTCTCGTTAATAAAATTATGGAGAGTGAAGATTAAAATGGCATTCAACATAAGCGCCACAGCTGGAGGGCTCGATTTTAAGAGTCTCGCAGAACAGTATGGCGTGCGCACAGTAAGAGAAGTTGTTTCAAGCACAGGCGGACTTGCGCTTGCCCAGATGGTAGCGGCAAGAGCAGGAATCCAACTTGCAACTTTGGTTGACGCAAGACAACTATGCAGAGTAGACCAAGTGCCGCCTGGAGGCGGTGTAACCTACCACTTCCAATTTGTGCAGATTCCAGCGGCAGGTTCGTTTGAAGCTACCGTAAGCAACGAAGCCGCAGACATCACGGCGACAGACGCAACTTTAAGCGATGCCCAAGCAACATTAGCCATCATAGGCGTTAGAACAGACGTTTCAGACCTTGCCCAGAGACAAGCAGCAGTGAACCTGGCTGAAGTTTTGGGGATTGCCCATGGGAACGCTTTGAATCGTGGAGTCAACACGGCAATCTATGGAGCCTTAGATAACAGTAGCACAAATGTTATAAGTCTGGGAACAGCAGCTGATGGCAAGAGCACTGCATACGGCTTTAACGACATATTCAATGCTAGAGGCTTAATTGAAGCCCAACGAGGCAAAGCAGACACATTCGTCACATACCCATACAAGGCTGCAGTTGGCACAGGCGGCGCTGCCACTGGCTTCTACCCATTCGTGCAAAGCAACATTACAAGCGTGCAATTCACCACAGCATTGGCAAGTTACCTGCAGACTGGACAGATCAGCGAATTATTCGGCATGAAACTTTACGTTGACCAAGTCTATGCTCCCTCAAACGCAGGGGCAGACGGCGCAAGATACGCAAGTATCTGCAACGGCGGCGAAGCAATCGGTTGGGCTCAAGCTGAAGATATTGTGAGTGAGATTCAGCGTTGGGCTGCTGCGATTGGCTTCCGCATTGTGACACATGTTACTGGCGGCGCTAAAGAAGTTATTGAGCCTTTCACTGCGCTTATTAAACACGCTGCATAAAACGGTTAAAACTGTTGCAGTTTTCCTTTTCCCCCTTTTTTTAGAATATTGCACTGTCAGAAAAGTTTATATGCGAGTTTGGTAATTTTACTAAAAGCGTGGAGCTTGAAGGAACCCGAAATCGCCTGAGAATTTATACCTACTTTAAAATGTTTGCCCAGCGGAACAATCTGACCTAGACGTAGGAAAGAACCGCGTTTTAACGGCAAACACTTCGAAGTGTGAGGCACCTATAGTAAGCTTCGGCTGAACGGTGATAAACACATTTCCCACATAAGGCGACGGGAAATCCCTGCCCCATGTTTTTGGAATATTCCAAAAAAAGCAAAATTGCGAGGAATTCTAATTAAAACATGCCTACTCATTCCCGCATACAACTGCTCAAACACACTTAACAAACTTTTCAACTATTTAGACAAACTTAAACCACAACCCGACACAACAATATTCGCAGAAAACAACAGCAGAGACACCACGTTATGGCTAATAAAAAAACATTACAAACACAAACCACACAAAATCATACGAGTCTGGTTCCGAGACGACACAATTCAACATTGCAAAAGCGTCTACGAACCCATAGCCCACATCCGACAACTACTCCTAACCGCAGCCCGCCACTACAACCCAGACTATGCAATATTTTTGGACGCAGACGTTTACCCCATAAGCCCCAACCTCATAACAATCTTGACTGGCTGGAACAAAGACATAATAGGCGGCTCATACGTGCGCCTTTTCCCTGAAGGTCCATTTTTGGCAAGCAAATGGCCAGTTGAAGGACGCTCTGATCTGCATAGGTTCTATCGTGTGCCCTTTGCGCCTTTGATGGAGCCAATCATGACAAGCGCAGGCTGCCTCTGCCTAAGCCAAAGAATAATATTGGATAAACGGGTCAATTTTTACCCATTATATCAAAAGAGCCAAATGGCAAGTGAAGATTTCGGTTATTGCTTGCAGGCTCGTGATGCGGGTTATAAAGTGTTTTTGGATGGGACTGCAGTGTTGTGGCATGACCACTTTCACATTGCACATTTGAAGCCTTGGACCAGAGACCGTAAAACACATGAATATATTCCTTTCAGTTATGGAGCATAAAAAATGTTTCAAATGTTTTATAATCCTTTGACAAACAAAAATGTCAGTGTCATTCCAGTTTTGATGCGTGACGGCATAGCAGGCTACAGCAAAGACGGCACAAAAATTTATGTGGATGTCACTGTGCCTGTTTGGATGATGACTCCGCTTATTGCACATGAAGTTTTAGAAATGGTTTTAATCCAAATATTAGGCTTCACTTATGCAGTAGCCCATAAACTTGCCACAATATTAGAAAGAGAAGTGTGTATTAGCATGAATATTCCATGGGAAAAATATGATGAAACCTACAGGCAATTACTGGGTGAAATTGGTAAGCGTGATCCTAAACCGCCTGTTCCATCTGACATGGACGTTCACGTTTAACGACTGTATATAAAGTTGAGCGAACACGTTCAAAAAAACTCGTTCAGGAAAAGCGAACATGCAAATACCAATACAAGTAAATACCATAGAGGTGAACACTTGATAACTGAACATGAAGAAATCCTTCAATCAGCGATAAATGAACTGAGAAAACAAGGATTTAGAATTATTCGATTGGACCACCGAATAGTTCCAGATGCCCTCGCAATAAAAGATAAAGAAGTCATAGCGGTAGAATCAGAAACAACATATACTGGGATTTGGCTTACAAGACGAAAACTTGAAGATTCCCAATATAATGCAGAAATCATTGTTACGAGACCGTTAAATGCACATTTATTTAACCCAGAAGTTTACTATGAAGTTCTTCGATTGATGAGAGAAGGAAAATCTTACCGAGAAACTAAAAGATTTGTCATAGAGAAATTTCAATTAAAATCTTTGTCGGTAGCAACTATCCATAATTGGCTAAAAGGAAAAAGTAAACCTGTAACGTTGAGAAACGTTTTCATTTCCTAAATCTTTACTTCATATTTAAAGGTTGGCGAACAAAAATGGAGAATCTTGAAGCAATCCGAGAAACAACAGGTTATAAATGTCCACAATGCGGTGCAGAACTGGTTAAAATGGAGTGGATGCGCACTCCATACTACACGAACGATGATGGGATTGTGGTTTATGATTCTGTGTGGATTGTTTTCTGTCCCAATTGTCCTTCCAAGAAAAACACGTTCAAAATTAGAGAGGGCACGTATAGAATGCCTGAACATGCTAAATAAGGATGGTGAATGTTTTTGGATGTTTTGCCGCCGAAAAATTTGCGAGCCCAAAACTATCCATGTGATAGCTGCCCCTACCAGAATAACCGTAGCTGTGGCAACTGCATATTTGCAAGTTGGAACGTGAAGGGCATAATGGGCGGTTTCGCCCCGAAAGCTTCAGTTAGGGAACGTTTCCGAAATGATGTGGGGGCAAGTCCTCTTATTCAGAAGATTCCGAAGAGCCCTGTTGCGGAGATTATGGATGGTTTGCATCCTCGCCTAAGCAGGCTTGTAGTGCCCAGTTATAATCGTATGAGTCAAGTTATGAAAAATTTGGGAATGTGAAAAAATGGCTTATTCAACCTATTCGGATGTTGGAAAACTTTTAAACATAACCTTCACAGCTTCAAGCAGCCCCTCAAACGATACAGTAGCAGGCTTCATCAACGATTCTGACAGTTTCATTGACAGTTTCTGCGGGCATGATTGGACCTTGCATAATGATACGGTTGAGTATGCTGACGGGTTAGGCTATGGACCTAGAGCAGGCTTGATAATTCTTAAACACACTCCCCTCATCAGCGTCACTACTGTGGAATATTACAGTGGCACAGAATGGAAAAACGACACTTACGAGGGAATGCCACAAGACTATCCAGACAAACAGTGCTACTATGTTTATTTGGATGATGGCACAATCTTTTTCCATAAACTGCGAATGACGGGAAGAAAAGTTTACCGTGTAACTTACACTTGGGGCTACAGCACAGTTCCAACTTACGTGAAAGATTTAAGCGCCTGCCTCGCAGCCCTCAAAGTCATCGCCTACCTAAGCGGCCCAACATTTGCAAATTACAGCGTCGGCGATTTAAGAGCCGAATATCCAAGTGAAGGCCCCTACACTCACCAGTGGAAGAGCATGGTTGAGTTGGCGCAGAGGCTTATGTGGCAGTTGAGCGCTCGGAGACCATTGGTTCATGTCGGCTGAAAGTGTTGCGGTTAAGCTTCAGCGGCTGAGTAAGTTGTGTTGTCATTATTGTAGGCATAATAGTGAATGCAAAACTTACGAGGACACTAAAAAATGTGAAGTTTACTTGTTGATTAACGAAATTTTAGGGATGGTTTAGAATGGCTTCAACTGCAGAGTCAGTAAAAACTTGCTTGTATAACAACTGGAACGACTCAATAGGTGTTGCTAAGGCTGACGTTGAATGGACAGTCAGCCGAGTTGACGTTGCCACATGGCTTAAAACTGGAACAAAAAACTTTTTAATCGCCGTTTACAGCCCTGGAGCCACATCAAGCAAGCCTATTAGCCACAGTTGGTGGCAAATCACAGAAGTCGTCACGGTTGACGTGGTTCTTCGAACGTCTGTGGCATCGGCTTATGACAAGCGCACTACAATGCAGAATGAAATAAGACGCATTATTCACAGCAACCAGACAACCATCACAGATGTGAGTGTGGCCTATGAAAGCCGTGAGCCCATTCAGGTTGAAGCTGAAAACCTGCTTCGCCTAACCATACTTGTAACCTGCGTTTATTTTCACAGTAAATAAAAAATAAAAAATTTGGGAGAGTGAAAAAACAAAATGAGCTATTCAAAGCCAATAACAGGGGCAATCGCAAAAGCATTCTACGTTGAAGAAGCAACCTACGGCACTACACCAGCAAACCCATCTTTCCAGTGGATTGGCATAGTGCAGAATGTTGAGCCAAACATGGATAGAAGCCTAATAAAACTCCGTGGAATTGGAAGCAGAGATTTAAGCTATATCATTAAGGGCTTGTTGAAGGCTGAAGTAAGCATGGAGTATGCTTACCAAAACAACACTTTCTTAAACTTCGCAGACTCCTTAAATGATTTCAGCATGGAAGTCTACACAGATAATGGCACAACAGTAAACAGTTACCTATATGCGGGCGGAATGATAAACAGTGTAGATGTAAGCTGCAGCGTAAACAATCTTGTAACAGTTAAGCCTAACATAATAGCTAAAAACGTTACAATTGGAACTGCACATCCATCTGGCGCAACATACGCTTCAGATTCAGGCTTTGCACCTAAAACATGGTATGACACTAAAGTGGAAATACCGTCCGGCACAGAAATTGACGGTGTGACAGATTGGAGTTTCAAAATCAACAATAATCTGGAACGCTACCCCGTCGTAACCGCAACAAGCGGCGACTTGCTTAAATATTTGGTTGAAAGGCACAGAGAATACACTGGCGAATTAACCGCAGCCTACATGAGCAACACGCTTCTTTCAGCCATGAAGGATAGTTCGGAAATGGCAACATTAAACATCAATATTAGCGGACACAATTACATGTTCAACAACGTGAAATTTGACACTGGACGCTTAACCGCAAGACCTGTAGAAGTTATTCCTCAAAAATTAAGTTGGACAGCGAAAACTTTAACAATCATTTAAAAAGGCAGATGAAAAAATGAAAGAAATCGTTTTAGAAGTAGATGACAGCTTCGGAGAAACATACCAAGGCACATACACTTTCTCCGGCATAACATGGGGCAAATACACGCAAATAATGAAGAAACACACAGTCACAAACCAAGGCGTAGTCTACACAGACGAATTGAAAATGAACGCCGACCTAATTTTGGCAACCCTTAAAAGCCAGCCACAGACAACGCCAGTCACAATGGAAACTTTAACCAGCGAAAACCCAGAAAAAGGCATACCACCAATGCTCGGCGCTAAACTGCTGGAATGCGCATGCAAAGTTTCAGGCTTAGACCGCACAGACTTTTTTCGGGACAGTAGCCTGCTGCCTCAGAAACAACCCTGATCCGCAGGCGCTTGAAGCATATTTGTGTCTTCAACTGCATTGTCTGCCAAGCCAACTATCCCGTGAAGACTGCGGGAAAATTCAGAGTGTTCTTGCGGTTTTGTATGCTGAAGGTTTGAAGGCAGAGGATTCTTTGAAAAAAGTGGAGGTGAAATGATGAGTGATAAAAACATAAAAATAATCCAAAAAACGTTAGAAAAAATGAGTTTGAAAAGGTCAGAAGATGAAATTAGGGATAGAATAAAATTTTTAAAGGAACGTGAGCAGTGGCGGTTGGATGGTCGTGATTGGCAGGGTCCAGATACAAGTTTATTATGGAAAATGCTTTGGCAATTTAGGAAAGATTACAAAATTTGGACGGGTGACAAATTTCATGAGGCTGTAGCGTGGAATAGTGTTGTGGAAATGCTTATGGATGTTAAAAAAGAAGTTTTCACTGCTTATCAAAAGGGAGATTCAGAATTAATTTCAACTTTAGAAAAATGGTTTGGTCCACAATTAAAACCAAGGAAAAATAAACCATGAGTGTAGAAATAAGTGTTGAAGGAGATTCTGAACTGGAAAGTTGGCTTGAAAGCCTTCCAGACAAAGTTGAAGAGAAAACACGCGACAAAATGCAAGAAATAGTTGAAGATGCCACTGAACAGGCACGCAATGAAGCACCAGTTCGCACGGGAAGGCTGAGGGCAAGTATCGGATGGATGTGGCGTTTGGAAGAGGGCTACAAGATTTTTGCTGAAGCCCCTTATGCTGTTTATCAAGAATTTGGCACTCGATATATCCAAGCTAAAATGTTCATGACAAGGGCTTGGGAGACAATTATGATTCGTTGGCAAGAAGTTGTTGAGCGGGTGAGTGAGGCGTTAAGGGAATGAGTGAAGAGGAAAAGCGTGTAGTAATAACTTTCACTGCAAGAAACATGGTCAAAGAAACGGCAGACGAAATTCAAATTAACATGCGGGGCATAGCGTGGCAAGTTCAAACCGCAGCCTACAGCATCGGCGAACTAAACAAAGTCTTATTCAACAACAGCGCAGTAGGAAAAGAAGTCACGGGTATGCTTCATGGTTTAGGCGCTGCCTTGCGTATCTATACGATAGTTGAAAACATGGCTAAAGCAGTCGGCGTTTTAACAGGAGCCCTAAAAGCACAAGAAGCAACGGAATGGACTTTGACAGGTGCAATAGCTGTGAAAACAAAAATGATGTATGCATCCATCGCAGCACATATTGCCCACACTGCTCATACAGTTGCAGACACTCTTGCCCAATGGGCTCACACAATATCCCTTCAGGCTAAAGCAATAGCTCTGTCAATTGTAAACGCTCTTTTGGGTCCGTGGGGATGGGCAATATTGGCAGGCGCAACTGTTGCCGCTGCGGCGGGGATAGCTTTAGCTTCAAGGATTCCAAGCAGACAGTTCGGCGGTTTAGTCACGCAGGAAGGACCATATTATTTGCATGCTGGCGAATATGTTGTGCCAAAAACTAATGTGACAAACATTTTGCATCCAACGGAATATGTTTTACCGAGAGCAAGCAGTGGAGCTGGCAGTTTAACCTTGAACGTTGATGCACGGGGCAGCACTTTCGCAAGCGATTATGACGTTGACAAAATGATGAACAGAGTTGTGGACCGTATAAAGCGGGCAGGTGTCATAGAAAGATGAGCGCCAATTTACCCGTTCCAAAATGTCGAATAGAAGTTTTCAGGGAACCAGGCTTTTTCAACGACCATTTCTGGAGGGATTGGACGTGTATTAGTGGCGCTTGGTGGAGATTTAAAGATGAAGTAGAAATTATTGGCTATGGGGCTGTCGGACGGATTGAGAAAACAATAGATGTTGCTGACGTTTATAACAAACTCATTGTTAGGGTAACAGCGGTTTCAGGAACCAATACAACATGGGGCGTAAAAGTTTATTATAACGGCGCTTGGCATGACGTTTGGACAAACCAAACTGGAACAGGAGTTTTCGAGGCAACTTTAAGCACAGGATACACGTTTAAAAAAGTCGCTCTCCTCGAAGAATATGCAGGCATAGCGACAAATTATGTTACCTTTGACTATGTTGCCTTCTGCAAAAATTCGCTTTTAACACCCGTCACTGAAGATTTAAGCACAAAAGATGTTCTTGAAAGTTTAGAAGTGACTCTTCCAATTTTGAGCAGGGGCTTGGGCGGCGCAAAATTTAAACTCCCCAACTTCAGCGCCCAATACACGGGAGTCATTCATGAGCATGATGTTGTGCTGGTTTGGCTTTACCGCACAGGCGAAACATTCAAAAAACTTTTCGGCGGAAGAATAAGCAAATTAAGTTACGAGGGCATCGCTGGAGCCCCCGAATATTACATTTATGTTGAATGTATGGATTTTGGGGATGAAATGCAGGTTTCGCCTTCGCTTTTGCAGAAAGCCTATACAAGCACTAATGGGAAGACGATTATTGAGGATGCTGTAGCTCTCTGTAATTATTTAAGCGACTATGGCGTTGACACAGGTAACGCAATTGCGAGCACGCATAGTTACGTTTTTGATGAGAAGACTCCGTGGAATGTGGTTCGGGATGTGGCTGATGCTTGTCAGACGAGTGGGGGGGCGGTTGGTTTTGACGGGTATGTTGATGCGCCTGGCAACTTATGGATTTTTCCTAGAAACTCAAACAACAGCACAGTTGATTTAACTGACAAAATTTTAAGGTATAAGATTGATTATGACACTTACCGTGTGAAAAACAAAATAAAAGTCTACGGAAAAACAGGACAAATTGGTGTTCCAGGCGACAGTGGTAGATGCGAACCTTCCGACATGGATTCATGGACTGTTGACAGTCTTGACAATTGGATTTTAGATATAGGTGCTGCTAAATATATTTCAACCACAATTAAAAAAGTTGGTGCAAACAGTTTACAATGTAACACACAAACTGCCTCACCTTTCGAAGCGAAATTTCACAGAAACTTATCTTCAATATGTTTATTTGGGCAAGGTGCATATAAAACATTAAACTTCTTCATCATGATTTATTGGGGTCCCGCAGGCACGAAGACTGTGCAGTTATACGCACCAGATTCATCAAATTACTTTTATGCTACCATGAATGTAACCACATATAACAATTGGGCTTTTAACCAATTTGAACTAGGACCAAACCAAGAATATGACGCAGATAAAAATCCAAGTGGACCATGGCATAAAGTTGGTTCACCATCATGGAATAATATTACTGCAATAGCATTTGACATCACATCAAGTCAGTCTGACAGTGTTTATCTTGACGGTTTATATTTCGGGCATGGAAGATGGAGAGCAACTGTGGAAGACTCTACGAGTCAAGGTCTCTATGGAGTTCGCATGCCTGAACCTACCACAGATGATAGTTTAGCAAGTGATGATGACTGCACTAAAAAGGCACAGAGTCTCCTCAGCTATTATAAGGATAAGGTTACGACTTTAACGGTTACGACTTTTGGAGACAACAATTTTAAGCCAGGCGACAGGCAACATATAGTTTTAAGCAACGACAACATTGACGATTACTTCCGCATTTTAGAAATAAGGCACACGCTTCAAGACGTTTACTGGCAAACAGAACTTTTAATGAGCAACGAACCCATCATGATAGATTACATTTTCCGCAAAATGTTTGAAACACAGAAAATTCTGCAAACAAACATTTAACTTTTTATCCTTCAATCGCATCATAAATTAGCATTACGCTTAATATCGTTGTTAAAGAAAAAGTTGCAGATGCACAACCAGCAGACAAATCGACTCCGGCATTTTCTACGGAAATAGGCAATAACCAAAAAGCAAAAAAAGAATCCATAACTATTAAGAGCACTGCTATTATGAACATAAATATTTTTTGTTCCTTAATTTTTTTGTTTTTTTCTTCCATTTCACCACCTTCTCTATATTATATTACTTGATGAGCTTGTGCTATTTGTTTCTTACGCTCATCCCGCACATGATCATAAATCCGCATCAAAGTCCGCTCACTATGCCCCGTATTCGCAGCAATCGTCTTCGCATCAACATTCCTATCCCTCATAACAGTAACATAAGTATGCCGAAGCACATGCGGCGTGCACTTCACAGTTAACCCCAACTTGCGACCGCAACGGCTTACATGAACTTCCACACTATGCCGACTCACTCTTTTTCCTTCACAATTGAGAAATAAAGCATCCTTCTTATCTTTCCCCTTCCACTCCACGTTTAAATAGTGGCGCAGGCTATTGCCCGCTTCGCTGAACTTGGGTATGAAAACTTTTTTTGGTTTTCCAATTTTTGTCGTTTTAGGCTTAAATGTTAAACAGTAGAATCCATCTTTCGTTTCCGCCACATCCTCTCGGTTTAAGCTTAACAATTCGCCGATTCTCACGCCTGCACTAATGAGGATTAAGCATATTACTTGGTAAACTGTGCCTTTACGTCTACCATGATGATGTTCACCTAAAAGTTTCAACAGTTGCAAGAAAACGTTTTTTTCGATTGGCTCAATTTCCAAATATGTTTCTTCAAACTTTAACCGTATCTTTTTTAACTCGCCGTAAATTTTTCTGTTAGTGTTCTTGAAGAAAGTGCTTAGGCGGGCTACAGTTATGAAGTAGCTGTTAGGCTTAACATGGGTCTTGTATTCTACGAGGAAACGTTTCAAGTCTTGAACTGTTATGTCTTTTGCGTCTGTTTTGCCTGTTGCTTTGAAGAATTGTGTTAGGGTTTGTCGGTAGTTGCGTATGGTGTCGGGGCGGCGGTCTTGAAGGCGCAGGTCGTCTAAGAAGGCTTCAATGTCTTTCATTTCCTTTTCAGGTCCAAATTTTCATATCCTCAGACTTTTTGAAGTGAAGTTTTCCTTTTTTGTCCCACCAAAACACATAGGCTTTCTGTTTTAAATTTTTAACCACCTTAACCACCTCTCGTTTCTTTAATTCTCCTTCACTCATTCTTTATCACCAAACCACTTTTTAAACCATTTAATTACATCTATGGAATATTGAGCACATCCTTCTTCCGCTTCTGAAGGTAATGGAAATTCTTTTTTAGCCTCATCAATAATTTCGTCTATTCTATATTCTAAGCTGCTATATGGAAATATTTCTTCATCTGGTTCAGCTAAAGCTTTTATTCGTTTTTTTAGTTCTCCCTCTTCAACCATTCTTAATCACCTCTACTTTTTTGTTTGTTTTAATCGTTCACGGACATGGCACCATTTTTTGCAATATGATGGTGCTTTTAAAGCAAGGTCGCATGTTCCATTGTTAAACGGATGGAAAGGATATTTCTCAACCTTACCCATCAACACCAAGCCTCGACATTCTTTTAACATAAGCAATTTTCCTTTGCATTCTCCGAGCAACTTGTTCATGCCAACTTTCGCTTATTTCCATTCCATTCACCTCTCATCCACTTCGGAGGCGGATAATAAATTGGGTCATACTCGTAATCTTCTTCCTCTCTTTCCTCTTGGATTTCCCATTGTTCATCATTGTAATCTCCTTTGCCATTAGCTATTTCAAAGTCACAATCCCAGCAAATCCACATCATACGTTTATTTCCAAACTCATCAACAAACTCGTGCTTAAACAGTTCACCAATATTGCCACATCTTTCACATTTGGGACTCATTATTTTTTCCTCTACTTTTTTGTTTGACCTCTACTGTAAATATACTAAAGTTTAATATATAAAG
>Ga0315282_10008063_pt1 | contig 17113 bp, 13 predicted proteins | sample YL17G07_20_MG_FD_203693 | JGI IMG/M metagenome (GOLD analysis project Ga0315282, IMG submission 203693) | Sediment microbial communities from Yellowstone Lake, YNP, Wyoming, USA - YL17G07_20 | ecosystem: Environmental > Aquatic > Freshwater > Lake > Sediment | place: USA: Wyoming | collected... | reverse complement strand
CAGTATCAGTGTTTTCTCCGCGGTGTGGCGCCCATTGACGATTTCGGATCCCGGTTATGCCGACCCCTTCGCCCCCGGCCCTCCACAAAACAGAATAGCAAAAAATCGGTCGATTTATTTCTTTGCAGTCCTTAAAACCAGTTTGTGAACGGTGGCCCGCTCAACCGCCACATCGCTAAAGGTCATGGGAAAACTGCGGCCGTTGTACCAGGTCTGGAACTGATCCTTGTAGTAAGGGCTGAACACTTGGCCGGATTCGCCAAGCGTAATGTTCTGAATCGAATGGTCGAGGTCCGACAGATCTACGACCATACGCATGGAAGGACCGTTCCAGCGGCTTGTGGCTTTCACCGTAGTGGCAGTCCCTGCCTGCGGAAAAGCGCCGACATCCAGCAGCCTCCCCAAAAGCTGAGAACCTTCGCCCAGCGGATGGGGAAAGGTCAGGAGGATGGTATTGCCCCACTTCCAGGCGTCGTGGCTTCGACTGCCCACCAGGCTGGGTATTTGTTTTACACCTGCTTCGAGACTCCTCATCAAGGTATCTGCGAAAGAGGAATCGCCGGGTGGGAGCCAGCGTGTCCAGTTGTTCTCCAATACGTTCTCAAGGAATGTCGTGCTCATCGGCCAGTTGTAGCCCGAGAGGTCGTCGCCCAGCTTGGGTTTGAGGATGCGCTCGAGCAGGGCATGGCGGGTGACTTCGCACACCAAGGGGGCGGCAGAATCCATCCTGGCCTCGCCCTCCCAATGGCTCAAGACGCTAAGGGCGTACTGGGCATCGGAGCCTTGCGGTGGCTGTTGCCGACCGGCTTGCAAGAGTTGGCCGGCGAGCCACTTGTCTTCCAAAGTGACAATGTCAGTCTGAATATGCAGCATGTCTTCGATGGTGAAAGGCTTGCCCGCGCGGAGTAGTTGAAAGATGCGCGCGGTGCGAAATGGGGCGTCCCAGTTTCCGGTGATGAAATAGGGGTAGCCGTCCGGCACCACACGGCCGTTAGCCGTGGCGATCATGCCGCTGGCAGGATTGTAGGAATGCGGAAGATCCTCGAACGGAATGTAGTTGACCCAGTCGTAGTCGTCCGTTTCGCCGGGCACGGGCACTGCCCCCGTACCCTGTCTGCGGATGGGCACCCATGCTGCCGCATAGTAGCCGATATTTCCATCCATATCAGCGTATACGAAGTTTTGCATCGGTCCCGTATAGTCGCGCAGGGCGGCGGTAAACTGCTCCCAATTCTGCGCCAAGCTAATTCTGGATACGCCGTTGAATAGCGCGGAAAGGGCGTGGGGCTCGAGCGCCGTCCATCGCAGGGCAAGTTCGCGGTTGCCCGCATGAGAGATGATGGGACCATGGCGCGTTACCTTTACTGTATATCGGTAGTCCGGCTTCCGCCGGACCTTGATAACTTCGTCGCGGACCTCGGCCTCGATCCACGCGCCATTGTGGAGATATTTGTTGGGAGCGCGGGGGTCGAAGCTTTCCGCGTATAAGTCTTGGACGTCCGGCCCCGTATTGGTCATGCCCCAGGCAATTCTCTCGTTGTGGCCGATCACCACGGGCGGCAAGCCCGGCAAACTGACTCCACTCACGTTCAGGCCCGGGGCCTTCAAGTGGATCATGTACCACACGCTGGGAACACTGTGCTCGAGGTGAGGGTCATTGGCGAGTAACGGTTTGCCGGACCGAGTGTGAGCGCCGCTAACCACCCAGTTGTTGCTTCCCAGTCCTGGATTGCTCTTCCCGCCAGCGGAAAGGAGCGCCGCCAGGGTGGAGTCGTCTACCTCCCTTGTCATTCCGAGCCGTACCTTCTCCGTCATTCCCAGCGGTACCTCCTCTGTCATTCCGAGCGGTACCTCCTCTGTCATTCCGAGCGAAGCGAGGAATCTCGCTCTGAAAGTAAGGGACGTGCAAAATTCCTCATCGTCCCACACCGGCCGGATTCCTCGGAATGATCCGTCGGCTGACGGAGCAGGAGTCTTTTTCGGCTTCCTGCCAGGAGTGGCGGCGAGCTCCGCCACCGGCTCATCCAGCGGCGAATGGTCTGGGAAGAGGTCGGCGGAAAGTTCCGAGCCCAGTCTTGCCCAGATACGTTCGCGCATCAAATCCGTCCCCCAACTCGTATTGAGCGTCTTGGCGATGTTCAGGGCTACGCCCAGGGAATCGGCCTCCGTCCATAATCGAGGCCGGTAATTGAGCAGGTAGAATTCTATGGGCAGGTGGTCCGTATTGCTGGTAATGAAAGCGTTAACCCCGTTGGCATACGCCGTGAGTGGAGCGCGCGCCTCCGGACTGAGCTCTGCCAGGGCGCGCTCAGCGACCCGCCGGAACCCCAAAACTCGATTCTCGAGGTCAAGCTGCAGCGCGCCTTCGCCGAAGACTTCTGACAGTTCCCCTTCCGCCAACCGCCGGCTCAGGTCCATCTGCCACAGGCGATCTTGAGCGGTCACGTAACCTTGCGCGAAGAATAAGTCCGGGAGCGAGGAGCCACGAAGGTGAGGAACACCCCGCGCGTCACGCAAGACCTCGACCGGCGCTGAAAGCCCGTCAACTTGAAGCTCACCCTCGAGTTGAGGAAGGCTCGCGCGGGCATGCCAATAGAGCCACCCCACCCCGCCCACGATGATCAGCAGGAGGAGAATCACAAGATAAATGCCCAGGCGCTTGATAATTTGCCTCATAGCTTGCAAACCTCGGCCCACGGGGTCATAAACCAATCTGCGGATCGAGCGACGACGTAGGTCACTGGTAGAAAAAAACGATTTGGTTTTGCAGTCTACGGAAAAGCGCTTGCAAGCTGTCATTCTGATCCGTCAGCCGACGGAGAAGAATCTTGGCAGTTGTAAAGTCAAGCAACCACAGGGATCCTTCGTCGTCCCGATCACATCGGGACTCCTCAGGATGACAGCCTCAAGGAGTCCTTCCGCAACCCGTTTAGCCGGACCATCGTACTGAAAATGCTGCTGGCTGGCAACGTCGAAGGACTAACCTCGCGGGACCAGCGGTAGCAGCGTCATATAGCAACGTAGACGATCCCAAGCCGTCGTCATTCCCGCGAAAGCCTTGCCCTGAGCTTGCGGGGAGCGGGAATCCACTCTGCAAACCCCGGCTTTGACCTTGGACTCTCAACTGCCCACGGTTGACTGAGCACTGCAATTCCCTTTGCGGGCCTTTACCACTATCTGTAAGATGGCACTCATGAACTCTTTCTTGGGGGATTTGACCTTTGACTCTCGACTGTTGACTGCCGTTGGAAAGCGCCTTACACGACTTCTTGCCTTGATCGTGCTTGCGCTTTTCAGCGTTGTCTTGCCCGCGCCGTTCCTCTCTGCTGCCGATCCGCCTTCGAAGCCGCACGCTTCTCCGGCGCTTAACGCTCGATTTGACGAAATCCTTCGCTCGAGCGCTGCCTCACGCGGCTTTTGGGGCATCGAGGTGGTAGAGCTTCCCGGCGGAACCATCCTCTTCAGCCGTAACGCGCAACACCTTTTCCACCCTGCCTCGAACATGAAGCTATTCACCACCGCGGCGGGGCTCGAGAAGCTCGGTCCGGATTTCGTCTTCCGCACCACGGTGGAAAGTGAGTCCGGGCCGGATGCGCAGGGACACGTGCCAGAACTTTACCTGGTAGGGAGAGGCGACCCCAGTTTTTGTGAAGACGTTATGCCGCCGCTTCCGAATCCGGGTGAGGTCAGGAATCCTCCTTGTCTAACTCTCCAGAAGTTGGCGGAGCAGATCAGGGCGCGAGGAGTCCTTGAAGTCTCCGGCCCTGTGGTAGCGGACGACAGTTATTTCCTTTGGGAGCCGTACACCCACGGCTGGACGGCTGAGGATCTGTTATGGGGCTATGGGGCGACCGTCTCGGCTCTGGCCTTGAACTCTAATGCGCTGCTGCTCCGAATCAAGCCGGCATTGAAGCTCGGCGAACCTGCCCAGGTCTGGCTCGAGCCCCTGGCTGACTATTACCAGCTCAATAGCAGTCTCGAAACCAGCGGGGCGGGAACCGAAGAGCGCTTGTTCGTCGAACGCGAGCTTGATTCCAAGCGCCTGGACGTTTGGGGGCAAATCCCCCTTGGCGCCAGCGGAGCTGCCGAACAGGTGGCGATCGCTCATCCGGCGCAGTTGGTTGGCGAACTTTTCCGCCAGGCGCTCCAAGGCGCCGGCATAGCGGTTCGAGGCGGTGTCCAGGTCCGGCATGTCACACGCCTGGAGGAAGCGACGGCCGCCCGCACTCCCTCCCAACCCTCTTCCCGCGTGGTTCTAGCGGAGCATGACTCCCAGCCGCTGCGGGAGCTGGTGAAGGGGACGAACAAGGAAAGCCGGAACTTTTATGCGGAAATGTTTTTGCGCACTCTCGGTCGGGAAGTCAAACACCGCGGGGGCATCGAGAAGGGCTTGGAAGTGCTCAATGAATTCGCGCAGCAAATCGGCGCGGAGCCGGGCGAGACGGTATTTGCCGACGGCTCGGGCCTCTCGCGGGATGATTTGGTGACGCCCGAAACCATCGTCAAGCTACTGCTTCACATGGCCAGTGATCCGGCTTTCGAGGTATTCCTTGACACCCTGCCCGTGGCCGGCGTGGATGGCACATTGGTGGCCCGCTTCAAGGGAACACGTGCCCAGGGTAAGATCCACGCTAAGACGGGCACCCTCGAGCAGGTGAATGCCCTTTCCGGCTATATGGATCTGCCCTCCCGTAAACGGTTGGTTTTCTCCATCCTTGGAAACAACCACCCCCTCAAGGAGCGGCAGGGCGCAGCTACCGTCGACCAAATTGCTTTGGCCGTTTATGATTGGTTTTCTCGGCACAAGAGATAGAGAACCCTCACATAACCATAGGCAGCGGATTAGACCAGATGCAGGCCGATAAACTTAGATTCAAACACCAGGAATTAACGAGGAAGATCATTGGAGTCTTCTACGACGTTTATAACGAGCTGGGACACGGATTCCTCGAGTCCGTTTATGAGGCGGCGATGCTGATCGCGTTGAGGGAGGCCGGGCTCAAGGCAGAGAGCCAAGTACCCATTGCCGTCTATTTTCGAGGCAATTGTGTAGGGGATTTCAGGGCTGATTTGATGGTGGAGAACGCCGTGCTCCTGGAACTGAAAGCCGCAAGGACGCTTGACTCCTCCCATGAAGCGCAACTTCTGAACTATCTATGTGGCACACGAATCGAAGTGCGCCTCCTCCTGAACTTTGGAATCAAGCCCGAATTCAAACGCTTGGCCTTTGATAATGACCGGAAGAAGATAACCGCCGAACAAAATCCAGCCGCAGATCAACGCGGATGAACGCCGATCAGCACTGGGAGAGAATCAAGGAGGAAGCTGGGGGCTTGTTGAATCCAACGCAGTTGGGAGCTCAAAGTCGGAGGTTTTGCTCTTAGTTTTTGTCTAATCCGCGTTAATCTGCGTTGACCTGCGGCCAATCTTTATGAAAGTCGTAACGATCTTCGGAAGTTCACTGCCTGGGGAGGCGAGCCGTGCTTATGCGGAAGCACGGCAACTGGGAAGACTCTTGGCAGAAGCCGGGTTCGCCATCTGCAACGGCGGGTACAGGGGATTAATGGAAGCCTCCGCGCGCGGCGCACGCGAGGCAGGTGGCCACACCGTCGGCGTCACGTGTGAGGTGTGGCCTGGCGAGGCGAATCCCTGGATTATAGAAGAGGTGCGCACAAAGTCGTTTTCCGAACGCCTCATGACACTGCTCGAGCGCGGCGATGCTTACGTCGTTCTGCCGGGTGGGACCGGCACACTGGCAGAATTGGCGCTGGCCTGGGAGATGATGAACAAGGCCAGCCTCTCGAAGACCCTGGGCGGGAGCAAGCCCCTCTTGGTGATGTCGCCTTATTGGCAGCCGGTCATCGCTTGCCTGGAGCAGGAGCGACAGCTCAACTCCACCCACCGGGAATGGAGGTCACCAGCGATGGAAATCATTACCCTGGTGACAGGCCCCGAGCAAGCAGTCGCCCTCTTGAAGAAGAGCCGCCAAGGCGGCTCATTCTGAGCAGGGGACGGCAAGCCGTCCCCCTACAAGTTGTAGGGGTATGGCTTGTCCTACCCTCTGAGCTGGCGAATTCGATTTGAATAGCATGGTTGATAAAACCACAACTCCGGCCGTTGTGCCCGCGAAGGTACGGCTTTGGCAAGCCCTAAAGAAAGCCGCGCTCTCAGTGTTGTTCGCGGGCATCCTCATAATTCCCAAAGTCAGGGCCCTGCGCAGAAAGATATGGGAATGGTCGGCGATTCGAATCCTGGTCGCGCTGCTGGGGTGTTTGCTGGGCTGGCGATACAAGCAAGCCAATGGCGGAGTGGTGGATTTGGTTGTGGGCGTCGCCCTGATGGCTTTCGGCCTGCTGGTGCGCGCCAAGCCGGAAGCAAAGTCAGTGGACGCTCAGGCACGCCAGCTCGATGCCCTCGTCGTTCTGAACGGCGGGGCATTCATCCCGGCAGGAAATGAACGGCCCTTAACCATTGTGCGCATTTTCGTGAATCCCGACCGGCTATTCGTGGTTGATGAACGCGAGCACACTTTGGAGGAGATACCCCTGGTCCGGGTGCGCGAGCTGGCGGCGCGCCCATTTCCCGGCTCAGACGAGCCGGAAGCGGAGGCGCAGACCTGGGACCTCGAGGTTACCTGGGAATCAAAGGAAATGCGCACCGCCCGGTTCCGCTATGACGGCGCCTTTGCCGAGCATCTGGCGCGCGTCGCGGAAACCACGGTGCGAAATCTGTTGCGCAAAGAATTGCCGGTCCTGAGGAGCCGGGAATAGGGAATAGACCAAGAGACGAAGCGTGAATGGTAAAGGGTAAAGTTTAAAGGGTAAAGGATGAAGGATGAGCGTTCAAAAGGAAAACGTCACTGACACTTTAGCCTCTAACCTTCACGCTTTAGTCTTGTTCCCTACTCCCTATTCCCTGTTCCCGGTTCCCTGTTCCCTGTTCCCTACTCCTTGTTCCCTGTTCCCTACGTCAGCGGATGGTGTCGCCGGCCAGTCCCCAGAAGTCCTTCGCGTAGTAGGACGAAAGCACATTCCCGAACAGATGGCAGATGCCGTGGCAGTCGGGTATATCCCCGTAGAGTTTGCGGCCTCGCGCGAAGACTTTCTTGAACGATCCTTCGCGCAGCAGGTTTCCACCGATCTTCTTGAGTGGCTCACAGGGATAAAACACATCGCCATTGGGATAAACGCGCGGAAACATGGTCGGGAAGCACTGGAAATCGCCGAACTCGAGCAGGGTGCGGATGAGCTTGGGCGTGCCCTTGATGGGCTGAGTCCGCTCCCGCCGGCGCTGCACGATCTTGTCCACCAGGGCCTGATAGCACGGGTTCTGCCGCAAGCGCAGGTTGGGCAACTTCTCGTTCAGCGCCGTCTGGGTGGCGAAGACAAATCCCTGCTCGCCGCAGAAGTCCATGATGTGCTCGATCTCAGCGATATTCCATTCTTCGATCACCGTGCTGACGGTGATGTCCGCCGGCTTCGGGAAGCGCGACTTGGCCAGTTGCAGGTTCTCGAGCACCCTGGCGAGGACCGCAGGCTTGGACATGGGCTTGGTCGAGTCCGCCTCGAGCGAATCCAAGCTGACGATGAGGCTGTTCAAGGAGTCAAACAACCCCTGCCGCTTGTGCAGGAGCGTGCCATTGGTGATGAGCAGCACAGAGCGAAATTTCAAATCCTGCCGCGCCGCGCGGGCCAGCTCCTCGATATCGTCGCGCAAGGTTGGCTCCCCGCCCGTGAAGAGGATCGAATCGGTTTCCTTGCGGACGATTCGAAGCAACTTGATGGTCTCGGCGGTGGGCAGTTCCTGGCTAAAGACGTCCGGTTCTTTTTGGGTGCAGTAGGTGCAGGCCAAATTGCATTTGTGGGTGACGTAGAGGATCGCCGCATAGGGCGCCACAACGTTGGTGCGTCGAATCTCGCGCCGATAAAGGTTCTGGAAATAATGCTTGAAGTTTTTCAAGACAAAAGGATAGTGGCGCAGCAATCCCCTCAGCAGGGTCAGCCCCCTTTGTTCTGAACGCCCCTCGCCCATTAACCAGAAGCGTACACGAAGGCGTGGAGCATGCGCAAGATCTTTAGGCCAGAGACGGAGTGCACCTCAAAGTTGCTCTGCCCTCTCCAAGGGGAGAGGGTGGACCGCGACGGCGCTTTCACCAGCCGTCGCGGGCCGGGTGAGGGGTCAGTCGCACGGCGAGGCCCCGTCCGGGAACGGATAGATGACCGATTCCAGGGACACTCGCGAGCCGATCACGTAGTAACCACCGTTTCGCTTTTCAACGTATTCCCGCGCCATATGCGCTCTCTCTTCGACCTCAAACGTCAATTTCCCCAGCGTTGCGCAACTCCTTGACCACATCTTCAAACGGCCGGCGGGGCTCCCCTTTGCTTTCACGGGCTGCACGGCCCATCTTCAGGTCTTCCATCATTTCTTCGTACTCTTCGATAGGGAGAATCACAGCAGTCTTGGGCCCCTCAGCATCGGTGACGAATTGAACGTTCTTCTGCGTCGCCCTGCAAATCAGTTCTATCACGGGCCGGGTTCATGGGCAATGACGCTGCGCACGAGGTAAAGGCACATTCAGAAGCTGACCTGATGACTGGCCTCGATGTCGTCGAGCATCTCTTGAAAGGGGTGTACGTCCTGCCCAGGCTCGCCGCGAAGCTTCCAAAGAAGTAACTCGGCGGTCTCACGAACGACAAGGCCACCACGTGCTGCGGACCAGATAGCGCGGAGTTTCGCTCCCCAGGAACTCGGCGGCTCTTCATGTTTGAAATTTCAGATCCGCAGACCCGAAGGGTAAGTCTGCGCTACGTTGCCTGAAGTTCAACATGAATTCTTACTGGTTGACCCAGCACCTGGGCGCACACCTCACGCAACGTTTCCTGCTGTTCCCGGGCCTTCAGCAGGTCAGCATAAAGCGAGTCCTTTTGCGCAAACCGGAACACGACCTTGCCTTTTTCGACGTGCCAGCCAACAAGGTGGTCCAGGCAACTGCTCAGGAACCTCTTCGACTGATCGAAAAGCTGAGCCTTGACGGCTACCAGTCGGGGGTCCTCGGTGTCGATCTCCTGCGGCGCGACGGAGTATGATATTGTTCTTGGCGCGTTGCGAAGAAGCTCTAATATTTCGTCGAGAATTTGTCTATCGGTCCGTTTTGGGATACTGGCAGCGGCACTGCTGACTGGGATATCACCCAGACGTTGTTCCAGGTCTGGCCACCATTTCTCGAATACCTGGTCAAGGGCCCCATCCTTTAGGGCAGGCGGGTTCAAGCTCTTGTTAATCGTGTGCATGAGCTCCCTTATATCGTCTTTTTGGGCTTTCGTGGTTTGAAATTGAGCAAGGGGACCCTCAAGGTCCGAATTCTCTACCCTGAAAAGGAACGGGCAAACGTAAGTGGCATCAACGGTCTTCGAAAGAGCACCTGCCTCGAAAAGTATCCACGGAGCCTTGAGGTTATCTGGCGTCAAACAGATTATACCCACTTTCGTTTGTTCCAGCTCCTTTGTAAGGGCTGGACTCCATCTGACTCCCCTCTCGATATCGTGCGATGACACCCAAGGCTCGACGGCTTGGATTACTAACGGCAGCCAGCCACGCAAGGCTTCCGCTACGGCCTTGCTCATATCGCCAGACCAACTTATGAATACTTTCATGGTGAACTCCCTTCACGAGGCTCTAAGGATGTTATTCCTGTAGGGCCGAGAAGACAACCCCGTCAAGAGCACGGGCCAAGTAGCGCGGGTTCACTTGCACGGGTGGCGCCTACATTGGTTTGTATGAATGCGCCGACCGTAGCGTTCCGCCCTACACCCACGGTTCGATGGCTCTGGCGGCCCGTGGTAAGCACATGTTGTATTGTCCTTTCCCCAGCCCCTAGTTCCCCACCACCCAGCCCATGACAGGCAACCCCTGACACCCGGCACGTGATACCCGCAGATTGGCCTTGACACCAGGCCAGAGTTGTTGTAGCCTATATCGGTTGTCGCATGGAAAAACTTACAGGCCAGCACGGGAAGGGGGCCGGAAATCGGCCCCGAGGTGGCGAATTGCCTCCAAAACCGAAAAAGATGTTAAAAATAGAGGGAACGAACTCAACTATCTATTGCAAAAAAAGGAGTTAGCGTTAGTTCGTTCCACAAAACGAACTGGTTTTTGCACGCAAAAATGCACATACGAACCCCAAAATGAGGCCGAAAAAGGGGAAAATGGAAGCTGGAAACTGGAAAACGGAATTTCCTGATGATGTGGTGACGAAATGAGGGCTATCGCCCAACTTGCTCTGTTGCTGGTTGCATTCCCTTGCGTGGCTTTCGCGCAGAAGGCGGATACCTCGCAGCCGCCGCCCATCCTCAGCGATGCGGGGAGATATCCGGCCGCGCGCCACGGCGGGCCGTACATGTGGAACTACTACATCCCGCCGGCGCCGGGATCCAGCCCATGGGCGCCATGCTGGTCGCCGGACGGCAAGCGGATCGCGGTGGCGATGCAGGGTTCGATTTGGATCGTGGATCCCGAGACAGGCGGAGCCGCCGAGATCACGAAAACCCGCGGCTACGCTTCCTTGCCAACCTGGTCGCCGGACGGCAAGTGGATCGTCTACACCTCCGACTACGACCACCGGCGCATTCAACTCGAGGCAGTCGAGGTATCCAGCGGGGATTTCCACGCGCTCAGCAGCGACGACGCGATCTACCTGGACCCGGTCTTTTCTCCGGATGGTAGTAAACTAGCCTATGTGTCGACCCTGCCTAACGGTTACTTCAACATCTACGTGCGCGCAATTCACGACGGCCGGTGGAGCGGCGAGCCCGTGGCGGTTACCACGGACGCCGCCTATCCGCGCGACCGGCTCTACTTTGGCGAATGGGATATGCACACCCAGCCCGCTTGGACTCCGGACGGTAAGGAACTGGTCTTCATCTGGAATCGCGACGTGGCTCTCGGCTCGGGCGATCTCTGGCGGGCGCCGGCCATTGCCGGCGGCATGCGCCAGGCGACGCGCCTCCTGCACGAGCAGACGCTCTACCGCACGCGCCCGCACGTCTCGCCGGATGGGAATCGGATTGTGTACGCTTCCACGGGCGGGGCGGCCGACCAGTTTGACAATCTCTACCTTCTGCCGATTGGCGGCGGTGATCCGTATAAAATCACTATCGGAGCCTACGACCACTTTCACCCCCGCTGGTCTCCCGATGGTGAATGGATTGCTCTCATCTCGAACGAAGAGGGGCTGCCCCAGTTATGCCTGCTGGAGACCTGGGGCGGCGCCCTCAAGAAGGTTCGCATCACGGCGCGCGCCTGGAAGCGACCCATGGGCAAACTTCACGCGCGGGTCATCGCTGCGGCGACCGGCCTCGAGACCGCCGCGCGGATTCAGGGGACGGGGGCCGATGGTCGAGCGTATGCGCCGGCAGATACCTATGCGCGGCTGAGCAGCTCGGGCGCCGCCCACTTCCACACCGCCGGTGAGTTCACTGCTGAATTTCCACCCGGGCACATGACCCTCGAAGCGATAAAGGGATTCGAGTACGACCCCGTTAAACGGCAATTCGAAATCGTGGCCGGCCGCACCACCTCCGCCACCTTCACTCTGCGCCGGATCGCCGATCTCCCCGCCCAGGGCTGGTACAGCGGCTCGACGCACGTCCACATGAACTATGGCGGCAACCTGCATGACACGCCGGAGAACCTGGCCATGATGGCCGGCGCGGAAGACCTGCACATGGTGAACGCCATGGCGGCCAATAAGGACAACCGCGTGCTCGACTGGCAGTACTTCCGCCCCGATAGGCAGGAGTGCCCGTTGGAGAAGGCCGTTCCCGGCGTCAGAATCTTGTTCGGTGAAGAGTACCGACCCGCTTTCTGGGGACACACCTTCCTGCTCGGAATGCGCGACCACCTCTACTCGCCATTCGCCGCGAACTATGAAGGCACTGCGATCGCCAGCCTGTATCCGACGAACACGGACGTCTTCCGGAAGGTGAAGGCGCAGGACGGAGTCACCGGCTACGTGCATCCCTTCGGGGACGCGGACCCGGTCGAGTCGGGGTACGGGGCCAAGGGGTTCCCGCTGGACGCCGCGCTGGGCACGCTCGACGCGCTGGAGTGGTCCGGCGCCGTCCGAGCCGAAATGCCTGTCTGGCATCGCCTCCTCAACAACGACATCGCGCTTGTGCCGGTGGGCGGCGAGGATTCGGAAAACGACCTGCATGGTCTCAGGACATTGGGCGCCATTCGAACCTTTGTGCACCTCGATGGCCCGCTCAGCGGCGATGCGTGGCTCGTGGCCTTGCGTAAGGGCCGGACGTTCTTAAGCACCGGCCCGTTGCTGGACTTGAAGGTAGAAGGGCAATTGCCGGGCAGCACCCTGCGACTTCCGGCGGGCGGAGGTGCCGTACTCATTGAAGCAGACTTGAACTCGGTTGTTCCTGTCACGAAGCTCGTGTTGTATCATCGGCGCGGGGTGTTGCGAGAGATTCCTGTCAGCCCGGACGGCAAGTCGGCGCGCTTTCGCGAGCAGGTCCGGCTACCTGAGAGCGACTGGATTTCGCTCGAGGCCGAAGGGCCGCCCGATTCGCGGTTCGATGCCGCTTTCGCTCTGGCGATAACCAACGCCGTGCGCGTCTATGTTGGAGATGAGAAGATTCGGGACCGCGCCTCGGCGGAGTACTATCTCCGCTGGATCGCTAAGCTTCGCCCCCAGATCGAGCAGTGGCCGTGGTGGGGCTCGGAGGCCGAAAGAAAGCATGTGCTGGCGCAGCTCGAGGAAGCGCAGCAGGTCTATCATCAGTTGATAAAAGAAGCGGAAACGGGAAAATAGAAACTGGAACCTCGAAATTCGAAATTAGAAAATGGAAACTGGAAACTACGCTGTCATCCTGAGCGAAGCCCTGGACCGTCCGGTCCAGGGCGAAGCGAAGGATCTCCGCAGTCCGCTCAACCGCCGCATGGCGCAGACTTCGTGTTCTTGTAAGTCTGCGAATTGTTCCTGGTCCCCTGCCAGGTTTTTCCCTCTCCCGTGGGGAGAGGGTGGCCCGCGTCCGGCGCTTTCACGAGCCGGCGCGGGTCGGGTGAGGAGTCTCTTGTGAACATTCCTGGACGCGTCCGCGAGGCAAAGCATAGAATCAAGGAAGGTGAGGAGAGGAGAGTCGAATGGCAAAGGTCTTAGACATCATTCTGATGGTGGCCTTGGTCGCAGGCTTTGCGGCTTTATCGCTTTATAAGCTGATCCTTTGGTTCCGGTATCGAGATGACCCGGTCAAGCGCGAGGCGCTGATTTCGTCTGGCCAGGTCTACCCCAGGCGACTGGCCAAGTGGATATTCGACGAGGATGCCGACACGAGTGCCACAAAGGCTTCGCCGCCGAATTCAGGCCGGAAGTAGCCCGCGTCGCCCCCGCAAACCAGCGACAGAGAATTAGAACAATACCGAAACTAGGGCCGCCATTTTCCAGTTTCCAATTTCCAGTTTCTAGTTTCTAATTTCCGCTTTCTCGTTTGCCTAATTCCATGAGACCCGCCGCTGAAGGTCGCGATACCGAGGATCGTTTCTCGCCTGAAGTATTAGAGTTTCCCGCCGTCCTGCAATTATTGCGCGGCCACCTTTCCGGTCCCCTCAGCGCGCCGTTCCTTGATAGTGTCGAGCCTCAGACGCGCCTCGATCTGATCCGTCGCCAACTGGAACAAGCAAAGGAAGCACGCGAATATCTGCGCGAGAGTCCGAGGCCAAGCCTGGGAAGCCTAGGCGACCCGCGGCCGCTGCTCGAAAAACTCCGCATCGAGGGCGCCACACTGGAGGCGCTCGAAATCTTCGCGCTTACGGGCTTGGCGCGCGCAGCGCTGGAGATTCACCGGCTGTTTGCCAAGTGTCCACTAGCTCGCCTAGAGGAGTTGGCGCGCAGCCTGCCAGACTTCCGCGACCTGGTCACGGAGCTGGAGGGAAAGATTCACCCTGACGGCTCGGTGGATTCCTCCGCCAGTCCGGAACTGGCGCGGATTCGGCGAGCCATCGAGCGTCTGCGCGTGGAAGTGCAGGCCATGCTCGAGCGCCTGCTGCGCCGCTTCGGCCAGGAGGGAGTGCTTCAGGATGCCGTGGTGACGCTTCGGAACGACCGGTTCGTAATTCCGGTGCGGGTTGAGGAGAAGCGGCGCGTGCAGGGCGTCATCCACGGCGCAAGCTCGTCCGGGGCAACCGTCTATCTCGAGCCGATGGAATCCCTGCCCTTGAACAATGAGCTGGTGGAACTCCAGGACAGGGAATTTGCCGAGATACAACGCATCCTGGGCGAATTCAGCCGCAAGCTTCGGGAACGCCGCGAGGATCTGGCCCGGGCAACCGAGATTCTGAGCGAGCTGGACCTTGCCTTCGCCAAGGCGGAATTCTCCCGCCAGTACGATGCCTGCATCCCTGAGTTCAGCTCGGACCGCACGCTATCGCTCAAAGACGCCCGGCATCCCTTGCTCGAGAAGACCCTGCGCGCCCAGGGGAAAAGCCCCGTTCCGCTCAGCCTCGAGCTCACCCCGCCCAAGATCATGATGATCGTCAGCGGGCCAAACACGGGTGGGAAAACCGTAGCCCTCAAGACACTCGGAAGCGCCGTACTTATGGCGCAAGCCGGCATCCCCGTGCCGGCAAGCGAGTTCAAACTGCCACTGTTCCAGCGGGTGCTGGCGGATATCGGCGACCAGCAGTCCATCGAAGCCAACCTGAGCACGTTTTCAGCCCACGTCGGGAATATTCAGAGGATGGCGGAGGTGGTGGGAGGAAAGGATATGGTGCTGCTGGATGAGCTCGGGACCAGCACGGAGCCGAATGAAGGAGCGGCGCTGGCGGTGGCCATCCTCGAGCACTTCCGGCAGCGTGGAGCCATGACTCTGGTGACCACGCACCACTCGCGTCTGAAGGCCTATGCCGCGGAGACTCCGGAAGCCCTGAACGCGGCCATGGAGTTCGACGAATTGACCCTCGAGCCCACTTACCGGTTATTGAGTGGACTGCCGGGAAAATCCAGCGCGCTCGACATCGCGCAACGCCTGGGCCTCGAGCCGAGCATTGTGGAAAAGGCGCGCACCCTCCTGCACCCGGCGGATGCGGAAGCAGCAGCGCTGATTGCCGGGCTGCACCAGCAGAAAGCGGAACTGGAAATGGCGGCCGGGCGGCTCGTTCAGCAAGGGAAGGAACAGGAGGCCCGGCAACTCGAACTGGAGAACAGAATCGAACGGGAACATCGCGCCAAGCTGAAAGATCTTGACTCACGCCTGGAACAGACCTTGCGCGCCAACGAGAAGCGGTGGGAGGGGGTGATCGAGCAGCTTCAAGCCCAGTTGGAGGCCGCCAAAGCTCCCAAAGCCTCGAAAGGCCTCGAGCGCAAAATGGCCTCCCTCAAGCGTGAAGTCCGGGAAGACTGGAACGCGCAGGTTCTGGAGGCAATCGGCGGCAGCGTTACAGCCCTGGCAGAAGCCACCCCTGACAGGCCGCTCGCGGTGGGCGACCAAGTGCAGGTGGCAAACCTATCATCCCCCGGCACGGTCGTGGCGGTGCCCGACGATGACCAGGTTGACATCGCGGTCGGCCACTTGCACCTGCGCCTGGCGAGAAGTGAAGTGCGCCGAATCGTTCGCGGCGGGACGGGCGCTCCCAGACCGACAGTGGCTGCCGGAATTTCACGGGACGTTCCCGCGGAGCTCAACGTTATTGGTGAAACCGCCGAACTGGCCCGCCAGCGTGTGGATAAGTTCCTCGACGAAGCTTACATGGCCGGACGCTTGCGGCTGCGCGTCATCCACGGGCACGGCAAAGGCATCCTTCGCAAGAATCTCCATGAGATGTTTGCTTCCCACCCGCATGTCGAGAAGTTCTACCTTGCTCCACCCCACGAAGGCGGCGCCGGGGCGACGATTGTGGAGTTGAAAGTCTAGGAGAGCAGGTGTTCGGAGGGCAATTACAAGTGCTAACCCAAAATCCAAAATTGTCCAAGGGTACCCAGCAGAAGGCACGCTGGGAGGAAGAGGGGGGTAATCCGAAATTTAAAACCGTCAGAGGTGATTGGGGGAGACGGTATGGTGGCGATTAGTTCGTGAGCGCAGGCAAGAGCGGACAATTCTCAATAGTTCTTCGGAGTGGATAGGCTTGTTCAAATACTCAGTCGCCCCAGCGTTCATGGCTGCCAAGTACGTATCAACTTCACCATAGGCGGTGAGGATGATGACAGGGACATTGTTACCCTTGCGACGCAGAGCCTCGAGAAAGTTCAGGCCGTCGCACTCGGGCATGCGGAGGTCGGAGATAACCAAATCGAACTGCGCGCTTTTTATTAGTTCTAATGCGTCGCATGCCCCTCCTGCGGAACTGACAAGGAAATTTTCACCCGAAAGGATGCGTGCCAGCACCCGCAGGAAGTGCGGGTCGTCATCAACGATCAGTATTCGACCGGTGAGCTCCACGCCGGCAGCATCCTGCCTATCCCGTGCAACCTGACCCCAATCTTGACCATTTACATGTTCCAACATCTCAGACTGCACTCCGCGAGCGATCCGAAACCACGAGAGGGATGCCTTTACGATTCGGTGAATGTACGAGCACGTAGCGCGCCAATCTCCGCACAGTTTGCGGGATGACGAAAACTTAGTGCTTGAACGACAGCCTGTCGCTAACTGTGTACCTCCGCCGCCCTGAGGTGGGGCACTCCGACACAGCTCACGACGAGTGCAAAGGAGCGTCTCCTCTCCAACCCGGCTGTTGGCTGCAACCTGAATGGGACTCGCTGCGCTCTTGGTCCCTTTCATGCTTTGAGGCCGAGAGCGCTGAGCGCCTCAGTAGTCACAAGCCTGCCGGGCTTTTCTGATCAGGGAGCGCTGGAGGGGGAAGACTAGCCCTGGACAGGCCGCCCCCCTGGGCGGGCCTACATGAGGTCGTAGAAATCTTCACGGCGCGAGAAGAGGCCGCCTGCCAGTGATACGGGGAGGGGACCGCCAGCCAGGACCTGGAAGAGTGCTAGGAGCCTGTCGGAGATAGATTGTAGCTTCAGGTTAGAGGGGGCTGGATTTTCTTCGAAAAGTCGCTTTGTTAGTATTGACAATTGAGTTCATCATTGTAAAATGAGGTTATGAGC
>Ga0315282_10008062_pt1 | contig 17113 bp, 13 predicted proteins | sample YL17G07_20_MG_FD_203693 | JGI IMG/M metagenome (GOLD analysis project Ga0315282, IMG submission 203693) | Sediment microbial communities from Yellowstone Lake, YNP, Wyoming, USA - YL17G07_20 | ecosystem: Environmental > Aquatic > Freshwater > Lake > Sediment | place: USA: Wyoming | collected... | reverse complement strand
CCATTAGAACTGCGCTCAATAGAACTAGGCCAATGTTTGCCAGCCAGAATGGTCCGATCAACTCAGGGCCAACTACGATGATAGGCTCGATACCGGCCGATTTAACTTCTTTCCAGAATCGCATACAATGAAATTGACTGGACCCGTAGAATTGCAGCGTAACTAGAACGGATGAGATGTCTTCTTCTCGGCAGCAAAGGATGTCCCATAGATCAAAACAAAGGTTTCATAGTTGCTTTCCAGTTCTGGGCTTATAGAATAGATCTGGCCATATCGGTTGCCACTGGCGGTTATCAGATTGTTTTCAATCAGTACCTCAAGATGATGACGAATTGTGCTATAATCGTACCCGAGCCTTTCCGAAAGTTGATGTGCGTTCAGTTGCTGACTCCTGATGGTTTCAATGATCCGAGCTCGCGCGTAGCCACCTCTCGTGCCCAGAATGAGATAGTTCAGAAGACGTTTCACGGCCTCGGGCGTAAGTAGCAAGTGGCGCACCAAGCACAGAGTTCCATGGTCACCTGGACTACTTTAGGCGCTTGACTCTTGACATTCCTGGTGAAGCGCACAAACCTCTTTAGGCGCACGGAGAAAGTCCCCATTCCAATTCAGGAATCTAGGGAAAACCTTTGGCGGAAAACACGATCACAACAAAAGGTCTAACCAAAGTTTTCGGACATTTCACAGCGGTTGACACTCTAAATCTTGATGTCAAAGGCGGTGAACTCTTCGGGCTTCTTGGCCCCAACGGAGCAGGCAAGACAACGACAGTGCGCATGCTCTGCACATTAATCGACCCTACTCGAGGAACCGCAAATGTAGCAGGTTACGATATACGTGAGCAAGCTGCGGAAGTCAGACGGAATATAGGAGTTGTTTCTGAAGGCGTGTCGCTCTACAAGGACCTGACAATCGAGGAGAACCTGAGACTATTCAGTACGCTATACGATCTCCCACGCACCAAGGCAGAAGCGAGGATCCGCGAACTAATGGAAATGTTTGGCTTCAGAGAGAAGTCCAAGCGACTTGTGAGTGCGCTATCAACGGGATGGCAAAAGAAGGCAATGATCTGCGCTGCCCTACTTCATGAACCCAAAGTGCTCTTCCTGGATGAGGTAACCTCAGGACTCGACCCTCAGTCTGCGATCGCGCTGCAGGACTTCACCAGAAAACTCTGCGACGAGGGCGAGACCGTAATTTGGACCACTCATTACATGGGAGAGCCAGAGAAGATCTGTGATCGGGTCGGTGTCGTTTTTGCCGGTAGGCTTGTCAAAGTTGGTTCGCCGAATGAGTTGAAGCACAGTGTGAGCGAACTGAGCACGGTAGAAGTGGAGACCCCGGGTCTATCTGCGACTCAAGTGGAGAAAATTCGCAAACTCGGGAAAGTCTGCAAAATATCCTATAACGATCCACTGCTTCGTGTTACTTGCGAGCATCATGAAGACCTAGCTGAGGAAGTCACGAAGGCACTCATGGGAGCAGGTGCTCGGATCAGAGCGGTGAACACCAAGGAACCCACCTTGGAGGAAGCATTCATTTCCCTGACAGGCGGCGAAGAGGAAATAGATCGCTTTCTGGAATCATCTGCACAAAGAAAGTGATCCGATAGGAGCGGCCGCTGGCGTGTTCATTTAGGAGCATGTAAATGTGGCGCTTAAGCTCCTTCGAGATCTATTGGCGGTTGCAGGCAACGAGTCTCGCCAATTCTGGCGGAATCGAACAGCGATTCTCATTTCGCTCGTGATTCTACCTCTCTTCTTCACGGTGAGTCTCGGTGCAGCGGGCGGGGGCGCGACTACTCGTTTCTCACCTACAGCTAACATCCCTATAGCATTCATAGATAACGATCTGTCGACCGATTCAAGTCGCTTACTGCAGACTCTCAGAAGCTCAGGCGATTTCAATAATCTTCTACTCGGTTATAGAGAAGACAGCGCTCTGGCCGTTCTTGGGACTGGGAAAATCTATGCAGCCATAGTCGTCCCCGAAGGGTTCCACAATCACTTGGCGAATAACCAGACCAGCAAGATCATACTCTACGCGGACGATGGAGAACCAGGCGTCGGGGACCAAATTTCTGCAACCCTTCGCACGGTGGTTCAGGATTTCAATCCAAGAGTTGAGGTGCAACCAGAGAGGAGAGGCCTAAGCCAGGTCGAGATCGTTCAGAAAGGCGCGTTGTTCTCAAGCTTCAACATTGGCCTTGTCGTAGTGCTGGGTGTCGTGCAGATCTTCGCAACCTTCTATGAAATTGCAGGAGGAATGTCTCGCGAACGCGAAGATGGGACCCTTGCACGACTTCTAGTCAGTCCAACAGGACTTGTACCAATCATGCTAGGGAAAACTCTGTTCGATTCCGTTCTTGCGACCATCCGCACGTTCATTGTGCTAGGTTTGTCTGTCTACATGTTCGGAGCCCGACCGAGCACTGATCTGGCCACCCTGGTCATCGTTTCGCTAATCGTCGCTCTCTTAACAATGGGATTTGGATTTGTGGTTTCCGCGCTACGAGTTGGAGCGAGAGCCGTAGTCATTGTCGAGTTCTTTCTAGTTCTTTTCCTCTTTGCCTTCAGCGGTCTGGTAATTGACAAGGAGCTACTGAGGGGTCTCTCCAAAGCAATTTCGAACATACTACCCTGGGCTTACGGCTTCGAAATCCTTAGGCGCACAGTGCTGATTGGTCGCCCATTGCTGACTCTTGCAAGCGATTTGCAAATCATACTTGCAGCCACAGTGATATTCTACGTGGTTTCATACGCAATCTTTACTCTGTCCCGGGAGAGGCTCGCATTTTGATGCGTCCTGTTCGGGATTCCGCCGCCATCGCATTCAAGGAAATACGTCAACTCGGTCGAGATCCTGTATCGCTAATCCTTACCTTCATGTTTCCCATATTGCTGATCGGGATATTCATCATTATTACGGCTGCTTTCAGTGCGCCAAGTTACAACATCCCCGTAGTGGTAGCTGACCTCGACACCTCACCTGCGTCCAAGATTCTCGTGGACAAAATGAGTACGTCTTCAATCATTCGCGTGACTGAACTCTTACCGACGGAAGAACAAGCTCTGCATCGTGTGGAGACGGGTGATGCCATGGGAGCTGTTATTATTCCGCAGGAGTTCGGCGAATCTCTTCTTACTACCGGCCGTGCTTTCATCGTTCTACAGACCGACAATTCAAAGATAACAGCGCCGACTTTGATCCAGGCTGCAGTAAATCGAGAAGCGGCGGATTTGGCCTCAACGGCGGGCGGCCAATTTGGAGTCAAGCAGGTTGCTGTTGAGGTGATCGTGCGCCCCATCTCAGGACGCCCGCCGACGGGCGATCCGATTCTCCCAGGGTTCTTGGGGATGATCGCGATTCTCGGAGCTTTCGATGACATAGTGAACGCCATAACAAGAGAGCGCGAGCGAGGTACGTTTCCACGCTTGCTCCTCAGCCCCGTCAGCATAATCTCCATTTACTCAGGGAAGATGGCTGCCACAGTCCTCCTAACCGCGCTAAGAACAACGCTAATGCTCATAATTTTCGTCCTCATGGGCCTGGCGATACGGGGCAATATCCTGCTGATCTATCTCACAACTTCCTTGATCGCCGTCTTCACATTGTCTTTGGGTTTGGTCATGTCCTCCAGAATTCGAGGGTCTTCAACTCTGACTGTTCTTGAAATCGCCTTGACCTTTCCTCTCTTCCAACTTACAGGCATTTTCCAGTCACCCGAACTATTGGCCTCTGGTGGCCGTGCAATTGCTAGAGCGTTGCCCTGGACTTATGGAAACGAGGCCCTTCGACGTGTTATCTACCTGGGATTGGGGCTTGACGCAATAGCCGGCGATTTGCTGGTTCTGATGATAAGCAGCCTCATCATGTTACCAATAGCCACAATGCTCTCCAAGCGAACAATGTAGCGATTGAACTCTTAGCGTCTGGTCCTCTTCGCTGTGCGTTCTGGTCTAGTGCGTAGACCTCCAAACGCCAAAGCGAATGCGGCAAAAACGACCAGGATTGTCCCTGGCAATTCCGGAATAGGTAAGCCACTTTCGTCAAGTGTCACCGTCGTCGACCTATTCATCTGCCCAGCACTAACTGTTTGTTCGAGTTCATGAGTCCGATGTCCTTCACCTTGACCTGTCCACTCGTAGACGAGCATCTGATAGGTGCCTGAGTCAAGATAACCGTCGAACCATCCGTCCCATGTATACCAATTGTACGTTGTAGATCCACTCTTGATCTGGACTGACGCCCAGCTTATTGTCCTCACAGCGTCGTTCCAGTCGAGTCCCAGAACCAGGCCTTGAAGGTAGCCTCTAAGATCAAGCTCAAACTCAACCGAAGTCTCGCTACCCTGTGCGGCGTTTGGTATCATCGTGTAATTACCTTGCCGATATGGACCGAGGTGATTGTAAGGATAGAAGTACGGGGACTCCCCCTGCAGAAGCGCTGGCACTGGAGGATAGGAGTCATGTGGAAGATACCAGTTCACCATGTCAACCATTATCGTCCAAGCGCCAGTATAGGATCCTGAGTGCGTGGATCGTCCCCAGACACCGTGGTCCGGAGAAAAGAGAGTCGCCCTCCGGACACTTTCACCTCCCGTGCTAGATTCCACGTAGCCGAAGAGGCCTGCAAGTGCGACGTATTCCAAAGTCTTGGTTCCTGCGGGTATCGGATGCGACAACAATTTTGTTCCATCAACGAAGAACCCAGCCTCCGAGCTTGGTACCAAAGTTCCGGCGTCAGAAAACACCGTAGTCGCGGCGACGATGTTATCGCCTTCATCAAAGACCCGTATTCGCATCGAGGAATTGTATGGGATTCCTGAGAAAATGCCTTCAGTCTTGAAAACGATCCTGATCGTGAAATTGACGCCCTTGATGACGCGAACACTCGAATCTGCTACAGAACCCAACGATGCGACCGAAACACGAACGTTTCCCAAGTCACCTAAGCTTGCTACATTGTCCTGCACGTAGCCGTAAGTCCAAACGTTCACTGCATAGATCCCCGGGTATATTGCAAGATTCGATCGAAATGTAGGTGTTCGATAAGAGCTGGAACTCCAGAGAAATCCTGCATGGAAGTTCTCCTCGAGGAAGATTGTCGTCGCGAGGTCTTGAGAAGGGTCGAGTGACGGAAAGTTTTGGATATCCGGCCCAAACCTATCAATGAATGTGGATCCATTGGTTACGAGCAGGCTGGCGCCTGGGCCGAACGAGGCCTGCCAACCCGGCCAAGGTAGAGTCGAAAATTTCGAGTTCTGTTTTGGTATACCCCATTGATTCGCGGTTGCGTTCCAGAAATAGATCACGTCGATGAAGCTCGCGGAGGCAATATCATAGACTAACGTGCTCACGGAGGCATTACTCCATACCCAGTTTCTTTGAACCGGCGGCCTCTCCCAATCAGTCGAGAAGACTGTAGTGTTGATTCCGCCACCACGATACATGTGCGTGCTAAGCACCGCTAGGCTGGACCCTATCGAGAAGGTCACCGTGAGCGGTTGATCTAGCTCGTCGAAGGTCGTGGCGGGGGGAAGCGCTTGGATGTATCCTCGCATGAATACTCGAATCGTGTACGTATCAGTCGGTAGTCCGTAATCGTAAATTCCCCGATATCGGGCAAGAGAGTATTTGATGAATGCGGGCCCAGCCATTCCAAACCCGTTCAGCAAGATTGTGGTCTGTGCGCTCGTGGACGGCACCTGGGTAAAATTGAGAGCAGCCAGCGTTCCATCGCGCGCGAAGGCCTCCGCGATTAGAAAACGCCTCGGGTCTGGGCCTCCAATTGGCGCGTTTTGGAGCGTTCCGGGGAGGTTGTGAAAATGAATTGTGACGTTCAAGTTGCCGGATCTTTGCAGATCAATTGGAAGAAAGATGGCGCGAGAGTAACCGCTGTCAAGGATCTGAAAGGAGTAATCTACGAACTTGGTTCCGTCGTTCGAGGTCTGAACATAGCCGTTGATGAACACCCGCACGTAATACGTGCCAGCTGTGAGACTGTCCGTCCAAGTTGCGAAAATCTGTGGCACCATTCCAGAAAACTTCGAGGGCGCGCCATACACGGTCTTCGAGCCGAACTGGAAAATGAATTCGCTGCTCGATGATCCGAGTAGGGTGGCGGGATTCAGTAAACTTAGAGGATCAACCCACCAGGATTGCGCAGGGCCCACTCCGTTGAACAAGCCAAAGGGGTCTTTGAAGGTCGGGGCTGAGGTGAACGTGTAGTAACCCAGTGGTCCCTCCCACGCGAAACCCACGAGTTTTGGAATGTTTGGTGCTGACAATCTGTTGCCCGTGAACTTAGTATTGCCAATGACGTAAGATGAGTAAGGAGCGTGGGTAAGGTTCATCGGGGAATAGGTGACGATGCTGTCGGGATCGTAGGTGTTGCTGTCATAGATCACAACGGTAACAGGTAGTTGGCCTGGCCAAGGGGCAGGCCCAAACTCTTCCTTCGAGAACACCTCACCCTTGATCTGCGGTCCAACTTTCAGATATGCATCCGACCTGAAGGATTGACCTCGCAATATCTTAACGCTCTCAGCAATCTTCTGCTCGGGAAAACCCGCGGCAGAAGCGTAAATATCATACACACCCGCCGCGACCCCTTCAATTTCAAAGTGGCCTTGTGAGCTGGCGTTGAAGTATCCCCATGCTTCTACGGGGTGATCCATTGACGCTCCTGTTACTGGATCGATTGCAACTCCTGCGGCTCTTACCCTGCCCGGGAGGTTTAGAGGTGTTCCGTAGAGGGTGCCATTTGCAGTGTCCCCATATCTGACGGTTCCCCAGATTACCGCTGGATCGATTTCCCCTTTCACGAGTAGAACAGGCCAATTCTCCATTGGTATCGTGCTGTTAATGAGTGCAGGCAGGCTTCCTTGACGGCCGACTGGGTAATGATTGTCCAGAAACATCTTGAAGAAGTATCGTCCCGCGACATGAGGAGCTTTCATTTGATTAATGCGAATGTAATACCACTCTGACCAATTGCGAGCAGCTGTGAAGGTTATGTTATTCGGAGCTGTAATGAATAGAATCCACGAGCCCGGTTCAAAAGGGTCGTTTCGGTCGGCCCTCGTTATGAAAATGCTGCCATAGTTATCCGTGATCGTCGTAACTATGTTCGTGTTCTCTCCTCCGTCCCAGTTAATTCCGCCAGCAGGCTCAAACCCATCTTGAAGCAGCGCGCCTGTCTTGTCGAAGACGGGCGCGGGAATGTAAATGGCCATTGTTGTGTAGTTGAAGTTGGGATTTGGATTGCTTAGCGTACTGAAAGTCCGGGGGTGTGAGAAGTTTATCGCGAAGATTAGATCGCCAACATTTTCGTGGTCGATCGTTGATGTCAGGATGGCGCCCTCGGGAGCGTACACGTTGCCCACCACTTGACTCGGTTCCTCAAAGTCCGTGAAGGGCGATTGGTATCCGGGCGGATTCGAAGCCAGTCCAGAGTACATGTTCAGGCCACTACCAGGCCATACGTAGCCTAATGGTCCCGGGGCGTGCCCGCCGAATGTATTGGTTGGGTTTAGCTCATGGTCGTTGGATCTGAAGTAAGGAGCGCTACCATTCAGGTTCCCGAGGGTTGTGTGCGCGTATGCTGGGACAGAAAGGCTCACTGCCAAGACTAACATGAGGAGGATAATGGCCCAACGTCGAGCCAAACCTCTCCCTGCTCCAAACCACATAGACCAGTCCGCGAAATCCTATTTGGGAGTGGCTTGGGCTGCTTTCATTCTCCGTCTTCTAATGAAAAAGTATCCACCAGCTCCAATTATCACGATCACACCAATCGCGATCAAAGTCACAGGCGCGCCTGGGGGCACAACGAACAGCACTAAATTCGACGTGTCATCTAGAGCGTTGTCTTCCTGCGTCCAATCGATCCTGAAGTCGAAATTGTACTGCCTAGGCTGGGCCTTGCTGTCGATATCGACTGTGAAGAAAGCGACCTTCGTCTCTCCTGCCAGCACAGTGCCCAGGAAGTCGGTCAATGTCCCCGTGAAGAAGTTACCTACGCGGAGTTGTACTCTCACAGAATCGGCCTTTACAGATCCTTCGTTCTTCAATTCAACCTTAAGCACACGGCCTGAGTCACCGGAGGACACCGTGTCCGGTGTAACGCTAACAATATTGAACTTCACCTTTTCGTTAATGTACAGCGACAGCTCGCCAATTGGAATTATCTTGTCTCCAACCTGTTCGCCTATGATCACGGAATACTGGCCAAACTTTGCATCGCTTGCTACATCGATGATGAAGTTTGCCTCGCTGACTTGACCTGCGGGAATGTTTCCCAAATAAATCTTGTCAGAACTGCTTGAAGACGCCGTGAATGGAGGTTTTAATGCCAATCGAAGTTGAAGGTCTTTGGCGGCGCCTCTACCAGAGTTCACGATAACAACTTTCAACATGACCTGCTTACTGTCTGGATAGATCTTGGTTGGGAGAGTGACCACGCCTTGAACGTGCAATTCCCCTTTCCAGAGAGGAACATCTATCATTAGATTACTGCTAACTTGCTGAAGTTCCCTCGCAGATTTGTAGGCTAATTGTAGTTGGTAGCGAAAGATTCCCTCCTTGGCATTCGAATCGACACTTACAGTGTAGCCAATCGTGAAGCTCTTTCCTGCGTCGATATCTCCAGCGATTTTCGAGACAGATGATGCTGAATATTGAACTCCGTTAAGGTAATAATCGTAGGTGAGCGGCGAACCTAGAATGAGTGTCGCATTAACGCCGCGTGCAACATCGTCTCCCACATTCGATAGGACAACTGAAATTTGAGAGTTGACATCGCCGGGGTGGGCCGTCGATGGATCCATTGGGTTCGATCCCCAATACACACTGGTAACGACAATATTCGCAACCCCTATCGCCCTAACGGGAGGCAGTACATAATGTGCAGATATTACAACCGCGAGCAACACTACGAGAATCAATATCGCTGAGTTTCGTATCCTCAACTCATTCACAATCCGTTCATTCGATGCTTTTCGGAAGACGAGATTTAAGGTTGCGGTTCGAACATCGGCGCTTGCGTCATCCTATCCGCTCATCTCATCTGTTCGGGGCTTTACAGGGCTCGCTTGAAGGCTAACGTTGCTATGACCACCATTATTGCAGTGAAGGCTGCTAGAAATGCGAAGTCTATAGCGACCGCGCCGAAGCTCGCTCCCTTGTACATGAGAAGCCGAAGGGCGTGCACAGCGTAGGCCTCTGGATTGAGGACAGACATCTGCCGCATCCAGTCCGGGAAACCGTCGATCGGGTAAATTGCCCCGCTCGTAAAATATAGAACTAGATTGATGGGGAATGAAGTGAACTGATAAACCTCAGGTGCGGGAGCTCTGACCGCAAATGCGGTCATCATCGATATCAGTCCAAGGGCCGTAAGGAAGAGAGTGAAGAGTAAGAGGACGAAGTTTGTTGCATCGGCCATTGGTCGGACTCCAGCGACAACGATTGCTAGGAAGAGCATTGTGAGGGCTGAAAACATCGCCTTTATGACGCCTGCAAGAAGCACACCGATAACAATCTCGTACTGTTTGAGCGGAGTCACCAAATATCCCTCTAGTATTCCTCTTTGCTTGTCGAACAGAATTGAGATGCCGCCCCCGATGATTGAAGCAATGAAGATCGCTTGAACGAGAGAGCCCGGCGCCATAAACTCGATGTAAAATACATTACGATAGAAGTTCGCGGTATCTAGGGTAACAGTCGGATCATGAGCTGAGATGACTCGGACCTGGGTCGAAAGTTGTTGAGCCGCACGCGTTAGTCCGGCAGAGACGGCTGCGGCGCTCAATGGGTCCGTGTTGTCCAGGTAAACAGTGATTGCAACATTAATCGAGTTACTCAAACTATTATCTAGTCCTCTAGGGATGTAGATGGCTGCTTTCACCTGACCTTGTCGGAGCATTTGTTCTGCTTGATCTAGACTTGGGACATCCTTCAAGCGAAAGGCGTCACCACAGCTTACGCCGCCGAAGGCGCAGTTCTGTTGGTCTCTTACAATGTCCAGGTAGGTTGACGAGAATTGTCCTTCGCTTTCGCGTACCACGGCGATCGGGACATGCGTTATTGAGCCACCGAAAGCAGATCCGAGCAGTATTAGCATTAGGAAGGGGCCTACGAGAGCCGACACCATCACGAACGGTTGCCTGATGAATTTGCGAATGTCTCTCTCACAAACCCACAGCGCGCCTCTCATCGCCGCATCCCTTCCCACGAACTGACGAATCTCTTGCGTGTAACAGCGGTGTCTTCCCGTATGCTACGTCCCGTGAAGTGAAGGAACACGTCGTCCAGAGTCGGTTGCCGAAGCGTTATCGAACTGATCTTACCACTCTTTGCATTCACAAGTTCCACCACTTTCGGAACGGCCTCCGCGCCGTTCTTAACCAAAAGCGTCAGCGAACTATCGCGTCTGCCAATTTGGATTGTGAAGTCTGAATCTTTCAGAGCCTCGAACGCTTCATCAGGTAAGGCGGTGAACTCGGCTTCGATTACGTCTCCGCCCATGACTTTCTTTTTCAGCTCAGCTGGTGTGCCTAAAGCCACGAGCTTACCAAAGTCAACGATGGCTACTCTATCGCACAGAGCTTCAGCTTCGTCCAAATAGTGTGTGGTAATCGCGATCGTGATTTTTTGCTCATTGTGAATTTTCCTGAGATAGTCCCATACCGCGTTGCGGGCTTGTGGATCAAGCCCAGTCGTTGGTTCGTCCAAGAATAGAACCTTCGGCCTATGCACAAGCGATCTCACAAGTTCGAGACGTCTTTTCATCCCTCCAGAATAGCTCCCAACGGTAAAATCGGCTCTTTCGAGCAGACCGACTACTCCGAGAAGTTCTTTGATCCTTTCGCGGCGCTCGGGATTGGGGACACTGTAATATTTCGCGTAGAGTTCCATATTTTCCCAAGCGGTCAGTTCAACGTCTAGAGTCATAGCTTGGGAGACGACCCCAATCCTCTGTCGAACCTTATTCGGGCTGCGACGTATATCTGAGCCTGCAACCTTTGCCGTTCCCTCGGTTGGTTGAAGAACGGTTGTGAGCATTCGAATTAGCGTAGTTTTCCCGGCGCCGTTCGGGCCGACGAGTCCGAAGATTTCCTGAGCATCGATCGTCAGATTGATCTGGTCGATTGCGGTAAGGTCACCGAACCGCTTCGTGATGTTGATGGTTTGAACCGCAGCGTCCAACACGGACTCAACCCTTTGAAAGGGTTCTCCTAGGCGTTGAGATAAACAAGTCGCAGATGAACTAGAGCGCCTGCGCCGCCCTAGTCTTTGATTGCTTCAATCAGGCTGACAATGTTCCAAATCTTGGTGCGCGTGTAAGGAGGCATGTTTGGATCCTGGCTGATATCATCAAGAATCGAGATGGCGTTGGCGGCCCTAACACCTAGACTAAGGTCGAGTACCTGAAGTGTATCCAACGCGCTCTTGGCTGCGCGCCGAATATTGCGAGGCGTTGTGTTGTCGTTAGATACCTCGTTGAGGATGACCAAAGCCTGCTTAATTCTGCCTTCATATTCCTCTTTGCGTTTGGCTTTGGTTGACATGCCAGACCTCTCCGCATGAGAGTAGACCTTTCATCCAGAGTGGGTCATGTGCAATATCTAAACTCTTTCTTGACGCCGTAGGGGGATTCGGCCTCTTGCCAACAAGTGTAAAAGGGGTCTTTCATTATCTTCCATGGTTGAGGATTGTGGCGATCGAAGTCAAGAAGATGGCTGAACTTCTGAAATCAGGGGCAACTATGCTCTCCGAGACATGCCCCGAATGTGGAACCCCTCTCTTCAGAAAGGGCAAAGAAACGTTTTGCGCCAAATGCAATAAACCAGTCGTGATAATTCAAACAGCGGAAGATGAAACACGTCTGAGGACCGACCAAGTTCTCGAAAGCTCTGAGCAAATCCTCCTTGCCAAGATTCAAGAAATCAACTTGGCGTTGAAGAATGAGAATGATCCAGAGAAGCTCATGGCCTACGGAAACGCCCTGTCAAGCTGGCTAGGTGCCATCGAAAAACTGCGAAGACTACGCGCACAGAGCCTATGATAGGGCGACGACACACTCATGTAGAGACGCCTCAAGGCATTGGAATTTTCAGCTCCAGTCCACTATGGCTTATATCGCAGAAGTGCTTAAGCTGGCAGCCCTTCATGTTCGAATTGACTAGGTGAATTGCGATGACGGAATCTGATACCTTCGAAATGGCGCCATTCGTCGAGAAAGCATCTAGATTAGAGTTGATTGTGCGCTGGCTCTATGGAATCATTATCGGCATCTTATTCTATCTTTGGGGGATTTACGTATCTGTACTCGAAGTCCTTCAATTCTGGCATATTCTGATATTCGGTCGTCGAGGCGCCAGACTCTATCGTTCGACGAGACGATACCTAGCCGCCTCAACCCATGTGTCCGCATACCTCTTGTACCTAACAGATGACCGCCCTGAGCTTACGCCAGATTTCTTGGTCTTCTTCAAGAAGGCTCCCATCCAGGCCCAAGCGAGCGTATCGGGCAACAGATACTGTGTGAGCTGTGGAGCACCAATTCAGCCAAATGCGAAATTCTGCGGCACCTGCGGAGCAAACCAGCCTTAGAAACCTCTACGATTTACATCAACTAATATCTCAACTATCTAGGTGTGAGTCTGCGCCATTTTATATCCGCAGAGCTTCCTACGTCTACAAGGAGCCTCAACTTGAATCTGAGCGAGAACCTGAACAACAGTTTCCAGTACGCCAAGAGGCTGTTTACCGATCCGAGCCGACTCGTCATTCTAACGGTGCTGAGCGTAGTAACCTCCCGGCTTAGCGAAATCCCTCGTCTGCTAGGCATGCTTGAGATGAACGGTCTCGCTCGTCTCTCTATCACAGCTCTTCTGGGATTGATCGGTTTGGTGATAGGATGGATACTCGGCGGCTATTATGCGAGGACGCTCAGAGTATCTCCCAGCTCTGAAATACCTCCCCCATTCGACAGGTATGGAGAGCTGTTCGTAGATGGTGCGAAAATATTCTTCGCGGGGATAATTTATGTCCTCATTCCTGCGATTCTTGTTGTTTTGGGAGGTTTCTCTTTCATTCTGGCGATGTTCGCGCAATCTGGAAGCGTTGAACCGAGCTTACCAGATGTCTCATTCGGGGGATTCGGATTGGTGCTAATGGTCGTTGGACTAATCCTCCTGATCTTCATCCTGATAATTCTGGTCGCGGGAATAGCTCACATGATAAAGACTCGAAAGTTCGGCAAAGCCTTCGCAATTAGGGAGATTTTCGGAATCATCCGCAAGATCGGATGGGCTAGGTATATTGGATGGATGATTTTGATCGGGATAATTTCCCTTGTAGTGACTGGCGTTGCAGGCGCCATACCATACATAGGATGGATCCTTTCCGCGTTGGTCGCCCCATTTCTGGGAGTATTCAACTTCCGATCACTGGGAATCCTTTACAACGATGGCGCTGCTCCAGAACTGCGTGTTGCCGCCCCTGTCGTAACACAAGCAATGGTCTGTACGTCTTGTGGAACTCCACTCCACTCAAATCAGAAGTTCTGCCCCAACTGTGGAACCGCAGCCCCCACTCCTCCACCCCCTCCACCTGCAGCAGCTATGCCTGAATCCAAGTTCTGCATCAGTTGCGGCGCAAAGATCCCCGCCGGAGCAAAGTTCTGCGGGACCTGCGGAACCAAACAAGCCTAGGACTCACGAGGCTCTGGTGCTCCCACGTATTCTTTCTCGCTGCAAGTTCCTTCCTTATTCATCTCAAGCTGTAGTGCCTACCGAGACTTCGCCCGACGAAAGGCTCCGATCCTTGAGTAGACCCTGTGACTTATACCGACGCTATTCGTTTTCATAGTAGGCATAATAGCACCGGGCGTTCCATCAATGCAGGCTGACCATGGTTCGAATCCATTCCTTAAGTCGGCTTCATTTGAGCGTCGCTCGTACCAAGAGATGATCGCCCGTAATGCTCAGCGTTCCAACACGCTCGTCTGTTTACCCACCGGTCTTGGAAAATCCATGATAGCCGCCTATGTAGCTGCTGAGCGCCTCAGGAAGATGCCCGACAAGAGCGTAGTTATGCTCGCCCCAACCAAACCCCTCGTCCTCCAACACTTCCGAAGCTTCCAGAAACTCCTCAACATCGATCAGAATTCAATCGTCTGGCTGACAGGCGAGGTTGGACCGGGGGAGCGAGCAGAACTTTGGGGCAAGCGCATGATCTTTTCGACGCCCCAGGTCTTCTTGAACGATCTTTTAACCGGAAAGATTTCTCTTAACACAATCTCGCTGATGGTCTTCGACGAGGCCCATAGGGGTGTAGGCGATTATCCGTACGTGTTCATCGCAGATCGATATGCGTCCGTAGACGATGGTCTCATATTGGGATTGACGGCTTCGCCGGGCTCCAGTGAAGAGGATCTCCGTGAAATCTGCGGGAATCTTCATCTTGAATGGGTGGAAGCGCGGACAATCCAGAGTGACGATGTAAGACCTTACGTCGGTGGCATAGAAGTAAGATGGGTGATGATCGATCTACCCCAAATATTCCACGACATCAAACGTGATTTGGAGGATTTTCTTCGTGAGAAACTGCGCGCAATACGTGACCATGGGTATCTTGAAAGTGCGGCGATGGATCGCGTGCGACTGCGCGACGTTCTAGGGGCTAGGCAGCGTATACTAGAAGATGCATCGCGGGGAAAGCGAGAAGTCAAGTCCTACTTAGCTTACGTGTACGCTTCGATTCATGCGATCAGAGCGATCGAGTTTCTCGAAACACAAGGCTTTCTGGCTGTAAAAGCGCACTTGGACGGTTTAAAAGAGAAGGGCGAAAAGCGAGCGTCACCAGGGCTGAAGATGATTCTAGACGATCCTCGAATAGCTAGGGTCGCCTCGATCGTGAATGAAGTTGTTGCAAAGGAAGTCGATCATCCGAAAGTAACAGAGCTAATCAGGACCGTCCGAGCTGCTCTGAACAGTGGCGCTCGTCGGGTAATGATCTTCACAAACTACCGAAACACCGCGGCAAGGCTTGTGGAGCTTCTCAACAAAGTGGAGGGTGTCTCTGCCGTCAGACTGGTGGGACAGGCATCGCGCGACAAGGACAGAGGCCTGACCCAGAAGAAGCAGACATTGATCCTCGACGACTTCAGATCAGGGACCTTCAACGTGCTGGTCGCAACACAGATCGGCGAGGAAGGGCTTGACATCGTGGAGTGTGATGCAGTCATATTCTATGACACAGTCCCAAGCGCGATCCGTTACATACAGCGCAAAGGAAGAACCGGGAGAAAAGGACCCGGCAACGCAGTAATTTTGATCGCAAAGGGAACGCGCGACGAGGCATACTACTGGATATCACAGAGAAGAGAACGCGAAATGGCGAGTGCCATTCAGCAGTATATGAAGACGCAAGAGAAGCACTCGCTAGGTCAGATTAGGATAGAGAAATTCATTTCATCGGATATGAAGAGTGAGAAAATGGTCGATCAGATAGTCGTTATAGCGGATTCGAGGGAACTAGGCGCCTTAGTAACCCGTGAGCTTGCTAAGCTTGGGGTGCTCGTGAAATCTGAGACGTTGCAAGTGGGCGACTTTGTTCTCTCGGAAAAAGTCGTAGTTGAACGAAAGGATGTAGAGGACTTTGCATCCTCAATAATCGATGGGCGTCTGTTTGAGCAGGCCGGAAAGTTGAAAGATGCATACTCTAACCCAATCATTGTTGTTGAGGGCGAGAGCCTGACTGGCTCGGGTCGAGTGCGCCCTGAAGCCATGATGGGTGCCTACGCCAGCATACTAATCGACTACGGGATTCCGATCGTCTGGACTCAGAAACCGTCCGAGACGGCACAGCTAATGTTCGCCATCGCGCGGCGCGAACAGATACAGGACAAGAGACCCCCGCGAATCATGACTGTTCAGAAACCGTCAACGGTCGAGGACCAGCAAGAGTTCATCGTTTCCAGCCTGCCCAACATAGACAACACTAGGGCCAAGAAGCTTCTCGGGCACTTCCATACAGTTGAACGTGTATTCCAAGCCTCGAAAGAGGAATTGATGTCCGTTTCAGGTATCGGAGACAAGATTTCAGAGGAAATAAGGCGTGTTCTTACTTCCAAGTACAAATCTAGTCCGGAGGTCTAAGCGGAACGAACGACTCTGGTGGAGGAGTCTCGGTAGGCTAATACTAGATACCCACCTAGTATGACCCAGTACCCCAAGTATACTGCGAGCTGAATCCATTCGGGCTGAGTGTGTATCCAAACAGTGCGGACAAGAGTGAACCCAGCAAGCCTTCTTCGTGGAATATGCTGTTCGGCGCCACATTCACGTTGAAGGCCTGTTGTCCCAAGAAGCCAATGCTGAAACCCAAGGTCTCGGCGGTTTCTGCTAGTTCATGTGAGGCGGAGCCCACGAGACCAGCGGCGAACACGAGGAGGATCATGCTCGTGTATTTGAAGAATGCATGAAGATCAAGCCTATAGGAGCTTTTCACTATTGCAGCAGCTAGAATGGTCACGGCGGTCAATCCAAGCAAGATTCCAATCGAAGTCCCGGACGGGTCGATGAAGAAAATCGCTGTCAGAAACAGTACGGTTTCGATTCCCTCTCTGAAGACCGCTATGAAGGCGATGGCTGCGACGCCAGCAAGTTGTCCGCTTGTTAGAGCTAGGTCCAACTTCCGCTCGAGATCCCCCTTGTACTTTCTGGCGTTCCTCGTCATCCAGAATATCATGTAGGTCAAGAACCCTGCAGCCGCCAGGGCCGTTAGGCCTTCGAAGAGGCTTTCGTATGCTCCGACTAAGCCGCCGTAGACTGCTTGAAGAATCCACGCGAAGACGACGCTTGCGCCCGCTGCACTGGCTGCGCCGAGGATCAGATAACGGCTAGCTTCAGGACGCCCAACTTTCTTGAGATATGCAGCGACGATGCCAACGATGAGAGCCGCCTCGAGAGCTTCTGTGAAAGTTATGACGAAGCTGGCTATGGGCATGTTTTGCATGATTCCGGGATTTGGTTAGGTGAGCCTAATTTTGCAGCCGCCGATATGCCATATGGCATATATAACAATTCACACCCACTTCCAAG
>Ga0315282_10008061_pt1 | contig 17121 bp, 13 predicted proteins | sample YL17G07_20_MG_FD_203693 | JGI IMG/M metagenome (GOLD analysis project Ga0315282, IMG submission 203693) | Sediment microbial communities from Yellowstone Lake, YNP, Wyoming, USA - YL17G07_20 | ecosystem: Environmental > Aquatic > Freshwater > Lake > Sediment | place: USA: Wyoming | collected... | reverse complement strand
GTGGAGATGAAGATCCCCCCGCATGTGGGCGTCGGCAATTTCCTGAGAGAAGACGGTGAGCAGGGCATATTCCTTTTTAATTCTCTCGGCAAGTGTGAGATTGGTGGCTTCGGGCCCGTGAGGGACATTGGCATTTTCTTTGTTGGGATGGAGAATGAGCTGATCGACATCGTAGAGAGGCATTCCCAAGCGGGTGTGCATCTTGCGGGCCTGCTCGAGTCCTCTTTCAACCAGCTTGGTATCGACGAGTTCACGGATGAGAGGGGAAGTGATCATTTTGATCCTGGAGGTGGCAATTAACTCCTCTACCTCCCGGGCGATCTCCTTCGCTGTATCGAAATCCACGTAGGTCTCACGCATGAGGGCGTCAACAATTCTCTGCCGATCCCAGCCCAACATCGCTTCATCCGAGGTGCGGACGAAAAGAGCCATATCTGTGGTCTCCGCTTCCTCTCTAAAATCCCGACGATCCCCTTTCATCTCGATTACGGCTGCCATTTTATCTCACCTTTTATCTTATGGTAGATAGGTAAATAGACTTTTGGAAGGGCTATATTTAGTGTGTCCTAAGATGTTTACAACAATATATTGTTATTTGTCAAGAAAAAACTCGCTTTGTGAAAAAAAATATTTGCCTCGGTTTTTTTCATGGTTTTGGCTCCGAACTCGGAATTCCTGACCCCTTACTATTTTTTTCTTTATTATTATTGGAGGAAGGGGTCTTTTGGAATGGTCTCAGAGGCGTTCCGAGGAGGCGCTTGATGATCCCCCAGGTGCTCTCTTCCACAATTTTAAAGGGGAGGGCCTCAATCTTTGGATCATCGAGATTTCCTCTCACTTGATAGAAATAAGAGATGAAACCCTTGTCCTCGCCCGTGAGAATGTAGCCAGCGATGGGAACACTGCTTAATATCGTATCAATCGTCACCAGAGGATGAACGCCTATCCTCACATCGATTAAGTTCTTCCCCAGGTCGATCTTCCCAAGAAGAGTGATTCTCATGGCGTCACTATCCACCAGAAAATCGTCTGTCGTGGCCACCCCGTCCTTCACATGAAAATTCCCCAGGATCTGATGATAAGGAAGCCCTTTCGTTGCCAAATCCGGGAGCCTTCCCTTGAACAACTGGGAAACATTCAGGATAGAGAAAATTTTGGAGAGGATGTTAAAACGTTCGATGACACCATTCTGAACCTCAAACCTTAACCCACCGCTGAGGGATTCCTTCATTTTCTGGAAGTTCTCCCCTTCGCCCTTTAACTCCGCTTTATCGACGTGAATTCTTCCGGTGACGATTACCCTGTCCTCCTCCCCTTTTTGGAAAAGGGTTCGGACAAAAGCCTTCGCTTCCATATTGGAGAAACGGGGCTTGATCTCGATGCTTATTCCTTTTTCCGCCGGCTTTATCCATCCCTCACCCCAGAAGTCCCCTCCATCTGATTTGAATTGAAAGGGACGGATGAACAATGTCCCATCGCCCGTCTTCATCTCCCCCTTCAGGTCTTGATAATGAAGGCTACGATATTTGCCCCTGTCGACCTGCACCGTGCCGTCAATCGACCAATTTGAAAGCCAATCTCTTATCTTTTCAAAAGAAGCTGGGGAGGAGCCCTCTTTTTTCGGAAAGAGCGGATCGAGGTCCAGTTGTGGAGAAAAAATCTGAAAGGAGAGCCGCCTGCCTTCCGCCAGGCCCGAGCCTTTTCCGCCCATCCGGGAAGACGCCGGGAAGGAAGACGAACCCCGGGACAGGGTGCCGGAAAGGGTGACCGGAGAATCTCCCACCCTTCCCTTTAACTCGTCGAATCGGACCTGCTCGGGGGTTATAAAAAAGAATCCCTCGATACGGGAGAGAGAAACGGGAATCTCCCGGTGTTGAAAGTTAACCCCCTTCAATCGGATCTCACCTTCTTTTAAGGCGCTGACCCATTTTTCCATCTTTCCCAGCCATTTCAGACGAACCTCCGCCCCTCCGTTGAGTTCTTGAATCCCTTCCACCCGGGATCGAATCTGATCTGGAAAGAGTGGTGACTTGATGAGCGAAAACAATTCTTTTAGTTCAATCGAGCCCCATGTAGAGAGGCTCAGATCTCCCTCCCTCATAAATCCGTCCAAGGTCAGAAAGGAGCTACCCGATTGGATCTTTGCCTTTGAAAAACTCATCCCCAGGTTAGAAAATGACACTCCTCCCTCCTTAAAAACGACAGGGATAGGATTTCCCTTTTGCAGGAGGGACGCCTCTCTTGGGAAAAACTCCCCTTCATAAGAGAAGCGGGAAATTCCCGGAAGCGTCTTGCCCTTGAATAAGACTTGGATTGTTCCTGAAAGGGGTTCGAAATCTCTTGTTTTCGATTGGACTTCTTCAGGAAACAAGGGGGTTTGAAGGATGACGAAAAGATTCTTGAGATCCATTCTCCCCTTGGCTCTGATCTCGAGGGCATGATCCTTCTCTCGGTGTTTCCAAAGGCCGGCCATCCTAAGAGAAGAATTTCCAAACTCCACCTGCGCCTCTGACCATTGGAGATCATCGTGGGAAAGGTCTATTCGTCCCTCTTCGATTCGAATTGGGAATGGGAGCTGTTGATGAGTGAATCGGGTTTTTGAAAGGTGATAGACCCCACGGTGCTCAAAACGGATGGGAGGCTTCAGGAGTCCTTTGGCGGAGAGGGAATATCGTGCCTCTCCCGAAAGGATGCGGACGGATGAAAAGGCTCGGCTGAATTCTTCGGGAATCCCTTCGATCTTTGTGAAAGAGGGGAGATCCGTCAAATCGAAATTACCCTGGCACTCGATTTGAAGGGTTGGGATGTGCAGAAGCTCATAGAAAGTGGCGTTGACCCTTTCCAGGCTGGAGTGAAAGATTCTTCCTTCGACCTCTTTTAGATAAAGATGGCCTTGTTGAAAGAGGAGGCGGCCTTTCAGATTTTCAAGTGGCGGAAAGTCCCAGGGAAGCTTCATCTCGGCCCCATCGAGCTTCGCCTCAACAGAGAGGACATGGGCATTCGCAAGCTGATCGCAGTGATCAATCTCTGGCATCTTCCCCGAAAGCTTGACGGAGACAGCTTGAAAAGTACCCTTTCCTTCCGACCGGAAAAGACGGTCCGAGACGTCTGGAGTGATGATCCGGAAAGGGATGAATTTCTTTCCCTCTGCGATATCGAAGGGGCTGCTGGATGCTTCGACCTCCATTCCCATCTGATTCGACCCGATATCATAAATCCTTCCCTTGGCCTTGATCCATATCTCCGGCAATCCAATAAAGAACCGGGGAATCTTAAGATCTTTTGTATCATATTCAGCCTCGAAGTTGAGGTTCATCCATTTTGGCTTCAGAATGAACGAAAACACCTGGGGATAGTCGAAGAGGACGTCTTTCATCGTGATTTCTGCGGAGGTCTTGAAGGGTCCGTGGAATTCTCCTTGGAAATGAGCATTCAGGTCGAGGATTCCTGAAATCGTTTTCATAGGAAGCATTGTCTTGAGATAGGGCCAGAAGTGAAGCGTTTCAATCCCTTTAATCTTCGCCTCCGCCTCCACCCTTCCTTTTGAAAAATCCATATCTTCAGGAATATTTTGGATTGTTCCGTTGATCGAAAACTGGCCTTCTTTCTTGGGATGAATGATCTTCCCATCGATTCGAAACGGAAAGGCCTTGTGGTAGGAGACCTTTGAGAGTCTAAAATTGAAAGACCGCATCTCTGTTTTCAAGGGTGAATTGCCCAGGCTCTCATCTGAGAAAAAGATCACACCGTCTCGGAGGGTTAAAGAAACTCCGACGAGAGAGGCGAGGGTCTCCAAGATCTCCTCTTGTGTTTCCTTCCGTTTTGCACCGGCCAAAGGACTGTCGGAGAAGACATTGAGCCGACCATTTCTATCCCTGATGACATGGAGCGTGGGCCGATCCAAGACAATTCGTTTCCATTTAATTTCTCTTTTGAGAAGAGGGAGAAGCCTCAGTCTTAGAATCAGCCTCCTGGACTGAAGAAGATCGAAGGCCAGGGAGCGATCCCTGACTCGGAAGTCTTCGAAGGCAATTCCCACTCCTCCCCACAAATTTATTCTTGCCTTCCCGATGGAAACGTCTCTGTCCAGGGCTGTCGTCAAGGATTTCTGAAGGATATTCCGGTAAATTTTAGGGTCGAGGAAATAATTGGCGGACAAAAAAGTGAGGGTTCCGACGAGAATGATCGAAATCACTATCCAGAGAATGATCCACTTTTTTCGACGGCTCATCTTTTTCTCTTATAGAGTTCAAGGATTCAAGGGGTCGAGGGTTCAAGTGTTTTGGATTTCTTGTAACGAAGGTTTAATTGTTTCACTAGACCCCTTGGTTCCTAGAACCCTTGAACCCTTCCAAATTACGAACTTCTGAGAACATGGGCCAACGTGAGGACATCTACCCTTTTTGCTCCCCCTCTCAGCAACACCTTTGAGCATTCGTTGACCGTAGCTCCAGTGGTGTAAACGTCATCGATCAAAAGAACCGACAGCCCCGATAGCTCTTCCTTCCCGATAACATGGAAAGTTCCCCTCAACTCCTTCTCCCTTTCTACACCGCTGAGATTTACTTGAGGAATGGTGGATTTCTTCTTCTGAAGGATCGATTTACGGTAAGGAATTCCTGTCCGACGGCTTAACTCCCTGACGAGGAGGAGGGATTGATTGAACCCTCTTTCTCTTAGTCGCCGGGTGTGCAGCGGGACAGGGATCAGAAGGTCGAGAGACCCGGGTTCCCAATGACGATTCAACCCTTCTGCCATCCAATCTGCAAAAAAAGGAGTGAGGTAAGTCTTTCCTTCATACTTCCAGCGATGGATGGCCTCCTGAAGAGAGCCTTCGAATGCTCCCAAAGCCCTGGCTATTGTAAAATATTTTCTGTGAGTCACACAAGCACCACAAGGATGGGTTTCGACCTCTCGAGAGATAAAGGGAATTCCACAAATTGAACAAAAGGGAGGTTCGATCCAGCGGATCTGGGAAAGGCAATTCGAGCAAAACCCTTGCTTCCCTTCTTCTGAGAATCTCTCGCAGCAGGGGCATTGCGGGGGGAGAAAAAACTGGAAGACCGTTGATCGAAATCTCATGATTCGTCCCAGTTTACACCGGTCTGCCGGCCGGCGGGCCTAGACAGAACAGACGTATCGGTTGAGTGGAATACGGAAAATTACGATGGGAGGTGAGCCCTTTCAGGAGAAAGATGGAGAAGGCAAGGAGATCGCTTTCTCGGCTTCCTTGATCGTGTAGGTGCTCCACTGATGACATTGAGGACAGTAAGCAATCCACTCTTTCGATTCTCTTTCGCAGGTGGTGCAGAAGAACGAAAGGTGGGAAGTCCCGCTCAACTCGAAAGTCCTCTCAAATTCTTGGGCTGCACGACCAAAGTCTTTTTTGTGGAGGTGGATTTCAGCGAGTAGCCTGTGAAGGGCCGGGAAATCCTTCACCCTTAAACTAATTTCGTTGATCCCCTCAAGAGCTTCCTCCAACATTTCCAGTCTCAAACAGAGCTTGGCATAAAAGAAGGCGAGCACCCAATTTTCGGGATGGTGCTCAAGTACTCTTTGGTAGATGCGGAGGAGAGTGCTCGGATCCTCCCGGCCAAGATAAAGCTCTTCCAAGCGAAGGATGAAGACGATGGACTTGAATCGGGTGAAACTCTTCCCCCAGACCTTCCCGGCAGAGGCCCATCTTCCCATTAGGAGGTAAATATCGCCCAGCAGTACAAATCCGGGCTGGAAAGTCTTTCTTTCACGAACGATCTCCTTCACCTCTTTCAAGGCGTTCTCCAGATTCTGTTCTCCCCCGCGGCTCAAAAGATCTCTGGCACGCTCGTATTTTAACCCCAGATAGAAAAGGTTCTCCTCCTCCTCTGCCTGTTTCCCCTTTGTAAATTTGAGAATGGATCTTTGGATTCGGATCGCCTCCTCCCACCTTCTGCTATCCAAATAGATCTGCCTCAGGCTTTTTTGCCCTTTGAGGTTGGTCTCATCCAAACCGATGGCGCGGTTCAGAACCCGAATGGCCTCGTCGAATCGCTTCATGCGTTGGTACACCCCTGCCTGACGGAGGAGGATATCTATGTTCCGCATATCGATCAGCTCCGCCCTTCCCAACCAATGAAGGGCATCCTGATCATGGCCCTCCTGGAGAGCGATCTCCGAAAGCCGGAGATAGAGATCGATCTGCATGGGGTCTCTTTTTAGCACCTCGATGAAGTGGGTCTTGGCTTTGGCCAGATCCCCCCGAAGAAAAACATCCATCCCCTTATTCAATTCCTCCTTGAGGGATTCCCCCTTTCTTCTTTGGCGGGATTTCAGATAGTCCTCGATGGCCCGCTTGGCATCCCGGGCCAGGGTGCCGATGAAGACCAGCATCGCACCCAATACAAAGGAGGAGATCATGAGGACGGAGAGTTCCGTTTCAAAAACCTCCCTAAACAAATGAAATTCCACCCTCAAGGGATTCTGGTATGAAAGCCAGAGAAAGAAAACCATCACAACAAAAAGGAAGCTCAGTAAAAGTTTAACTAACATCGTCTATAACTTTTCCTTTTCCAGTTTGGTTAAGCATGGGACGCAATATTTTGCCACCGGCCGAACCTCAAGTCGTTTGATACTTATAGGACCGCCGCATTCCTCGCAGATCCCGTAGGTCCCGTTCTCAATACGATCCAGCGATTCATCCACCTCTTTGAGCCTTTGTCGCTCGTTCTCATTTAAGCTGAGCAGGACTTGTTTGTTATAGATATTGGCCGCCTCATCCCCGATGTCCTGAGTACCATCTTGACCCATTTCCTGCGAAGATTCAACGATCTGTTTGACCTTACCGACGATCTGCTCCCGTTCCTTGAGAAGAATTTTTTTGAACCTCCCGATCGTCTTTTTGTCGAGTTTATCCAGCCCCTTGTTTTGATCCGCCTGCGCTCTAACTTGGGGCCTCGCTTTGGATTTTACCTTGGGTTTAACCTTTCCTTTAGCCAATGCTTCCTCCTCTTTGGGGATCAATTCGGGGGGCATCGATCCAAAGCCCTTCCAAATCGTAAAATTTTCTCACGGGTTCGAGAAAGACATGAACCACCACGTCCGCATAGTCTATCAAAATCCATTTTCCTCCGGTCATTCCCTCCTGACCAAGAGGTCGAATCCCTTTCTTCTTGAGGGCCTCTTCAATTCCCTGCGCAATGGCTTGAACCTGGCGATCAGATTTGCCGCTGCAGAATAGAAAATAGTCGGTAAAAGAGGTTGTCCCTTTCAGCTCAAGAAGAACCGGGTCCAAGGCCTTCTTTTCAAGCGCTGCCTTCAGACAGAGCAAAGACTTTGTTTTCGAGTCGGTGGTCATATCCTCCTGAAAGATGAATTTGGATGTAGCATTATACCAGAAAAAATTCAGTTGACAAATAAAAAATGATGAAAAGATACATTTTTTTGGTCACAGGTTCCTTTGATAAAGCCCGTGTTCTTGAATATAAGCCTCCACCTCGGCCGGGATCAGATACCTGACAGAACCCCCTTTTTCGATCAATTCCCTGACCTTTGTAGAGGAGATGTCGAGAAACGAGATTTCTTTAAAATAGAGGAGGTGCCCCGAGAGATGGATCCAGGCCTTCTCTCCAGAGTCATATCGGAAGCTTGGGATCAGGGCCCTTGGGAGGGGTGAGGACGAGCTGTTTTTTTGAGATCCCGGCCGGGTCATTACGATAAGGTCGCAAAGAGAAAAGAGATTTTGGAATTCCTTCCACGTCTCAATCTCCACAAAGGCGTCGCTCCCCACGATGAAGAAAGGGGCATCCGGGCGTTTCTCTCGGAAAAATCGGATGGTATCGACGGAGTAAGATTTTCCGGGCCTTGAAAGTTCAACGTCACTGGTAGAAAAATGGGGGTTGTTTGAGGTGGCCAGCCTCACCATTTCCAGCCGGTGCTTCGCCTCGATGACTTTTTCTGTCACCTTATGAGGCGGGACAGAGGAAGGAATGAAGATAACCTCCTCGAGCTGGAATGCCTCCCAAATTTCTTCCGCACCCCTGAGGTGACCCAGATGAATGGGATTGAAGGTTCCCCCAAAGAGCCCAATCCTCTTCTCTCCTGGCTTTGGCTCCATTCCCTTTATCTCGGGCTCCTCTTTCTACTTCCTGGCAAAATTCCAAATCCCAAATTCCAAATCTCAAATAAATCCCAATCACCAATTCCAAATGACGAAAGTGATTTTGTTTCGAGTCTTGAACTTTGTTCATTGGGATTTGTTTGTAATTTGGTGCTTGTCATTTGGTGCTTCTATTTTCGGACTTGTCCTTCTCCATAGACGATAAACTTTGTCGTGGTCAATTCCTCCAACCCCATGGGGCCAAAGGCATGAAGTTTGGAGGTACTGATCCCGATCTCTGCACCCAGACCCAGCTCGAACCCGTCATTGAATCTTGTGGAGGCATTGACCAGGACACACGAGGAGTTGACCTCTCTTAGAAACCTCTGTGCATTCCGATAATCTGAGGTGATGATCGCTTCTGTGTGAGACGAGCCATACCTCGCAATGTGTTCGACGGCTTCTTCGATTCCCTTCACCACCTTGATGGAGAGAATGAGGTCTAAATATTCTTGAGACCAATCTTCCTCCCGGGCCTCCTTGATGTGGGAGAGGACTTTCTTCGTCTGAGAACACCCCCTGAGTTCCACACCTTCTTTCTGAAAGACTTTTGCCACTTTTGGAAGGAATCGGCTTGCCACCCTTTCATGAACGAGCAGGGTCTCCATCGCATTGCACACGCCTGGTCTTTGGACTTTTGCATTGAGGCAGACCCGGCTGGCCATCTCCAGATCAGCGGTCTCATCCACAAAGATATGGCAGATTCCTTTATAATGTTTGATGACGGGAATCTTTGAATGTTTTGTGACGAACCGGATGAGCTCTTCTCCTCCCCTGGGGATGATCAGATCAATGGTCCCTTCCAGCTGAAGCATCTCCCGGATAGCCTCTCTCTCCGTGTGAGGGAAGATCTGGATCGCTTCCTGGGGGAGCCCCATCCCGACAAGGACCTTTCGAAGAATTTGTCCGATGGCTTGATTCGAGTGGAAGGCTTCTGACCCTCCCCTCAGGATCACACTGTTGCCCGACTTGAGGCATAGGCCTGAGGCGTCTGCCGTGACATTGGGCCTTGATTCATAAATGATTCCAATCACACCCAAGGGAATCCTCATCCTTCCAACCATCAAGCCATTCGGCCTCTTCCACATCTTAGTGACCTCGCCCACCGGGTCAGGAAGACGAGCCACCTCCCGGAGCCCTTCTGCCATTCCCCGGATGACCAAGGGAGTCAATCTTAAACGATCGATTAATGAGAAAGAGAGATGTGCCTTCTCACCCGCGGCAAGATCCCTTCGGTTTTCTTCAATCAGCCGTTCCTGATTCTGCTCCAGATCCTCCGCCATCTCGAGCAAAGCCTTGTTCTTTATCGCGGTAGAAAGCTGGGCCAGCTGACGAGAGGCCTCCTGAGCCTTTCTGGCCATCTTTCTCACCTCTGCCCTAAAGTCCCTTTTCTTTTTCATAATACGACCAAGTCGTCCCGATGAATCACTTCGTCGCAATATTTATAGCCCAGGGTTGATTCGATCCGGTCGCTTCGAAGGCCTTTGATTTTTTCAAGTTCTGTGGCGCTGTAGTTAACCAATCCCCTGGCGAACTCTTTTCCGCGGGGTCCCAAACAGGTGACTAGATCCCCCCGATCGAAAGTCCCCCTGATTTTGACGACACCGGATGGGAGCAGGCTTTTTCCTCTCTGGACAATGGCCTTTTTTGCCCCTTCGTCCACGGTGACGTCGCCCTTTGGTTTCGGGTTAAAAGCAATCCAATGTTTCCGGCTGCTCAGTGCCTCCCCTTTCGGAAGGATCAATGTTCCGATCTCCTTCCCCCTTAAGATCTGATGAAGGACCCTTACCCTGGTCCCTCGTGCCACCACGGTGGGAATTCCGAAGCGGGATGCCTTTCTGGCGGCTTGGATCTTACTGATCATGCCTCCCACGCTCATCTCGCTTTTCGTCCCCCCGACGATCCCATCCATTTCGATATCAATTTCCTCTACCAGAGGAATACATCGGGCATGCGGGTTCACCCTCGGGTCGGAATCACAAAGACCATCGATGTCTGTCAGGATGACGAGAAGATCCGCTCCGATCAGGTTGGTGATCAGGGCAGAGAGGTTATCATTATCACCAAATTTGATCTCGTCCACCACCACGGTATCATTCTCATTGATGACAGGGATGATTCCAAGTTCGAGAAGGGTCAGCAGGGTATTGCGGGCATTGAGGAACCTCCGCCGGTGGCTCAAATCATCGCGCGTCAGAAGAACCTGGGCGACCATCTGCTGATAGCGTGAGAAGTAGCTCTCATAGATATTCATTAACCGGGTCTGGCCCACGGCTGCTGTGGCCTGTTTCTGTGTGATGTCCTGGGGGCGGGTCTTGTAGCCCAATTTCTCCATTCCGGCAGCGATGGCACCGGAGGAGACCAAGACGATCTCATAACCTTGGCGCTTCAGATCCGAAATCTCTTTGGTCAAACGGGAAAAGACCTCGTAGTGGAGCCCCTTCTCGATAGAGGCTAAAATACTGGAGCCCACCTTCACGACGATTCGTCTCCCTTTTCCCAGTGTCTCTTTACGAATACCCTTATTATCCATGACCGCGATCTGAAATGGATTCGATTGTCTGAGACACCTCCTCCAGCAGTTCTTCCACGCCCTCTCCTGTTTGGCCGGAGATCAGATAAAGCCGATGCCCCATCTTCTGAAATTGATTCTCGATATCCGTCGCCCTTTCCCGCACCGACGGAAGGTCTATTTTATTCAGGGCAAGGAATTGCTTTTTCTTCTGAAGCGAGGGGTCGTAGGCCTTCAGTTCACGGTTGAGAGCCTGAAAGTCGTTGACCGCATCGCGAGAAGGTCCTTCCGAGACGTCCAAGAGATGGATGAGAAGGCGTGTCCGTTCTACATGCCGAAGAAAGGACAGTCCCAGCCCGACTCCTTTTGAAGCGCCTTCGATTAATCCTGGAATATCCGCCGCGACAAACGGCCGGTGATCGTCCCGGTTTACCACCCCCAGGCTGGGAACAAGCGTGGTGAAGGGGTAGTCTGCGATCTTGGGTCTGGCAGATGAGATTCTGGAAAGGAGAGTTGATTTTCCCACATTGGGATAGCCGATCAGCCCCACGTCGGCGAGAAGCTTCAGCTCGAGTCGTAACCAACGCTCCTGTCCTTTTTCACCCTTTTCTGCACGGCGGGGGGCACGCAGCGTGGGCGTGGCAAATCGGGCATTTCCTCGACCGCCGCGACCTCCCTCTGCCGCCACAAATCGTTGGCCATCAAACAGAAAGTCTTGCAGGACTTCCTCCGTCTGATCATCTCGGATGAGGGTTCCGACCGGAACTCGAATGATGAGATCCTCTCCGTTCTTTCCGGTTTGATCTTTTCCTTTGCCGTGACTTCCTTTTTGGGCGCGAAATTGTTTGGGGTAGGTTAGGTCAAGAAGGGTGATAAGTTGCGCGTCGGTCTGAAGGATCACGTCTCCGCCTTTTCCTCCATCACCTCCGTTCGGACCTCCTCTGGGGACAAACCGTTCTCTCCGAAAACTGACACAACCATCTCCACCATCGCCCGCTTTCACATGGATTCTTGCTTCATCCACAAATTTCATTTTCTTACAGGCCAAATGGAGGGCCCCTTAACCACATTGGTTTCAGGGCTGAAGATTCTGGGTGTAGACACTCACCTGTTTTTTATCTCTTCCTTTCTTCTCATATTTGACGATTCCATTAATTCTGGCAAAGAGGGTGTAATCCTTTCCCAACCCTACATTTTCTCCAGGATGAATTCGGGTCCCTTTTTGACGGACCAAGATGCTTCCCGCCTGGACCGATTGCCCACTAAATCGTTTGACGCCCAATCGCTGTCCTGCACTGTCTCTGCCGTTCCGGGAACTTCCTCCTGCTTTCTTGTGTGCCATCACTCTCTCCTTCAGAGGTTCGAGGTTAAAGGTCAGAGGCTTGAGGCAAAAAGTATTCATCCTCCAACCTCTACCCTTAATCCTCTAACTTAAGCTGATATCATTCACTCTCAGATAGGTATAAGTTTGGCGATGTCCCTTGAATCGCCGATAATTCTTTCTCCTTTTCATCTTATAGGTCAGAACCTTTTTCCCTTTGATTTCCTGGATAATTTCCCCTTTGATGACGACATTGGTTAGATGGGGAGTTCCAATCTGCAACTCTCCTTCTTTGGAGACCATCAGGACATCTTTCAATTCCACCTGATCTCCTGCTTTTCCTTCCAATTTTTCTACCCGGATGAGGTCTCCTTTGGAGACCCGATATTCCCTCCCGCCGGTTTTCACCACTGCATACATCAGACGCCTCCAGAATAAAATAATTGTCGAATATTAATTGATTTTTGGCCCATTGTCAAATGCTCCTTTTTTCAAATTTCAATGATGTTGAATTGCTCCTGGTGGAATCCGGTCTTGGCCTTAACGACAATCTTTTTCCTCAGTTTTTTCTCCAATTCCTCCACGCCCGCCCTCTCCTCTTCGTAAAGAAGGTCGGCGATCTCCGGATTGGCTTCGACCATGATATTATGGCCTCCCAATTCAGTAGAAGTTCTTTCGATCTCTCGGAAGATATCATAGCAGACCGTCGTTTTCGACTTAATCAGCCCCGCTCCCTCACAATAGGGACAGGGGTCGCCCAGGATCCGGGAGATATTTTCCCGGGTTCGCTTCCGGGTCATCTCCACCAAGCCCAATTCTGAGATCTTAAAGATATTCGTCTTCTGGCGGTCTTTCTTCAGAGCTTCTTCGAAAGCCTGATAAACCTTTTCCCTGTCTCCCTCTCTTTCCATATCGATAAAGTCAATGATGATGATCCCTCCGATATTCCGCAATCTCAACTGGTAGGCGATCTCTTTCGCTGCCTCCAGGTTGGTCTTAAGAATGGTATCTGCTAAATTTCTCTTTCCCACATATCTTCCTGTATTCACATCAATGGGCACCAAGGCTTCGCTCATATCGATGACGATATACCCTCCGGATTTGAGCCAAACCTTACTGCCCAGGATTTTGTCGATCTCCATCTCAATTCCGTAAGCATCGAAGATCGGCTCTTTCTTCTCGTAGAGGATCATCTCATATTTTTGTTTCGGCATATAGATGTTAATGAAGGAGAGAATATGATCATATTCTTCTTTAGAGTCGATGATGATTCGGTTGACCTGGGGGGAAAGGATGTCCCGGATGACCCGGAGGACCATGGTCAGATCACTGTAGATCAGCGAGGGGGCCGGCGAATTTTCCTTTTTCTTCTGGATATTGTTCCAGAGATGGAGGAGGAATTCCATATCGGCTCGAATTTCATCCGACGCCGCCCCTTCGCTGGCCGTCCTTACAATGAAGCCACCGCCGGGAGGTTTCATTGATTGGACGATCTCTCTCAGTCTCTTTCGTTCCTTTTCATCCTTAATTCTTCTCGAAACCCCGATATGATCCACCAGGGGCATGTAGACAAGATACCTGCCGGGCAATGTGGTATGGGAGGTGATCCGCGTCCCCTTCGTGCCGAGGGGCTCTTTGGAGACCTGAACCAATATCTCCTGTCCTTCGGAGAGGAGGTCTTGAATCTGTGAAGAAGGACTGCTGAAATAGGCGGGCATCTCTTCCCCCTGAAAGCCCATCTCCTCATAATCTTCGATCCCCCCATGGACATCCGAGACATAGAGGAAAGCAGCTTTTTCCAGCCCGATATCGACAAAAGCGGCCTGCATCCCGGGCAGGACCTTCACTACCTTTCCCTTATAGATGTTCCCCATGATCCCCCGGTCCTTGGTGCGCTCGATGTAAAGCTCGGCAAGGACCCGGTCCTCCAAGAGGGCAACTCTCGTTTCGTATTTCGTCACGTTAATGATTAACTCGTTCGCCATAACCCGCTCCCGAAAAGAATAATGGAATAATGGAACGATGGAACGATGGAATAATGGGTCTTCAGGAGAAGAGCATTTCCCAAACACTCACAGCTTATAGATACCAATATTCCAGTTTTCAAAAATTCCATCATTCCAATTTGATGACTTTACATTGGGCAAGAGGTTCTCCTTTCAAACCCAATACGGCCCCTACAATTTCAGTAGGTTTTGCCGTTCTTCCGGCCGTCTTTCGAAGTATCAGTTCCACCCCCCATCGAGGCTCTTCCCCTGACCTCTCCTTGATTTCCATCTTTTCAATCAGTTCCCGGATGTCGACACTTCTCTTCTTTCCATCTCTCTCCTGATGAATGAAGAACTCCTTCCTATCCAAAGTCTCCTTGATCTTTAACATCGCTTCTTCTCTTGAAAGGAGATCATCCAAAGGTATCCAGTAGATCGACGAATGGGGTAAGGAAGAGAGATGAAAAAAGAGCGGAACCTCCTCCGCTTCCATGATTTTGATTCCTGGTGGCAGAGTTTGATTCAGTTTCTCTGCGACCTCAGGAGGAGTGATTTTTCCCTCGCACTCCATATCCACAATCTCTGATAAACTTTCCATTCCTACCGGAAGGGCTGTGGCGAAGATGATCCTGGGCATCGGGTGGAATCCCTCAGAAAAGCAGAGAGAAAGGCCGGCCCTCTTGGATGCGCGATAGAAAAGATGCGCCAATTCTAAATGGCTCAGGAATCGCATCTCTCCCACCTTTCTGAATTTTAATCGAATCTTTTTCTTCATCTGTCTCTTTTGGATATTTTTCCCTGCCACTTTCCCAGGACCGCTTGCCTCCATCGGTTTGCTTTCTCTTACGATGATGGTTTTCCCGTTGCAAATCCCGCATCGGTGGCAATTCTCTGCCACGCAAGGAGGGCTGGTTTTCTCTTCGAGACCTTTCCGGTATTCCTCCCAAAGAAATTGATCATTCATCCCTGTTTCGATTAAAGACCACGGAAGGGGATCCTCAAATTTTCTCTTTCGGGTGTGGAAATCCATTTTCAGTCCTGTCTTCTGAAAGGCTTCTTTCCACCAGGGATAACGGAATTGATCACTCCAGCCATCGAAACGGCATCCCAAGCGGTAGGCCTCCACTAAGACCTGGGAAAGATTTCGATCGCCCGTAGAAAAAATCCCCTCTAAAAAACTGAGAGAGGGATCTTGCCACTTAAAGCGCAGATGATTCTTCTTTACCCCATCCCTCATAAATTGAAGTTTTTCCTTCATCTCCTCCAGAGGGATCTGGGCCTCCCATTGGAAAGGGGTGTGGGGCTTGGGTACGAAAGTGGAAACACTGACGTTGATAGTGGGATGGATTTTCTGTCTCTCTCCTAAGGAAGTAATCTTCCTGGTCAACTCAAAGATCCCCCGTAAATCCTCTTCCTTCTCTGTCGGAAGCCCCATCATGAAATAGAGTTTGATATTCTTCCATCCTTTTGAGAAGAGCTCCGAGAGACCTTGGAAAAAGACCCCTTCATCCAACTCCTTATTGATCACGCTTCGAAGTCGTTCTGTTCCAGCCTCGGGTGCGACTGTAAACCCGGTCTTTCGAACCCGCTTGACCTCCTCTGCCAGATGTCCCATCACACTCTCAATCCTTAGTGAGGGAAAAGAGACAGCGACCTTCTCAGATTCAAGCTGATCCATGAGGTCAGAGAGAAGAGGCCCGATAGAAGAGTAGTCTCCCGCGCTAAGAGAGAGCAAAGAGAGCTCTTCGTAACCTGTTTGCTTGAGGGAGGCGTCGAGAATCTCATGAATGCTCTTTGGACTTCTCTCACGGTAAGGCCGGTGGATGAACCCGGCCTCACAGAAGCGGCATCCTCTCTTACAACCCCTCGCGATCTCAATATTGAGACGATCGTGAACCACCTTCATGTAAGGGACGATTGGGCAGGTGGGAAAGGGAGTTTGGCTGAGGTCGGAGACAACTCTTTTACGTATCTTTTGCCCCTCCGTGTGTACACTGGGGACGTAGACTCCTTCCAGCTGAGAGAGGGATTTTAAAAAATCTTCTCTCTTTGCCCCGTCCTCTTTCGATTGAAGTGCGAGATCGCAGATCTCCGGGACCACTTCTTCCCCGTCTCCAACGACCAGGGCATCAAAAAAAGCGGCGAAGGGCGCCGGGTTGAAGGTTAAGGGACCTCCGGCGATGAGGATAGGGAACCGGTAATCCCTGTCTGTTGAGAAGAGAGGAATGTTGGAAAGGTCGAGCATATTGAGAACGTTGGTAAGGCAGAGTTCATACTGGAGAGAGAAACCGACGATATCAAATTGATTGAGGGGAATGGAGGATTCGAGGGACGAAAGGAGAATCTTTCTCTTCCTCAAGACATTTTCCATGTCTACCCAGGGAGCAAAAGCCCTTTCGCAGGCAACCTTTTTTCGGGTATTTAAAATGTGATAAAGAATCTGAATTCCCAGATGAGACATTCCGACTTCGTAGACATCCGGAAAGGCAAGACAGAATTTTAATTTGACCTCGGCAGGATCTTTTCTGATCGAATGGATCTCCCGACCCAGATACCTGACCGGTTTAGAAACGATGGAAAGAAACTCTTTCAATTGATCACCATCCGTTCAAATTACTCCATCCGTTAGGGATCGCAGTCCAAGTCCGTAAGGGGGTACCCTCCTTGTCTAAAAGGGGCAGTGAGATTATTAATACAAGCACATTCTGTTCATTACAACCTTGTGGGGTGTGATCCCTCCCTGCCTGCCGGCCCCGGTCCCGGCCGAGGCAGGCAGGCGATCATGCCGATCAGACGGTGGGTTCGGGGGACACACCCTACAGGAGCGGGAAAACTATTTATTGAGTTTGTATTAATTTCTTAAATGTTAGGAAATGAATCTGCGATAAAAAATTAAGGAGCAACCCCTCTTATCGCATTATCCATTTATCTTATTAAAAATACTATAATTTTTTCCACCTGTCAATTTTGGTCGTCTAGTTCAATGGAGGATCTGGAACCCCGAGATGATGCCGGAATTTATCATTGACAGCGAGAAATCAGCTTGCTAAATTTTTAAAATCATCCTTCTCCACAAAAAATGGCATAACCAAGCCCAAATGAATCTGGCAAATCAATTCATTTTATCGGCCATCCAGCTTCTCCCCAAACCTCTGGTGAAGCGGTT
>Ga0315282_10008059_pt1 | contig 17127 bp, 9 predicted proteins | sample YL17G07_20_MG_FD_203693 | JGI IMG/M metagenome (GOLD analysis project Ga0315282, IMG submission 203693) | Sediment microbial communities from Yellowstone Lake, YNP, Wyoming, USA - YL17G07_20 | ecosystem: Environmental > Aquatic > Freshwater > Lake > Sediment | place: USA: Wyoming | collected... | reverse complement strand
TGGAGCACGGCAGAGACCCTTCGCTGCGCTCAGGGTGACACCCCGAGCGGAGGAGGCGGCCGCGTAGGATAGGCGTCCCGCCTGTCGTCCGGTCGGCCGCGACAGTAACCCCGCCGGGGGGCCAGTCGTCCTCCAAGGTGGGTTCACTAGCACCACCTAACGTGACGTCGGGGAGGCGGTCGCCGTGCGCCGTGCGCGCTCAGCGTCGTACGTGGTGCCCGTCGTCGCTCCGCTTGTCCTCGCCCTAACCCCCTCGCTCGCCCAAGCTGACGGCATGTTCCTCCCCTCACAAGGCCAGGCAATGGCCGATGCCGCACGCCCGTCAGCGGCGGCGCAGAAGGCGGTCATCATCCAGGAGGGAGGGGAGGAGGTCCTGCTGCTGCAGACCACCTACCGCGGCCCCGCCGCGGCCTTCGCCTGGGTGGTGCCCGTCCCGAGCGTGCCCACCGAGGTGTTCGAGGCCGAGCCTTGCTTCGTGGAACAGGTGCTGCTGCACACCAGCCCTCGCGTGGTCAGCAAGATCGCCGAGGACCCCTCTGCGCGGGCCGACCGGACGATGGGGGCCGAGGGTGGTGGGGCGGAGGCCAGCGGGGTGACGGTCCACCAGCGGATGGCGGTTGGGGAGTTTGATGCCGCGGTGCTGTCGGCCGCCGGCGGCCAGGCGCTGCAGCAGTGGCTGGAGGCCAACCACTACGCAGTGCCCGCGGAGGCTGCCGGCGTCCTGGACCGCTACGTGCAGCGGGGCTGGGCCTTCGTGGCGGTGAAGCTGCTCTCGGAGGTGGCTCAGCAGCGCTCCACGCTGACGGACGTTCCGCCGCTGGGCATCCGCTTCCCGGCGGCGAAGCTGGTCTATCCGCTGGAGATCACACGGGGCAGCGCCGGGCCGTGGACCTCCCTGGTGCTGTGCCTCATCGCTGATGGGCCGGTGGATTGCGATACTATGCCCAGCGTCTGGCTGGAGGCGACGCCGCTTGCGCTAGATGCGGGCGCAACGTACGGGACGCTGCGCCGGCAGCTCACTCGCGCCGGCAATGGACCGGCTCTGCTGTGCGAGTACTCGATGCAGGGCCCGCTGCGGTACGTCGACCTCTCGTACCGTGGCGAGGATTGGGCTCAGCCGGCCGCCGATACGGGCCTCACGGCTCGTCACGCGACGCGCTTCTTTGGTCTGCTGCGGCGGGAGGAGCTGCGCGACCTCGAGTTCACGCCCGCTCCGCAGCGCCCCAACGACTACCGGGTGCTCATGTACCGTGAAGGGCAGCTCAACGCCGCGGCGCAGGAGGCGTGGAGCCGCGAGCGCGACGCCGTGCGGCAGCCCCAGGCGGGCGGCGAGTCGGCGCGGCACCCGGGTCAGGTGGGCGTCGCCGCGGCCTCCAGCGCCGGCCGCACGCCGCCGTGGGCCCTCCTCGCGCTCTGCCTGGGGGGCCTCGCGCTGGTGGGCGCGGCCGTGAGGCTGCGGAGCCATACGGGCCGCGGGGCCGCGATTCTGCTCGCGGCCCTCATCCTCGTGGCCGCCATACAGGTTGGGCGCGCCGGGTCCGGGCGGTCGGAGCTGGAGGGGATGCTCAAGGTGGTAGACAGCGCCGTGGCGGACTTCGTGCGCGACTGCGGCTGCTATCCGGCGTCGCTGGAGGACCTCGCCGCCCGCGAGGCCCCGACGGCGGGCCTCGATGCCAGCGGCAACGAGGTGCCCCTCGGCGGGACCTGGCGTGGCCCCTACCTCGACCACGTACCCCAGGACCTGCTGGGGGTTCAGCTCGCGTACGACGTGCTCAACCTGCGGCCCGTGGACTCCGGGGGGTTCGGCATCGTGGTGGCCGGCGCCAACTCGCAGCAGGTCGCGGCGTGCGAGCAGGCCGTGTACGGCCGCGGCCGCGACCCCGATCTCGGGATCACCCGCTTCTGGCATGACCTGGACCCCGAGGTGCACGCCAACTACGAGGCCTACGCCAAGTGGCTGCAGGGCCAGTCGCCCGGGGCGCTGCTGGTGGGCAGCACGCTCGAGTCGGATGGGCACACCTCGTTCGGCCGGGTGCCCTGGACGGGTGAGAAGTGGATCGTTGCCGACGTAGCGCGGGGCGAGGCGTTCAGCCTGAGTACGCGGGCTGTGGCCGTCGAGCCGGAGACGGGCCGGGCGACAACGGCCTACTACCTCGGCGCGGGCGCCGGCGACGGCGTGTACCTGACGGCTCTGCGGGGGACCACAGCCGAAGGCGCTCTGGTGGCCGCGACTCGCCGACCCTTGACGCTGCCGATCGCCCGCGCCCGGCTGCACCCCGACGGCCGCACGCTGGCCGTATGGGGGGACGAGTACGACACGTTCGGCATGGGCCGGCTGGCCGTGCTGCACCCCGACGGCCGCTGGCAGGTTCTGGCGACGGGCTGCGTGTTCCAGGCGGAGTTCGACCCGGATGGCGAGTCGCTGTATGTGCTCGGCTGGCTAGGGGCGCGGGCGGACGAGGTCATGGAGGCCGCCGAACAGCCGGGGGCCCGCCCGGCACGCGGACACGGGGACGAGACCATCTGCGACCTGTACCGGGTCTACACGACTGGCGGCGAGCCGGAGCTGGTGATGAGTGACGTGCTGTGCACGGTCCTCAGCGTCGCGGAGCCGGGCGTCCTCGTGCTGGACAGGGAGGGTGACCTGGTCCGCCTTCCTCTCGGTGGAGCCGGTGCTGGAGACCGGCTCGACGTGCCGGCCGAGGCCAAGATCGTGGCGGCGCGGCTCTTCCCCGAGGGGGTGCTCTTCACTATCACTCCCGTGAACCAGTACCTGGGCAGCGGGACTATCGGGCGGGTGGGGCTGCCGCTGGCCAGCAGCCCGCGCGGCACGGTGGCTCCATTCTCCGGCGAGCACTGCCGGCCGCACATCGCCCTGCTGGGCCTCCAGGACGGCTGGGCGACGGTAGCGTGGCACGCTGACCTGAGGGCGTCGTCGCCGTGGGTCGTGAAGCGCATCGGGCCCAACGGCGAGGTCAAGCTGCTGCCGAACCGGGGCCTGTCGGAGGACGAGAAGGCATGGGAGCCGCTTCCGCAGGCCCGCGGCGGAGGGACGAGCCCTACGGCGGGGGCGGAGTGGCCGTGAGGGCGGCCCCCCCTGCTCCTGAGAGACACGGGGCGGACCATGGCGTGGACATGTTGAGTCGGCCTGTCCTACCGGCGGCATGACGAGCGAGACGCCCGGCCTGCGCGAGATGCTTCGCTGCGCTCAGCATGACACCGGGGCCGACGGGCTGGCGGGTAGCGGCGCCCGCCCTGCCCTACTCGCGCCTGCCGCTTGCGGCCAGGACACCGGCCGTTCCCCCTTAGCACGCCGCACCTCGGCGCTCTCGGACTTCGCGGGCTGGCTGGGGAGTTCCTACTGCGCCGGCGCCGGATCGCGGGCCCTTTGACTACGCTCAGGACAAGCAAGGATGCCCGCGCCACGCGACCCCCCGGAACAGGTCCCCTCACCCCTCCCGGCCAACCTCCCGTGCGGAGGTGTGCCATGCGAATGCTTGCCCTCTATGTGGCTCTCCCGGTGGTGGTGCTCACCATGAACGCCTGCGCCCAGGACCTCGCGGTGCCGGCGCCCCCGGGTGAGACGCCGCTCGGCGACATCGGCATCTATCGCGTCGCGTACCAGTCGTATGGCGGCCAGGTAGTGGAGATGCCCCCCTCCTGGACCGGGCACTTCGAGACCGTCAGCGGCATCTCGTACCTGACGCAGCAGTCGGTGATGGGGCGGGACTGCATTCTGCTGCATTCGCCCTGGCACGTGCCTCCTGGGAAGGTGTGGGTGGACTACCGGCTGCGGCTCCCGGATGTGCGGCCGATCAAGCTCAGCTTCGGGGTCGCGATGGGCCCGGAGTTCGTCATACCGGGTCGGAGCGACGGGGTCACGTTCAGTGCCTACCTCGTCCAGGGCGAGCGCGAGCAGGAGCTGATGCGCGAGCTTCAGAAGACGGCGCAGTGGCACGACTTCAGCTTCGACCTCTCCGAACACGCCGGCCGCGAGGTGACCATCCGGCTGCAGGTGGAGCCGGGACCGGCCAACGACGCGAGCTGGGACTACTCATACTTCGGGGACCCCAAGATCACGGCCGGGGAGAGCGTCCAGGGGCGGCGGGAGCTGGTGCGCCAGCTCACCTCCAGCAAGGCGTGCCGCGCGACGGAGGGCGTCAGCCTCGTCGCCCTCAGCAACGACCCGCAGCACGGCGTGGTCCCTCCCAACCTACTGCGGGCGCGAAACAGCCTCGAGGAGGCCGGGCCCAGCTATCGGTTCACGTACGAGGGCGACGACTGCCGCGTCGTCTACACGTACCGGCCCGAGACCGGGACGCTGGACGATCTCACCGTCCAGGTGGATGACAGCGCGCCGTTTGGGCCCGCGGTCGGCGGCGGTGTCACCGCCCTCGTGGGCGAGGGCGCCGAGGCGAAGCCTATCGCGGCGCGCGGGGGCACGCTGCGGTCCGCCGAGACCGACCAGCAGCGCCGGCAGTGCACCATCGTCTGGGAGTACCACGTCGGCGGGCAGCCGCTCGCCGTGCGCTGGACCTTCGGCATCGAGGGCAAGGCTCTCACCGTCTCCGCCGGCTGCGACGAGCCTCGTCTCAGCAACCTCTCGCTCGGCCATGTGGGCGGCGCGCCGCTGCGGCGCAGCATCGCCATCCCGTACCTGGTCGGTAACATGGACTACCTGCCGGCGCAGCAGGCCTTCGTGTGCCGGTACCTCGACTGGACGCAGTCCCACGCCTCGACCTGCCCCCAGGGCGAGGCCAGCTACGAGCCCAAGACCGATGGGACGCGTAACCCGCTCATCGAGGTCGGCTACATCGCCGTCTCGCCGCAGGTGGGTGAGGTCCTGCCCAACATCCCGAACCCGCCGTCGCCGTACCGCGACGTTCTCGGCGGCCGGATCATGCTCGACATCTGGGGTCACCCCGACAACACCTACGCCGGCGATGGGGCGATCATGCGGGACCTCAAGGACAACGGCGTAGATCACATCGCGATCATCCAGCACGTCTGGCAATGCTACGGGTACGACGTGAAGCTGCCCGATCACCTGCCGGCCAACGCGTCGTTCGGCGGCGACGACGGGATGAAGGTCTTCGGGCAGGCCGCGAACGACTGCGGGTACGTCTGGTCGCTGCACGAGAACTACATTGACCTTTACCCGGACGCCCCGTCCTATGACCCGACGGCCCGGGTGCTGCGCGCCGACGGCACCCCCTCTCCGGCATGGTTCAACGGGGGCACGGGGGTGCAGAGCTTCGGCCTCAAGTGCAACCGCGCCCTCGGCTTCGCGCAGCAGAACTCGCCGGAGGCGCACCGCCGCTTTGGGACGACCGCCGCCTACCTCGATGTCCACACCTGCGTTCCGCCCTGGCACCAACTGGACCACGAGGCGGGGCAGCCGATGGCCGCGATGGCCCTGGCGAAGGTGAAGTACGACACGGAGCTGTTCCAGTTCGAGCGCGACAGCCATGGCGGGCCGCTCTTTGGCGAGGGCGCCAACCACTTCTACTGGGCCGGCAAGTGCGACGGGGTCGAAGCCCAGGTCGCGGGCGGCGAGAACCACGAGCCGCTGCTGGACTTCGACCTGCTGCGCATCCATCCGCAGATGGTCAACCACGGGATGGGGTACTACGAGCGGTGGTTCACAGGCGGCTACAACCACCGGTGGGGTGTGGATACGGGCACCGTGGAGCAGGTGGACAAGTACCGCGCCCAGGAGCTGGCGTATGGGCACGCCGGCTTCGTCGGCGGCGCGCAGATCAACAACCTGCAGTGGGTGGCCAAGGAGCACCACCTCATGCACCCGGTGCAGGCCCTCTACGGCACGGCCAAGCCGACGGAGATCGCGTACGAGGTCGAGGGGCAGTTCGTCCCGGCGAGCGTCGCCCTCGCGGTGGGTGAGCGCTGGCGGCAGCGGATCAGCTACGACAGCGGCCTGCGGCTCTGGGTGAACTGGGCCGCGGAACCGTGGGAGGTCGAGGGTCGCACCCTCCCGCAGTGGGGCTTCCTCGCGCTGGGGCCGAACACCGAGGTCTGCACGGTGCTGCGCGACGGGCGCTTCGCCGACTATGCGGAGTGCCCCGAGTACCTCTTCGCCGATGCGCGGACCTCGTTCAACATGCCATACCTGAACGGCCCGAAGGACGTCGAGCCGAAGCTACGGCAGTTCGAGTACCTCGGCGACAACCGCATCCGCCTCACGTATGAGTGGGTCGTCGGCGAGACGCTCCCTACGGACTGCGCCTGCTTCGTCCACTTCCTGAACCCGCAGGCGCCGCGGGTTGACGAGATCGCCTTCCAGCAGGATCACATGACACCGAAGCCCACCAGCCAGTGGCAGCCGGGCGAGACGGTCGTGGATGGTCCGTACGAGATCGCCGTGCCGACCGACCAGGCGTTTCACACGTACGACGTCGTGATCGGGCTGCACAAGGGCGACCGAATGCCGCTCAAGGGCCCCGACGCCGGCGGCAACCGCATCCTGATCGCGCGGCTCGAGGTGCAGCGGGAGGGCGACCGCATCACCGGCATCACGCTGGGCGACATCGCCAAGTCGGAGGCGCGACTGGCCGTGCCGCAGGCCGACTTCACCGCGCACCTCAACCCGGCCGGCACGCGAGTGGACTTCGGGAAGATCGCGACGGACGGGTCGGTGAAGGTGAACCTGAGCGAGCGCAGCCTAGTCGTCTTCCCCTACCCGCGCGACAAGGACTTCAGTGTGACCCTCGATGTCCGCGCGATCAGCGGCGATGCGCGCCTCGACCTCGCGCAGGTCAAGGTGCGCGCGCTGGCCGCGGGCACCCAGGCGGACCTGGGCGAGGTGCCCTCGAGCGCTGAGGATGGTCGGGTGACGTTCCGCGTGGGGAAGGCGGGTGCGGGGAGGTTTGTGGTGGGGTGGTAGGGCGAGGCGGCCGCCCTCGCGGACCAAGACCACCGTGCGCCTGTAGGGCGCGGGTTCCACCCCGCGCCGGAGGTGGCCCGGCTCTGTAGGGCGGGGTCTCCGTCCCCCGCCCCTCCGAACGGGCGCGCGGCAGAGAGCGCGCCCTACAGGCGGACCACAGCACGAACAGGTTGACTCAACCTGTCCTACGGACGGCACGGAGGACCGGCCTGGCGACCGGTCCCACTGGCGGCGGCCCCCATCGTTGCGAGGTGCATGGTTGAAGGAGACGCATGACCTCGGCGAGCTGCAGTGGACCGTGGAGGGGTACACCCCTTACCTGTGGCGATTCGAGTGGAAGCACGGCGTCGGCTTCGGGGCGAGTGAGCGCTGCATGGATGTGCGGCCGGTCCCGGCCACAGTGCCGGGCTCCGTCCAGGGGGCGTTGCGGGCTGCGGGCCTCCTCCCCGACTGGAACGTGGGCGTGAACTCGCGCGAGTGCGAGTGGGTGGAGCACCGACACTGGATGTACCGGACGCGCATCCCGGCGGAATGGCTGAAGCCGCAGGCTGGGGTTCGCCTCGAATGCCAAGGGCTCGACTATGCTGGATGGGTCCACGTCAATGGGCAGGAAGTGGGCCCCTTCCAGGGCACCCACGTGCCGCATGTGTTCGACCTCACCCCGTACCTCACCGCGGCGGACAATGAGCTGGAGATCGTCTTCGACCTCCCCCCGCGTTGGCTGGGCCAGTTCGGCTATACCTCGCAGATGACGGAGTGGAAGACCCGCTTCAACTACACCTGGGACTGGTCGCCGCGGCTGGTGCAGGTGGGCATCTGGGACGCCATCGCGCTGGTGGCTTCGAGCAACAGCGAGTTCGGCACTCTCCGCTGCCTGACCGACGCTGACCCCGGCACGGGCCGGGGTGTGCTGGAGCTGTCCGCCGACATTGCCGAGGGGGACGCGGCGGCAGTGCGGGTGACGCTGGAAGGCGATGGCGTCGTGGTTCGCAGCGGGGAGTTCGCAGCCGCTGAGTTCCTCCAGGGCATCACGTGGAGTGACCTTCCGGTAGAGCTCTGGTGGCCGAACCTCCAGGGCGAGCAGCCGCTGTACACCGTCACCTGCGTGCTGCTGGACGCGGAGGGGGCCGAGCTTGATCGCCTGCAGCGACGCGTGGGGTTCAAGCACGTGGAGTGGGTGCCCTGCGAGGGCGCTCCGGCGGACGCCGACCCCTGGCTCTGCGTGGTGAACGGCCGGCCGGTCTTCCTGCAGGGCGTCAACTTCGCGCCCTTGTGCGCGAACTACGCCGATCTGCGGCGTGAGGACTACGGGCGACGGCTGCGCCAGTACCACGACCTGGGGCTCAACCTGTTCCGCATCAACGCCTGCCAGTTCCTGGAGCGCGAGTGGTTCTACGACCTGTGCGACGAGCTGGGGCTGATGGTCTGGCAGGAGTTCCCGCTCACCTCCTCGGGGCTGGAGAACTGGCCGCCGGAGGATGAGGCTAGCATCGAGGCCCTGGCCCGGATCGCGGCGTCGTTCATCGAGCGGCGCCGGCACCATGTGTCGCTGCTGCTGTGGAGTGGGAGCAACGAGCAGCAGGGCGATCTGGAGGGGCACAAGAGCGGCATGGGCAAGCCGTGCGACCTCACCCATCCCATGCTCAAGCGGCTGGGGGAAGTGGCACAAGCCCTGGACCCGACGCGCCGCTACATCCCCACTTCACCCCTCGGCCCCCGCGCCGGCGCGAACCCCGCGGAGTTCGGACAGGGCCTCCACTGGGCCGTGCACGGCGGCGCCGGGATGGGCACCCTCGCCGATGCCGAGCGGTACTGGGCCACGGATGACGCGCTATTCCGGCCTGAGGTCTACTGCCCGGGCGCCAGTCCCGTCGCGCTGATCGAGAAGTACGCCGGGGACTTTGCTACCTTCCCAGCCACCACGGACAACCCCTACTGGACCCGCCTCACCACGTGGTGGATAGACTGGCCGCGGCTGGTCGCGATCCACGGGCGAGAGCCGCGCGACCTCGCCGAGTACGTCGCCTGGAGCCAGGCCAACCAGGCGACGCTGATCAGTGGCGAGACGAAGGCCTGCAAGGACCGCTTCCCGCGCTGCGGCGGCGTGCTCATGTGGTCTGGGCACGACACGTTCCCGCTGACCATCAACACCTCGCTCATTGACTTCGACGGCAACCTCAAGCCCGCGGCGCTGGCGGTGTCCGCGGTCTGGCGGTCGGAGGTCGCGGATGGAGGGTGAGCGCCAGGGCATGACCTCACGCCGGCGGATGCTCACCGCGATGCGCAATGAGATGCCCGACCGCGTGCCGGTGGCGCCCGACATCTCGACGTACATCCCGATGCGCCACAGCGGGTGCACGCCGCAGGACTTCTGGACGGGCACCAAGACCGGCATCCCCCACTGGCAGGCGTACCTGGACGCGGCGGACCACTACGGGCTGGATGCCTGGACGGCGCCGGCGTTCGGGCTGCCGATGCTCTACGAGGACGCCCCGGTGGAGTGGCAGCACCACTCGCAGCTCGACCCGCAGCGCGATGCGATGGTCAGCACGGCCACCGTCAGGACACCGGCGGGCGACTTGCACCAGGAGTCGGTCTGCTACCGGGGCGATCAGGCCGCGACGACCGTCAAGCTCATCAAGAACCTCACCACCGACTTCGCCAGGTTCCGGTACACGCAGCCGATGCCCACGGGCGTTGATCGCCCGGCCCTGGACACGTTTCGGGAGGCCTGCCACCGGCGCGGCCATGCGTTCGGAGTCACGATCGGGTACCCCGGGTTCCACAGTTGGAACAGCTACGTGCAGGGCGGCGTGGAGGCACTGGCCTTCGCGGAGATGGACACGCCGGAGAGACTCCAGGAGTGGTTTGGGTGGGACCTCGCGCGCGGCACGCGCGAGATGCAGCTAGCGCTGGAGGCGCAGCTCGACTACCTCCTGTTCGGCGGCTCGGGCACCATCACGATGGCCTCGCCGGCCCTGGCGGCGAAGTACGCGCTGCCCGCCCTGCAGCGCTGGTCCGCCATGGCCAAGGCCGCCGACCTTCCGACGATGCTGCATAGCTGCGGGAGGAACCGCGCCCTCGCCGACATGCTGGTCGCCGAGACGGACGTCGGCATGCTGAACCCGCTAGAGCCGCCGCCCATGGGCGACATAGACCTCGCGGAAGTGAAGCGGACGCACGGCTGGCGCCTGGCCCTCATGGGGAACCTGCACACGACCGACGTGATGCTGCGCGGGAGCGTGGAAGACGTGCGGCGCGAGAGCCTCAAGGCCATCCGCGACGCGGGGGAAGGGGGCGGGTTCATCCTGTCTACCGGGGACCAGTGCGGGCGGGACACGCCCGACGAGAACATCCGCGAGATGGTCCGAGTAGGCGAGGAGTTCGGGGCGTATCCGCTGGACATGGCCGGCATTCAACGGGAGATCGGGAGGCTCGGAGGGTAGGCGGCCTCACAGGTGACGGCATGGCCACCAGTCCACACCTGCGCCTCCGCCGACCGACTCCCTGGGCGCGCTGGTCACCTCCCGACCGTCACCCCTCCGCGGTCGCGGGCCCCGCCGCCGCCAAAGCGCGATGGCCTCAAGCTACGTTACCGGGAGTCGGGGGTTCTCCTCGGGATGGGGAGCGGCGCGGCCCTGCGGTGCGTTGACACTGGCAGGCTATGCCAACGCAAGGGGAGGAAGACCCATGACTGATCTCGTGCAACACGCCAAGGGGCTGGCCGATTCCGCAAGGGACGCGCTCCTGAAGACGTTGATGTCCGTGCCGGACGAGAAGCTGACCTGGTCGCCATCGGCCACCGCCAGGAGCGCTCTGGGCATCGCCGCCCACGCGGGCGTGTCGAATCGGGCGTTCGCGGGCATCATCCGGGGCAAGGGCATGCCCGACCTGCCGATGGACGAGCTGGTGCAGCAGATGGTGGCGGCCGAGGCGGCCATCACGTCGCGCGAGCAGGCCGTCGGACTGATCCAGCAGACCACCGCGGCCGTCCATGCAGCACTCGACGCGCTGACGCCTGAGCTGGTGAGCAGTCTCGTCGAGACGCCCATGATGACCCAGCCCATGACGCTCTTCATGGTGCTGCCCGGCATTCACATGTACGCCCACGCGGCGCAGATTGACTATGTGGAGACCGTCTGGGGCGACATGGAATCCCACATCTAGCCAGGAGGCGGCAGGCGAGGCCAGGCAGCAAAGGAGCCCTTCGAGCGCCTGGTGGAAGGGGCGTCTCGTGCCGCCTGGCGGGCTGACGCTCTGCTCGCTTGGGATCCCGAGTGGAGAAGGGCTCAGGATTGCCTCTACGGCGGAATCTCGGGTTCGTGTCGTAGGACCACTCCCGAGCCGGGGTTCGGCGGAGGCCGCCGAGGTCACATGCCCGGCGACTGCCTACCGCCAGACGCAGCGTCGTGAGGGGGGCGGGTTCATCTTGTCCGCCGGCGACCAGTGCGGCCGCGATACGCCCGGCGAGAACATCCGCGAGATGGTTCGGGCGGGCGAGGGGTTCGGGGCGCATCCACTGGACATGGCCGGCATCGAGCGGGAGATCGGGAGGCTCGGAAGGTAGGCGGCCCCAAGGCCGCGGCGGCAGTCGGAGGCCCTTAGCCAGTGGCCTGGGTGTTGCAGGGACTTCGAGGGCGGCAGCGAAACCAGTACGCCGTCGGCGGCGTTCAGATCAGTGCCTCCGCGTGGGTGCTCCGGCCAGCCGGGCACGGCGGTCGGCTGCGGGGCGGGGAGGCGGGCCAGCGATGGTGTCATGCCCAGCCCGGGGCCGTCGGACGTCGAGGACGTGCTGTCCTTCGATGGGCTTGCGGACCGACACCCTGGCCTCACCCACGACATGGCAGGCTGCTACGTTGAGGCGGCCCGTGTCTGCCTCGACCGCTACCACGACACCCCGACTATACGCCTCCGGATCGACGTCGACGGGGAGGAACGGGCATGCCGCCTCCGGTGGGAGCCCGCCGGAGACGACGTCCGCCGAGCGCACGCGAACGACATCGACGCGGCGGAGACAGGCGCATACGCGGTGGCCTCGGTATGTGTTGAGTGGGCGCTGCGGCTGGTGATCATCGGCCGTGCGGAGCACGCCACGGGCGTGGACTGGTACGTCGCCCCGCCGGGCTGTGGACTCGATGCGGACGGCGTGCCGGACCTCGACGATCCAGCCGTTAGGCTCCTCGAGGTCTCGGGACAGGGCCTCGGTTCGATCGGTGCTAGGGTCACCATCAAGTCCAGGCAGGTGGCCGGAAGCGGGCTGTCCCTGCCAGGGCTCACGATTGTCGTTGGCTTCCAACGCGGTGTGGTCCGCATCGTGAGCACTGGGGCATAGGTCACAGACATGGCCGCGTACGACGAGTCACAGGACCTCATAGTCCAAGCCGAGCAGGCCTCACGAGCTGGCAGGCACCCGGAGGCTCGCTCGCTGTATGGGCAGGCCGCAGCCCTCCAACGCCAGCTGCTCGAGGCGCTGCCTGAAGGCAGGTTCCGCACCCGTTCTGCCGTGGGCCTCAGTGCTGCATCCCTGCTGTGGCGCGCGGGAGACTTGGCCCAGGCGGAACGGTTGGCCCACGAACTCATGGCACAGGAGTGGCTTGAGGCCCGCGCCCGAACCGGGCTCCAGGAGTTGCTCGGGCGCATCTGGACCCAGTCCGCAGCGTCCCCGGGCATGGCTCCCGCCGGGGCGCAGCCCCTCTCCTTGACGCTTTCCGGCGGCAGCGTCACCCATGGCCTGGCCCCCGCGGACGTGGTGGAGCACGCCGTGGAGCTCTGCCGCCGGTTCCTCAGGCGCATGGCCGCCTGGTGTGTGGGCGATCCATTCCAGCGCCTGCCGGCAGGTGACACCCCCGAGGTCGAGCGCTACCGCGTCCTTCTGGCTACGCCTGTGCCCGGGAGCTACAGGCTCGACTTCTACGTCGCCACGGCCGGGCAGTTCGGGGAGCGGCCAGAGCTGCCGCTGGAGGTCCAGGAGAGCCCTACTCCAGGCCCATCCGACATCATCGACACCTGCCTCCGCTTCGCCCGCTTCGTTCGGGAGGGGAACCGGGATGGGGTCAGGGACCTGGTCACCCAGGAGGAGTACCGGGAGAGCCTTGTACGCCTGGTTCGCAGCCTGGTCCCGGATGGCCGGGCCGTGGCTGAGGTCGAACTACGGCCCCCCGAGGCCCCGGCTGAGGAGGCGGTTCGGTTCCGAGCCCCCCACCGAAGCGCCGTGACGAGCCTACTGCATGACGTCTGCCCGCCGCCCCGCCGTGGCGATGGGGAACGCCCGCTGGCGTTGCGCGGCGTGCTGATGAAGGTGGACCTCTACACCAGCGTGATTGAGGTGACCTCAGAGACAGGCCGTCGCAGGTTCAAGATCCCGGCCGTCCTGGATGACGTCATCGGTCCCATGCTGAACAAGCCGGTCAAGGTTACCGCGCACATGCCTGCTGGTGGGCGCAGCACGATGGGGGTTGCTGACGACGTCGACCTCGCGGATGAGGCCGCGGAGGATAGCGACCTCGCCGACGCGTCGGCGTAGCGGCGCACCCTCTCATACGCCCGTGTGTCTCCTCCCCCGTTCGCCGGGCGCTACGGCCACATGTGCGGACGCACGAACACCCCACGCCCGGGCGGATGACCAGCCGGTACCCCTCTGTAGGAGGCCGCGGACCGTCGCGGGCGTAGGTCTGTGCGTGGGCGCAAGCGGATGTCCCACGACTGCAGCATCCGGTGGGGCCGGTCGCCCCACCTTCAGGAGAGTGCCGGATGACGACAAGTGAGGCTGACGTGTCCGACGCTGCCGCCCCGCTGCTTGTCGGCTGGGCCAGCCGGGACATCACCCCCCGACGCCCGGTGGCCTTGCGGGGGCAGTTCAACCTGCGCATCGCGACGCGGGCCAATGACCCGCTGACGCTCACGGCCCTGGCGCTGGAGAGCGGCGGCGAGCAGGCGATCATGGTCTCCATAGATAGCTGCGGCGCCGACAACGTCGTCCTGGGGCGAGCGCGCGACGCCCTCCGCAGCCGGCTGCCGGGCTTTGAGCCGACCAAGCTCATCGCGAGCGGCACCCACACCCACACCGCGCCGTTTGCCGGAACGCCGGGCGGCCTCCAGGACGACAACGACTACCTGGACGAGTTGCTGGCCCGGTACCCCGACTACATGAGCGCGGCCGAGTACACCGAGCTGCTGGTGGAAGCACTGGTCTCCGCCGCTTGCGAGGCCTGGGACCAGCGCCGACCGGGGCACGTGGCGTGGGGGTACTCGTACGCCGTAGTGGGGGAGAACCGTCGCGTGCGGTACTTCGATGATCGCGCCGTCATGTATGGGCAGACCAACGATCCCGGGTTCTCGCACATCGAGGGCCACGTGGATCACAGCGCCAACCTGCTGTTCACGTACGATGCGGCGAAGCGCCTGACCGGGATGGTGATCAACCTTGCGTGCCCATCGCAAGCCAGTGAGGGTGGCCAGGACTACGTCTCGGCGGACTACTGGCACGACGTGCGCGAGGTGGTCCGCGGCCGGTACGGGGCCGACCTCTTCATCCTGCCCCAGTGCTCGGCCGCCGGCGACCAGAGCCCGCACCGTCTCATCGCAGCCCGCGCCGAGGAGCGCATGCTGCGGCTCAAGTATGGCGATGGGCTGGACCGCGGGTGCAACCTGGGCCTCCGCCGCGACCTCGCACGCCGCATCGCCGACGCGGTCGGTGACGCGGAGCCCGCGGCCCGGCTGGAGCTGCATGACCGGGTGGTGCTCAAGCACGAGCAACGCCGGCTCGACCTGCCCCACTGGGACCTCAGTGAGGCCGAGCACGCCGCGCTGCAGGCCGAGATCGCGGAGCTACGCGAGCAGTTGGAGGCCCTGGGAGAGAGCGATCGGTTGGGCGGCGCCTACACGTCGGTGCGGTCTCGGCTGATATGGTGTCAGGAGGCCGCGGCCCGGTACGGGAACCCGCTGAAGAGCATCCCGGTGGAGATGAACGTCACGCGGCTGGGCGATCTGGCGTTGGTGACCGTGCCGTTCGAGTACTACCTTGACTTCGGTGACCGCATCAAGGGCCGGAGCGCAGCCCTGCAGACCTTCATCGTCCAACTGGCCGGCAGTGGCGGCTACCTGCCGACCGAACGGGCGGCGGCCGGGCTGAGCTACGGCGCGATCCCGGCCAGTTGCGAGGTCTCGCCCGCGGGTGGGCAGGTTCTGGTGGAGGAGGCTGTGGCCACCATCGCCGGGATGTTCGCAGAGCAGTAGCCCGGCGCAACTGCGGGGCGCCCGCGCGCCGGCGCGTTAGGCCATCCCCATCCACTCCCGCAACTCCTGGGCCAGCGCGTCACACACCGCGTTCAGCAGTCGGCCGGCAGCCTCCGGAGTCACGACCTCCGCCAGGTCCTCCTGCCACCGGTAGTGCTCGCGAGCCATGAACTGCTGCACGGCCTGGTGGTGCTGTTCGGAGAGGCCTTGGCAGTAGAGGGCGGGGTCGCAGCCGGGGTACTTCGGGAGCTGTGTCTGACCAGGGTCGTAGCGATCCAGGTGCACAGCCCGCGGCACTGCGGCGAGGAGTTCGGCCGCCTCATCGGGGCCCGCGTGGCCGGGCCCGAGGTGCGGCTCGACGGACTGGGTCGGCCCCGCTTGCACGCGGATGCGCATCGGCGAGTGCGCCCGGTAGGCCACGGCCGGCTCGCGGAAGCTCTCGTCCTGCATCGCGCCGGCATGGGCGAGGTGCACGAAGACATACCGGAAGCCGCACTTGTCCAGCTCGCGGTACAGCTCGGCCGCCATCTGCTTCACGAGCGCCGGGGTGAAGCTGATCGAGCCGCGCCAGTTGCAGAAGCCCGGAGCGGTGGTGTAGAGCGGCGGCAGGACGACCCCGCCGTCGAGGCGCTCGGCGACGCCGGAGCAGATCGCGTGGCCGCGCAGCAGGTCGCAGCCGGTCGCGAGGTGCGGCCCGTGCCATTCGAGCGACCCACAGGGGATCAGGGCCAGCGGCAGATGGGCGATCGCCGCGTCGAGATCGTCCGGCGTCATCATCGTCCAGTGCAGCAGGCGGTCAGCCATGGCAGCCTCCCCACGCCAGGGTCCCCGCCGCGGGCGGGGCACTGTGATGGTCGTTTCTCGGTGGCCGGGTCGCGGCCCTGTTCGGGGCCCCGGAGCGAGTCTGCGGCGGTAGGTCTCGGACGCCTGCTCGTCGAACTGGGAGCGGGAGCCGACATGCGAAGCCATCGCCGGAAGCAACTAGGCCAGTACGCCACGCCTACGGAGGTCGTGGCCGCGCTGATGCGGTGGGTCATCCGGACGCCGGCTGACACGTTCCTGGACCCCTCGTGCGGCGACGGCCGCTTCCTCGAAGCGCACCGGAACAGCACTGGGGTGGACTTCTGCGGGGACGCTTGCGCCCTGGCTCGGGCCTGGGCGCCCTGGGCTACCGTCCATGAGGCGGACTTCTTTGCATGGGCTGGGTTGACCCCCGAGCGCTTCGATGCCGTCGGAGGCAACCCACCGTTCATCCGCTACCAGCACTTTGCAGGAGCGATGCGGGAGCAGGCCCTCAAGCTCGCGTCCGCCGTGGGGGCGGACTTCACCGGGCTCACCTCGTCCTGGGCGCCCTTCGTGCTGGTCGCTGCCTCACTGCTGCGGCCCGGGGGGCGGCTGGGGTTCGTTGTGCCGGCTGAGATCGGGCACGCCCCGTACGCCCAGCCGCTCGTCAGAGCCCTCTGCGCGCACTTCGAGAGGGTCCTGATGGTCGCCATCCGGGAGAAGATGTTCCCGGGGCTGTCCGAGGACGCGTGGTTGCTGTACGCCGAGGGGTACGGAGGCGCGACCAGCACCATCGAGCTGGCGATCCGTGACCGCTTCCAGCCAGGCACAGCCCTCGCCCCGCCTGACCGGACGGTGCGCCTGGCGGACTGGGAGCGCAGCGGCGGCCGGCTCCGCAAGCACCTCCTGCCGCCAGAGGTGCTCGACCTGTACACCGTGCTGGGAGACCGCGGGGACGTCGTGCGGCTAGGTCAGGTGGCGCAGGTCAGCATCGGGTACGTGAGCGGGGCCAACGACTTCTTCCACGTCTCACCATCCCAGGCGGAGGCCCTGGGCGTTCCGGCTGAGCTGACGCGTGTGGCCATACGCAAAGGGGAGCAGCTACCTGCCGCCGTGGTAACGCCGGAGACCGTGCGAGCCTGGCTGGAGGGCGACCTGCCGGTTCTTCTCCTTGACCTGGGCCGGGCAGACGCCTTGCCCCGCGCGCT
>Ga0315282_10008058_pt1 | contig 17130 bp, 17 predicted proteins | sample YL17G07_20_MG_FD_203693 | JGI IMG/M metagenome (GOLD analysis project Ga0315282, IMG submission 203693) | Sediment microbial communities from Yellowstone Lake, YNP, Wyoming, USA - YL17G07_20 | ecosystem: Environmental > Aquatic > Freshwater > Lake > Sediment | place: USA: Wyoming | collected... | reverse complement strand
GGCGGCAACGGCTTGTGCTTTGAGGGCTTCGATCTCCCCGAAGCTCGAAGGTGAAAGCTCTCCCGGTACGACGGACTTCAGATAGTCTTCAAGATTAAGAATATTGACAACAACGACACCTCGGGAAGTGGCCTTGAGCGTGATGATTCCGCGATAGGGCCGGCTGTTCAGCGAGAGATAGCTCTGGGGATTGCTCGGGATGAAATAGAGGTAAGCTTCATCACCCAGGTTTCGTAATGCATCGTTGATCATCAGCCAGAGCGGCCTCGAACTCCCCTGGACGACTTCTTCGCGCAAAATCCAGGCATCCCTCACTCCGAGGGAGCTTAGGGTCGTAATGAAGTTGAGTGCATCTCCCCGCGTCAGGAAGTCGCCCACTTTGACCAGGAAAAGGCCGTTGAGTTTGAACTCTGGATCCTCCTCAACGTAGATCGCATTTTTGATTTTAGTTTTCAGGTCACGGGCGATCTGCTCGGCCTCTTCTCTGTCTTTGGCCTGGCCGACCAGAAGCACGAATTTCTCTGAAAGCGTCTCTTTTTGGCCTTTGATCCGGAGTTCCCCGACGTCGTCCGCGAGAAGCTCGTAGCCTTTGCCAACCCGATAAACTTTCATTCCCGATGAGGAGCGGATGTGGATATCCGAAGTATCGACGGCAAGCCCGATTTTGATCACCGGCTTGGGTATGAGGTAACCATGAAAAAAGACCGTTTCTTCGCCGAATTCGATGGGGCGTCCCCCGAAAAAGAACAGAGCGATAAAAGCGACAACAAAGTACCTGATCTGTTTTATGGCGATTCTTTTCATGAGCCGGCTTGGCGCTGCTAAGCTAGTTTGAGCTACTTAAGGAGTGTAGCCGAGAATCTCCTCCTCGTCAACTAGATTATCCAATATATGCCGCTATCCAATATTGGATACTAGCTTTAGTGGCTCTTTTATCCTTCCCCGATATAAATATAGCTGAGAACACAAAAATTGTCAATCTGAATTTTGAGCAAGAATATCGCGCGCCCCGAGCCAATTCCACCCTCAAACCCCCGGACAGCGAGCAGACAACGGCCTCAACCTTGACTTAGAAGCTCTTTTGCCGGTCAGGAGCTCTCTGGATGAGCCTGAATGATCCTCCTCGGACCTTAGACGCTCTCGCTTTTTTCAAAAAAATACGCCCCCAAGGAGACCATGAGCACAGAAATTCCCAAAAGCAGGAAGAGATCGAAAAGAAGCGAAAAGGAGGAAACCCCGAGGAGCGAGGCCCGCAATCCGTCAATGCCGTAGGTCAGAGGGTCGGCATAGGTCAACAATCGGACCCAGGGGGGGAAGTTCTGAAGAGGATAAAGCGCCCCGGACAAAAAGAACAAAGGGAAGATGATGAAGTTCATAACCAGCCCGAACCCCTGCATATCCTTCATCTTAGAAGCGAAGACCAGGCCGAGCCCAATAAAAGAGGTTGAAATGAGAAGCATAAAGGCCAGTGCCATGATGAATGCGCCGAAGCTCGCGATCCTGAACCCGATAAAAAGGGAGATAATGAGGATCATCATGGCCTGGATTAGGGCGGTCGTCGCGCCTCCGGCGATCCGGCCGAGGACAATCGAGACGCGGCTCACGGGAGCCACCATAATTTCTTTGAGAAAGCCGAATTCCCTGTCCCAGAGAACGGACATTCCGGCCATCATCGACGAGAAGAGCATCCCCATGCCGATGATCCCGGGAACCAAAAAGTTCACATATTTAACGCCGACGGACACCCCCGGGATCGCCATCCGGCTGAACCCGAAGCCGAGAAACGCCAAGAAAAAAAGCGGCATGGCCAGCGAACCCACGATCCGCGATTTGGCCCGGAGGAACCGCTTCATTTCCCTGAGCCAGAGGACGTAGATAGCCACTCCGTTGAGGATCATCTTCTCCCCCTTCCGGCGTGTCCGGGCCCCATCATGGCCCGGAACCTCTCGGATGCACTCGCTTCCTGCTCGCGAATCGTCCGGCCTGTGAAGTGCAGAAAAACATCCTCCAGGCTGGGTTTCCTCAGGTGGACGCAATCCACAGTAATCCCCACCCTCTGAGCAATGTTGATCAGTTCGGGAATCCTCCTCTCCCCTTTTTCCATGGTCAGGCTCAAGCTTCCGTCGTGCTGTTTGACCCTCTTGACCCAGTCGAGCCTCTCAATCTGGCTAACAAAACTGTCCATGCCCTTCTCGAATTCCATCGAGACGACGTCCCCGCCTAGGATATCTTTAAGCCCTGACGGAGTGTCCAAAGCTACGAATTTACCCAGGTCCATGATCGCGGTTCTCTGGCAGAGGTAGTCCGCCTCCTCCATATAATGCGTCGTCAAGATGATCGTCACTCCGGCGTCGCGGTTCAGTTTCTTGATATAGTCCCAGATGTGACGCCTGGTCTGGGCATCCAGACCGAGAGTCGGCTCATCGAGAAAAAGAACCTTGGGTCGGTGCATGAGACCGCGTGCAATCTCGAGGCGGCGCTTCATTCCTCCTGAATAGTTCTCGACGAGGGCACCCGCCTTGTCGCTCAGCTCAACCAGTTCCAGGACATCCTGGATCCGCGCCTTCCGGTCTTCTTTGGATAAGCCATACATCATGGCATGAAAATCCAGGTTTTCCCGGCCGGTGAGCTTGCCGTCGAGGGCGGTTTCCTGAAAGACGATCCCGATGCTCCTGCGGACCGCATCACGGTTGCGAATCACCTCGAAGCCGGCCACCTCGGCCCGCCCCGAAGTGGGCAGGAGGAGGGTCGATAGCATGTTGATGGTCGTCGTTTTGCCGGCGCCGTTCGGCCCCAGCAGACCGAAAAGCTCGCCGCTGGCCACGGCAAAACTGATCCCGTCCACGGCCGTGAACCCGTTGAACTTCTTGGTCAGACCTTCAACCCGAATCGCATCCATGATCTATACTCCTAAAAGTTGGTATTTTACGCCTAGATGTTGGTTAAGGCAACAGATTGACCCAGCCCGATAACTGCCTTTCCTGGGATCGTACGAAGATTTAGACAGCCGAAAGAGTCTATCCCAGGCGACGTGAGGTAAAAATCACTCTTCCGTGCGCTCGGGATATTTCGGTCTCCTAGACTCGGATGGAATCGGCGCCGTGTCGCCCGTCGAGCTCAATCGCTGTACCTTTCTTCTCTCCACGGGTCGCCGTGGACATGATATCCGTTGGATTCCCAGAATCCCGGCCTTTCTTCGGCCATGAACTCGATGCCCGTGACCCATTTGGCGCTCTTCCAGAAATAGAGCCTGGGGACGACGAGCCTCACCGGGTAGCCATGATCTGGAGTTAATTCGCGGCCGTCATGCTTGGTCGCAAAGAGGACATCTGTTTCCAGGTAGGCCTCAAGGGATAGGTTGGTCGTAAAGCCCCCGGCGCCGTGAATCATGACGAACCTTGCCGTCGGCAGGAGCCGGACCAAATCTGAGACGGCCCGGCTGCTCACGCCCTCCCAGAGATTGTCCAGCCTGGACCAGCCGGTGACGCAATGAATATCGGAAAAAACTCTGGCCTTCGGAAGTCGCTCGAATTCGGAAAACGTCAACCTAAGTTGCTTCTCGACCAATCCGAAGAGGTTAAAGCTCCAGCGAGAGACTTCCATCCGAGGTACCCCGCCATAGTGGAGGACGGGCCAGTCCTTGATCACCCTCTGATGGGGCGGGACTCTGTCTTTGCGGTCCGTGTCCGGGCTCCGGATAACCTTGTCGACGGACATCCGTCAATGCGCGGAGGGATCGTTTTTCATGATCCCGAACACGTTCTTTTCGGCATCGGCACAGTAGGCATAGTAGCCCAGGCCGGGGATAGGTGTTTTGGGCATAATGACTTGGCCACCGGCCTTCAAGATCTTAGCGAGGAACTTATCGACCGAGGGAACTCCGACGGTATTGATCGCTGTACTCTCTTTCATCCGGCGCATGATGGCCCCGTCAATCCCGGGCTCCGGGCTTTTCCCAGTCGTCACCAGCCAGTAATCCATCGGGCCTTTCCATTTGTTGATTTTCCACTCGAAGATCTTCGTATAAAACTGAACGGCTCTGTCCGGGTCATCGGCCTGAATTTCAAAATGAACGACTCTGGGCATGGCCGACCTCCTCTAAAAGAAGATGGGGCAGGGCCTCGGTAAGAGCGTCCTTTTCCCCTCGATAATAATTTTATCGCTTTTTGAGCCGAATTTAAAACGCGCTCATCTTGCTCGGACGTTTTCCACAATCCAAGCAAGCCATCGGAATAGTCAGCGAGAGCTCTCCCTTCTCGCGCGCCGCAGCGTTGAGATTTTTTTCCAGCCGTGCGAATACCCGGGCTAGATCTTCCGGACCGACGATGTTCTTCCAGGGCTCGAGAAAGCCCTGGCCGATGAAGAAAGAACGGAGCATGGCGCTGCCGTCAAGATAGCGGAGCCGGAAGGAACGCCTGTGGACCCGGACATCCCGAAACCCGGCCAGAATGAGCCGCCTCTTGACCCACGACAGCGGCCGCCGCTTGTCGAAAATGTGAGCCTTGATCGTGGTCAATTCGTGGGTTTTGCCAGACTGGGCCAGAGTCTCTTGAAGGACCGCATAGAACTCGGACATCGTCCCGGCCAGATTGTAGGTGAAGACAAGCCGGCCTTCCCAGCGCAAAGTCCTGGAACACTCTGCCAACACGGCCTCCATGTCCTGGATATTGTTGAGTCCGTTATTTGAAACGATGAGATCAAAAAAACCGTCTCCAAACGGCAACTGTTCTGCCGTTCCCTTGACCGCGGTCACGTTTTTTAGGCCGAAGACGCAAGCCTTCAAAATCAGGCGTTCTATCCCCCTCTCCCAAGGGTCGATTCCGTAGAGACACGAGGAGCCGCCGAGACGCTGAGCCAACTCCAGGATGGGAAACCCGGAGCCGCAACCAATGTCCAGAACGGCCATCGCAGGGCGCATCGGGACAATCTCGAGCAGCATCAGGCCGAACGGGGCGGACCATAAGGGAAGCTCGTCCAGGGCTGAGGCTAGGTCCGGATCGCTGAGGTCGAAGTCTCTTTTCAAAAAGTCATCCCTCAAGAATTCCTCCTCATTTCATTCTGAGTTCGCTCAACAAAGCTTCGCCTGACGCTTCGTTGCCCGGATCGTCTGTCATCCTGGAACAAACTTCCTCTTGTCGGGATCGGCATCAACACAGGTGGAGATTATGGCTGCCGTCACCAGGCCACCGGAAGTAACTTCAGACAAACTTGCCCAGCTGGGCCGAAAGAAACTCGGCGATCTCCCGGGCCGGAAGCGGCCAGGCATAAATATATTTAACCCCAGGGTGGCTCTCCTCGGCTCTCTGGATAGCGGCGGGGATGTCGATCTCGGCGTGCTCCCCTCCCCGAGTCATCATCGGGGTTGCGACGATGATCTTTTCAGCCTTCTGCCCGGCCGCTTGGTCAAGAGCCTCATCCAGGCTCGGGGCGCAGAATTCGTTGAACCCCAAGATGACCTTTCGGCCGCTGGACCGCCGCAGAGCAACGGCCAGTTCTTGAGATCCAGAAAAATAGGGGTCATTCTTGGGAGTGCGCGGCCAATGCCTGATCCTGGTTTCGAGCTCATCAAAACGACGTCTGACCGCTGTGTTCTCCGCGCCGACCGCATGGGCGAGGCGCGAATGCAGGTTGAAGTATTCGCCCAGCTCCTGTTTGGGGAAATCATTGGGAAGACCGCCATGCATGGCCAGGACGATGACTGCTTTCATGTCCCCTCCTCCTCACTTCTTTTTATCGAGATGGATCCAGGAAGACAAGGCGTACCACTTGAGGGCGGTGGCGCTGACAAACCCGTCAAGCCTTTCGCCCTTGAGCCCCATCCCGAACTGGATGACATGGGGAAAGAGCTTGGCATCATCTGTCTGGATCTCGCCTGAACAGACGCCGCTCAGGACGTCATCTTTGAACTGGACACGATTCAGGAGAGTCTCGAGCTGGTCTTTGATCCGGACGTGGACATCGCCGTCGGGCTCAACCAGCTTTTGCTCGACCAGGATCATCAGTCCGGTGGCCGTTAGGGGTTTTGAGATTGAGGCCAGTGAGTAAAGCGTGTTCGGCGTGGCCTTGATCATTTTTTCCCGGTTGGCCCAGCCGAAAGACTCTTCCCAAATGATCTTGCCGCTTTTGGCGACAGCCACGGAAATCGAGGGCATACCCGATTCCAGGAGAACGTTCTGGATCTTGGAGCGGACATCATCAAATCGGTGATCGATCAACGGCTCCGCCGTATCCTTGTCCAGGCAGCCGTTCTTTTTGACCTGATCTTGAGGCAATGCTCGAACCGGGAGAAGGATTCCGGCTATCAGCACTCCCTCGATTACGAAATGCGTCCATCTTCTGTGCATGCTTGGTTCTCCTTGCTATCTCGTGCTTAGTTTATAAAAAATAGAGGGCGTTGTATAGAGCAAAGCCGGATACGAGTTCACGACTCGCCCTTCTTGAATATGGAGAACTGGTCGTGCTCCGCGGTCCGCGCCCCTTTCCCCGCCGAATGGAAAGCGATCGCTGAGCCGTCAAGAATGAAATAATACAAACGCAATAACTCATCCGACATCTCCGATCAAGGTCGCGCCGGAGGCACCAGAGCTAAAGCATCCAATTCGTCCGCAGTCGTCCCGGAGCGAAAACTAAGGCAAAAGAGCCGTGTGCGTTATTTGAGGAGCTCAAATACTTCTAGAAATCAGGGTCTGATATCCTTTTTTTTTGGAACGTGCCGAACTTCTTGAGGAGGGACGAGATCTCACTCTCCTTGCCCAAAACGAGGAGGACATATCCCTCCTGGGGCAGGAGTCTGAGCGCCGCTTCCCTGGCGGCCTCTGGAGATACGTCCTGGATTTTTTGAAGAAGCTTGGTGTAGTAATCAAAACCCAACCCATAAAAAGCGAGCTCCGTGAAGGCGCCAGCCTTGCGGCCGTTTGTTTCGAGCGATGGGGGAAACTGGCCGAGGATATAGTTATGGGCGCTTTCGATCTCCTCGGCGCTGAAGCCCTGCTCTCGCGCTTTTTTCAATAGGTCGAAGGTGATGTCCAGCATCTCGCCTATCTTCTCGTTTCTGGTAAATGAGGCGGAGGTGAAGAGACCGCCGCTTCTCCAAGGTTGGAAGGAGCTGTAGGCCCCGTAAGTCAAGCCGCGCTTGATCCGAAGCTCGGTGCTGAGCCAGGAGGTGAAGCGGCCTCCAAAAAGAGTGTTCATGACGTCAGCCGCCGGGGTCACTGCGTCCCCCATGGGATATCCCGGTGAACCGAGGATGAAGTAAGCCTGGCTGGCGTCCGGTTTGTCCACCAAGACCAGCTTTTTGGCCGAGATTTTGGGGAGAGGCGGCAGGGAAAGGGCGGGCTTCGCCGAAGCCGGATTCCTCCAAATGCCAAAGTGTTTTTTGAGGAGGCTTACAAGATCTTCCCGGGAGACATCGCCGACCACGGCCGCGATGACCTGGTCAGGTCGGAAATGAGCGAGATAGAAATGTGTCAATTCTTGGAGGCCCATTTTCTTAAGCGAAGTCTCTGTGCCCCCCGCAAGATGACCCAGGGGGTGAGTTCCGAAATAGGCCTTCCGGAAATAGAGCCGAACCGCCTCATTGGGGTCATCTTTGGCCGCTTTGATGCCGTCTATCCTCTTGGCTCTCTCTTTGATGAACTCTTCCTCTTTGAAAGCAGGCTTCAACAGGCATGAGCCGGTGATTTCCATGAGTCGGGGGAAATACTGCGTCAGGCATTCTCCGCTGACTTCGGTGAATTCATCCCGGGCACGGACTTCAAGGTTCGCTCCCATGAAGTCCAACGTCTCGGCCACCGCCTCTGCATCGATCTCAGTCGTCCCTTTTAGTAGCAACTGGGCAGTCAGGTCGGCGACTCCTTCCTCCTCTGCGGGCTCGTAAGCGGTCCCGGTCCCCAAGACGAGGATTCTGAAGTTCACCAGGGGGAGGTCTGAGTTCCTCAGATAATAGACCGTCAGCCCATTATCAAGAACGATCTTTTCCGGGGGAGGAAGCCGGAAGTCGCCGCCGACAAACGCGGGCAAAACCAATCCAAAAATCAAGATGCCGGCCAGGAGAGTAAGTTTTTTCATTGGGCGCCTCCCTCGGGGATGAGCTTTCCCACTGTTTTGTTATTATCCGTGAGATACTTCCTGGCGGCCTCGCGGACGTCCTCCCTTTTCACGGCTGAATACCGGTCCATCATGGTGAAGAGCTTTTCATAATCGTTATACATGATCTCGGCTAACCCGAGTTGATTGGCTTTACCGGAGATTGTCTGGAGTCCGGCATAGAAATTGCTGCGGATCATATTCAAGGCCTTTTGAAACTCTGACTCGCTGATCGCCTCTGTCCTGACTTTTTCGAGCTCCTCCCCGATCACGCTTTCCAAACGGACGAGGTCGGCCCCTTGTCTGGGCTTGACTTCGATCGAGAAGAGGAAGGGATCGATCGTCTCTGCCACTCCGCCGCCGACGCTGATGGCCAGCTGTTCCTGCCTCACGAGGCGCCGATAAAGGCGGCTGCTCTCGCCCTGAAGAAGGACTTTGTCCAGGATCGAGAGCGGCGGAAAATCACCGTCGCGGCCCGCCGGGGCGTGAAAGACCATCTGGAAAGAAGGCGTCTGCGCCTCCTTCCGGATCGTGACTTGCTTGGCCCCGAGTTGAGCGGGTTCGACGGTGGTCAGCGTCGGAGGGGGAGTCCCGGAGGGAATGGGCGAATAATATCTTCTGATCAATTCCAGGGCTTTGGCGCTGTCGAAATCTCCGACGAGGATGAGGACCGCATTATTAGGAGCGTAGAAGGTCCGGTAGTAAGCCAAAATGTCATCCCGCCGCCAGCTCTGAATGTCGCTCATCCAGCCGATCACGTCCCAGTGGTAAGGATGGGCCATGATCGCAGTCGCCACGACGTTTTCTCCCAGCAGGCCGTCGTTATCGTTCTCAACCCCGAGCCGCCTCTCTGAAGCAACGACGCCACGCTCCGACTCGAGCGCTGCCGGGACAAAGGCCAGCCCCTGCATCCTGTCTGCTTCCATCTCGATCATCGTCTCCAAGGCCGCGGCCGGGAACCAATCCGTGTAGGCGGTCAGGTCTTGGCTGGTGTAAGCATTGTTAGACCCGCCCCTGAATTCCATCCTCCGATCGAACTGACCAGGCCCGAATTTGGCCGTGCCGTTGAACATCATGTGCTCGATGAAATGAGAAACGCCGGTGAGGCCGGCGCGCTCGTTGCGCGATCCGACGCGGAAGAACGTGAACAGGGCGAGGTTGGGGATGCCGTGGTCTTCCGCGAGGAGGATCTTGAGCCCATTATCGAGCCGATGGATTTTAACGTCCTCCTTACGGAATGATGCCCGGAGGAAAACGCTCAGCAAGACCATTGCAAGAATGACTCTGGAGATTTTTTTGTTCATCGTTTCACCTCTCGGGCCCTAATTTTGGATCCGGGCTTATTTTAGTTTCTTTTTTTGTCAATGAAAAGCCCATCGGATTCCGCGAGGGCCCTTCTGATATTCTCCAGACCTTGAGCGAGCGCGGCCGGGGAAATCCCACAGCCGAGCCGGAAATGGCGGGGTTCTTCGAAAAAACGTCCGGGCACGATCGCGGTGTCGTACTCTTCCCGGCAGATCCGAGCCAGATTGTCGCCGCTCAAGTTCGATTCGACCCGGGGAAAACAGATCAGCCCCGGGGCCGGAACGACCCAACTCAATCTCTTCTCTCCCTCGATGAACTTCTGGACCAGGGATTGGTTCTCATGGATCCGAGGCTTGATTTTTTGATAAAGCGCGTCCAGCTGAGGGATCACCCGGGCCGAGATTTGTTCTCCGATAAAGACCTCTTCGACGTTGATATGGTCCCTGATGATGTGCATCCTTCGCACCAGCTCCTCAGGCGCCAGGAGCCACCCACACCTGAGACCACCCAACCCGAAGACTTTGGTCAGGCTCGAGGCCGAGATCACATGGGACGCCCGAGAAAAAGCACTGAGACCTTTTTTCCCTTCCTGGAATCCCATATAGATCTCATCGATGAAAACCCATACTCCTTTTTCGGCCGCCAAAGCGAGGATCCCCCGAAGATTGGCGGGCTCCAGCAGGACTCCGCTGGGGTTATGCGGATTGGTCAGGACGATGAGTTTAGTCCTGACTGTGAGGGCGGATTTTAACTCCTCGAGATCTACCTGGTAGCGGTTGTCGAATCGTCGCTCGATACGTCTGACCTCAGCCTCGAGAGCTTCGGGCACCGCGCACAGAGGTTCATAGGCCGGCTTTTCAACCAGGACGGCGTCTCCACGCGCCAGGAGCGCGGCACACACATAAAAAATCCCATGGGAGGCGCCGAGGGTCGGCAGGACGTTTTCGACCTTGACCTCGAAGCGACTCGCCAGAGCCTCCAGAAGAGGAGCGTATCCGTGGCTGTGCTCCCCGCGAATTTCTAATTCGCCTAAGTCCAGGTCAAGGTCTTTGATCGAAAGGTCGTCCAGCCCGCTGCGGCAGAGGTTGATCGAGGCTTTTCCCGGCTCTCGCTTAGCCCACTCCATGTATTCAAGAGGTTTGAACTTCATTTTTTGGCTCCTTTCGCCTAGAAAGATAATAAACTGGCAGGCCGGCCAGGATGATAGCGGCCCCGGACAGAGATTTAAGCGGAGAAGAGATCACGATATTGATCACAACTGCTGAGGAGATGAGGAAGAACACCACCGGCACAACCGGATAGCCCCAAACCCGGTAGGGCCTGATAAGATCAGGCTTTTTTTGGCGCAACACCAGATGGGCCAAGCCGGTGAGGGCGAAAAAAATCCAGTCCACGAAGTTAAGATTCTGCCAGCCTCCATAAGAGAAAAGAGCGGGCATCAAGGCCAACCCCAAGAGGCTTAGCGTTTTCAGTTCGATCCCAGTCGGAAAAAGCGGTCCCAGGCCGCTCTGGGGAGATTTGAACCAGAAGAGCCCGATGCCGATCAGCCCAAGAAGCGCCGCGATTTTGAGGGAAGTGAAGATGTTCTGAACCAAGCTCCCGGGCCTGATGCCCAGAATATTAACCAAAGAGAGAAGCCAGATGATCCCGGCGGCTCGGGCGCTCACCCAAATGTCCTTCATGGGCAGGAAAAAACTGACGAAACGTGCGCAGGTGGAGGAGACGGCCGCGATGGCTCCTGTCTGGATGGTCGAAAAAAGAGTCCAGCCGAAAAGGAAGCCCAGCCAGGGAACAAAAGCCTCCTCAAGATAGACATACTGGCCGCCGATTTGGGGGAACATGGTGCCGAGCTCGGCAAAGCACAGGCCACCCAAAAAGGCGATGACGCCTCCTATCGCCCAGACGAGAAGGAGCTGGGAAGAGGTTTGAACGAACTTGGCGCTTTCGGCGGGGTTCATGAAGATCCCCGAGCCGATGATCGCTCCGCTCACAATCATGGCGGCATCGAAAGAATTCAGGCTTTGTTTCAATCCTTTATCTTCAGCCACGTTTTTTCTTTTACCTAAAGATCGGTTCAAAAGCAACAACAATAAAAGCATTTCTATTTCTGTGATAAAAGGGGCTTTGGAAAGGGCTTTGCTCCCAATGCCCCCTCCACTATCACATGATTGGAAATGCTTACATGGCCGTTTTTTTATTTGGAAAAAGGGCCAGTTTCCGCTACAATGAATGAACCTGTTTTGGAATCATCATCCGAGGAGGAACCGATGAGAAAATATTTCGTTCCTGGCCTGATCGTTATGTTATTTCTGTCTTTGGTTTCGTCTCCTGTCTTCAGCCAATCCGCCAAGGAGCTGGTTGAAAAAATGATCGACGCCCAGGGCGGCCGAAAGGCTCTGGAAGCTGTTAAGGACACAACGATTCAGGGCACGATGGAAATGATCCAGTACGGAATGAAGGGAACCATGACCATCTACCAGAAAGAGCCCAATAAGTTGCGCATCGAAGCTGAGGTCATGGGGATGACGGTCACTCAGGGCTTTGACGGCGAAAAGGCCTGGTGGACCAACCCTCAGACCGGGGCGACCGAAGTCATGCCCGAACGCATGGCCCAGGATATCAAAAAGCAGGCCCTAGGCAATGACTCCATTCTCAACCCCGACAAATACGGAATCAAGTACGAGGCCAAGGGAAAAGAAAAAGTCCAGGACAAAGACTGTTTTCTCCTGGAACAGACTCTCCCCGACGGGAGCAAATCGATGATCTATCTCGACCCGGTAACTTATCTTGTGTCCAAAACCAAGACAAAGACCGTGGACCCCCAGTCAGGAGCGGAGATCAACGTCGAGACGATTTTTGCGGACTATCAGAAGGTCGAGCCTATGATTGTGGCCCATTCGATGACGATTCTTCACGACGGGGCGGAATTCATGAAGATGACTTTTTCCAAGGTCACCTATAATTCAAACCTTGACGATGCGAAGTTCGCTATGCCGAAATGACGCGCCGAGGCGGTGACAACGGATCGAGCTTCCCGTCGCTCACTGGTTTTTTGCGGGGCACGGGGCACGTAGTACGAAATAGACACGATAGACGTCTTTATGTTTCCGCTTCTTTGAGGACGTTGTAGGCCAGCTTGAGGGCCCGCAGCCCTTCTTCTCCGCTGACCTTGTTCATCCTCCCCTCGGTGATGCAGTTGAGAAAATTCTTCAGCTCCTTTCGAAGCGGCTCTTCTTTTTTTATTTTCAGCGTTTTGATATCCGTCTGCCGTCCGTTTAGGGGGAAGATCTTAACCTCTTGGTCTATGTAATCAATAGAATAGTAGGAGGTCGGTTCGAAGATCCTCAGCTTCCTGACCTTGCCCTGGTGGACTCGGCTGGCTGTCAAGGTGGCCACACAGCCTGACTTGAACTCCAGACGAGCGTTGGCGATATCGATCTTGTCGGACAGGACATGGATCCCCGAAGCCTTGATGTTGAGGACTTCGTCGTTGATCAAGGCGAGGATAATATCCAAATCGTGGATCATCAGGTCAAGGACCACATCAATGTCCAGCGACCGGGCAGAGAAGGACCCCAACCTCTGGACTTCGACAAACTTCGGGTCCGAGATCAGATCTTCCACCGCCTCGACGGCGGGGTTGAACCTCTCCAGATGGCCGACCTGAAAGATGATCCCTTTGTCCTTGGCCAGAGCCACCAGATCCTCTGCCTGCTTGACCGTGGCGGTGATCGGCTTCTCGACGAGGACCGCTTTCCCGTTCTCCATCAGGGTCTTGGAGATAGAAAAGTGCTCGGAGGTCGGGGTGGCGACAATCGCCGCATCGATCTCGTCGAACATATCTTCGTAATTCTGGTAGTAGTTGACGCCGTGGCGGTTCCCGATCTCCAGAGCTTTCTTAAAATCAATATCGGCCACGGCTTTGAGCTCGGCTTCTTCCAGGTACGACAGGATGCGGGCGTGCTGGGTGCCCAGATAGCCAACACCGATGATTCCGACCCTTACAGTTTCCATGGATGACTCCCGATTCCCGGCATTCATTATTTCCTGGCTACGATGGCAATATGGGAAGCATTGGCCAGGGCCAAGGCCTCCGCTCTTTCAAAAAAAACGACTCTTTCCGCCTCCAAACAAAGGGCCGCAGCGCGGACTTTGGCCAGGGCTTCTATCGTCTTGAACCCGACGCCCGGCAGATCCACGCGGGGATCCTGTGAGGTCCGGCTCACTTTGACGGCGATGATTCCTGCTCCGGCCAACTCCCCTCCCCTCAAGATAACCTGGTCCGTCCCTTCGACACCCTCAACAGCCACGACCGTGCCGTTCTTGACGACGATGGTCTGCCCGATATCCAAATCGGCCAGGGTTCTGGCCTTTCTCCAGCCGAAATCGATGTCCTGCTGAATCTCGGCTGCGGGGGGAGACTCGGTCAAAACGCCTTCGGGGCAGAAATAGCGACGAAGCAAAAAAGTGGGGTCCATGACCTCAATCCCCTGGCCGGAAAGGAATCCGATCAGGGCCTGGACGAGTCGGGACGGGCTCTTCTCTTTGAGTTGGGCCAGGAGCTTGACCGCCGCTTCATCGAACCGGTCGGCCCGATAAAGGGAGCGGGGGTCGACTTTTCCGGCCAAGATGATTTCGCGTATCCCATTGTTTTTGAGGAAAGCGAGCAGCTTGGCCAGCTCTCCCGCCCCGACCCACTCAAAAACCTCGGCCCGAGTTTCAAGGGCAGGGTCGGCTTCTCCAAGGAAGCCAGCAACCGCGCAAAAATAACCTTGATTCTGGGCCTCGATGAGAGCCAGGAGCGGGAAGTTTCCCGAGCCCGCTAGGATTCCAAGTCGATTTGCCATTGCTCAGCCGACTTCTTGATGATGCCTCGCTTGGAATTCTGAATGAAACGGACGAGCTCTGCTTGATCCGGATTTTGGGGAAATCGAGTCTGAATCTGTTCGATAGCCTGAGTCGTGTTAAGGTCCGAATGGAAGAGGAGCTTGAACATCTCCTTGATGGCCTGGATTCGCTCGCTCGTAAAACCCCGGCGCCGCAGGCCGATGCCGTTGGGACCAAAGAAAAGGACAGGCCGACTACCCGCCACCTTGGAAAACGGAACGACGTCGTGGGTGATGACGGAAAAGCCTCCGATATAGGCGTGTTTCCCGATGCGGCAAAACTGATGAACCCCGGTAAAAGCGGACAGGGTCGCACAATCCTCGACCACGACATGCCCCCCCAGGGTCACCCCGTTGATGAAGATGGTCTCATTTCCCACCTGGCAATCGTGAGCGACATGAGAATAAGCCATGAAATAATTGTCGTTCCCGATGATCGTCTTTCCTCCGCCTTTGACCGTGCCGCGGTGGACGGTTATAAATTCACGGAAAAAATTCCGGTCACCGATCCTGACCACGGTCTCTTCGTCCTTGTAACCGATATCCTGAGGCTCGGTCCCGATGGAGCTGAAAGGAGAAAAATGGCACTCCTCGCCCACCTCCACGATCCCACTGAAGGTCACATGAGAATCGATCTTCGTTTTTTTGCCGATGGTCACCTTTTCGCCGATCACGGAATAGGGACCGATCCACGCGCCCGAATCGATCCGGGATTTAGGATGAACCGAAGCGGAAGCATGGACAAAGATATCACTCTCGGCCATGGAATTCACTTGCATCCAGGAGGCTGGCGGTGATATCGCCTTCCACGACGATCTCCCCATCCACGAGGGCCCTTCCCCGGAGAAAGCAGAACCTGGCCTTGAGCTTGATAATCTCGGCCTCCAGCCGAAGCTGGTCGCCGGGCACGACGGGCTTCCGGAATCTCGTGTTGTCGACCTTGCTCAACAGGACAATCTTGCTGAGCGGATCGGGAATCGAGTGGAAGAGCAAAATGCCCCCCGCCTGAGCGACGGCCTCGATGATCAATACCCCGGGCATGATCTTGAGCTTGGGAAAGTGTCCCTGGAAAAAAGGCTCATTGGCGCTCACATTCTTCAGAGCCACGATGGTCTTCCCCTCTTCCATCTCCAGGACTCGGTCAACCAACAGAAAAGGATACCGGTGGGGAAGAAATTCCTGAATGGCTTCGATATTGAACAACACAGGTTGCATTCGACCGCCGGTCTATTTGGTCGGCGCCGCGGTCTTGGACGCGTCGTACCGCTTGATGACGTCCTCGGTGATATCGATGGCCGGGTTGAAATAAACGGCTCCGCTCTTGGCCAAATCAAACATGAGCTCGTAGGCCTTTTCTTTCCCGATCTGTTCGATGATGGCGATGAGCTCGTTCTGGACTTTCAAAAAGAGCTTGGCCTGGAGTTCCTGGATATCCTTGAGGGAGTCTTCCGCTAAGCGCTGGCGGTCCTTCCTCTTCTTATCGAGGTCCGAGTTCAAATTAAAGAGCGCTTCATCGGTCAGAGTCAGGCGCTGCGTATTCAGCTTCGTTTCCAGAGTCCGAATATCATCGTCCATTTTGGCCAGTGTCGCCTGGTTGGATTTGTCCTTCTGTTGCAGCTGGGCGATGACCCTCTTCCCTTCGACGGATCGCTCCAGAACCATCTGGGAATTCACCACGGCCATCTTGACGGGCTGCTGGGCGTAGGTCAGCGGAACAAAAACGCCGATGACGAGGGCGAGCAAAGCGATTTTGCCGGTGAGTGCACGTTTCATCTCTTGCCTCCTATGGCTAAAACGTCGTTCCAACCGCAAATCGGAAAGCGAAATTGGAATCGGTCGCAAAAATCTTCTTGTTATTATAAGAAAAAATGAGCCGGAAGGGAATACGCAGGGCCGGAACAAAAATCCGCGCCTCGAGACCGGTGGAAGTATACATGCTGCCGTAGGAGAATTTCTGCTGACTGGTGATCGCGTTCCCGACATCGTGGAAAAAGATCAGGTAGAGGGGTCCGCCCACCGGGATGATGTATTCGGCGTTGAGGACAAGAGATTTGTCGCCTCCCAGGACCGTTCCCTGGCTGTCCCGTGGTCCAATCGTATAGATCTCATAGCCACGGATGGATCGCTCGCCTCCCAGGTAAAATTTCTCCCAGAACGGAACCTGGGAGTTGTGCAGGCGAGTGACGGATTCATACTCAATATTCAACCCGACCACATGCTTTCCGATCAGCGGGTGATAAAAAGTGAATTTCAGGTCCGGCTTGATGATCGAGATCTCGCCGCCGAGAAAAGAGCCGGCGAACTTGATCGAAGCCATGTAGAGAGTCCCGCGGCTTGGCGTCAGGGGACTGTCGATCGTCGAACGGTAGATGCTCGGCGTGATGCTGCTCTCGTTGTAATGGCCGACACCGTACATCAGGTTATAGATCGGGTCATAGCCGGCGCTCGCGGAACCCTGCGGAACCGTGACATCGATGAACTGAAAACTGTAGACCGCTTGGGCGCGCCAAAATTCGATCAGTCTCGCCCCGAAGGTGAAATCGATTCCCTTGCTTTTCTGATTATAGAGCAGGGGATAAATGATATATCGGCTGTAAATATTGAAGCCGAGAGCGACAGGCTTGTCCAGGAAGTAGGGCTCGCTGAACCCGAACATGTAGTTTTTGATTCTCTTGCCGGTTTGGACCGTGAAATTCAAATTCTCGCCTGCCCCCAGGAAATTGACCGTCTCGTAGCTCAGGGCGACAAATGTCCCTTCGTACCCGCTGTAGCCCGCCGTGAACTGGATATTGTTTCTCTGCAGCTCTTTCACGTTCACGGTCACATCCAGCTGGGTCGGGTCGTTCGGGTTCGG
>Ga0315282_10008057_pt1 | contig 17131 bp, 13 predicted proteins | sample YL17G07_20_MG_FD_203693 | JGI IMG/M metagenome (GOLD analysis project Ga0315282, IMG submission 203693) | Sediment microbial communities from Yellowstone Lake, YNP, Wyoming, USA - YL17G07_20 | ecosystem: Environmental > Aquatic > Freshwater > Lake > Sediment | place: USA: Wyoming | collected... | reverse complement strand
CACGATGCGGTCATCCACGACGATCGGTGCATCGACGGTGGCAGCGAATTCCTCACCAGGACGATTCCGTGAGGAGTCGATGCTGTCGATCATGCGCACGGTGATGACGGTGCCGGCGGGAATCGTCACATGCTCAGGCTGGGGCGGCGCGGGCTGCTGAGGTGGTGCAGGGGCAGCCGCGGCAGCAGGTGCGGAGGGAGCCTCGGCCGGCTCCGGAGCTTCGTGGGCGGCGGGAGGGGGAACAGCGCGCTCGCTGCGGCGGGCAGTCTTCGGTCGCTCGGCGGGGGCCGGTGTTTCCTGAGCGGCTGGGGTCGGAGCCGCAACCTCCTCAGCAGGGGCAGGAGCAGCGGCCTGGGTGGCTGGCGCAACGGTGAGCTGGTTGCTGACCTGCTTGACGCCCTTGGCTTGACCGGCGCAGCGCTCGGCAGCTGACTTTTCCAGGTCGGTGGCAACGGTCCCCGTCAGAACGACTACGCCCTTCTCCGACGCCACGCGGATATCGCGAGTCTTCAGCACGGGATCTTCAAACAGTTTCGCCTGGATCTCGGAGGTGATGGCCTTGTCGTCGGGCGGGCTGAGCGTCTGGAAGTAGTTGCACGAAGCAAGTACGAGGGCACTGCCGAGAACAATGAAGATAGCGAATCGTCGTCTTAGTCTGAGCATACCAGCCTCCTAATTGCACAACCGAACGCTGCTTTCTCCCCGTTGGATTCAAGCCGAACCCCACGGGATGCACGCGGCTACCAATCATGTATCACGGCGGCGCGGCGAGGGCAAGCCCTGTCAACGGCGGGAGTGGCCCAAATTGCCGGCTGCCCTGTACGAGCGTGCTAAAATGAGGCAGTGCGGTAGCGACTTCGGTGTTCCGGGGAAGCCTGGGATGAGCGGGGGCGCGCCGGAGATGCAGGAAGCCAAGTTACGTGGAGAGCGCTTCACTGAGCGTCGTCATTGCTGTTTACAACGAGGCGGAGAACATCACGCCGCTCCTCGGGCGGGTGCAGTCCGCCCTGGCAGACTGGCCCGGAAGCGTCGAGCTAGTCTTTGTGGACGATGGCAGCACGGACTCCACGCTGGAACGGCTGAAGCGGGCCCAGGAAAGCGACGCGCGCCTGCGGATTGCCCACTTCCGGCGGAATCTGGGTCAGACGGCGGCGATGGCCGCCGGCTTTCGCCTGGCGCAAGGCCGGGCGGTGGTTACCCTGGACGGCGACTTACAGAATGATCCGGCGGAGATTCCGCGGCTGATCGGGATGCTGAAGGATTGGGATTGTGTGTGCGGCATCCGCGTGCGTCGTCAGGATAGCTGGTGGAAGCGGATCTCCTCGCGCCTTGCGAACGGCTTCCGCAACTGGGTCACGGGTGACAATATCGTGGACACCGGCTGCACGCTCAAAGCTTTCCGGCGTGAATGCCTGGAGGGGTTGGAGCTTTACCGCGGCATGCACCGCTTTCTGCCCACGCTTTTGAAGATGCGCGGCTACCGGGTGACGCAGGTGCCTGTCAGCCATCACCCGCGGCTGCACGGGAAGACCAAGTACGGCACCTGGGGCAGGCTAGTGAAAGGTCTGGCGGACGTCTGGGCGGTCCGCTGGATGAAGAAGAATCGGCTCGACTACGACGCCGTTTTGGACGTTTTTGAACCGCCTGCCGTGACGTCTCCCGAACGCGCCGGGGAGCAGGCTCGCGCGGGACAAACGCTGTGACACAGGGAGGCGATAAAGCGTGAGACGCAAAGGATGAGGGAGAAAGAGCAGGAGGGGTGAGGTATGGAAGGCCTGACTGTTCTCCAGTTTCTCGTAGGCTTGGGGGTTCTTGCCGGGTTTATCGCCGTCGTGGTCGGAATCTACGCTTGGGGGATTCGCTGGCTGTGGCGGGAGCGTGGCAAAGGGTTCGCGGAGGGGTGGCTTGAGGTCACAGAACGGCGCCAGATGAGTCAGGCACGGCGAGCTGACGCTGCTGTGCCTGCGCCTGGGTCGGGAGAAAGGGGGACACTCCCTCAGGTCTCAGCGGATAAACCGAAATCCCCGGCCCCCGCTTCTGAGGAGCATCCGCAGTACACCATCACCGGGCGACGGATCAAGTAATGCCTGTAATTGGTGAATCTAGGAAAAGGATGGCGCAGACCCTCTGGGTCTGCGATGTGTAGAGTCTGGATGTTTCTGATTGCAGTTTTGAGCAGGTCCGCCTCCATCCGGGTTCGGCGCTTGCGCGCTGGAGGCCTGGCGACGAGCGGCGCCAGCCATCGCAGATCGGAGTCTTCTCGAACTCTTGGCCACTGACCCATCTCCTCACTTGTCTGACGCGGCTTCCTCAGCAGTCTCACCGCCATCTTTTCCGGCGCGGCAACTGCTGCTCGTGGTGGCGGTAGCCGGCATCCTGTTTTTTGCGGGTCTAGGGCGCTTGCCGCTGCTCGAGCCGGACGAAGGGCGGAACGCCGAGGTGGCGCGCGAGATGCTGACCTCGGGCGACCTCATCACGCCGCACTTCAACACGCTCGTCTATCTCGATAAGCCGGCGGTCTATTTCTGGCTGGTGGCCGGGTCATTTCGCCTCTGGGGAGTGACGGAGTGGGCGGCGCGCTTCCCGTCGGCCTTGATGGCTCTGGCGACGATGCTCCTTACCTGGTTTCTTGCCCGGCGGATGTTGGGAGGCGTGGCGGGCGCGCGCGCGGCCGTCATGCTGGCCACCACGCCTTTGGTCCTGGCTTTTTCACGCCTGGTGATCTTCGATATGACGCTGGCCTTTCTGGTCACGACCGCCATGGCAAGTTTCTGGTTCGCCGCCGTGAGCGACTTCCGGCGGCCCTGGCTCGACGTCATCCTGTTTGCCGCGATGGGTCTGGCGACGATTACCAAGGGCCCGGTGGGCTTCCTTCTTCCCCTGCTTTCCATCCTCGCGTATCAAGCGGCGTGCGGCCAGCTCAGTGAGTTGAAACGCCTGCGCTGGGGGCTGGGCCTGGTGGTTTTCCTGGCGGCGGCTTTGCCCTGGTTCATTGCTGTCTCCGTGCGGAATCCGGATTTTCCCCGGTACGCGCTCTGGGAGGAGAGTCTGAAGAGGTTCGCCACGGGGAGCGCGCGGCGCGGCGGGGGCATCCTCTACTATGTCCCTGTGTTCCTGCTCGGGGTTTTCCCCTGGAGCTTCTTTCTGGTCTTTGCCGGTTGGAACCGGTTGAAACGGTGGCGAGAACTCCGGCAGGAAAGACACCAGCCCGTGGTGTTTCTCCTGGCGTGGGCGGTGGTCATCTTTGTGTTCTTCTCGATCTCACGGTCCAAGCTCCCGGGATATTTCCTGCCCGCGGCGGTGCCGCTCAGCATCCTGATGGCGAAGGTTTGGGAGGAGATGGACTCGGAAGGCGCCCTGCGTCGTCCCGACTGGCTGACGGCGGGCTTCGCGGCGCTGATGGTGCTCGGGCTTCTGACGGCGGCGGCGCCGCAGGCCTTCCGCTTGGCGACGGTTCAGGTTGGCCTGGCGGAGAAGGTCCACCCTCAGGTTGTGGCTCTCCTGAGGCCCTCGCTGTTCTATTCCGGCTTGATCCTGGTGGCCCTGGGCTTTTTCGGTCGCAACCTCGCCGCGCGGCGAACCAGCAGGACTCTGGCAGTGGCGTCTCTGGCGCTTCTCGCCCTGACGGTGCCCCTTCTGCTGGTGCGCTGGATCGAGCCCCTGCGGATTTATGCTGCCACTTCTTCCGGCCGCCAACTGGCGCGGACGATTCTGGAGAGTCCCGAAAGAGACTTGCCGCTTTACGGCTACTATTGTTTTCGCACCAGCTTGCCTTTCTATCTCCGGCGGCCGGTGGGGCTGGTGACTGCGGGTGCGGGCGAGTTGACGAGCAACTACGTTTCGGCGCGCCTCCCCGAACTGCGACGCCAGGCTCCGCGGGCGGCGTCCCTGGGTCCCGCCGAGCCCAACCCATTGCTGATGGACGGCACAGATCTGCGCGCTCGGGCGCGCTATTCACCTCAGGCCGTGCTGATGCTGGTCCGTAACCGCGATGTCGGGAAGCTGTCCCAAGCGGTTCCCCAGATGGAGCCGCTCTGGAACGCGTGGGAATACTCGGTCTGGAAGATCCCGGCGGCAAGACTGCAAGAGGGAACAGGGAACAGGGAATAGGGAACAGCCGAATGACCCGGGAGTCCGGGTTGTCGCTGGCAGGCCAGTGCGGGGACGTATTTCCTAAACGTATGTGTGGGATTTGCGGCATTCTGAATCTGGCGCTTGAGCCCGTGGCGCACCGCGAACGCATCGAGGCGATGTCGGCCCGGCTCGAGCACCGCGGTCCCGACAGCCACGGCAAGTTTGAGTTGCCACACCTCGCCCTGGCCGTCCGCCGCCTGAGCATCATCGATCTCGAAACCGGCGACCAGCCCCTCTCCAACGAAACCGGCGACGTCACGCTGGTCTTCAACGGCGAGATCTACAACTACCGCGAACTTCGCGCGCAACTCCTCGACCGCGGTCACCGTTTCAAGACGCACGCCGACGGGGAGGTCATCGCCCATCTTTACGAGGAGCAAGGCCCGGATTTCGTGCGCGAGTTGAATGGCATGTTTGCCATCGCGCTCTGGGACGACCGCGCCCAGCGCCTGGTTTTGGCGCGCGACCGCGCCGGGGAGAAGCCGCTTTACTACTGGCATCGCCACGGCACGCTGGTGTTTGGGTCGGAAATCAAGGCGCTTTTCGCATACCCCGGCATCAGCCGTGAGATCGACCCCGAGGCCCTGGCCCAGTATTTCTTCTACGGCTACTTTCCCGCGCCGCGGAGCGTTTATGCAGAGATCAAAAAGCTCCCTGCCGCGCACTACCTGGTGGTGGAGCGAGGTGAGATCCGCCTTGAGGCATACTGGCGAGTGCAGAGCTACCTGCGCCCGCCCGGGCTGCCGCGCGTTGCGACGCGGTGGGAGGTGAGAGCGCTCGCCGAGGCCTTGCGCGCGCGCCTCCGCGATGCCGCCATCTCGCGTTTGGTGAGCGACGTGCCCTTGGGCGTGTTCCTGAGCGGGGGCATTGATTCCTCCACGCTCGTTGCCACCATGAGCGAATTGACGCCGGGCAACGTCAACACGTTCTCGGTGGCGTTTCCCGAGAAAACGTTCAACGAGGAGCCGTACGCGAACTTCGTGGCCCGGCACTTTGGGACGCGTCACCACGTGCTGACGGCCGACGAATCCGCTTTGCGCCAAGCGCTCGACATCCTCGCGGACCACCTGGATGAGCCGCTGGCCGACCCCGCCGTGATCCCCACCTACCTGCTGTCACGTTTCGCGCGCCAGCACATCAAGGTGGCGCTGAGCGGGGAAGGCAGCGACGAGCTTTTCGGTGGGTATCCCACCTACCTGGGGGCGCAGCTCGCGGAGTACTACCTGCGCCTGCCGCGCTTCCTGCGCCGCCAGTTCTTCGACCGACTCCAGCGGTTCCTTCCGGTTTCTTCGACTGCCGTGCCCAAGGGGCTGTTCCTGCGCCGTTTCCTCACCCACGCCGAGCGCGACCCGGCCGAGCGGCACGAGATTTGGTTCGGGATGTTATCGCCTGCCGAGCTGGATCAGCTCTTCACGCCCGAGTGGAAGGGTCTGGCGCCCGCGAGCAGCGTCATCTTCGCGCCGCTCAAGCGGGTTCTCGAGGGCGCGCGATTTGACGGCACGCTGGCAGAAATGCTTTACCTGGATTTTCGCCTGTACCTGGAGGATAACCTGCTGGTGAAAATCGACCGCGCCAGCATGGCGTGCTCCCTTGAACTCCGCACGCCTTACCTCGACCATCGCCTGGTGCAGTTTGCCGCGACCCTGCCGTCGGCGCTGAAGGTGCGCCACTTCCAGCTCAAGTACATTCTCAAGCAGGCCGTGGAGCAATGGCTTCCCCACGAGATTGTCTATCGCCAGAAGCGCGGCTTCTCCGTGCCCATCGCCAGTTGGATGAGAGGCGGACTGAAGACGCTGCTCGATGAAACCCTGGCGGAAGAGAAGTTGAAACGCGACGGCCTGTTCAACGCCGGGTTCGTCCGCCGGCTGCTCCAGGAACACTGGCGCGGAAGGGCTGACCACCGGAAAACGCTCTGGACGCTGCTCTGCTTCCAGCTCTGGTACGACCGGTGGGGCAGGGGCTAGGATTCAGGAGCCGGGATCTTGGCCGGACCTGCGAGCCTGGTATTTGAAATCTCAAATTTGAAATTCTGAAATCGGGTAATGCGGCAAGGGTTCAAATCTCGGAATCGCTTCCCGTCTCCTCCGGGCAAAATCGCCTTTCGGCCCAAGGAATGGGCCGTCATCGAGAAATGCCGCACACCCCGGCAGGTCCAGCAATTCTTGCGGGAACTGCCCTACAACTGGGAGAGGAAAAAGGAGACGCTGCGGACTTTTCGCGGCGTGGTGCGGCGCTGGCAGGCGCATTGCCTGGAAGGCGCGTTAACGGCAGCCGCGATTCTAGAGCAGCACGGCTATCCACCGCGGCTGCTCGATTTCGAGTCGCAGGACAAGCTCGACCACGTACTCTTCTTGTTCCGTCACCGCGGGCGCTACGGGACCGTGGCGCGGTCGCGCGACGCCGGGCTGCACGGCCGCAAACCCGTCTTCCGGACAATTCGGGAACTCGTGATGAGCTACGTGGACCCTTACGTGGACGGCTCGGGGCGCATTACCGGTTACGGCGTGTTTGACCTGCGGACGCTCCGCAACTGCGACTGGCGCCTGTCATCCCGAAACGTCTGGGCCGTTGAGCGCGCGCTCATCAAGTTTCCCCACCAGAAACTCAAGACCTCCGAGCGAAGATACCAGGCCATCCTGCGCCAGTTCCGGGCCTTCCGGAAAAAGTATCCCCGCCGACCTGCAACCTTCTACGCGAACCGGCACCAGTGGATGTGAGGGGGGGGAAGAAGGCGAAGGTTAAAAGTCGAAGGTCAAAAGTGAAAGAGACGAAGTGATAGTCCTGAGCGCTGGCGCGTAACCAGCTTCCAGCCGCTGCGGGCGGTATAATAGCGGCGGAGTTGCCCCATGCGTTTCGATAAGTTCAGTTTCGGCTCGCTCACGATTGACGGCGTCAGCTATGAGCACGACGTGGTGATTGATCGTGGGGAAGTCTGCAAGCGCAAGAAAAAGGCTTCCAAGCAATTCCGCGACGAGTACAGTCATACGCCGCTGTCCGTCGAAGAAAACATCCCGTGGAAATGTCGCCGCTTGGTCGTTGGCACGGGCGCGAACGGCGCCTTACCGGTGATGGAAGAAGTGAAACTCGAAGCTGAGCGGCGGAAAGTCGAACTGCTTATCCTCCCCACAGCCCAGGCCCTCGAAGTCCTCCAGAAAGACAGCGCGGGGACCAATGCGGTCCTGCACATTACGTGCTAAAGCATTCTCTTCTCGGCGGTAGCGGCTGCGTGTGGCCGCTGGCGGACGCCGGCGCTTACAGCGTGCGAGTTCAGACTACTGCGGGAGCGCTGTAAAGGTGCTCCCCTACAACCTGGTGGCGGCTACTGCTGCTGTTCCAAGGCGGACACCAGCAGGGCGGCTTTGTTCGCGAGGTTGCGGGCGCGCTGCAAATCGCCGTCCAGGAGCGCCCGTTCGGATTGCGCGAGGAACGTGCGCGTGTCGTCGAGCATCTTACGCCCTTCGCTGGTCAGCTTCCGGCGGTCAAAGCGGGCGGCGCGTTGCCGCAGGCGTTCCTGGAGGCCGAGGATTTGCTGGCGCAGCGCGGTCTGCTGCCCGGGGCTTTCGCGGGGCTCGAGCGCGGGGACCTCGGCCGTAGGTGGCTCGGCGGCTTCGGTGGTGCTTTCGCTGGCGGTGGGCGGCTCGGTTCGGAGTGGGCGTCTTCGGCGCGGCGTGGGCTTCGGCGAGGGAGACTCCGCGGGCGCCACCTCCGCGGGCTCGGGCGGCGGAGGTTCCTCGATCACCAAGCTCCCGCTTTCGGCGGCGGGCGTCGGCGTGGCGGCGGCGGGCGGCACCGGCGCGTAAACCACGCGCACCGTGGTCTGTCGCTTGGGGCATCCCCAGATCAACAGCGCCATGCCGCAAACCGAAACAAGCGTCCCGCGTCTCAAGGCACTTCCGATTTTACCACCGGGCACCGCTGTAGCGGCGACCTCTCCTCGGCGAACTGCCTGAAAAGGCAAACACGGCGGCCCCGCCGCTACAGCCGTAGTCCTGAGACAGCCCACCGGGCCGCCCCTACTCGAGGGCTTTGCCTTTTGTTTCGCGGGCGAAGAATAACGCGATTATCCCGAGCAGGTAGATAAAAGCGATGGAACTCGCGGCGCGGGCGAACGTGCCGAGATAGGCCACCAGAGTTCCCGTCAAAAACGGTCCCACGGCGGCGAGCACTCGCCCGGCGTTGAAGCAGAATCCTGAGCCCGTAGCGCGAATGCGTGTGGGAAAGATCTCCGGGAGGTAGATTGGGAATCCGCTGAAAATCCCGTTCGAGAAGAATCCGAGCGCCGGGAGCAGCACAAGGGCAGTCGAGTATGCGGAAGGCAACAGGAAGGCGGCAGGGAGCGCCGCAGCCGACCCCAGCAGCATCACCAGAAAGGCGCCGCGTCTTCCCAGCCAGTCCGCGAGGGGGGCGAAGACGAGGTAGCCCACGATCGCCCCGGCATTCAGGCTCATGGCGGCGTAGCTGACCAGCCGGACGGTTGAGACTTCGTCCAGACCGCGCGGCGCCAGCAACTCGCGGATGAGAGTTGGCGTCCAGTTGGTGGCGCCCCAAAGGCCGAACACGGCGACGAAGGCGAGCGCCGTGCCGACGAGCGTGTCCCGGCGCACCCGGGGGCGGAAGAGTTGCCACAGGGTCAGGGGCTGCAACCCTTCCGCCTGTTCGCCGCGGCGGACCTCGACCCAGCGGTCCGGCTCGCGCACCTTGAGCCGAACCAGCAAGGCCACTACGGCTGGCACCAGGCCCACAAAGAACATGACGCGCCAGCTATGGGCGGAGAGCAGGAGATTAACAGCCGCGGCCAGGAAGTAGCCCGCGCCCCAGGCCGACTGGAGCAGGCCCGCACCTTTCACCCGCAGGGACTCCGGCCAGACTTCGGCCACCAGGGTTGCGCCCGCTGCCCATTCTCCGCCGATGCCCAGAGCGGTCAGGAAACGATAGATCGCGAGCTCCCACCAGGAGTGCGACAAGGCGGCTAAGGCGGTGAACACCGCGTAGATGAGGATGGTGATTACCAAGGTGCGCGCGCGGCCAAGGTAGTCCGCCGCGACGCCAAAGACGATGCCCCCCACCGCCCAACCCACCACGAAGATGGCAAAGATGATGCCGCCGTACCAACCGATGTTCTCGGGAGAACCTCGGCTGCCGAGCAGTTCCTTCAGGGCGGGCGTTAGAACGAGCGCGTAGATCGTGGCGTCCATCGAATCGAAGACCCAGCCCAGCCACGCCACAACCAGGACCAGCCACTGATAACCCGAAAGCTGGCGCCAGGAAGAGGTGGGGGATGAATGCGTTACGGCGAGGTGAGGTTTCATCCCGGTTGGCTCGCGGGGGGGGGTGTGCGCCACAGCGCGTCCAACGCGGGAAGGCGTGGAGAGACAAAGCGCATTCCGAAACCCTGGAGAAAGACCTGGCCGGGCATTCCCGCCACGCTCAGAAGGATCAGGAGAAGACCCATGAGCAGCACCAGGGCCAGCGCCGCCAGCACCATGGTGAACGGGGTCCAGACCCAGGCTACGCCGACCACGCGCAACGTCAGGACAACCAGCGCGGCGCTGATGATGACCCCCGAAAAGAGGATCACGAGCGCGGGGAAGAGCACGAACAGCACGGCGATGCCCACGCCCACCGACACCACAAACCGCAGCACGACGTAGAGCACGAAGGGGCCAGCCTCCGCGCGCATCGCCCTCCACAACTTCCGCCAGGCGGCGAGGAGAGGGAGACGTTCGGCATACATGATGGGGACGGCTAAGTCGTCCGTGAGGGTGATGACGAGGGCGAGGGCCAAGCCCAGCAGCGCTTGTGCCAACAGCAGGCCTGCCAGCATCATCGGAACGCTAATGGAATGGTTCCCAGAGGCGGCGGCCGTGCGCAAGTAGGGGAAGACCGCCAGAATTCCAGTGCCCAGCGCCGCGCCCACCACGACCAAGGCGCCCAGGAGCCAAAAGAAGTAGGAATGCGCCAGCGGGCGAGTTTCCGGCAGGGCGCGCCTGATCAGGATTTCTCCCCTGAGAATGCTATCCACGAGCACGAAGCGGCAGATGGCGCGCAGGTAAACGAGGGCGACGGCCAGACTGAGCCCCAGCACCATGGCGAGCAAGATGAGCCAAGTATGTTGGGCGACGTATTCCCGCAGGCGGGTCAACGTTTCCAGAAGGCCAAGGTCGCTGGGCAGTGTGCCCAGGCTCCAGTGGAAAGCTGCGGACGTCGTCCCGCCCCCCAGGAATAGGCAGACGACGCTGAGTTTGATCCAGCGTCGCGCGGCGAAGGGGTTGAGCAGAAGCTGGACGGCGTCGGAGAAGGCCGAGGTAAGCGCCCCCGCCGGCGAGGCGTGGACACCGAGAGGCGCGTGTTTCCTTTCGAGCGGCCCAGGGAGCGCACCTTGGGAAGGGCTGCTCACTGGGTCTCCTTCGCCGGGAAAAAGCTCCGCCCGGATAGGAGAGCGCAGGGTCCGCCGCGTTGCCCTGGAGTATTCTTCCCGCGGGCCAGGCAAACCCAAAGTGATTGTGACCTTCGCCCCAACTCGAACGCTAGAATCCGCATTTTTCTCCGGTGGGGTGAGGCCGGAGCCGTCGGAGCCTTCCGACCGGCTCTAGTGCGACGCGCCCGAAGCTTCTGGCGACTTGACATGGTCGTGGTATTGGTGTCGCCAGTCTTCGCGCTTGGCCAGTACGAATTTCTTGGCGTCCGCGAAAGAGGCGAAGGGGCGTTTGCCCTTGATAAGGTTGCAGGGCTGGCAGGCCGTCACGAGATTGTCCATGCTTCGGCTGCCACCTCGGGCGTGAGGATGAATGTGGTCGATCGTCAGAATCAGCCAATTCTCGAAGTGACGTAAGCCATCCAGTCCGCAGTACTGGCACTTGAAATGATCCCTCTTGAAGATCTTCATGGCTTCTTCGCGCGGCAGACGCGGTAGGCCGAATAAGAACTTCGCAATCTGCTTGAGGGCCATAGCTCCTCCTTCCGAGGCTCGGGCACAAGATGGCAGCATCGCCTCAGGGTGCATTATTCGGACGACTCACTACGCAACTTGCCGGTCGTCCGTTGCCTGCGATTATCTTAACTCTGTCAACCCGGTTTTGGTAGTGTTGGCAACCCCGAAGGCCGGGAGGCCGGATGGCTGATCTGGAGTGCCTGGGATGCGGCGCCGTGTGTTGCTAGCGGGGCAGGGTAAGGCGAAAAGTGGTTCCCCGGTTGACTTCGCTCGTGAAATCGATGGACCCATTGTGCAGTTGGATGATTCGATAAACCATCGCCAGCCCCACGCCGCTCCCGCCCGGCTTGGTGGTGAAGTAGAGCAAGAAGACTTTCTGCCGGGCCTCGGAAGGAATGCCCACACCCTGGTCGGCAATCTCGAGTTCCAGGCGATCCGCGAAGGCGCGCGGCGTGACTTTCAATTCTCCCCCGGCAGGCATCGCCTGGCAGCCGTTCAAGACCAGATTCAGCAAGGCTTGTTTCATCAGATCCCGGTCCAGGAGCAGGCGGGGCAGAGCGCCGTCGGCTTGGAAGAGCAGGCGAACGTTGTTCTGCCGGGCGTGGGGCTGGGCCAGCGTGAAGACATCGCGCACCAGACCCCCGATGTCGGTCTCAGCGGGATGGAGTTCGAGTGGGCGGTTGAAATCAAGAAAGGTTTTTACCACACGGTCGAGGCGACGAATTTCCGCCCCCAAGATGTCCACCTGCGGCTTGACGTGCTCGCCCTGCCCCTGGAGCTTCGACTTGAGGATCTCCAGTTGCAGCACCATGGCGTTGAGCGGGTTCTTGACCTCGTGCGCGACTCCGGAGGTGAGCTTGCCGAGGGCGGCCAGTTTCGCCGTGACATCGAGCTGATCTTCCAGTCGGGCCCGCGTGCTGGCGTCACGTAGCGTCACCAGGCTGCCCACCCGCTCCTTGTCCGCCTCGACGAATTGGACGCTGACCGCCACGCGGGGAATTTCAGCCTCGCCTGCCAACTCCACCACTTGCCAGGGGAGCGACTGCCGGCTGCGAAAGGCCTCGCGCAGCAGCTGGTCGAGCGGATTGTCCGCCGAGAAAATCTTCGGGGCCAACAAGCGGCCCGACGCGTCAGGTGCGCGACGGAGAAAGCGCGCAACGGCGGGTGTGGCCAGAACCAGCCGGTCCTGCTTATCGAACAACAACAGCCCGTCGGCGAGGTTGGCGAAGAGCTGGTCGAGGTTCTCCTTCAGCGCGACAAAGGCGGCCTTCTCCCCGCGAATCTGCTCTCCCAACAGGTTCAACTTCGAGGAGAGGATGCCCCACTCGTCGGCTCCTTTCACCGGGAGCGTCGCTCCGTATTCGCCGCGCGCCAGGCGATCGACGCTGCGCGAAATGGTCTCCAGCGGGCGAAGCAGGCGGTAGGAGAGCAGCCCCGCCGATACGGTGGCCAGCAGGATGGCCAAAGCCGAAAGCGTCAGGGCTGAATTCAGCTCCGGAGTGATCTGGCTCCGCAGGAAGAGCGTGGAGACGCCCACGCGCACGTCGCCCAGGGGCTTGTCGCCCAGGTCCAGCGCCAGCGCCACCTCGTAAACGCGCGGCGGGCCGTAAATGACGCGGAGTTGGCGCAGCAGCCCGGCGCGGACCAAGTCGCGATAAGGCGGCGCCGGCTCGAACCGCCGCCCCATTTCGCTCGGATCGTTGTGGACCAGGACGCGGCGCGCGGTATCGGTGATGGCGACGTAGTAGATGGTGGGCGAATAGCCCAACGCAGACTCGAGCAAGGAGGTGAAACCCCGGTCGGCGGCGAGTGTTGCTTGCACGAAGCGGCGTAGCGCCTCCGGATCGTTCGGGTCGGCGCCCACGGGCATGCGAGTCTGGGCCAGAACGCTCCGGGCCTGGTGGTAGATTTCGCTGGCTATGTACTGGCCCTTGCTCTCGACTTCCGTCAGGGCCTGCCGCGTTAGACTGGAAATGTAGAGCGTGGAAGTGGCCAGCACCACCAGCAGTACCAAGAGGGAAATCAGCCCCGTGAGCTTGGCTTTAAGGCCGAGTCGCATATTCCTTCAGCTTGTTGTGGAGGGTTTTCAAACTGATGCCCAGAAGTTCCGCGGCACGTGTCTTGTTGTTTTGCGTGAAGGCCAGGGTTTCGAAAATCAGACGCCGCTCGGCCTCTTCCACGGTCAAGCCAGGGTGCAGGCGCAGGCGGTCCTCGGCATCCGCGGACACGAGACGTCCCGAGTCGGGGGTCAGGTCTTGGCTGCGCAGGATTTCTGCTGAGCAAGTGACCAGGGCGCGCTCCAAGATGTTCCGCAGCTCGCGAACGTTGCCGGGCCAACTATGGTGCCGGAAGGCTTCAAGCACCGCGTCGTCCACGGCCTTCACCGCGCGATTGTGCTTGCGGTTCAGTTCTTCCAGAAGCGCCGCCGTCAGTTCGGGGAGGTCGTCCAGGCGCTCGCGCAGGGGGGGCATATTGAGGCGGACGACGTTCAGCCGGAAATAGAGGTCGCTCCGCAGTTGTCCCTTGCTGACGGCCTCTTCGGGGACCTTGTTGGTTGAGGCCAGCACGCGCACATCCACGGAAATCTCCGACTTGCTCCCCAGGCGGCGCACCTTGGAGTCTTCCAGCACGCGCAGGAGTTTGGCCTGGGTGGTGACGGGCATCTCGCCGATCTCATCCAGCAGCAGCGTGCCGCCGTCGGCCAATTCGAAGCAACCCAGGCGGCGGTCCACGGCGCCGGTGAACGCGCCTTTTTCGTGCCCGAAGATCTCGCTCTCCATCAAGGTTTCCGGGATCGCCGCGCAGTTCAAGGGCACATAGGGCTTGGCGCTCCGGGGGCTCAGCTCGTGGATGGTCTGCGCCGCCAGTTCTTTGCCTGTCCCGCTTTCGCCGGTGATGAGCACCGAGGCGCGCGAAGGCGCTACCTGGGCGATGAGTGACATCGCCTCCTGCATCTTCTTCGCCCGCCCCACCAGGCGTCCCAGGACGCCCAAATCGCGCAGCCGCCGGTGGGCGATCTCCAGTTGCCGCTCCTTCTCGGAACGCTCCAGGCAGTTCCGCAGCTCCACCTGGAGCCGCTTCGGGTCCAGAGGCTTCTCGAGGAAGTTGAAGGCGCCGAGTTTGGTGGCTTCCACGGCTTCCTCGATGGTTCCCTGGCCGGTGAGCATGATGAAGCCAAGGCCGGGTTGTGTTTCGTGGAGCTGCTTCAGCAACTCCATCCCGGTCATCCTGGGCATGCGCAGGTCGGAGAGGATGACGGCAGGGCCGAAGGAGGCTGCTTTCTCCAGGGCTTCCGTGCCGTCGGCGGCGGTCTCGGCCTGGTAACCCCAGGCGCGGAGAAGCTCCGCCAGACCTTGCCGCTCGTGGGCCTCGTCTTCCACTACGAGAATCCTGGCGCTGGTGGTCACGCTGGTTTTCCCTGATTCGCAGGTATTATAGTACACTGCTTCTCCAGCGGGTTGAACGGGGCGACTGCGGCGCATCGGCTTTGTGTCCGCTGCGAGGGTCTGGTCACCCCAAACGCTTGTCCTTTTCGTAACTATTGAATCATGAATAGCCAAGTATTAGACTGTTCGGAGAAGCCAGTCACTTGCTGCCATGGGAACTGGAGTCCTTGTCGTTGACGACGAAGAAGTGGCGCGAGCCTTTTGCGCCGATGTGCTGAGCGAACTCGGGTTCGTAGCGCACGGGGCCGAGTCCGCCCAGCAGGCGCTCGAGATGCTAGAGGGCGGGCAGTTCGACATCGTCCTGGCTGACGTGCGGATGCCCGGCATGAGCGGCCTGGAGCTGCTCAAGACCATCCGGGACACCTACCCTGAAATCGATGTGGTGATGATGACGGGCTACGGGACAGTTGCCTCTGCGGTCCAGGCCATCAAGCAAGGGGCCTACGATTACCTGACGAAGCCGTTGAAACTCGAAGACCTGAGGCACGTTTTCCAGCGACTCGTCCAGAAGCAGGAATTGGCTGCGGAAAACCGGCTGCTGCGCGAGCAGGTCAAAACGCGCCAAGGTTTTGCCAACCTAATCGGCACCTCGCCGAAGATGCAGAAGCTCTATCGCCTGATCCTGAAGGTTGCCCCGAAGCGCCATCCCGTGCTGATCGTGGGGGAGAGCGGCACCGGGAAAGAGCTGGTGGCGCGCGCCATTCACGCTTACAGCCCCTGGCACATGAAGCCCTTCGTGCCGGTGGATTGCGGGGCCTTGAGCCCTACCCTCATCGAGAGCGAGCTGTTCGGGCACGTGCGCGGGGCGTTCACTGGGGCCACGCAATCCCGCCTGGGCCTGCTGGCGACGGCGCAAGGGGGGACGGTCTTCCTGGACGAAGTCGCGGAACTTCCGGTGGAGCTCCAGGCAAAAATGCTGCGCGCCCTCCAGGAGCGCGAAATCAAACCCATCGGCTCGAACGAACGGACGCGCCTGGACGCCCGGGTCATCGCGGCCACGAACCAGGAGTTGCAGGCCGCGGTCCGGCGCGGCGACTTCCGTAAGGAGTTGTATTTCCGCCTGGACGTGGTTTCGGCCAAGATCCCGCCGCTGCGCGAGCGCAAGAGCGATATCCCCGCCCTGGTCCATTACTTCCTCGAGCGGTACGGCGGAGATGATAGCCGCGTCACCGGCATTTCCTATGAGGCCATGACGCGCCTGATGAGCTACGACTGGCCCGGCAACGTGCGCGAACTGGAGAATTGCGTCCAGCGCGCCCTGGCGTTGGGTTCAGGGTCGGTCATCCAGGTGAAGGACCTGCCCTCGAACTTGCTCTACCAGGCAAGGAATGCCGCGGAAAGCCAGGAAACTCCCACGCTCAGGGAACTCGAACGCCGCGCTATCCTCCAGGCGCTTGACGCGACACGTGGCGATCGCCTGCGGGCCGCCAAATTGCTCGGTATCGGCAAGACCACCATCTACAGAAAGCTCAAGGAATACGGGGTCGAGGAAAGCGGGAACACCCATCCTCCAGCCTAGCTGCCCGCAGCGCCCCGGCATGGCTTCGCCCTGCTGCCATCCGTGAGCCCTGCACCGGGGAAGAGAGGCCGTGGACTTGGTTCTTTCCGCTACCGTGCGGGCTGCATATTTCTTGCCCCTTGCTTTTGCGCTATGCTTAGCAGGTCTAATCAGGCTCATTGCGTGCGCACAGGAGGCGTTTCGCGACTCGCTCTGGAGTAAGGGGTGAGTTTCGCCTTTGGAGGAGGGGAGGGATTTGTGTCCAATTCTCAGGCCGCGGGACCCTGGGGTGTGCTGGTCAAGCCCCTCGCCGTGAAGGGATTAGGGGGGATTGTGCGGAGCCTGCTGGAGGAGACTAGGTGAGCCGGATCCTGCTCCTGGTGGATAACCAGCGCCAGCGCCGCTTGCTGGCGGAGTTGCTCGCGCGGCGCTACCAGCCCATCGTGCCTGACTCGGATCAGGCACTGGAGGCGGCGTTCGACCTCTGCATCCTGGACGGTCCGGCTTGGGGCCGTCTCTCCAAGCGGGTCCGAGCCAGACGCGAAGCCGCCCAGCCGATCTTTGTTCCTTTTCTTCTGGTCACAGCCCGCAAGGACGCAGGGCTTGTGACTCGGCACCTGGGGAAGACGATCGACCATCTGGTTTTCACCCCCATTGACAAGGCTGAATTGCTGGCGGCGGTGGAGATTTGTTTGCGCGCCCGGCGCCTCTCGGTAGAAATGCGGCGGCTCAGCGACCGCGAGCGCAAGTGGGCGGAGGAGGATCTGCGCGCAACTGGCGAGCGGTTGAAGTATCTGCTCGCCTCCAGCAGTGTGGCTATATACACCGCAAGGACTTCAGGCCACTACGGACCTACCTCTATCACCGAGAACGTGAGAGAAATGTTGGGCTATGAACCTGAAGAGCTCACCGCAGATTCAAGTTTCTGGATCGACCACGTTCATCCAGAGGACCGCCGGCGCATTTTGACGGAGTTGCCGCGGCTCGAGCGGGGAGTCTGTACTTACGAGTACCGTTTCCAGCACAAGGACGGCACGTACCGGTGGATGCGCGACGAGATGCGGTTGATAACGGATGCGCACGGAAATCCTGCCGAGATCGTGGGTTACTGGATAGACATCA
>Ga0315282_10008055_pt1 | contig 17136 bp, 13 predicted proteins | sample YL17G07_20_MG_FD_203693 | JGI IMG/M metagenome (GOLD analysis project Ga0315282, IMG submission 203693) | Sediment microbial communities from Yellowstone Lake, YNP, Wyoming, USA - YL17G07_20 | ecosystem: Environmental > Aquatic > Freshwater > Lake > Sediment | place: USA: Wyoming | collected... | reverse complement strand
CAGGCGTGAGACAGTTCGCAGTGCATGAGGCCATAGAGATTACGTGATGATTCCGAGGGTTGTACTTCAAATCATTGATTCCAAGAACAATAGTCACGTCCGGATTCGAGGCTGGCGCCGAAATCAATACTTTCCTCGCGCCGGCCGCAAGATGCTTCAAGGCGTCATCCCTGTCCGTGAAGAGACCTGTGGACTCCAAGGCGATGTCGATCCCGAGCTTGGACCACGGCAGTTCTCCTGGATCCCGATGTGAGAGAACCTTGATCTCCTGTTCGTTAACAGAGAATCCGCCTGGCATCAGTTTGACCTCTGCATTGATCTTACCGAAGACTGAGTCATACTTGAGAAGATGTGCAAGCGTCTTGGCGTCAGCAACGTCGTTCACCGCTACGATCTCCGCGTTGACACTTGATTGCATCAATACGCGGGCAAACGCTCTTCCTATTCTACCGAAACCGTTTATCCCAATCTTGACAGCTATAGGCTTCCACCTAAGGCTGCTGGGGAATCGAGCCGCGCCTTAAAATGGTTCCACAACGGTGTGTGCGCGCACCACGAGACCCACACACATCCCTAAACGCCCAAGAGAGCACAGTGAGATAGAACAATGAGCGAACCGCATGTTCACATGTACGATGCGGGTTGGCGTTGCTTTCTATGCGGCCACCAAGTTCCAAAGGACATTGTTGAGAAGCTGGAAGCATGGAGACTGCAGAAGTGAGTGGTGGAATGGTTGCGCTTGGGCTCTGCGCATTCTCGTATTTCTGGCAATTTTTGAAGAGGATTAGCGAGCCCACCCTCCAATCATGTCTAAGAGGACACAGGGCATTTTCTGTGTGTGTGGGTATGCTGGTGCGGGCAGGCAAATCTGAACTCTGATTTTCTGTGTGTGAGGTCTAATAGTGCCAGCAGATGGATTTGGAGCGTCATTTTCTCAGATTTAGTGTGTGCGCGCACCAGTAGTTCCATACAATTTGGTCGTCACTGAGAAGTGAGAGAGATTCGAAAGACTTTCCCAGGGAAGACAGCAAGAGCCTACGTCATAGCAATTAGTATCAATATCATCAATCCAGCGCAAATGTAGCGCCTTGAGTCAAATGCTGGGTACAACTCATGTCCCATCTCCCAAACGAAGATCTTACATGGCACCGAGCCAGTGGCTTCACGTGGGACACGCAACATTCTTAGCTCTGCGGTGGTAGTTTTGTTCAGATTTGAACCAGATTAAGAAATTCCCTCTCGCGCACTTGCTTGGTGACCGTGACTTCAAGCATCGGGTTTACGATGTCAACCGCGGGACCTACGGGTCTATGGAACGATCTGGCCCGCCTCCGCGTCTTTTCGGATTGGTCGGCTGGATCATTGTAGCCATAGCTTTCGGTGGTGTAATCGTTTATGGGCTGTCAGTCTATTTGGACTGGATCGTTCTCCAGTCCATGTATGCTTCCAAGGCAGGCCTCGATTGGTTCGCGATCAACTTCTATCACAATAACACCTTCATCATCGCCAGCGTTCTCGCACTTCTCTTCATCAATCCAATCCCTAGAAAGAGCCATCTTTTCGAGGGTTTTTCGGCGCTCGGAGGAGCCTTCGCGCGTGTCAGAGGGCAGGAGGAGGCAGTCTCGCTCGGCCCTGGCAAGGTTGTGTGGTTGTTTTGGCAGGTAGTTAAGTGGGCTGTCGCCTTCTGGATGATCGCAAGGGCGAACGGGATACCGGGCCTTGGCAATCTGACGATTGTGACTACAATGCTGCAAAGTGGGCTAGGTGACTGGGGCCAGGTTCTAAGGGTCTTTCAGCTCCCGTTGGCTCCCGTTTCCGGAGCTGAACTTGTCGCATTGATGCCAACTATGGAGGTCCAGTACCGCCTCATCTTCGAGATCGTCGCTGCGGTCGCATTCGTGGCAGGCCTCAGACTCATCCTGATGCTCGCCCGCGATTTCGCTCGACTCAAGACGAATGCCTGGATGAGAGATCTATTCCTCATTCTCGCTCTAGTTGTGCTGGTGGCGATTGTTGATGCACCCTACTGGGCCATGAACATTGCGACACCAAACAACTATCTGATCGCTATCACAGTCTTCGTCAGCTTCTTGGTAATCGCGGCCTCTTTTCAGTTCGGAGTGATTCGACGAACAATAGGCATGGCGCGTCGGAAACGATGGATCGTCTACCTCATGGCACTGTTCTTGTTCGCCATACTCATTGTAAACGTGGGGTTCGTCGTGGGCTACTCGCTAAACTGGAACAATAACTGGACTGACTATGAATGGAAACCTATGACGCTGAAGGAGATCCAGGTTACACGATGGGCCGCAGGCTTAGAAGACGTATCGACGGAACCTCTGTCAAGTCTCCCCGCTGGAAACACCAGCATTATCGTCTCGCTGGTACGACAGTGGGATCACGACGCATCCTACACGAAGATGAAGAATCAGATTGGCGTCAACTGGATGCAGCTGAGCGATTCGCACATAATCTACCTCAACGGCCACGAATACTGGGCTGCCCCTACAACAATCAACTATCCGACCGAGGACTGGATCAGCCATCACCTCATCTACACTCACGCCGCCAGAATAGTCGTGACAGACAGCCACACGGGCGAGTATGTTTCCGTCCAGCAGGCATTTGGAGTCAAGGCGGAACCCTCAATCTACTATGGTGAGAAACTCACCGACGACGTCTACGTGCACGTTAGAGGAGTCGAGGAAATAGGAAACGCATCCTACACCGGAGAGCCTGACTATGTTCTTTCAGGCTGGCAGAGGGCTTTATGGTTCCTCGTGAAAGAAGGCCAAGTCGGCTTCGCCTTCACTCCTCCCCAAGACGACATCATGATACTACATAACCGAGATGTCCATCAGAGAATCCAAGATATCCTCATCAGCGGGCTGACGACAGACCGAGCAAGCTACCTCGTAACAGACGGAAGCCGAATCTACTACCTCGTTCAAGTCTACACGAACTACCCGATTCACTCTGGATTCTCCAGCAGCAGCTACCGCCGATTCTTTGGAGTGGTCCTCGTCGACATCGAAGACGGACGCATGTACCCATACCTTGTAGCCAAACCGGACGGCTTTCTGGTCGACTTCTACAGAAATTACTACCCGTCATGGAAAGCACCACCAGATTGGCTCGTCCCTCAACTACGCTATCCTGAGGACTTGCTCGGAACTCACGACCAGCCTGGACAGCTTGATGTATCTTTCAGATTTCATGTCAACGATCCATTCGTTTGGAGATCAGGCTCTGACTTCTACGAGCGGCCAGAAGCTACAGAGGTACTCTATGTCCTAATGACTTCGGGGAATCGAGCTGACTTCGTAGGACTCCAGCTTGTAGAGTATGCGGCATCTCCTGGTCGCAATCTCGCTGGGATGTACATAGCCTACGGCACTGATCAGCTTGGAAAGCTGAGCCTTTACAGGATATCCAATTCGACAACTCAACTGATTGGGCCGTCTGCTGCCCTGCAAGCGGTTGAAACCGACGACTATGTACGCCAACAGCTAACACTGCTGCCGAACTACCGACTTGGAAACATCCTATTGTACCTGATAGGTAACAACCTCTACTACTTCATTCCAGTCTACATCAACACGGAAGTCCAGAATGCCGTCATCACAAAGATGGCCTTCGTCACGGTCGTTGACGCGACAACCGGAGCCGAGGTGGCGGTTGGAGCAGACTCGTCTCAAGCATACTACGCGATATCCGGGGGAGTTCCTACCATAGTGGGATCGGCGGAACGTGAGAAGAAGCTCAACTTGATATTCTCAGACAAGGGATACTCATTGGTCAGCCCGGAGAAGATCAGCGCGAACGTAGAGATTCGAATCGCAAACATCACATACACCGACGAAACCCAATGGCCATCTGTCAGCAAAACGGTCAACGATTTCATCGCCAACTACTGCCAGAAATACGGCGTGACGGAAGTCTACTATTGGACTGCGCCGAACGGTGACCTTGGCTTCGGCGTGCTCGTCTCTACAGGCGGAGTTGTGAAACTCTACTACATCACCGTCCAGATCAGGTAGGTGCAAGTATGTCAATACTGCAAGAGGAATTTGATGTGTGGCTGACCAGCAAATACTCGAATCCTTTCTGGGTCGGGCGCCATAGATTCGAAAAGAGCATAACCGGTGAGATTCGAGTAGACAACGGAGTATTCAGGAGAGAAGAGGCGACCATACTCTTTCGAATGCTGAACTCACGCGATCCCTTCACCCGACTTAACGCGAACTTCGTCATATGGGAGAGAAACCGAAGCCTAGTAGTTGTCCTCGTAATTGTCACGATCATATTGCTAGCGTTAGTAATCATAAGAATCCGTAGATGACTAGTCGGATTCTGGTCTGCAAGATCACCGTACTGTTAAAGGGACCATTCGATAGTCTTGAGGCTGACCCATAAGACGACCAAATCACCTTTACGAGTTTTCAACATCAGAAGTCAATCAGCCTTGCGCATACACACACGAAAATCCCTGCTTGTCAGATTCCACAACATTTGCAACACAAGAAACAGATGCTTCAGACAGTCCCCCAGGTGTGCTCGCAGTTGCAATAGCTTTTGCCAAAGTCATCCTTGCCTACCCTGCGAGTACCGCTTTTGAATTTGAAATCTGTGACCCTTGCAGGGTACTCGTTGTAGAATATTCCGTGCCAAAGCGGTCCTATGAGGGGTTGTGATATGTCCCAGCAGCACCTTGCGTAGGTTGTCATCTCTATGCTGAGCTCGCCTTCATCGGAAAATGCGTTCACGCTGAATATCGGCAGGTTATTCTCGTAACGTTTGGTTATTCTAATGTCGTCCATAAAATACTCCTTCCCCTCCTCAGGTTCGCAAAAGTTGAGGGTCTTTGAAACCATCCTTTCCCCCCAATCCATCCGGCTCTCTTGTGATGTTGAGCGCCTGAGCATCGACATTCCGATATGCGGCAGGAAATATTGCAGGTAAGCGCCATTATCCCACTGTACTGTACCCCAGTACCAGCATGGGGTTATCGAGGATATCCGCACTTTCTGGAAATAGGATCTGCCCTTTACGGGCGTCTCGGTTTCGCCTACTCGGATTTTTCCTGTTGACGAGAGCCCCCTGTATTTCAGCATAGAATACCCCATGTTTCGGGTGAAGTTCTTTCCTGTTGGCACGAGTTCCGCCATCATGTTTTTCCACCGCTGCATCGATAGTTCGATTCCGACCTTCTCGTTGCTTATATCCAGCCAGAAATCCGCAGGGCTCCCACCGAAGGAATAGACGCCCTCTTCGCTTTCGGTTCTGATTCGTCCAGAGTGGTCATCCCACCCGGTTTCAGTTTTCCCGGTGTCGAGGATTAGAGGGTCATGCATCTTGTTTCCGTCATAATACCAGGAGGCGACCATTGATTCGAAGGCGGCGCGGTTCTCGCTGATCGCCATTGTGATTTTTGGCTCCCAGCAAAGATCGTTCACGCGAACTTTTCTGCAGTTCCTGGTGCCCCAAAGGACCATGAGCTGCTTGGGAAATGCAGGGTTGTCTGGGTTTTCGAAAAAGTGAATCCACCACCACCAGTGCCAAGTGCGGTTTCCAAGCATGTTTTCGGGATAGATCCTCCATATGTCATTGAAGACTTTGTGCATGCACGACCGGTAGCATCTTCGTCTAGAAAAAAGTTGTTGGGAGTGCTCCATAAGATTAGATGGCAGCGCTGCAACCCTCTGAATGTAGCCGCGGTAGATATCTCCTGTCTTCGGTCTCTTTACGATCCCCCTTTCGTTCGTGTTCTCAAATACGTATGCTGACCGAAGAGAGGCGTTGTTAGGGGGAACATCCCCTAACCAGTGGAGGATAACTTTCGAGCGTGTGTGCGCACCATAAGAGCCATACGCTCAGAAATCAATCGAACGACGGTCTAGACACGAATCGTTCATCGTACTCTGACCACCTTTACACTGAGCCAAGGCTGGTCTGCTGCAAGCGGTGGTAAGAGATGTGATAACAACTGCTCGGCACTGAGCCGTCTGACTATTCCAGTTGGAGCGGTTTGCGCCCAGTCGCTGCCCTCTTTGAGGTATCTCCACTTTCGTCCATGCTTGGTTGTTATGTATATTACATAATCAGTATTCTTCATTTGGCACTCAATGTTTAGGTCTCCCCGGTCCAAGCGGTATGAGGCTTACGGTCCTGCAATTGTCGTGGGTGTGCGCACCACCAACCCATCTAACAAGATTCGGCTTGTGTTGGAAAATGAGCACAGAAAAACAGTGCGTAAGAAATCTAATGCAAAGTATCAGGGACGTGATAGCTGAAGGTCTCATCCTGGAAAAGGCCGAGTAGCGACCTCTGTTCAATTGGCGTAGGCCTCATGCAGGCGATTGGAGCCCTTGGCGTGTGTGGGTCTAGTCGTACGCTAATTCGCCTTCTGAGAGTTTGTTCCAGCGCCAGCGCGAATTTGGTGACACGCTTGGGTTTGTCACCAAATTTCCCTTGAGGCATTTCAGGTCTGGTGGTGCGGGCAGTCAAAATTGAACGGGCGGTTAGACGCTTTTGACTACAGCTGCCTCCTCTGGGCCTACAACCAAGATTGTGCCGTGAGCTGCGATTAGGTCCAGGTAGAGCCTCAGGTAGCGATTCTCCTCGACCCCTCTAAGAACTACGCTGTCGTCGTAGGCGCATATCGCCTCCATCGGAAGCTCAAGCTCTCGGTGCAGTGCCCTCTCGTAGACAACCAATTCATTCAACATATGATGCCTGAAGAAACAACTCATCTCTCCCGCCACACGTAGCCCTGTGAATCCTCTGGCAAGAGCCTCTTGCAGAGCTCTCTCCCACCGTGAAAAGATTCTGCTGACATGAAATTTCCCATCAACAATGTACCACTCGCGGTAGTCTACTATTCTCAGGGCATGCGTCCTTTCGTACTGGTCAACTCTCACTCCGAAGTCTTCCATAGCCCGTCTTATTTCATCAACCGACTCATCTGAAGCGACATATATCGCAGCTTCGCCAACGTCGAGCCCCGCCTTCAAATACGTGAACAGAACGTCGCGCTTGTCCCGTTGACTCGCGTAAAACAAGATAGCATGATCCTTCGCGCGCATCGTCTTGACGAATTCCAGGATCTCTGATTTGCCCAAGACGACTCGACTCAGCATTCAGGGAGCTCTGTCGACAACTCCCAACTGCCTGTCAGTGGGTTTCACTACGCATTATGATTTGCGGAGACCCACAATTCATGCAAAATCTCTCGTTTCCAAGCAGCCGGGAACCGCATTGGGTACAAAAGCGAGGTGCAAGCGGAACAGACTGGCGGGCGCCATAAGGATATGTGCCGCCAGTTCCTGTCCATCTGAGTCGCGATAAGGACACCGCTTTTCTAGTTAGCCACAGGAAAAGAACCCACCCGAACAGACTTACACCAATCACGGCCAATACGTTCTCGGATAAAACGAAAGTGTCGTAGATTCCATGCAGAACTATCGCGATTCCTACTCCCTTGACGATTTCAAGATGCGCCCGATTCTTGGATACCGTCCTGCACTTCGCGATGCCGAGGTAGAATCCCATGATCCCAGCCCAGACCGCGTGACCGGGAACTGACAGAAATGCCCGAAATATCGCCGCAGACAATCCCGCTTGGAGTACGTAGGCAATGTTCTCCACAGTCGCGAAACCGAGCCCCGCAGCTACTGCGTAGACGATCCCATCCATGACCTCATTGAAATGGGGAGAACGATACGCCTTGATTCTGACAGCACCAAACTTGATCAATTCCTCCACCACAGCAACGTACACGAAAATCTCCACGAACAGACTGGACGGAAACAGCCCTCCAAGCAATAGCTCGATTAGCATAGCCGGCACCATGCCGACTGCTCCAAGAGCAAACGTTATCCCTATCAGGCCCAGGGGCTCGCGCTCGTACTTGTCCCTTAAGTAAACAAAAAGCAGCAGAAAGACAGTGGGCGCGACCGCAACGGACAGAAGCACGACGAGATTGTCAGCGATTTATCATCACCTTGCTTTTGATGTAGTACCAACTTTCTCAATTGAGCAATAAGTGCCCAGAGAAAAATGTCTACTCCTATGAAAGCTTGCTTCATTTCGGTAGAACTAGGTCGTAACGGATAAATACTTAGTCTTTCTAATCATTCGAAACCCTAAGTATCGAGTGAGTATGCATGATGCGGTCTTCCATGGATGAATGCACGCGAGAAGTCCTTGAGACTGTTCCGTCAGTCATGCGTGTAATACGCAACGAGCTAAGAAAACATCGAGCTCAAGAACTCTCCGTACCACAGTTCCGCACCCTCAACTTCCTCAGCCGAAACAAGGGTGCTTCCCTATCGGAAGTCGCCGAGCACATCGGATTGACATTGCCCTCAATGTCGACTCTCGTAGACGGACTCGTCACCCGTAACTTTGCAGTACGTCGGACACACCCTCGCGACAGGCGGCGCGTGACACTGGAACTGACCGATCGTGGACACATGATACTGCGTTCAGCACGCGATGCAACCAGAGACTACCTGGCCCAAAAGCTAGAATCTATCTCGCTTGAGGACCGAAGCAAAGTAGCTGAATCGATGCGAATTCTCAGGTCAATCTTTGCAGAGAGGGCGGCGTAATGTCAACTGTTGGATTACAACCATTGACAACCACAGGAGCGAAGTCCATGCCAGTTCTCGAAACACAATCTCTCACCAGACGTTTTGGAACCCTGACCGCTGTGGATGAGCTGGGTATCTCAATTGCTTTCGGCGAGATATTTGGTCTGGTGGGGCCAAATGGTGCGGGCAAGACGACGGTCATCAAGATGCTGACGACGCTCCTGCCCCCCACATCGGGAGATGCTTCAGTCGCCGGCCAAGATATTCGTCACCGGGCCGCTGAGGTCAGGCGGGCAATAGGCTATGTACCCCAATTAGTATCTGCGGACGGTTCGCTGACCGGTTATGAGAATCTCCTGGTCTTCGCGAAACTATACGATCTCCCCCGGGCGGAGCGGCGAGAGCGAATCAGCAATGCGTTGAAGTTCATGGGTCTAACGGAGGTAGGCGGCAAACTCGTGCGGAATTACTCTGGAGGAATGATTCGGCGGCTGGAGATCGCGCAAGCCATGTTACATAGACCTAGAGTTCTCTTTCTTGACGAACCGACTGTTGGGTTAGATCCTGTCGCTCGCAAAATAGTGTGGGATCATATTCGACGCCTGCGCACTGACTACGGCACCACGATCTTTCTAACGACTCACTACATGGATGAAGCTGATCATCTCTGTGATCGAGTCGCGATCATGCACTTGGGAAAGGTGGTTGCCATCGGTACTCCTGCAGAGCTCAAAGCTTCGATTAGTGGAAACGGCGTCACCCTTGACGATGTGTTTGCGCATTACACAGGTTACGAGATAGAATCGACAGATAGCTTCCGAGAAACCTCGCGAACGAGACGAACAGCGCGGAGGCTGGCATAAGTTGCAGAACGCTAGACTCGGGAATCCGCTCACTGCAATGGCGAATTTCATCGGCAAAACAGCAACGATCGCCGAACTGGAGGCTCGCAAACTGCACCACGATCAAACAGAGCTCCTAACGCGAGCAGTACAGCCGGCTCTCTGGCTGATAGTATTCGGGGAGGTATTGGCGCGGATAAGAGCGATACCAACGGGGGCATTGCCCTACGTCGATTTCATGACTCCCGGAATCTTGGCTCAGAGCGTGTTGTTCATCGCCATATTCTACGGCATAGCTGTCATCTGGGAACGAGATCTGGGCATACTGCACAAGCTATTGGCTACCCCCGCACCGCGCTCAGCGCTGGTCTTGGGTAAAGCTCTCTCCGCTAGTGAAAGGGGACTTGTTCAGAGCGCCATTATCTACCTGATAGCGTTTCTGTTAGGCGTCAGGTTGAACTTGGACCCACTTGCCCTGATCGGGGTCCTCTTCTTCGTGATTCTCGGGTCAGCACTCTTCTCAACCTTCTCACTAATCATCGCTTGTCTTGTAAAGACTCGCGAACGCTTCATGGGAATCGGCCAGCTACTAACCATGCCACTATTCTTCGCCAGCAACGCGATCTACCCCATATCGGTGATGCCCTCATGGCTACAAGCGATCTCTCAAGTCAACCCGTTGACCTATCAAGTAGACGCACTCCGGGCGCTAATGGTAGCTGGCGGAACGAGCGGGTTTGGTATCGCCTATGACCTAGGATTTCTGCTGGCAGTGACCGCCCTACTAATCATAGTGGCTGGTCGACTCTACCCACGTATTGTCACCTAGAAACAATGATCCATTCCTATTGCGCAGGCATTCACAGGCTCGGGAGCACTCGCAACCAGACGAGAAACTCAGTTCAAGAACTCGGCAGTACTGGTGACATTTTTCGCTTCATTGGCGCAAAGAGATTGAGGCGACTTGCCTCTACTTACTGTTTGTAGCCCTTGAACATGTACTGCCAGAGCGACTTGATCTTCTCAATGTGGCCACGCTTGCAGTCTACAGGTACTCCGGTGAGCAAGAGACGTTCTGCGAATTCGCACTCGAGACAAACCTTCTGGTTGAAAGGGCACGCTGCCTCGTCGCGCTCGTAGTCGCTCATCCAGAGAGGACCTGGCAAATCGTTACCCGCAGTCAGTAGCCTTTGGTGGGTAGTTTATGTCTTCCGGCCTGCTGGGATCGAATTGCTCCTCCGGGTGGCATGCACATAGACCGTTCTCCCATCCAATCTCACCCTGAGTCCGAATCGCGCGCCCTCTCTTGATTCAATCCTGGGAGCTCTAATCCTGAGCGCGTATGCGAGGTTGCGGGCTGCGCCTTCAGATCTGCACTTAACCCTAAACCCTCTGATTATGCCCCTAGCGACCAACATCAATTTCCGATCTCTCTGACCGTAGGCCACGTGCCTGTCGAATGTCCCAGGTCGGTACTCCCTAAGATCCGATCTGTCCGCCATTCATCTCCCACCGACTGGAACGCGCCATTAGCTATGGCCGGATGTTTAATGTCATGGTCCTTTTCCGTTTCGCCTCTGGGCTTTCAAAGAGGGTAAATATGGCATATGACATATGATTTTCTGCAATGTTCAAGATCAAAGCCAGATTGGCCTGCCCACGCTGCGATCATGTGCACGAATTCAGGCGACGCTACGCGGGAGCATGCCCGTACTGCAAATGCCCAGTAAGGTTCCATCCTCATAGCACAAGCAACGGATTCTACGAGTTGGAAATTAAGAGAAGCGGAAATGAAAGAATGCCTTTGGCACGAAAGCAGAGCCATCGACCCAGTCTATCATGATAACCGAATTTCGTGCAAGAGGCAGACACAGTTGGGGAACTCGATCGATGATCGCAAGGACAGGCTTCGGATTTCCTCGCGCGCCTTTTTTGTGTATGGTTTGGTTGGCGGCGCAATCGCGACTATCGCGTCTTACGCCGTAACCATGTTTCTTGGCTTGCCCTTTCCGCCTGAAACGCTCTTCCGACTGTTGATCACGCCTGTTCCGGGTTCGATTGAGTCAGTGCTGGTGGAAACATTCGGTGAGCTCGCCAAATACGGCACTTTCGCCCTTGCCGTAGCGATTTACACGCTGCTATACGCAGCAATCTCAGTCATGCTCGGACATCTATTCTATACAAGGCGCGTGACAGGCAACTGGCATCTGGGTGCCATTGCAGCCACGATTCCGACCGCCATAGGTCTCGGATTCCAAGCGATCTTAGCCAGCAGAGTGACCGTGCTCAATTCCTTGGCGGGATGGATCAGCGCGTCAGCGGCCATGCTTGTTGCCAGTCTGACATACGCGACCGTTGTCATCAACCAATTCAAGACGAATCTCCAAAGGATTCAAACGAAGACAGCAACAGTGGGACCCAAGCCTCTCCCTCAATTGTCGCGTCGCCGGTTCCTGAAGAAGGTCGTCGTTGCAGCGCTGGTCTTGGTGGGGGCGGGCATTGCTTACAGAATAGGTACTTCGATATTCTCAGGACAGTCAGTATTTCGAAATAGCACGCCGATTCCAGTCAACAACCCGCCAACTCCACCTGACTTGCTCGACCTTCCAGCGATATTCCGAGATCCTAGAATTATCGATCTTGTTGGCTCAGAGATCACAGATAACAGAGCCTTCTACAGGATTGACATCGATCCTATACCACCTCAGCTTGATTTTGATCAATGGTCACTGAAAATCTCAGGAACGGTGGACACTCCACTTGTCATCAAACGTAGTGAACTGCTGGCACTCCCAGTAAAGGAAGAGTACGCGACGCTCGAGTGCGTAAGCAATACGATAGATCCCCCAGGCGCGTTGATAAGCAACGCCAAGTGGACAGGAGTTCCAGTCGCTGCTCTCTTGACTCAGGCTGGAGTCCGTCCTGAAGCAAAGTTTGTCGTATTTCGATGCGCAGACGGGTATACCGTAGGGATCCCTATAGACCGCGCGATGAATCAGGATGCGCTCTTGGCATATAGAATGAATGATGAGCTACTACCAAGTGCACATGGGTTTCCCGCGCGCGCGATTGTACCAGGCATTTATGGGATGATGAATGCGAAATGGATAACGGAGATCGAAGTTGTCGACCAAGTTTACTTGGGTTATTGGCAAGAACGCGGCTGGTCGAATGATGCTAGGATAAAGACAACATCATTGATCTATTACCCAGTCCTCGGAGCGCAGGTCAGCGGCTCCATTCCTGTTGCAGGAGTTGCCTTTGCTGGGGATCGAGGGATCAGCAAAGTGGAGGTAAGCACCGACGGAGGCAGCACATGGAACGAAGCTATAATCAAGAAACCGCGCTCACCATACTCTTGGGTACTTTGGGCGTATGAATGGACAGCGAGTGAGAAAGGCAATCACGCGATCGTCGTGAGAGCCACAGATGGAACGCGACAGCTCCAAAACCCTACTCCCAGACCGAATTTCCCCGATGGCGCGACTGGATATCACTCTGTAGAAGTCGTTCTAGTGTAATTCTGCCTAGATGTGCAACTCAGTTGTGGTCAGGATTCTCCCTAGATCTCCTTGAATAGCGTCGACACAAGAGGCGCTATCTTCTCGTGGACGCTGTCTGGGTAGAGGATTGTTTCTGTAGCTGCGATACTGCTGAGAAGGCTGTTGCCATCTTGCGGGGTAAAGCAGAATCCCAGCGCCTCGTTTTCGTTTCTTACATGGAGCGTTGGCAAGACGACGACTGTTTGATTCAATATTCTGCCGAACCTGCCGTGATCTCGCCCGAAGGAGAACACAAGACTCGCCATGTCTTTGTATGTTACAGCGATCGTTGGATTCGCTAGAAGCCGCTTCGTGACATCATCCAGCGTCGTAGCTCGTTCTAGCGTCAAGTCAAACCATATGCAGTGCATGTATTGCGAATTCGTCTTGATCGCACTAGAAAACAGGTTGAGGTCTAGCCCTAACGTTCGAAAGAGGTAGTAGGCGTCACGAGCATGATGCGTGCCCCATGGTTCCTTGTGGCAGCTTACCCTCGGTGCCGGAACAAAACCCTTGTCGTCGCTGATATCGCTCGCTCTTCTTATGCAAAGGAACTTTCCTTCCTTCAGATGGCTCAAGCCGCTGTCGACAGCTAGCGTTTTCAGAATTGCCGCTATGTTGTGCGTGTTGCAGCTTACGATCTGAATGAACTGGTCTCCGTCGTGAAGTACCTCATCATTTATGCCATAAGCATACGGTTTCCCAAACCCGAACTCGGATCCCTGAGCCAAGAAGGCCTTGACATGACCGGTGTGTTGCTCATAGAACTGCTTCTTGTTGGAGAGCCCGCTCCCATCCGGAGTACAGTCGATTACGACAGACGCTCTACCTATCGCCTCTTCGTAATCGTACTCGGGCTCCATTCCTAGTTCCCGAAAAGAGGCCCATTTGCTCTTCTCGACAGCCAAGTTGGCGCCCCTCTTCATCAGGCTGAAGACCTTCGATCTATCCCCCAATAGCGGTGTGCGCTTGGCAAACGTCACTTCATCGATACCAAGCTGAGTCCGCAAGTCTGCTAAGATGCCAACCAGAGGCTCACCGATAGTCCCGGTTCCCACAACGTGTACAATATTGCCCGACATGACATTCCGCCGAGGCGGTGTCGTGTATTACTCATAAACCTTGTGAAGTAATACTCCGCCCTCGTCACCCGCGGATGTCGTGGCATCTTCATGCGACCTCACTAGCATATACCCTGAACAGTCCCCGGGCACACTTTCTCGCGCTGGGCCTTTTCACTTTCGTCTTTCAGTAGAGCCCCGCAATTTGCGCATATCATTACTGCATCATAACATACCAATCGGCTAGGAATTTTGACCTTCCCACCAATCTCGCCCTTCGAAGTTACCTTTGCAACAATGCTGTGCAGTAGACATTTGGAATAATAGGATTTTTGAGCCCAAAACGACGTAAAGCAACATATTTCATAGCCAATTCCCACATCTACAGTCATGGAGGTTACGGAGATCACCGAAACCCAGAAACCCCAACAACAGAGATTCTTCTGCGCCAATTGTCAACGGGAGGTTTTTCTCCAGGCCAAGTACTGCGACAAGTGTGGCGGAGAGATTGAGTGGCCCAAGGAAATCACGAAAGTCATCGGCTCGTGGGAGAAAGAAGAAAAGAAAGCCCACTAGTTCGATAGCTATTTTCCCTCACGCGACAAACATCCTCCTTAACGGCAATATCATTACGTTTGATGGATCCCTGCCTTCAGCGCAAGCCATAGCATTGTACGGTGACCGAATCGTAGCTGTAGGCAGTAATCATGAGATTTCGATGCTTGCCAGCCCCGACACGACTCGCATCGATGTGAAAGGATCGACCGTGCTACCGGGGTTTATCGACTGCCACGTTCACTTGATCGAGTATGGACTTTCACTCTCCAACCTAGACTTGCGAAACGTGCGCAGCATTGAAGAACTGAAGAAACTGGTTTCAGCAAGAGCGCGAGAGGCATCATCTTGGGTCTTGGGACTCGGCTGGGATCAGGAAAAATTCAGCGAGAAGAGGTATCCGAACCGACATGACCTAGACGTGGCATCACCGGACAAGCCAGTAATGCTTCGGCGCGTCTGCGGTCACATTTGTGTCGTCAACTCGAAGGCTCTGCAAATAGCTCAAGTGGATTCGAAGACACCTGACTCTGAAGGGGGCGTGATCGATAGAGACGCTGCAGGCGAACCTACAGGCATACTTCGCGAAAGAGCCGTGGAGCTTGTTGAGCGCAGGATCCCAGTTCCGACCGTGGAAGAGTATGAGAACGCAATTCTCGCGGCGTGCCGGAAGGCCGCCGAGGCCGGGTTAACCTCGGTTCATTGCATCCTAAGTTCTGAAGTGGAGCTGAAGGCTCTGCTCAAACTCAGAAGGGAGGGACGGCTGCCAATCAGGTTCTACGTTCTGGTTCCAGCAAGCAACTTGAGAACCGCCAAACAGCTCGGACTGAGCACGGGTTTCGGAGACGAATGGGTCCGATTAGGCAGCGTGAAAATCTTCACAGACGGTTCTCTAGGCGCACGAACCGCAGCATTAGACGCACCCTACAATGATGATCCGATGAATTCTGGGGTCATCATATATGGTCAGGAACAGCTTGACGAAATCGTTGCGGAAGCTCAAGGCTCGGACTTCCAAGTTGCCGTGCACGCAATCGGAGATAGGGCGATTGGGATGTCACTTGAGGCAGTAGGGAAGGCGGTCAGTGGAGCACCCAGGAAACAACTCCGACATAGAATCGAGCATGCTTCGGTCCTAAACCCAGAACTCATTAAGCGCCTGAGAGAGTCGGGGCTGATAGTCACGGTTCAGCCTCATTTCGTTGTATCCGATTTCTGGGTTAACCAAAGACTCGGTCCTAGCCGCGCACGCTTCACCTACCCGTTCAAGAGTCTTCTTCATGCAGGGCTCATCGTGGTCGGGGCGTCGGACTGTCCAGTTGAGCCACTCGCTCCGCTTCTAGGAATTGCAGCTGCTGTCAACAGACGAGGACCAGAAGCGCTCGTCGCTGAAGATGCTGTCGCACTATACACGAGAAACGCTGCCTATGCGTCGTTTGAGGAGAACCTGAAGGGCACCATCGCTCCCGGCAAGTATGCTGACTTGGTTGTTCTGGAAGAAGATCCCAGGAAAGCCCGCCCATCTGAGATAGGCGGGATTACTGTCCTAATGACAATGGTTGGGGGCAGGATCGCCTACCGGTCTCCAGCATTTCACTAGCTTCACGAAGAAAAAGAGGAAGGCTGCTCTTGGAGCAGCCGCATCGTTTCCTCTACGATTGACGCTACTTTTTCAAACGGATGGCGATGAGGTAGCCGAGTCCGCCTGCAAAGAAGCCAACTAGGCCTAGAGCGAGGAATACCGCTATCGGTTGTGGGTAGTACTGGAGTATGTTCACGTGAACTTGGCCTGTGTTCCAGCCCATGCCTCCGAAGTTCGGTGGTTGCATTGCTGCTCCCCCGAGGTAGCCACCTATCATTGTTAGAAGAGCTGCTCCTGCAACGCCCACATTGCCGAGGATCAAATGGATCCACGCTAGAATCTTCGCAACGCCACGGTAGACCTTGCCTTGCACTGTCTCGATGTAGAGGTAGAACAGCGAGGTCACAGCCATCGCCACCACTCCCACGATTAGATAGGTCAGGTATCCCACCGTGAACCACGTTCCGGCCTCGCCGCTCGCGATCACTCTTGCAACGGAAACCCGCAGCAAGCCGATCTGATCACCGAAAGCACCCAGAAAGGTTATGCCTGCGGCGATCGCACCTTGTACTATGGCTGCGTAGAGAAAGAGCCCAGCCATCTTGCTTTGAGTACTTTTCAGTTCCATGTTCGCTTAACCGGCCCGGTACGATTTTGCCCTTCTAATATAAGCCTATATTCTTCGTACCAAGGCCGCTCCTTACCTGTTCCGACCACTCAGGCCGCAAGTCATCAGAGATCCTGAACCTGGGTTGGCGAGCTAATCGGCTTCGCACGTGCAATAGAAGCCGATCTCAAATGGGCAATCATGCTTGAGCCGAGTTACTTGTCTCCGTAGTCATCTCGACTCATCTGGGCATGAACAACTTGTATTCGTCTTTGGCGAACACTCGTTCCCCAAGTGCGTTCGACTGGCCCGATCTCATTTGCTAGCCTCTCGCAGTTGATCGAGTGCTA
>Ga0315282_10008054_pt1 | contig 17137 bp, 17 predicted proteins | sample YL17G07_20_MG_FD_203693 | JGI IMG/M metagenome (GOLD analysis project Ga0315282, IMG submission 203693) | Sediment microbial communities from Yellowstone Lake, YNP, Wyoming, USA - YL17G07_20 | ecosystem: Environmental > Aquatic > Freshwater > Lake > Sediment | place: USA: Wyoming | collected... | reverse complement strand
CGTTGTGAACGAAACCTCACTGAATCGACTACTGACAGTCCGCGCCGGTCCCCTTCTCTCAGAACGAAAGCAACCGAGCCGCCTCTTCCATCGACTTGCAGGTGGCGGCAGGCACTCGGCGTTTGTAGTGGAATACCGTGAGGATATTAAAACCGATGTCCCTTTGCGGCTCGGGAACCACCCGCACCACGGTGCTTGCCCCCTTCCGGTCGCACAATTCCATCGTTCGCCCAATTTCGGCCTCACAGGCAATATCCATAGACTCCAAACGGCCCAAGTCCGTCAACACGCGGAACCCGGCGGGCAGATCGGCCACCAGCACAGCCACCTCATCGCGGCTGTGTTTGAGCTCCTCGGCCCGCACGCGCCCAATAAAACTCAGGTGCAGCAACCGTTTCACTTTGTTCATCGTCGCCAGGAACATGTGGATACTCTAAGGCCGATGGGATTCGAATTCCACCTCCATGATGAACCTTCGGAACCCTGTCCGAAATGAATCGGAACCGCGTCCGCTTTGGACTGGAATACTGTCAGGGAAGGGGCAAATCCGGCCGGCTGCCTTGACATCTGGTTCACATTTGCGTTAACTTTCGGCCGATGCGGGGACGAAGGCCGGTTGATCATCCTGACAAACGCCTTTGCCAAGAAGACCCAAAAGACGCCCGCCCGCGCGATAGCACTCGCACAACAGCGCAGGCGCGATTACCTGAACCGAAGGAGAAAGCCATGAAGGATGATTTAGACAAGTTCATTGAACGGCGCAAACGCACCGACCAACAGTTCGCCAAGGGCTTCGAGTCCGGCTATCAGGAATTCAAAATCGGCGTGCTGCTGCGCCGGGCCCGCGAACAAGCGGGCGTCACCCAGGAAGACCTGGCCCGGCGCACGAAGACCAAGAAATCCGCCATCTCACGACTCGAAAATCATGCCGAAGACGTGCGCCTGTCCACACTGGAGCGCGTCGCCCGCGCGCTGGGCAAGACCTTGCGAATTGAACTGGTGGAGGCGCGGTAGTCCGGCTGGCAGACCACGGGCCTTCGCAGTGCCTGGGGCGCCCGCCTGCTGCGGCTGCTACTCAGCACGTCGGCGGAGCTTCCCCAGCACCAAGGCGGTAATTTCCGTCGCCGCGGGCACTTTCCCCGCCAGGGCCGTCACCCAATAGGCCAGGCCGGCAACCGTTCCCGGCACGAAGACCGCTCCGAGTTTGAGCGGCAAGCTCCCGTGCCCGAGGTTGCGGTCCCAAAGAAAGCTCAACCCGGCGGCCAGGGCCCCCGCCAGCAAAGCCGCCCCCAGCAGCACCAGCAAGGTGCGCCGCAGTCCGGCCAGGGTGAGATGCTTGAGTTTGCGGCGCAAGGCGTAGGCCAGCAGCGCCGCGTTCAAAGTGGCGCTCAAGGTGTTGGCCACCGCCAGGCCCGCTTCCCCGCCGATGCGGGAGCGCTGCAAGTATAGCACCAGGCCAAGGGCCAGGACCAGGTTCAACACCAGGCAGAAGACGCTGATCTTCATGGGCGTCTTGATGTCCTTGAGGGCGTAAAAGGCCCGGGCCAGGATGTTGTTCACGGAGAACATCAGCAAACCCGGCGCCAGGCAGGCCAGCGCAAGGGCGACCCGTTGGGTGGCGCCGGGGCCGAACATCCCGCGCTCGAAGAGCAGGCGCACAATCGGTTCGGCCAGGGCCAGGGCGATGGCGGCCGCCAGCAGATTGAGGCAGGCCAAGTGGCTCAGCCCCTGCTCCAGCGTCTGGCGAAACTCGGGATACTTCTTCGCCGCCGCCAGCCCGGAGAGCGTCGGCAGCAGATAAGTCGCCAGCGAGATGCCGAACATCCCTTGCGGCAACTCCATCAGCCGCACCGAGTAGTTGTACGTCGAGACAATCGACTCATCGAACCAGAACGAAAAGCATTGGGTCAGCAGCACGTTGAGCTGAAACGCCGCCACGCCAATCGAGCCCGGCAGCATCTGCCGGATGACCTCGCGCACGGTCGGGTCGCGCCAGGGCGAGACCCACCGGTAGCGAAAGCCCTCCCGCGCCAGCGTCGGCAACTGGAACGAGGCCTGCGCCAGGCCCGCCAGCAACACCCCTATCGCCAGGCCAAAAATCTGGTGCTCCAGGTCCCGGCCCATGCGCGGCGCCAGCCACCACACGCTGCCGATCATCACCACGTTGAGAATCGCCGCCCCGAGGGCGGGGATGAAGAAATGGCCGCGGGCGTTGGCCATGCCGATCAACGCCGCCGCCAGGCATGCCAACAGCATATAGGGGAACATCAGCCGCAGCAGTTCCAACACCAGTCTCCGGTCCGGCCCCAAATGCCCAAAGCTCAGCCACAGGGAAATCCCCACCATCGACACCACGCTGACGGCCCCGGCGGCGGCGGCCAGGCCGGAAAGCACCGCGTTGGCGCAGCGCCACATCTCCTTTGTTCCTTCCTCCACCTCTTTCTGTTTGAAAATCGGTATGAACGCCGCCGTGAGCGCCCCCTCCCCCAGCAGCCGGCGAAAGAGGTTCGGCACCTGGTAGGCCAGAATGAAGGCGCTGGCCACCCAGGTGTTGCCCATGAACGCCGCATAGACCATCTCCCGCACCATCCCCAGCACCCGGCTGGTCAGCGTCGCCCCAGCCATCGCCCCCGATGATTTCAACATCTGCGACATCGATTCAGTCTAAAGTTCAAGGCGCAAAGTCCAAACCGCTCAGAACTTCCCAAGGAACGCCTGCAACTCATCGTCCGCCAGCTTCGCTTCGCCCTTGACCGGCCCCCCGTCAATCGGCGCCTTGCGCTGGCGCGGGAACAAGTGCTTGCGCATCATGCCTGGCCGTTGCAGGCAGAAGACTTCCGTCCCCCCGACCAATTGCTCACCCACTCACCCACTCACTCACCCACATCCCTTCCCTCCCGTCGGACCCGGATTTAACATCCTCGAACTGCCCGCTATTTCGGCCGCCAGGACGCCCGGCTGCCATCAATCGTCATCTGGTAATGCAGGGGCTCGACGACATGCGGATGCGACCCGTCGAGGCCCATGACCCAGACGGGCCGTTTATCCGCGCGCTTTTCCTTGTAAGCCCGCGCGCTGCTGGCCGAGTCGCGCCAGTAAATCTCCGCACAGAGACGGAAGGAGATCCACTTCAGGTCCGGCGAGACCGCCGGGGAAGTCGCCGCCTGGCCCAAGGCAGTGAGTTGCTTCACGTCCTGGCCGTCGGGCTTGCAGGTGAACAGCTCGAGCGCCTCGCCCACCTGGTCGGCATAGACGATCCGTTTGCCGTCGGGCGTCCAGGTCGCGTGCACACCGGCAAACTGGTTTTCCTTGCTTGTCAGTTGGCGAACGTTCCCGCCATCGGCATCCGCCGCGAAGAGGCAATGCCCCTTGGGCATCTGACGCGCAAAGACGATCGTCTTCCCATCCGGTGAAACGGCCGGGTCAATGCCCTCGCCCACTGCCTTGAAGTCCGAGCCATCCGGGGCCAGGCGGCACATTTGCGGGGCGCCTTGGCCGAAGCGGCTGAAGTAAATCCAATGGCCATTGGCAGTCCAACTCTGCATCCCGACCAGCGCGGGTTGCTTTTCGTGCGTGAGTTGACGGAGATGGGTTCCGTCCGCATCCACCAGGAACAGGTTATAGGTGCCGTCACGGTCGGAGGTGAAGGCCACCTGCCGGCCATCCGGCGACCAGGACGGGTAACGTTCGCTCGAGCCCGGGCTGCGCGACAGATTCAACGCGTCACCCGTATCCGGGTCCACCACAAATACCTCCGTATCGCCCGTGCGCAGGCTGATGACCAGCAGCTTGCGCCCGGCGAGCTCCCCCCCCGGCAAGGACCAGCTCGTCAGCAGGCCGCTCAAGCCCAAAGTGGCCAGGCCACGCCCGAGGCGGCTCATGGGAGTGTGAACTCCGGCAGTTTCACAATCGCCCCGCCTTTGAGCGCCGATTGATGGGCGCAAAGGCCCACGCACGTCCAGTTGGCCGCTTGCCGCGCATTGGGGAACGGGTCGCGGCCCTCGACCAGCGCCATGATGAATTCGTGCGCCAGGTGCGGGTGGGAGCCGCCGTGGCCGGCCCCTTGCGTAAAGCTCAGATGCGTCTTCCTGGCCAGGTCGTACACCCCCTTGGTCGTGAAGCGCTGAATCGGCTTGGGCAGCCGCTTCGCGTAATCGGGGGCTTTGACCAGCTTGGGAATCCTCGGCTCCGGGAGTTTGGCGCGGTGCAGCACCAACGGTTCACCCTCGAGCAGCGGCCACTCGATCGAGGCCCTCGTGCCATAGACATCGAAGCTCTCACGGTATTGCCGCGCAACGTCGAAGAGCGACCGATAAATGCGGGCGCTCAAGTCGGCGTCTTTGAACTTGATGTGGGTCGTTTCCACCGCGAACGGCGAGTGGTATTGGGCGATGAGGTCCTGGCGAATGGTGCCCGAGCCAAAACAGGAGACGTATTGGGCGGTGGCGTTGGTCAGGGCGCACACCGGGCCGACGCAATGGGTGGCATACCACATCGGCGGCAGGCCGGGCCAGTAATTGGGCCACCCGTCCATGTCCTGCTGGTGACTGGCCTGCAGGAATTGAATCTTGCCCAGCACCCCGCTCCGGTAGAGTTCCTGGATGTAGAGAAACTCGCGGGCGTAAACCACCGTCTCCATCATCATGTACTGGCGGCCGCTCTTCTTTTGCAGTTCCACCAGTTTCCGGCAATCGCCCACCGAGGTGGCCATCGGCACCGTGCAGGCCACCGCTTTGCCCGCCTTCAGCCCCGCCAGCGACATCCAAGCGTGATCGGGGATGGGCGAGTTGATGTGCACGGCCTCCACGTTCGGGTCCCGCAACAACTGGCGGTAATCGGTGTAGCGTTTCTCGACGCCAAAGGCATCGCCGATCGCGTCCAGCTTCTCCGGCGTGCGCTGGCAGATGGCGTACAGGTTCGCCTGCGGATGGCGCTGGTAGATCGGGATGAACTCCGCCCCGAATCCCAGGCCGACGATGGCGACATTGATCTTGTCTTTGCTCATGCTGTTCCCTTGGTTGGCGTTGATTTGGCCGCCGTCGCTCTTGCCTGCTTGAGAAACTGCCTCGCCTTTTCCCGGGTGGCGGCCCGCGAATTCCTGGTTTGCCGGCTCACAAACCGTATGACCGGCGCCGGATTCTGGATTAAGTCAAAGAAGCTGCCCAGGGCCAAAATCGCATGCCCGATCGCCACGTTGCGGCACTCGGGGGTCTGGTAACGGGCGCGCCCGACTTTGAGCACCTCAGTGGCAATCCGGCCAGCCAGGTGTGGCTTGGCCCGGGCAATTCGGGCCCCGCCCTGGATTGCCTGGGCGGCCGTGATCATGACCGGGCCGCTGATGGGAGAAAAGTACTTCCCCCATATCGCCCCCAACTTGTCCTCGGCATCGACGCGCGCCAACTGCGACAGGACGAAGGCGCCGTCCCACTGGAGGACCTTGTTCTTCGCGTCGAGCAGGCCCACAAAAAAATCAAATTGGGGGTAGAGCAGGTCCGGTCGCTCTTCGCTGAGCAGCCGCAGCGCCTTGGCGCAGCCGAATTTGATGCGGGCCGCCTTTGCGCTCAAGCCCGCCAGCAGGTTTGCTCTCAAGCCCGGATTCCTGGCCGCGCGCCTGGCGAGTTGCTGCGGATTGGAAGCCGCTTGGCCAAGCTCTGCAAGTGAAGTCGTCATGCGGCCAGATTAGTACCGGCCCTCCCTTGGGTCAAGCCAGGCGGGAGGATCGATCCGCAGGCCTCGCCTGCGGCAGCATCCCGGCGCGGTGGCGCGGATGGCGACCTGCCCGCGCTTCGCCCTCGGCCCTCGGCTCTCGGCTCTCGGCTCTCAAGCCGGCGCTGTCGCAATGCTCACGGCGCCAGAAACTGTTCTGGCCAGGGGCGCCGATTTTCAGTAATGGAAGGGCGGATGAATACACGCAAGGTGTCACGACGCCACGCCCTCACGCAAACCGGGCTGCTCCTTGGCACGGCGGTCCTGGGTGACCCACTGCCGGGCGCAAGGGCCGCGGCGCCGCCGCCAAGCCCCCAGACCGAGCGCCCATTCCGCTTTAGCCTGAACATGGCGACCCTGCGCGGCCATAAACTGGGGATGGTCAAGGAAATTGAGATTGCCGCCCAGGCGGGCTACGAGGCGATTGAGCCTTGGGTCGATGTGCTCCAGGAGTATGTGAAGCAGGGCGGCGCGCTCAAAGACCTGGCTAGGCGCATCACCGATGCGGGGCTGACGGTCGAGGGTGCCATCGGCTTTTCTGAATGGCTGGTCGAAGACGAGGCGCGGCGGGCCAGGGGCCTCGAACGCGTCAGGCGCGAGATGGACCTCGTGGCCCAGATCGGCGCCCGGCGGTTCGCGGCCCCGCCGGCGGGGGCGACCGATTTGCCCAAGCTTGATTTGGCCAGGGCGGCCGAGCGCTACCGCGTCTTGCTCGAACTCGGCGACCAGGCGGGCCCGGTGCCGGAACTTGAGTTGTGGGGTGCTTCCAGGAATCTCGGCCGCTTGGGCGAGTGTGTGGCCGTGGCGATGGAAACCGGCCATCCCAAGGCCTGTGTGCTGGCCGACGTGTTCCACCTCTACAAAGGCGGTTCCGACTATCGCGGCATGCGCTTGCTCGGCCCCCAGACCATCCAGGTGCTGCACCTCAACGATTTCCCAAACGAGCCGCCCCGAGAGAAGATCGATGACAGTTACCGTGTCTTTCCCGGCGACGGCATCGCGCCCCTGGCGGAGATCGTCCGCACCCTCCACCTGACCGGCGGACAGAAAATCCTCTCGCTCGAGTTATTCAACCGACAATACTGGGCCCAGGACCCCTTGGCCGTCGCCAGGACCGGTCTGGCCAAAATGAGAGCCGTCGCCCAACAGGCAATGGCTTGAGTAAATCCGAAAGGCGAAACTCCAAACCATGAGACTGCCCCCTACGCCGCATTCGTGGCGGCTGAGTCCAAAGCAGGCCATCGCGCTGCAAAAAGAGATGAGCCGCCTGGTCTCCCGGAGCCGGCCGGCGGAGGCATTCCGTTTTGTGGCGGGCTTGGATGGGGCGTTTTCGCGTGATGGGCGCCACTGCATTGCGGGAGTCGTGCTCTGGGATTTGCAGCAGCGACGCGTGGTCGAGCAGCACACCGCTACGCGCAGACTGTACTTTCCCTATATCCCCGGACTGCTTTCCTTCCGCGAAATCCCGGCCTGGCTGGCCGCGCTGCGCAAGCTGCGGCAGACGCCCGACGTGCTGATGTGCGACGGGCAAGGACTGGCTCACCCGCGCCGTTTCGGCATCGCCTCGCACCTGGGCGTCCTCTGCGGCTTGCCCGCCGTCGGCTGCGCCAAGAGCCGCCTGATTGGCGCCCATGACCAACCGCCGGCCCGGCGCGGCGGCCGCGCGCCCCTCTGCGATAAGGATGAGGTGATCGGGACCGTGCTTCGCACCCGCACGGGCATCAGGCCGGTCTATGTCAGCATCGGCCACCGCCTCGACCTCCCCACCGCCGAGGCCCTGGTCCTCGAATGCGCCTTGAAATATCGCCTGCCCGAACCGACTCGTCTGGCCGACCAGTTGGTGGCCGCAGCCAAACCTAAGTACTGGGAGGCGTAAATTCGATGACGTATTCGGCGGTCCTTTTTGGCGCAGACTTCGTTGCTCGCACCTCACAGATCACTGCGGATATGCTCGGTGCTCGCGCCTCGTCTGCGCCAAAAATGCCTCGCCGCCTGCGTCACCGTATTTACGCCTGCCAGTACTAAGCCGGCAACACCGCGCCCGAAAAGAACCACGAGCGCACACGCCTCGTCCGTGCATCCCTCTCGGTTAGCCCACTAAGCCACAAACGGCGGCAACGGGCAATCGAGCGTATCGGCGATGGCCCGGAGCAATTCGGCTTCCATTTCACGGATCACGCCGTCGGCAGCCACGGTTTGAGCGCAGGCATTCAGGAGGTTTTTCTTGATCTGCGGGGCGGCCTGGGCCAGGCGATTCAAGGCCGCATCCACTTGGGCCAACTCGCACTGCTCGGCGGGCGCCAGCCTCAGTTCCACCTGCGCCGCAGAGCTCAAGGGTTGGGCCCCCTGCCGGAAGGCGACTTCGATTGTCTCGGGTGTCTCCTGGCCCAGGTGGGCCAGCGCGGAGAGCAGGATCGCGCAATCCGGCGCGAGCGGTTTCAGGGCGTAATACTGGGTGATGGGCTTGCGGGCGCCGCTGAAGTGCGGGTCCAGGTGGCGCAGCACGACTTTCTGCACCACGTATTCGAACAGCTCGATTTCGCCGTCGCTTTCGACCAGGGCCTGCACGGCGGCGGAAAACTGCCGGTATTGGCCGGGCGACAGGCTGCGCAAGGCCGGCAGGGCCAGGTCCACCAGCGGCAGTTTGGCGCGGCTCGCCACGGCCTGGACTTCCGGCAGGACGCGCAGGGTTTCCTGGACCACCCCGGCAGAGGTGGCGCCGCCCAGTTCCTCGACTTGCTTGCGGCGCGTGGCCTCGTCCCCGCTCAGCAACAGCGCATAGACCAGGGTGCTGGCGCCCAGCGGCTCGCGGGCGGCGCTCTGCACGCCCGGCGGCAGGGCCTCGCGCAATTCCTCGGCGTAGCGCAGATGGGCGGTGGTCGGGTTGCCGGTGTTAGATAGGAGCGCCTGGGCGGCCAGACGCGGCGCGACCGTGAGCCGGCCCGCGGGAGGCAAACCGATGGGCGCGCGTTGCGGCCTCGGCGAGGCCGGTGGCGCCGCCGCGGCCGGCTCGGCCGGGAGCACGCGCGGGAACTCGCCGTCAAATCCCGGCTCCAGGGCGCGGATGCGCTCCGCCAGCGGCGGATGTGTCTCCAGGAGTTGCAGGAACGACGCGCCCATGCCGTTGCTGAAAAACAGATGGCTCGCCTCCGCCGCGTGCGCCGCGTTGAGCCTGGAACCGTAGCTCAGGCCGCCGATCTTCTTGAGGGCGCCGGCCAGCCCCTCCGGGTTGCGCGTGAACTGCACGGCGGCGGCGTCGGCCAGGAATTCACGCTGCCGGCTGACGGCGGCCTGAATCAGGCGCCCGAACAACACGCCCACCCAGCCAATCGCCACCAGGGCCAGGCCCAGCAGAGGCAGGGGATTTTTGCGGCCGCGCGTCCGCAACAGGAGGCGGCCGATCACCGTGAGGCAGACGATGCCGAAGATAATGCCCATGAGGCGCAGGTTGAGCCGCATGTCGCCGTTGAGGATATGGCTGAACTCGTGGCCGATCACGCCCTGCAACTCATCGCGCGTGAGCAAGCGCAGGCTGCCTTCCGTCACCGCAATCACCGCGTCGCTCGCGGCATGCCCGGCGGCGAAGGCATTGATGCCCCGCTCTTCCGGCAGCAGATACACGCCCGGCACCGGCAGGCCCGCGGCGATGGCCATTTCCTCGACCACGTCCAGCAGTTTGCGTTCGTCGGGTTCAGTGCTGTTGGGACTGACGGGCCGTCCGCCCAGCAGCATGGCCACGGCGCTGCCGCCCCGCGCCAGTTCCGCCGTCTTGAAGAGGCTGCCCATCGCAATTACCGCCAGCGTGCCCAGCGCCACCCCGGCGAACAGTGCCGGATTCCACAGCGCCGCCGCCGGCCGGGCATTCTCGCCGTACCAGAGGTCATGCCGGTTATGCGAGCCGACCGCGAAAACCAGGGACACCGCCAGGTAAACCGCCGCGATGAGCAATGCCACCCCGGCCACAAAGTAAGCCACCAGCAGCTTGGTATTGTGGCGCGCTCGGTCCTGGCGATCAAAAAAGTCCATTGCCAATTGGAAATTCAAAATGAAACCTTGGGCGCTTCCTTTTCCTGCGCCCGCTCCAGCACGAACAGTTCGGCGGGGCCGAAGTTGAACGGGTTGGCCAGCAGGTTGGTGGGGAAGGTCTCGCGCGAGGTGTTGTAACTCATCACCGCGTCGTTGTAGGCCTGCCGGGCGAAGGCGACCTTGTTTTCGGTCGAGGTCAGTTCTTCCATGAGGCTCAGCATCGTGGTGTTTGCTTTCAGGTCCGGGTAGGCCTCGGCCAGGGCGAAGAGGCGGCCCAGGGTGCCGCTCAGCGCGGCCTCGGCGCCGGACAATTCCTTCATGGCGGCGCTATCGCCGGGGCTTTGGGCGGCGCGCGAATTGGCGGCGGCAGCGGCATTGCGGGCGGCGGTAACCGCCTCCAGCGTCCCGCGCTCGTGTTTGATGTAGCCCTTGGCGGTCTCGACCAGGTTGGGGATCAAATCGTAGCGGCGCTTGAGCTGCACATCGATTTGCGCATAGCCGTTCTTGTAGCGATTGCGCAGGGCGACCAGCCGGTTGTAGGCGCTCACCACCCACATCAGCACGAAAAACACCGGCACCGCCAGCACCACCAGCACAATGAACAGACCAGTCTTAACCATAAAAGTCCTTTCGTTCGCTACGTAACAGCTAGGCCAAAGCGCCGGGGCTGGCAATTACAAATTGGGGGAGGGAATGGAGTCAGCCGGGGGCAGGAGGACTGAAACGCAATGCGTGATGGAGGCGGGGTGCGGCCAGTTTTTTGGAAAAAATGGCCAATGTGGCCAATGCAGCCAATGCGGCCAACAGAGTGTTCGGCCAGGCTGCGGTCCTGCCGCGGCGGGACGGCGCCGCGGTTCTCTGGCATGCTTTATTTGCTACTGAAACTGTTGTGAAATCCCCCTCGGCCATGAACTTTCGGCTGAAATCCAGACCAGCGGCTTGACACGGGGCCAGGGGGCGCATTACAAGAAGGCTCAAAAACCGGCGTCAGGCCCTCAGCCCTTCGCCGGGAAGCTGTGCGCTGTGCCAATATGAAAACTTCCTGTTCTTGCTTCCTGACCCTGGTTCTCCTCAGTTCCATTGTGCCGGGCATCGCCGCCGAATCCTCGGCCCTCGAGGTCGGCCTCGCGGTGCGTGAGGTCACCCCGGAGTTGCCCATTCGCCTGGCCGGCTACGCCGCGCGCAAGCGCCCGGCGGACAAGGTCGACCTGCCCTTGTTCGCCCAGGCCATGGCACTGAGGAATGCCTCCGGCGAGCGTTTTGTGTTCGTGGCGCTGGACAATTGCGAGGTCAGCCACGCCTTCATGCAGCCGGTCCTGCAACAACTCGCCGACACCCTCCACCTGGAGCGCGGCACGGTGGCGGTCGTCTCCAGCCACACGCACTCCGGGCCGGTGCTGAGCGAGACGCTCGCCGGCATGCCCGCCGCCCCGCCCGGCGACCAGAAAGCCATCGAGAAATACACGCGGTTCCTCCAGGCCAGGTTGGTCGAAGTGGTTGGCGCGGCCCTCGCCGACTTAAACCCGGCGCTGCTCGAGTACGGCACCGGGCGCGCCACCTTCGCCATGAACCGCCGCGTCTATCATGGCGACAAGATGGATTTTGGCGAGAACCTCGATGGCCCGGTGGACTGGGAGGTGCCCGTGCTGCGCGTCAAGGGGACCAACGGCGCCGTCCGCGCCATCCTCTTCGGCTACGCCTGCCACGGCACCAGCGTCCAGAGTGGCGACGATTGGTACGCGGTGTCCGGCGACTACATGGGCTATGCCCGCCAGCTCCTGCAGGCCCACCAACCGGGCGCCGCCGCCCTCTACCTGGCCGGCATGGGGGCCGACTCGAATCCCTCCCCCCGGGGCTGGTTGCTCAATGCCAAACGCCACGGCCTCGAACTGGCCGGCGCCGTCATCGGCGTGCTGGATCGGCCCATGCGCCCCGTGCGCGGCGGCTTCAAGCTCGCCTACGACGAGGTGGAACTGCCCCTGGTCGACCCCCCGGCCCGCGAGCGGATCGAAAACGACTCCCGCAGCCAGGACCAGGCCATCAAACAGCGCGCCGAGCTTTACCTGAAATGCCTCGACGCCGGCCAGCCGTTGCCGCGCTCGATGAAACTCCCGCTGGCCGCCTTGCGTCTGGGCGACGACCTGACCTTCGTGCTCATGGGCGGCGAAGTCGTGGTGGATTACTCCCGCCGTCTCAAACGCCTTTTGGCCGAAGACCATCCCTGGATGGTGGGTTATGCCTACGAAATCCCCTGCTACATCCCTTCCGTGCGCCTCCTCAAGGAAGGCGGCTACGAGGCCGAGTCCTCGCTCACTTACTACGGCCTCTACGGCCCCTTCCGCACGGGCATTGAAGACCTGCTGGTCAACCGGGCAACCGCCCTGGTGGCGGGCCTGCGCGCCCGCTAAGCGCGCTGCCGCCGCAAACCGGGTTGCCGGCTCGGTTACGCCCGGCGGATGGTCCTTGTATGTAAAGTTACCCTGAAAAAGACCAGCAAGAGAAGGTGAATTATTTTGCTTGCTGCGGACACCGCCCGCCGAGTAATTTTTGCAAAAAAGGAACCACTGTGACCGTTTGCATTGCTGCCATTTGCGAAAAAGGCGAAAAGATTATAGTTTGTGCTGACCGGATGATGACGATTGGAATGTTGTCGAGGGAATTTGAGCATACGCGGTCAAAAATCGTGCCCTTGTCAGGGAGTTGTTTAATGATGACAGCAGGGCCAGCACTGCGGGACGTTGAACTGCAAAAACATGTTTTGAGAGCGACCGCTGGTATGACGCGGGTCACCGTCGCTGATATTGTTGAAAAGGTTAAGGACGGATACCAAAGGGCACGACGGAAAAAAATCGAGGAACTTTTCATCAAACCGAGGGGCCTGACGCTGGAGGAATTCCTCCAAAGCGGTCGGGCATTATTACCGGAAGCCGCTATGGTAATTGATGAGAACCTTGCCTCATTCGATTATGGATTAGAAATCCTTGTGGCAGGCACGGATGGCGAGGGCGCACACATTTATCTCATTAATAATCCTGGAACCTCTGAATGTTTCGACAGTATTGGGTATCACGCAATCGGGTCAGGAGAACCCCTCGCAATTTCATCCTTGATTGAAAGCGGATATTCCGATGCAATGTCATTAAAGGAGACAATGTGGGCAGTATATGAGGCAAAGAAACGAGCCGAAAACGCTCCCGGTGTGGGCAGGGGTGCGGACTTCACGCTTGTCGAATCCGAGCAAACTATTCCATTTGATGCGCCATCACTAGAAAAGCTTGAACAATTATATAATGAATCAACGAAGGAGCATGAAAAGTGCTTTCAAGAATTCAAACCGAAATTAAACGACATTCCAATTCCAAGGGCGAAATGATATGGCCCTGACACCAGAACAGAAACAGCGGCGCATTGTGATGGAGCTTCGACTTTCGAGGCTTGCTGCTAAGAAAAGACGTTTATTTGCCCGAAGAAAATTGTTCTCATCTTTACGAGAGAGCGGTATCAGGCGTCTGGTTAGGGCAGAAACTTCGGAATAGCACTGGCGGCCCAGGCAAGACCGCGGTGCTCGGAATGAGAAGCCGCGCCAGTGAAATGCAAAGCGTCTTCCCGGACGTGGTCGCCCGCGTGTCGGAAAGTGCAAAACTTCCTTACAAAACTCGGCCCTATGGCAGAATTTGTGGGTAATTGGGGGTGGGATTAGGCCAGTTCTGGGGTTGGGAGGCGCGCCTATTCGCAGGGGCGGGGCGAGTCCGTAACGCGTCGCGACCAGCGGCCACGCAAGCTGGAGGCTCGAAGCCCGTTGCCGCCGCTCACCCCCCCGAGCCCCTCGGTTTTCGGTCTTCGGAGTTATTTCACGTCATTGTGGAACACGCGCGGCGGCCGGGTGTCGGCCGCAAAGCGGAAGGGCTGGCCCCCGATGATTTGGTCGCTCGTGATCGTGGGACACCAATACTTTTCGATGTGCCAGGTGACGAGGTCATTCCCGGTGAAGTGATCGACGCAAGGTTGGCGGCGGGAGTTGTACATGCTGTCGGTCAGGTCCCGCATGAGGACGACATGCTGGCCCTGGCAGACCATTGGGCGGATGGCAAAGGGGCGGCCGAGGATGCACATGTTCTGGTGGACGCCCATGATGATGACATTGGTGATGGCGCACTGGCGCATCAGGTTGTAGGCCTCGGTGTTGTCGGTGATGGCATCGCCGGCCTGGATTTCAATGGTGGCGATTTGGCGCCGCCAGGGCGCGCCCCCCTGGCACGGCGGCTGATCGTCACAGCCCCCGTCCGCATCATCGATCGGCAGCGGCGGCTCCTTCACCCCCTCCAGGGGGCACCAGCCCGGCAACGGGACCCTGGCGGTGACTTTCGGCGCGGCCTGCGCCAGCTTGCGCCCAGGCGTGCCTTCGTAGAACGCCATGGTCTCGCTCGGACAATGAAAGATGAGCACGCCCCGCTGGCGCAGTTCCGTCACGACCTGGTTCATGCGCGGGGCCATCTCCGCCACCCGCGCCGTCGCCCCGCGGCACCAGTGCTTGTCCCACATGTCGCAGATGACCACCGCGCTGCCTCCCGGCGCCCATTGAACCGGCGTCTCGACCATCGCCCACTGGTCCAGGCCGGGCTTTGTCTGCTGGAGGCTGCGCAGGCGCAACGCCAACGGTTGTGCCGCCGCCCAGAGAGAACCGCCCAGCACCAGCAGGGCCCACACCAGCGGCACCAGCCGGCTCCATAGGGACGCGTGGAGTGAAAGCCCGACGCGAAGGTTACCCCGAAAATAGCCGCGTAACCCGTTGCAAATCAACAAAAGCGTCGTTTTCATGCGAAGTGGCATCCCTGCAAGGGGTGCGGGGTTAATTGAGAATTGAGTATTGAGTAATAGTTATTGGTCATTGATCCGGCGGCGCGCAGGCAAGTTTTGAGGTTAGCCCGAAAACAGCCACGTAACCGGTTGCAAACAACAAAGGCGTCGTTTTCATGCGAAGTGGTATCCGTGTAAGGGATGGGGGATTCATGGGAAGAACTCCCGGCCGCGCCAGAGCTGGAACCAGCCGGTGTCGGAATTCAACTCGACGAAGAGGAATTCCTTGGCGGTGTTGCCGCCCCCGAGGTCCACGTCGCGCCAATAATCCCAATACTCGAGCTTGAGCGGCGCAAGCTTGCCCGGGGCGGCTTTGCCGTCAGGCGTGGTGGCGGTCACGACCAGCACGGCGGCCTGGTAGGATTCGCGCAGATCGTTGATGCGGGCATAGCTCTCCTTGGCGCCCGACGGGTCGTCGGTCACTTCAAAGATGCCGGTATCATCCTTGACGACACCCAGGAAATCCTCGGCAAAGGCGAACTCGTCGTAGAGCCGCAGCAGCAAGGCATCGTGCCCGCCGGCCTGGTTCGGCACCGCCCGCACCCGGACGGTGAGCACATCACTCGCGTCGAACGATTTCGCATTGACTCCGCGCAGGACGTAATCGGTGAACGGGAATTCCTGCCCCGCGATTTGCCGGTTGTACTCGCGGATTTCCTGCACGGTGAAGTCGTAGTTGGCGAACTCGGGGCCGTTGGCGAACGCCACGGGCACGGGGGACCCGATGCGCAGGTCCAGCGGGTTGCCGAAGGCAAGCCCCGCGCCATCCCCGCTGCCGTGGATGCGCGCGAGGAACATTTCCCAGAGTGTTTTGCCTTTGTCTTCCGGTGGCATGGGAGCGACGGGTGGCGAGTGACGAGGGGCCAGGCATCGCACTGGACACCCGGGTGAAATCCGGCCCCGCTCAACTCCCGCCGCCGAGGATGGCGGAAACCACGCGGGCGACGACGTGGCAGAGGCCGAGGATAAAGGCGCCAACGACAATGGCCAGGGCCACGTTGCCCTTGTTGAGCAAGTCGCTGAAGTCCAGCTTGGGCGTCAATTTGTCGAAGACCATGTAGCCAATGACGATGAGGAAGATGGCTAAAAAGCCAAACGCGACCGTCGCCAGGAGGTCGCCCACGATGTACTCAGGGAGATGCAGTTGCATGAGGTCAGTGTGTGAGTCAGCTTGCGGTTTGCCAGCGTTTGAACCAAATCAGCCAGATGAAAAAGACGCACAAGGCCATCGCGGTCGGAACGCCCAGGGCCCAAAAGGCGGCCACCCCGAGGAGCGTGGGGCGGTTGCTGTAAGCCTGCGCCACGTAGCCGTCGGAGTACATCAGGTCCCGGTCCACGCCGGCCGGCACGTAATTCGGGTCGCGCGCGGTCCGCTCGCCCTCGAGTTGTTCGACTCGCGCCTCGAGTTGCTGGTCGTTGGCCACAAGCGCCTGGTAGCGGGCCGGGTCCATGTCGTAGCGGTGATGGTAAGCCCACGACGCCCGCTCCTCCAGCGAGCGGTCCAGCAGCCACCACCAGAACAGGCTGTTGTAAGGGTCCCGATAAACCACCACCGGCCGCGTGTAGTACGTTTCAAAGAGCGTTCGCACCCGCGCCGGCCGGCTCACGATGACTTCCGTATCCGGAATATAGGCCCCTGGGCGGTAAGAGCCGCCATTGCGGACGATGATCGGCGGCGGCTTGCCCTGGTAAGAGGGCGGGCCGGGCGCATCTGAGGGCGGCCGTATTGTGGCGCCGGGCGCGCGCGCCGACGCGGACTGGGCCTCTTTGAACCGCTTGTATTCCCGCTGGCTGACTTCTTCCTGCCTCGCGCGCGCGGCGGCGGTGTCGAAAGAAAAACGGCTCGGCTCCGGCCCAGTTGGCCGGGTGGCCAGAGCCGGGCGGGCAGGCCGAGCCTCGTGGTCCGCGCCCGGGCCGGAGGTGAAGCCATGCCCGGGGCTGGAGGCGTAGCTCTTGCCGGAGCTGTAACCGTGGCGGCTGTCGCCCCGCCAAGTCGAGCCGGAGGAGTAGCTCTTGCCGCTGCCGGATTGGTAGCTCTTGCTGCTCGAGCCGGAGCTGCGGCTCAAACTGCCGCCGGAACTCCGGCTGCTGCTCGAACCGGAACTCCGACTGCTGGAAAAACCAGAGCTCCTCGACGAGGAGGAAGAATAGCTGTGCCCCCCGCCGCTGGTGTAGCCTTTGCCCTGGCTGCTCAGTGGCCAGGCCGTCGCCGCCAGCGCCGCTGCCAGCAGCCAACTCACGGTTCGCGTCGGGCCTTTCATCGCCAATTTCTCCTGGATAGTGCCACGACTTTCGAAAATGCCTATTACTTTTTCCGGGGCGCTTTGTACTCACAATTCTTTTACAAACTCTTGACTCTGCCCGAACAACCGCCTGGCCCGACCTGTGTTAAAAACCTTCCCGGCTGGATGAGACGTCAAGACTTTTGAACGGAATTGGGAGTTTTATGAAAAACGCACTGACCTCTAAAATGATGGCGCCCGTGTTGTTGTGGGCAATAGTGTGGGCTGCGCCGGCAAACCCTGCTCCGGCCGGCGCAGCCGGCCAG
>Ga0315282_10008053_pt1 | contig 17138 bp, 16 predicted proteins | sample YL17G07_20_MG_FD_203693 | JGI IMG/M metagenome (GOLD analysis project Ga0315282, IMG submission 203693) | Sediment microbial communities from Yellowstone Lake, YNP, Wyoming, USA - YL17G07_20 | ecosystem: Environmental > Aquatic > Freshwater > Lake > Sediment | place: USA: Wyoming | collected... | reverse complement strand
CGGTAGAACACCGGCGGTCCGCAGATCACGGCCCGCGTCTCCGGCGTGAGCTGCACCTTGGGGAACAAGGTGGTGATGACGCCGACATTGCCCTTCCAGGTCGGATCGGCCTGGTCGACCGTCTCGTGGTACTCGACGTTCTTGGAGTCCCGCCAGTTGGCGAGATCCGAATGGAACAGCTGCAGGTTCGGTTCCCGCGCGCCGTAGAAGAGGATGAACCGCTTGAACTCGTCGCGTCGGTCCAGGATGTACTGGATCAGACTGCGTGTCGGGCAGAGTCCGATGCCGCCGGCGACGACGAGCACATCGTGGCCGCGCAGCTTGTCCAGGTCGAAGCCTCGCCCCAGCGGCCCGCGCACGTAGACCGACTGGCCTTCGGTCAGCCGGTTGACCGCGGCGGACACGCGGCCGACCGAGCGCACCACCAGGTCGAAGGTGTTCTTGCGCGTCGGCGAGCTGGCGAAGCCTATCGGGATCTCGCCATAGCCGAAGAGCGAGAGCTCGGCGATCTGACCGGGCTCGAACTCCATGCGCGTGCCGTCGTTCATCTTGAGCGTGAGATGCTTCTCCGTCACGGTAGGTTGCTCGGTCCGGATGATGGTCGCCTCACGCGGCAGGAAGATGTTCTCGACTTCGGTCCAGTTGCACTGATGATCCATCGCTGTGCTCCTCACGAGGCCATGATCTGGTTGATGACCCGCGCCGGGTCGGCAATATCGGCGGTACAGGCGGCCGAGCAGCGGCCGCAGCCGACGCACGCCGGACCGCCGAGCTTGGGATTCAGGTAGACCGCCTTGCGCATGAAGCGGTGGCGGAATCGCTCGCTGCGCTCCTCGCGGAAGTTCTCGGTGGCGCCCTCACCGAGCGAGACCATGGCGAAGTCCTCGGTCAGGCAGCCATCCCAGTAGCGGGTGCGCTGGCCCGAGCTCTGATCGACGTTCCAGGTGTCCTGCACGTCGAAGCAGTAGCAGGTCGGACAGACCGTGTTGCACGAACCGCAGGAGAAGCAGTCCGTGGCCAGCTTCGACCACAGCTCCTCGTCCTGGAACACGGCACGGACCTTGGCGGCGATGGCTTCGGTACCGTGTTCCAGCTTCTCCGGACAGTTGTCGAGCGCGTCGGCGTTCACCTTGTCTGCTTCCTGACGCTGGGCGTCGGTGGCCGGCTCGAAGCGACCGAACTTGACCAGGGCCTCGCCGCGCGCCGTCAACGGCTCGAACAAGTAGCCGCCGCCGATCGACGTGAGATTGGCGTCGTGCCCTTTGGCGGCCACGCCCTCGCCGACCGACGCGAAGAACGCCCGTTTCGCGACCGTCTGGATGTTGGAGGCGACGATCGTCGTGGTCTGACGGTGCGCCATGTAGTTGACGTCGAAGTTGCGCTCCGAGAACAGCAGGTCCGTCTGGTCGATCGCCTTGACATCGTAGAAATGGACGCCGAAGAGGATCTTCTCCACGGGCTCGACCGCCATCTTGAACTCGTCGCCGTCGAAACAGAGCAGGTCCTGCGCGGGCGGGAAGAAGAGCTTCTTGGGTGGAAGGATGGTGACGTCATAGTCCAGGCGCAGCTCTTCGGGCGCCTCCAGGCGCTCGAAAACGAACTGTGAGCGCTTGGCGACCGGTCCGTAGACCGGCCCGGCCTCGATCATGGCAGTCACGAACGCGGGGAAATCAGAACTCTTGATGAACGACGCAGTCATCGGGCCCTCGCTAGGTTGCTCAAGTTGCCTGGATGTCGGGGTCGTCGTCTACGACCAGGATTCTGGACACCACACTCTCCCTTGACTCGCTTTCACTCACGGCAAGCCCGCTCGTAGGGCGGCACTGGTGGCGGTGGTCCGCCCCCCACGTGATCGTTGGCGATGCGCGCCTACAGGTAGGGTCCGCCTTGCGCATCAGTTCACAAAGGGGCGCCTAGCCTATCACGAACACGCGTCGGCGGGCCACCGGCCGTTCGCCCACCGCGTGTCCGTGTCTTGGACATTCGGGATAAGGCTCGTGCCGCACGCTGTCACATCGGCCGTGGCCGGACGGCTCGCCGGGCGGGTCGACTTACCGTAGGATGCGCGTGCAGCAGTCTCGCGCAGCCGCACGCGCGATGTCGGCGAAACGCCCGCTGGTCGCAGCGCGCGGCCGTGGCGGAATGTCCAAGTGTCGAGAACGTGTCTCGGAGGTCCACCCATGACGGACAAGAAGCAGCTTCTGGCCTCACCGGTCGGCCACATCACGCAGTTCACCGTCGACCACGCCGAGGGCGCCTGGGTCTACGGCACCGACGGGTCGAAGTGGCTCGACTTCTGCGTCGGCATCGCGGTCGCCAACACCGGCCATTGCCATCCCAAGGTCGTCAAGGCCGCCCAGGACCAGGTCGGCAAGATCATCCACGCCCAGGCGAACATGTTCTACAACCAGCCGACCATGGACCTCGCCGAGAAGCTGACGCAGATCGTCCCCGGCGACCTCGACATGGTCTTCTTCACCAACTCGGGCGCCGAGGCGGTCGAGAACGCCGTCAAGCTGGCCAAGCACGCCACTCGCCGACCGGCGGTCATCACCTTCCAGGGGGGGTTCCACGGCCGCACGCATCTGACCATGGCGATGACCTGCTCGAAGGTCGGCTACCGCGGTCATTTCGAGCCGCTGGTGCCCAGCATCTACCACACGCCGTACGCGTACCCGTACCGCACCCCCGACGGAAGGGACGCCACCGAGTACGCGATGGCCGAGCTGCGTGGCCTGCTCAAGCGCGAAGTCTGGCCCGACGACGTGGCCTGCATCGCGGTCGAGCCGCTGCAGGGCGAGGGCGGCTTCGTCGTCCCGCCGATGGACTTCTTCAAGGAGCTGCGGGCGCTCTGCGACGAGCACGGCATCATGTTCTTCATCGACGAGATCCAAGCCGGCATCGGTCGCACCGGCAAGTGGTTCTGCCACGAGTGGTTCGACGACGGGGTGACCGGCGACATCGTGACCGTCGCCAAGGGCATCGCCTCCGGCTTCCCGATCTCGGCGGTCGTGGCCAAGGCCGAAACCTTCGCCAAGGCCCAGCCCGGTTCCATGGGCGGTACCTACGGCGGCAACATAGTCGCCGCCGCCGCCGGCGTCGCCTCGCTCCAGGTGATCGAGGAAGAGAACATCATGGCCAACGTCGTCAAGCAGGGTGACAAGACGCGCGCCTTCTGGAACGAGATGAAGGCCAAGTACCCGGTCATCGGCGACGTGCGCGGTCTGGGCCTGATGAACGCCATCGAGACGGTCGAGCCGGGCGGCAAGAAGCCCAACCCGCAGACCGCCAAGGACTTCATCGCCGAATGCACCAAGCGCAACATGATCCACCTCGGCTGCGGCATGTACGACAACTGCATCCGCTTCCTGCCGCCGCTGACGGTCAGCGACGGCGACATGGACGCCGCCATGGCGATCTGGAGCGAGGCCGCCGGGGCCGCCTGGGGCGCCTGACGCCGAAGCGGCCCGCCTGCCATAGTCGCGTTCGTCGGGGGTGCCGGCGGCCCGCGGGGCCGCCGGCACCCCCTGTGCTACACTCGCCCGCGCCATGAGTCCGCGACCGCCACGGCCGTTCCGCATCGAGGTCCGCGTGCGCTACGGCGACACCGACGCCGCCGGCGTCGTCTACTACGCCAACTATCTGCGCTACTTCGAAGCGGCGCGTGTCGACGCCCTGCGCGAGCTGGGCCTGCCGATCCGCGAGGCCGAGTCGCGCGGTGTCCTGCTGCCGGCCGTGTCGGCGCGCTGCGAGTACCGCCGACCGGCGTTCGTCGACGACCTGCTATGGGTCGACATGTGGCTCGACCACCGCGGCCGCGGTTCGTTCGGCTTCTCGTACGAGGTGCTGCGCGACGACGAGCTCATCGCGACCGGCAGCACGCGTCACGCGGTCGTCGATCGTGAGACGCTGCGCCCACTGCGGCTCGACGGCTGGCTTGCCGAGCTGCTCGAGCGGGCAGAAGAACGGCAGACCGCAGGCCAATGACGCCCACAGGCACGACGTGACCGACGAGCGACCGCCCATCGAGGACCTGGAGCTTCGCATGCCCGACGACATGGACGTGCGGCGTTGCTACCGGCACCCGAACCGCGAGACCGGCGTCTCGTGCTCCAACTGCGGCCGGCCCATCTGCCACGAGTGCATGACGCCGGCCGCCGTCGGCTTCCGCTGTCCCGAGTGCATGGCCCAGCAGCGCCGCAAGAGCGGGCGGGCCAGGGTCGTGACGCGCCAGCAGATGCGGGGCCGCTGGCAGGGCGGCTTCATGGGCAGTCGGGGCATGTCGCTGACCAAGGTGCTGGTGGCGATCAACGCCATCATGTTCGTGATCGAGCTGGCGACCGGCGCCGCGAGGCCCCTCGGCTACGGCTCCACCCAGAGACTCGTCGATCTTGGCGCCCTGGTGCCCTACGACGTGATCTACCGGCACGAGTACTGGCGGCTGGTCAGCGCGATGTTCCTGCACGCCGGGATCTTCCACATCCTGTTCAACATGTGGGCCCTGTGGGTCGTGGGCGACTACCTCGAGGCGGCCCTCGGTCGCCTGCGTTTCGCCCTCGTGTACTTCGTCTCCGGCCTGGCGGGCTCGGTCCTGGTGGTCCTTGTGGCGCCGCTCGTCTCGGTCACCGTCGGGGCCTCGGGCGCCGTGTTCGGCACGTTCGCGTCCCTGTTCGTGTACTCGTACCTCAACCGCCAGCGCGACCTTGCGGCGCGGCTCCTCCTGCGCAACATGGCGTTCATCATCCTCATCAACCTGGTGTTCACCTTCATGGTCCCGGGGATCTCGTGGCAGGGGCACGTCGGTGGCCTGGCGGCCGGCGCCGTCGTCACGGCGGTCCTGCTCTGGGGCGGGCGCAAGGACCCGCGCGAGAGTATCGGCGCCGCCGAGTGGCTGGCGGTGGCCGGCATCGTGGCGCTGCTGGCGGTGGCGCTGGTGGCCAAGGTCGGTTCGGCGGGGCAGGCCCCGTTCGTGCTCGGCGCGCTACTGCCCTTCGTCTGAAAGCGTGACGGACGGGCCGATGGACGTCGTTCCCAGGAGTGAGATCGAGGCGGCGATCGTCGTCCAGAACGCCGACCTGTACTACCTGGCCGGCACGGTGCAGCAGTCGCACCTGTTCGTGCCCGCCGAGGGCGAGCCGGTCCTGTTTGTGCGCAAGACGGTGTCTCGCGCGCGCGACGAGTCACAGCTCGCGAACGTCGTCGAGCTGCCGAGCCTGCGACAGCTCGGCGAGCTGATCGTCGCGCGCCACGGCCGCGTCCCCGAGGTGGTCGGTCTCGAGCTCGACGTGCTGCCGGTCAATGCTCTGCGGCGCTACGAGGGGCTGCTGCCGGGTGCGCGCTTCGTCGATGTCGGGCCGCTGCTCGTTCGCCAGCGAGCCGTCAAGTCTCCCTTCGAGGTGGAGCGGATCCGGGCCGCGGCCGGCATCGCGGTCGAGGTCTGCCGGCGCATCCCCGACATCCTGCAGGAAGGCCTCACCGAGGCCGCCTTCGCCGGCCGCGTCGAGGCCGAGGCGCGCGCCCTCGGTCACCAGGGCATCATCCGCATGCGGGCCTTCAACGGCGAGATGTTCTACGGGCAGCTGCTGACCGGCGTCAGCGGCGCCGTTTCGAGCGGCCTCGACACGCCGCTGGCCGGCGCCGGCCTGAGCCCGGCCGTCGCCCAGGGGGTGAGCTTCAAGACGATCGGCCGCGGCGAGCCGGTCGTGTTCGACTTCGTCCCCGTGCTGGCCGGCTACCACGCCGACTTCACGCGCATGTTCAGCCTGGGCCCGCTGCCCGACCGGCTCACCGCGGCGTACGACACGGCACTGCGCGTGCAGGACGAGGTCGCCCGCCGGGCACGGCCCGGCGTCACCTGCGCCGAGCTGTATGGGGCGGCCGTCGCCGTCGCCGAAGGCGACGGTCTGGCCGCCCACTTCATGGGGCACGGCGCCGCGCAGGTGCGGTTCATCGGCCACGGTGTCGGCCTCGAGCTCGACGAGCTGCCGGTGCTCTCGTCGAACGATCTCGTCCTCGAGGAGGGGATGGTCTTCGCTCTCGAGCCGAAGTTCGTCTTCCCCGGATCGGGGGCGATCGGCATCGAGAACACCTGGGCTGTCGCCGGCGACGGCATCGAGCGGCTGACCGAGGCGCCGGAAGACGTCCACGTGGTGTGAGGCCGGAGGGCCTGGCCGCACCGCCCCCGTGCGGCACGCCGCATCGCCGGGCACCACGCCGTCGCGGCGTTGTAGTATCAGGTGCTCGGGCGGCGACCATCCGCAACCTCGAGGGGGCATGGAGAGACTCAGCGACAACGTCTACGTGCACTCGGTGCAGACTCACGGCTACACGGTGTCGTGCGCCGTCGTGGTGGGCAGCGACCGCGTCTTCGTCTTCGACACGCTCGACAGCCCCGAGGCGGTGCATCCGGTGCGCGAGTTGCTGGCCAAGGTCACCGGCCCGCGGCGCATCACCGTCGTCAACTCGCACCATCACTGGGACCACGTCTACGGCAACGCCGCCTTCGCCGCCTATGACATCGTCGCCCACCGCCTCTGCCGCCGCCTGATCGTCTCGCAGAGCGAGAGCGAGTCCGAGAAGATCCCACTGCCGCCCAAGGAGGGCGTGCCGCTGCCCAACGTCCACTTCGGCGACCGCCTCACGTACAAGGACGAGAGCTCCACGGTCCATCTGCTGCACACGCCCGGGCACAGCGAGGACTCGATCATCATGTACATCGATGAGCAGGAGATGCTGTTCGCCGGCGACACCGTCGAGTGGCCCTTCCCCTCGTTCGCGCAGCGCGATGCCAGTGACCTGTACCTGCGTACGCTGCGCCAGCTCAACCAGCTACCGGTCTCGATCGTCGTGCCGGGACACGGGCCGGTGATGGGCAAGGAGGTCATCGACAACGACCAGCGGTACATCGAGGAGCTCTACGACGTCGTACGCACGGCAAAGGACTCGCGCGTTCCGCGCGGCGAGCTGCACATGCCGGTCGAGGAGTTCGCGCCCCCCGGCGTCGAGATCGACGACGTCTACCGCGAGCAGCACCGCGAGAACGTGGAGTGGGCCTACGACGAGGTGTAAGCGGGCCCTTCGACCGAAGACAAACTGGACAAACCGCTCCTTTTAGTCCAGAATAGGATCATGAAGCTCTCGACCCAGGCCGACTACGCGGTGCGCACCGTCTACGAGCTGTCGCGGCGCCAGCCCGGCGCCATCGTACAGACGCGCGAGATCGCCGAGGCGCAGGGCCTGCCCGAGCAGTACCTGGCCAAGGTCGTCCAGAGCCTGGCGCGGGCGGGACTGCTGCACACGTCACGCGGCAACCACGGCGGCGTGTCGCTGACGCGCCCGCCGGTGGAGATCTCGGTACGCGAGGTCTTCGAGGCCGTCGACGGCCCGCTCGAGCTGCATCGCTGCGGCCAGCGACCCGAGCCCTGCGGGGCGGTGCCCTGCGGCACCCACGACTTCTGGGAACGGGTCGAGCGGTTGCTGGCCGGTGAGCTCGAGAGCATGGATTTCAAGGCGCTCGTCGCTGGCGGCGCCACCACAGGCGGCACGGTGACCGCCGGCACGTCGACGGGGAGGTGACAACAGTGAAGGAAGAGGTCGAGAAGGCTCTCGGTGACATCCGCCCGGCGTTGCAGGCCGACGGCGGCGACATCGAGATCGTCGATGTGACTGAGGACGGCGTCGTGCAGGTACGGCTCCAGGGCCACTGTGCGGGCTGCCCCATGTCGCAGATGACGCTCACCCACGGCGTCGAGCGGCACCTGAAGAACGTGGTGCCCGGCGTATCGCGCGTCGAGAACGTGGCGGTCTGAGCGCCGTCACACGCTGACGAAGCCAAGAGGGGCGGGTGCGGGCCCGTACGGCCCGCACCCGCCCCTCGCGCGCACGCACCACGCTGTGCCGCGGTCAGAGGCGCGCGGCGCGCGGCTGGTCGGTCTCGGCCGACCGCGACCCCCTCGAGCACCCAGCCCCGCCGGGGGAAGTGCCGTGAGGTGGCTCCCTTCGCGACCCGGCTGGCCAAGGTGATGGTAACTTTCATGGTCAGAAAGGGTGCTTGACTGACCGGCCGTGGCCATGCTCGGCCCTTGGGCGTCGGAGGAGACGGTATGAAAGTGCTCGATGAGGGGGTCGGCCCCCTCTTCATGGATCCCGATCCGGACAAGGCTCGTGAGTTCTTCCGCACGAAGCCGCGGATCATGGTCGACAAGCGCACGAGCGCGAAGGACGCGGTCGAGAAGTTCGTCCCCGACGGCTGCTATCTCGCCATCGGTGGCTTCGGCGCCAATCGCATCCCCAACGTCATCTGCCACGAGATCGTCAGACAGCGGCGCAAGGGCCTGGGCTTCCTCGGTCATACGTCTACCCACGATTTCGAGGTGCTCTGTGCCGGCAAGTGCTTCGATCGCCTGGATGCGGCCTACATCGTCGGTCTGGAGGCGCGGGGGCTGTCCCCGAACGCGCGGCGCTACATGCAGTCCGGCGAAGTGCAGGTGGCCGACTGGACCAACTACGCCCTCGCCGCCCGCCTGAGGGCCGCCGCCGAGGGCGTCTCCTACGGGCTCACGCGCAGCATGCTCGGCACAGACACCTTCAAGAGGTCGGCCGCCAAGGTCGTCGAGTGCCCCTTCACCGGCAAGAAGTTCGCCGCCGTACCGGCGATCTGGCCGGATGTGGCGGCCATCCACGTGCACGAGGCCGACATGTTCGGCAACTCGGTCATCCGCGGCATCTCGGTCGCCGACCTCGAACTGTCCCGTGCGGCCAAGCATCTCATCATCACCACCGAGCGCTTAGTCAGCGATTCTGAGATCCGCGACGACCCGACGGCCACGTCGATCCCGTTCTACCTGGTGGACGCGGTCGTCGAGGCCCCCTGCGGGTGCTATCCCGGCAACATGCCCTACCTCTACTTCTCCGACGAAGAGCACCTCGCCGAGTGGATGAGGGTGGAGAAGGATCCGGAGGAGTTCGAGAGGTTCCTCGATCACTACATCTACGGTGTCGCCAGCTTCGAGGAGTACCTGGAGCGCTGCGGCGGCCGGAAGAGGATCGAGGAGCTGCGGAAGATCGAGAACCTGGTCGAGGACTGACGGACGCCCGAGGGCGAAGGAGCCAGAAGACATGGCACCCGACTACAACATGATGGAACTGATGATCTGCGTGGCGTCGCGCTACCTCGAGGACGGCAAGAGCGTGGCCGTAGGCACCGGTGCGCCCTGCGCGGCCGCCATGCTGGCGCAGAAGACGAACTCGCCCAACCTGGTCGTCCTCTTCGAGGCCGGTGGCGTGGCGCCGCAGTTGCCGGAGATGCCGATCTCAGTGGGGGATTCGCGCACCTTCTACCGGGCGGTGATGGCGGCCGGCATGGTGGACACGATGACCGCCTGCGCCCGCGGCCAGGTGGACTACGCCTTCCTGGGCGGCGCGCAGATCGACAAGTACGGCAACATCAACTCCACCGTCATCGGTGACTACCACAAGCCGAAGGTGCGCTTCCCGGGGAGCGGCGGGGCCAACGATTTCGCCTCGCTGTGCTGGCGCACGATGATCATGACCGTGCACAGCAGGACCCGGTTCGTCGAGACGTGCGACTTCATCACCTCGCCCGGCTTCCTCACCGGCGAAGGCGCCCGCGAGGCGGCGGGTCTGCCGGAGGGCGGCCCCTACAAGATCGTCACCGATCTGGGCGTGATGGGCTTCGACGAGAAGACCAAGGCCATGATGATCGACTCCCTGCACCCTGGGGCGGATGTGGACAACGTGCTGAGCGAGACCGGCTTCGAACTGATCGTCCCCGACGAGATCGGCGCCACCGAGCCTCCGACCGAGGAGGAACTGAGGATCCTGCGCGACGAGGTCGACCCGCTCAAGTTGGTGATCGGCCGCGCGTAGGGTCGGGTGAGTCGGAGGGCGGCGGGGGGGGGGGGGGGGGCCCCCCCCCCCCCCCCCCCCCGCCCCCCCCCCCCCCCCCCCCCGCGCCCGGGCGCCCGGCCCCCCCCCCCCCCGCCCCCCCCCCCCCCCCCCGCCCCCCGCCCGTTCGCTCGCACCCCGCCGCTCGTCGCCCCGCCGCCCCCGCGATATACTCCCGACGTTTGGCCCCGACCCCGGGAGGACCCCCTTGGTTGCCAGCGACTCCGCTCGCGTGGGCATCATCGGCGGCTCGGGCTTCTACGAGCTGCTCGAGGACGCCCGCGAAGTCAGCATCGACACCCCGTTCGGCGGCCCCTCGGACGCGTACTTCCTGGGACAGATCGACGGCGTGCCGGTCGCCTTCCTGCCGCGCCACGCGCGCGGACACCGCATCCTTCCCTCCGAGGTCAACTTCCGCGCCAACGTCTGGGGCATGAAGAAGCTCGGCGTGACCCACGTGGTCTCGGCCACCGCCGTCGGCAGCCTGCGTGAGGACTTCAAGCCGCTCGATATCGTCGTCCCGGACCAGTTGTTCGACCGGACCAAGGCGCGACCGAGTACGTTCTTCGGCGACGGGATCGTGGTCCACATCAGCTTCTCCGACCCGTTCTGCGCCACGCTCTCCAGGGCCGTCGTCGAGCACGGCCGCGCCGTCGGCGCCACCGTTCACGACGGTGGCACCTACGTCTGCATGGAGGGTCCGCAGTTCTCCACGCGGGCCGAGTCCAACGCCTACCGCCAGCTCGGCTTCGACGTCATCGGCATGACCAACCTTCAGGAGGCCAAGCTGGCTCGCGAGGCCGAGCTCTGCTACGCCACCATGGCGCTGGTCACCGACTACGACTGCTGGCACGAGAGCGAGGAGGACGTCTCCATCGAGCAGGTGCTCGCCAACGTGCGACACAACGTCGAGACGGCGCGGGCCATCGTGCGCAGCGTCGTCCCGGCGCTTGAGCTCGAAGCCGACTGCGCCTGCCGCCACGCGCTCGAGACTTCCATCATCACGCAGCCCGACCTGATCCCGGGTGCTACCAGGGAGAGGCTCGACCTGCTGATCGGCAAGTACATACGCTAGCCACACACGTCCGCCTGCGGCCGTCGGCCGGGGACGAAAGGAGAGATCGTGGGGAGCTTCGTTTCGGACAACGCGGTCCTGATCGCCGTGATCTGCGGCCTGGTCGCCGTCGTGTACGGCGTCCTTCTGATCAGGTGGCTGATGGCCCTGCCGACGGGCGACGACAAGATGCGCGAGGTCGCGGCCGCGGTGCAGGAGGGCGCCAGGGCGTACCTCAACCGCCAGTACCGCACCATCGCCATGGTCGGTGCGGTCGTCTTCGTCATCCTGCTCGTCGCGCTGGGCCTCGAGAAGGACTGGACGTACGGCGTCTTCGCGGCCATCGGCTTCGTCGTCGGCGCCTGCCTCTCGGCGGCCGCCGGCTACATCGGCATGATGGTCAGCGTGCGCGTCAACGTGCGCACGGCCGAGGCGGCCAAGAAGGGGCTCGGCCCGGCGCTCAAGGTCGCCTTCCGTGGCGGCTCGGTAACCGGTCTGCTGGTCGTCGGCCTGGCTCTCTTCGGCGTGGCCGTCTACTACTGGCTGGGCACCAGGTTCTGGGAGGAGTACGCGGTCTATGCGCTCGTGGGGCTCGGCTTCGGCGGCTCGCTGATCAGCGTGTTCGCGCGCGTCGGCGGCGGCATCTACACCAAGGCGGCCGACGTCGGCGCCGATCTGGTCGGCAAGGTCGAGGCCGGCATCCCCGAGGACGATCCGCGCAACCCGGGCGTCATCGCCGACAACGTCGGCGACAACGTCGGTGACTGCGCCGGCATGGCGGCCGACCTGTTCGAGACCTACGCCGTCACGGCCGTGGCGGCCATGCTGCTCGCCTTCCTCACGTTTCGCGTGGATTGGGGAGTGACCGGCATCAGCAAGGGCCTGCTCATCCACGTCGGCGGCGAAGCCGCCTACAAGCCGGCCATCCTCTATCCACTCGTGCTCGGCGGCGTCTCGATCATCGCCAGCGTCATCGGCACCTTCTTCGTGCATCTCGGCAAGAGCAACAACATCATGAACGCGCTCTACAAGGGCCTGGCCGCATCGGCGGTCATCGCCATCGCCCTGTTCTATCCGGTCACCTACTGGATGATGGGCGGCACGGCAGCAGAGCGTATCGGCGTCCCGAGCGTGTCGCGTCTCTTCTTCGCGGCCGTCACGGGCATCGTGGTGACCGCGCTCATCGTCGTCATCACCGAGTACTTCACCGCGACCCGCTACAATCCGGTCAAGAGCATCGCTGCGGCCAGCGTCACCGGCCACGCGACCAACATCATCCAGGGGCTGGCGGTCTCGATGCAGTCGACCGCTCTGCCGGTCATCTGCATCGCCGCCGGCATCCTGGTCACCTACGAGCTGGCCGGCCTCTACGGCATCGCGGTCGCCGTCATGTCCATGCTCTCGATGACCGGCATCATCGTCGCCATCGACGCCTACGGGCCGATCACCGACAACGCTGGCGGCATCGCCGAGATGGCGAACCTGCCCGAGGAGGTGCGCAAGACCACCGACCCGCTCGACGCGGTCGGCAACACCACCAAGGCGATCACCAAGGGCTACGCGATCGGCTCAGCCGGCTTCGCCGCCCTCATCCTGTTCGTGTCGTACACGCTCGACCTGCAGGAGCACTTCGCCTCGAAGTACGACTACAAGGGCGCCCTGTCGTTCATGATCGACAACCCGTGGGTGCTGGCCGGCCTGTTCCTGGGCGGCCTGCTGCCGTACCTGTTCGCCTCGCTCTGCATGAAGGCCGTCGGCAGGGCCGGCGGCATGGTCGTCGAGGAGGTCCGGCGGCAGTTCCGCGAGATCCCCGGCATCATGGAGGGCAAGGCCAAGCCCGACTACGGCAAGGCCGTCGACATCGTCACGAAGTCGGCCATCAAGCAGATGATGCTGCCGGCGGCCATCCCGGTGCTCACGCCCATCATCGTCGGCCTCGTGTTCCGCGAGAAGGGTTACCTGGTGCTCGGCGGCGTCCTCATGGGAACCATCATCACGGGCATCTTCCTGGCCATCTCCATGACCAGCGGCGGCGGCGCCTGGGACAACGCCAAGAAGCTCATCGAGGACGGCGCGTACGGCGGCAAGGGCTCCGACGCCCACGCCGCGGCGGTCACCGGCGACACGGTCGGCGACCCGTACAAGGACACTGCCGGCCCGGCCATCAACCCGATGATCAAGGTCATCAACATCGTCGCCCTGCTGGTCATCCCGTTCCTGATCAAGTAGAGCGCGTCCGACCCGCGTGGATGGGGCGGGGCGGGGTGCCGGCAGGCGCCCCGCCCCGCCCCCGTCTTGTGTCTTGCCGCCCTCCACGGCCGGTGCTAGTGTGATTCTCCAAGCCCGGGCACGCGGCCCGGGCGTCTTTGCGCAAGGCGACAGAAGGTCATGCACAGAACGCGGCAAATCCTCGCCATCTGCATGCTCGTTGTGGGCGTCGCGCTGATCGTCCGCGGGGCGGTCGGCCCGCCCTGGGGACTCTCCGTTCAGCTCATCGCCGGCGCGCTGCTGGTCGTCTTCGGCGTCCTGCGACTGCGCTACCGCTAGACCGCGAGGCGACTCAGCGTGGCACGCCGCAAACACAGAGAGGGCGCCGGCCTGCACAAGGTCCTGGGCGTGCCGGCGCTGTTCAGCACCGCCTACGGCAACGTCGGCTCGTCGATCTACTACGCCCTGGGCGTCGTCGCTCTGTCGGCCATGGGGCTCACCCCGGTGGTCTTCCTGCTCACCGGCCTGCTCTTCATGACCACCGCCTGGTCGTACGCCGAGGCCACCGCGGCGCTGCCCGAGGCCGGCGGCTCGTCGAGCTTCGCGCGGCGCACCTTCAACGAGACGGTCAGCTTCGGCGCCGGCTGGGCGCTCATGCTCGACTACATCATCACCATGGCCATCTCGGCCTTCTTCGTGCCCAACTACCTGGCCGCGTTCTGGCCGGCCCTCAAGACCTGGCCCTACAACTCGATCGGCGGCATCGTCGTCATCGCCTTCCTGGTGGTCATCAACGTCGTGGGGATCAAGGAGGCGGCGCGCCTCAACATCATCATGGCGGTGCTCGACCTGGGCACCCAGGTGCTGCTGATGGTCGTCGGCGTGCTCCTGCTGATCGAACCGAAGCTGCTCATCGACCAGATCCAGCTCGGCACCGCGCCCACCTGGCGCCAGTTGATCTACGGCATCTCCATCGGCACCGTCGCCTACACCGGCATCGAGACCGTCTCCAACATGGCGGAGGAGTCGTCCGACCCCGGACGCGACGTGCCGCGGGCGATCAACTTCGTGCTGGCGGCGGTGCTGGCCGTGTACGTCGGCATCTCGCTGGTCGCCCTGTCGGCGATGCCGGTCAAGTACAACGTGCTGCCCGTAGACCTCGCGACCGGCAAGACCATCGCCGTCGACGTCGTCGCCAAGGAGTCCAACGCGCCGAACGGGCCCTTCCTGTTCCAGGGGACGCCGCTACCGGGCAACCAGGGGGCCGACGTGTATCTGCCGGTCGTGAAGGAGAAGGACGGCAGCCGTGTCATCGAGCCGCTGAAGCCGACGGGCGACGTCTACTCCGCCGGCGGTCAGCAGGTCACCAAGCTCTACGGCACCCAGCTGGGCAGCGTCTATCTTCAAGACCCGGTGCAAGGCATCGTGGTCCACCTGCCCGCGAGCCTGAAGTGGCTGCAGGCCATCCTCAGACCCTGGGTCGCCGTCCTGGCCGCCACCATCCTGCTCATCGGGACGAACGCCGGCCTCATCGGCGTCTCCCGCCTCGCCTACTCGATGGGTCAGCACCGGCAGATACCGCCCGTGCTGGGACGCGTGCATCCCACGCGGCTGACGCCGTACGTGTCGATCATCATCTTCGGCGCCGTGGCCTGTGTGCTCATCGCACCCGGCAGCACGACCCTGCTCGCCGACCTGTACGCGTTCGGCGCCATGATCTCGTTCACTGTCGCCCACGTGTCGGTGATCGCCCTGCGGATCAAGGAGCCCGAGCTGGCGCGGCCCTGGAGGACGCCGCTCAACATCCGCTTCCGCGGCAAGCTCCTGCCGGTCACCGCCATCATCGGCGCCGTGGGCACCTTCACCGTCTGGTGCGTGGTCGTGGCCACCCACGCCCAAGGGCGGCTGATCGGGTTCATCTGGATGGCCGCCGGCTTCGTGACGTACATCGTCTACCGCAAGGCCAAGGGCTACTCGCTCACGAAGACCGTCGTGCCGACGTTGTTGCCCGGATCGGTCTCGATCGACGTCGACTACGACCAGCTGCTGGTGCCGATCGTCGGCTCGCGGATCACCGACGAGATGGTCGTGCTCGCCTGCCAGCTGGCCACCGAGAAGCAGTCGTCGATCGACGTGCTCTACGTCATCGAGGTGCCGATGAACCTGCCCATCGACGCACGCCTCACCAAGGAGCGCGAAGAGGCCGAGCGGGTGCTTGCCGGGGCGGTCGCGGTGGCCGACTCCTTCAAGGTGAAGATGACCCCCCGTATCGTCACGGCGCGCCAGGCTGGCCACGCCATCGTCGAGCAGGCCATCGAGCGGCGTTCCGAGGTCATCATCCTGGGCGCGATCAAGAAGCGCCGCTTCTCCGAGCGGGCTTTCGGCGGCACGATCGACTTCATCGTGAGCCACGCCCCCTGCGAGGTCCTGCTCAACCTGGTGCCCCCCGAGGGCGTCTACGCCGACGACGCCAGGAAGGGGTCGCCGCGGGTCGGCGACGAGAAGGCGCCGGCGGAGGCGCTGGCGCGCGCCGCCGGCGGCGAGAGCCGCGGCGGCGGACCGCCAGCGCCCACTCCGCCGACCGCGCCCGAGCCGCCCGCGCCGCCGAACAGCGGGCGGGGACCGGGCGAGGCCGAGGGTCCCGACTGACCCGTGCGGCGCCGGCGGCAGTATCCCGTGCCGCCGTTTGGCGGTATCCTGTGAGGAGTCCTCGCCGCCGGCCGGCGGCGAGACGCCACACGCCCCTCGCGGCGCCGTCCGGCGCCAGGGAAGGAGAGTCGCATGTACGTGGTCATCGCCGGCTGTGGCCGGGTCGGCTCCAGTCTGGCGCGCCAGCTCTGTGATGAAGGTCACGAGATCTGCGTGATCGACGAGAACCCGGAGGCTTTCTCCCTGCTGGGCGACGACTTTCCCGGGCAGTTCCTGATCGGCCAGGCGATCGACTGGGACGTGTTGCGCCAAGCCGGTCTCGAGCGCGCCGACGCCTACGTCACGGCGACCGACGGCGACAACACGAACATCGTGTCGGCACAGATCGCCCACGAGCACTTCAAGGTGTCGTGCTGCGTCGCGCGCGTGTACGACCCGCTGCGGTCAGAGCTGTTCGCCGAGACAGGCATCCGCACGGTCTGCCCGACCAAAGACGCCAAAGACCTTCTGTACGCGGCCGTGTCGTCGTGTCAGCTCCCGGGGGTGTGAGTCATGTTCGTGCTGATCGTCGGCGGTGGCAAGGTGGGCATCAACACCGTCCGCAGCCTCAAGCGCATGGGTCACGAGGTCATGCTCGTCGAGCAGCGCCGCTCACGCTACGACCTGCTGGCCGAGGAGCTCCACGAACAGATGCTGCTCGGTGACGGGACCGAGATCTGGATACTTGAGAAGGCCGGCATCGCGCGCGCCGACATGGTCGTGGCCGTCACCGGCGACGACGAGGACAACTGCGTCATCGCCCAGATCGCCAAGCTCAAGTACGGCGTCAAGAAGGTCGTGGCGCGCGTCAACAACCCCTACAACCAGCCGACCTACGACATGCTCGGCATCGACGCCACCATCTGCGCCGCGGCGAGCATGCTGTCGCTCATCCAGCACGAGCTGCCCGAGCACAAGTTCGTGCCCTTGCTCACGTTCCGTCGCGAGAACGTCGAGCTGGCCGAGCTCGAGGTCGGCGAGACCTCGCCGTTCGCGCACAAGCTCATCGCCGATATCTCCCTGCCCGACGGCGTGCTGCTCACGGCGATCATGCGCGGGGGCAAGGCCATGCTGGCCCACGGCGGCGCCGAGATCCTGCCCGGCGACTACGTGCTCTGCTTGCTCGAGCCGAACAAGGAGAAGGAGCTCATCCACATCTTCCTGCCCGAGGAGGAGCCCGAAGAGATCCAGGCCGAGACCGAGCTCGACATCTACGGCGACCAGGGGTTGATCACGAAGTAGGGCGGCGGGGGGTAGAGGGGTGTGACGCGGGCGGGGCGGC
>Ga0315282_10008052_pt1 | contig 17139 bp, 17 predicted proteins | sample YL17G07_20_MG_FD_203693 | JGI IMG/M metagenome (GOLD analysis project Ga0315282, IMG submission 203693) | Sediment microbial communities from Yellowstone Lake, YNP, Wyoming, USA - YL17G07_20 | ecosystem: Environmental > Aquatic > Freshwater > Lake > Sediment | place: USA: Wyoming | collected... | reverse complement strand
CATGGGGTTAAGAGCTGGCCCTGAAGTATCCTTGAGTGGATCACCAGTTGTATCGCAGACAACAGCTGCCTTATGCTCCTCAGAACCCTTGCCTCCATAGAATCCGTCCTCAATCTTCTTCTTGGCATTGTCCCAGGCGCCACCGGACGAGGCCATAAAGACCGCCAACAGCTGTCCAGTTACGATGATCCCTGCGAGAAACGCTCCTAAGGCGGCCTGCTTGAGTATTAGACCGACGGTCAAAGGTGCCAATATGGCAAGCAGCGCCAACCCTATCAGCTCCTTCTGGGCAGCAGAGGTACAGATCCTCACAACCTTGGCATAATCAGGGATAACGGTCCCTTCCAAAATTCCAGGGATCTTGAACTGGGATCTAACCTCCTCAATAATGTAGCCCGCTGCTCGACTAACTGCGCGTATCGAGACTGAGCTGAATAGAAATGGCAGAGCCCCTCCGACAAGTAGGCCCACGAATACAATTGGCTCAGCAATATTCAGACCCGCCTTCTCTAATCCAGTCGTCTCGGAAAAGGCGCCAAACAGTGAAACGGCAGCTATAACTGCTGATGCGATCGCTATCGATTTGGTTACAGCCTTCGTGGTGTTACCTGACGCATCGAGATCAGCCAGGATCTTCCTAGCCTCAGGCTCGATTCCAGACATCTCACCGATGCCATTTGCATTGTCAACGATGGGTCCGAAAGCATCCATTGAAATATTGTTTCCAGTCAGCGTGAGCATTCCTATGCCTGAGAGCGCGACGCCGTACATTATGAACACTACGGAAGAACCTGAGAAAAAGAATACCGAAGCAACAATCGCCATGCATATCATCAGCAGGTTGAGCACTGACGCCTCAAAACCCAAAGATAGTCCCTCAAGTATCTCCGTAGCCGCTCCGGTCTTGGAAGACCGTGCGAGATCGTCCACCGCTTTCTTGGATGGATTTGTGAAGTGGTCTGTTATCTTGTTGAAACCAATCGCCAAGAAAACCCCAACAGCTGTGGCTGCGAAAACTCTCAAATCATGCACGTAGAATTCTGCTAAGAAAAGAAAGCTCACGACTGAGATCAGAGCCGAAAGGTCATAAGACAAGTCCATCGCCTTGAAAGCGTCGCCCTTAACCATTCGTCGAGGCCAGAGGGAAACACAGTAAGTTCCAATTACAGTGCTTATCACACCGATTGCCCTGGCCAGTAAAGGATAGATTATCCATTTAGACTCGAAAGGCAGAAGAGCAAGGCCAAGTATCATTGCTGAAACTATCGTAACCTCATAAGATTCGAATATGTCCGCCGCCATACCTGCACAATCTCCAACATTGTCGCCCACAAGGTCGGCTACGACGGCGGCATTGCGTGGGTCGTCCTCAGGAATTCCTTTCTCGACTTTACCGACAAGATCTGCTCCCATATCCGCGGCTTTAGTATATATCCCGCCGCCGACACGCATGAATAATGCTATCAGGGTTCCTCCAAATCCAAAGCCTAGCAGTACCTCGGGGGCATCACGAAAATAGATTATAAAAATCAAGGTGCCTCCCAGAAGTCCCAAACCATCCGTGAGCATGCCAGTTATGGTTCCTGATCTGTATGCTATTCTTAAGGCATCTTGGAAATTCCTTCGTGCAGCTTCGGCTACCCTTATGTTTCCTTTAACTGCCATGTTCATCCCGAGATATCCTACAAGTCCGGAAAAAGTCACACCCATGAGAAAGGCCAGTGCTCTTCCAACGGAAATCGACCACGACCCCCCAGCTAGGGTTGAGGAGAGATAGAGAACGACGGCAAGGATGGCGATCACCAAAAATATCGATCTCATCTGTTTCTTGAGGTAAGCGTTGGCACCTTCGGATATGCCCTTCCAGACTTGAAGCATTTTACCCGTCCCAGCAACTTCTCCAAGAATCTCTCTGGCGAGCAAGATTGCGTATATCAAGGCGCCCAATGCTACGGCCACAACGGCCCACAATATCGTCAGTTCGAATGTCAAGTCCATAGTTGAAATCACAGAAAAGATGGAAGTCTTGCTATTTATTACTATAAGATGCGGGGCTAAAGTCTGGAAAACTCCAGCGGGCCAGGAGTATTACGAACGTTAATATGAATCGTTAACAACGTATTATGACTGTGGAGGCGACGTCTCCTTCCCGTAGATGCGTGCTAAGCTTTGGAGGTTCTCTTCTACGGAAGTAGCCCCCTCATCTTGCATTCAGCGTGGAGCTCAGAGAGCTCTTCGGATTCTATCGTTATATCGTAGTTATCCCTCAACTTAGCTCGAGTACCCTCAAGATCTATGTTGTCTCCCTTGAGAACAAGTGCCTTGGGTACAAGGTTACAGAGATCCTCTACATAATTCCAGGGGAAAATCACCCATCTCCACGCGATCTTCTCACCGTAGTAGTCGGGGGTGAACTTCGAACCTTCTATGTGTCTGAGGGTAGCTGTTCTTGTTTCTTGTGGAGAAAGAGACTCTATATGTTCAACAGCTTTTCTCATGCTCTCTCCTGTGTCTGTTATGTCATCGACCACAAGGATTTTCTTCCCTGAGAGGTCTACGGACAGGGGATACTTCACTCGTGCCTCACCGTCTGGGCTCGCAGTTATTCCCCAGTGCTCGACTTTTATGCTCAAAAGATCCTTGACCCCCAGAAAATCGCAGAGAACTCGTGACAGTATCCAGCCACCGCGCGCCAGCCCTATCAGAACATCGGACTTGTATCCGGATTCCTTGATCTTCTTGGCTACTGCCTTGGATAACGAATAGAATTTGCTCCAGTCCATTACTTCGCATTTGAACTCCGACAAAGTCTCTATCACCAAATTCTCTGATCGGATGCCGGGTGACTGCAGAATCTAGTGTTGGGGTAATAAGGATTCCTTAGGGTTTGGAGGCCACCTGCGACAAATGTACGACAGTACGGCAGTTCAAGTTTTATAATCAAGCGATAACCAAAGAAGGTTCCCATGAGACAAAGTGCTGAGGTCGCAATTATTGGCGGTTCAGGACTCTACGATCCAAACGTCCTAGAAGAGCCGAGTGAGATAAAAGTACATACTCCTTACGGCAGAACGAGCGACCTAATCACGATCGGGAGCTACATGGATAAGAAGGTTGCATTTATTCCAAGACATGGCAAGGAGCACCAAATCCCGCCACATAACGTGAACTATCGAGCGAACATCTGGGCTCTGAAGCAACTTGGTGTTCGAAGAATTCTGGCGTCTAACGCTTGTGGGTCGCTCTCCGAGAAGCATAAGCCCGGTGACATTCTTGTATTAGATCAATTCATTGACAGAACCAAATCTAGACCCAGTACCTTCTACGAGTCAGGGCAGGTCTGTCATGTCTCCGTTGCAGATCCATTCTGTCCTGAACTCGGCAGCTTGCTCTTTAATCAAGGCACATCACTTGGAATCCGTATTCGTCAAGGAGGGACCTACGTATGCATTGATGGACCCAGATTCTCGACGAGGGCTGAGAGCAGACTCTTCAGAAAATGGGAGGCGGACGTAGTTGGTATGACCGTCTTTCCGGAGTGCGTTCTCGCTCGTGAGGCTGAGATCTGCTACGGGTCGATAGCGTTGGTGACTGACTACGACGTCTGGGCTGAGAAACCCGTAAGCGTGGACGAGATTGTTACAGTGATTAAGGCAAATGTTGACAAGGCAAAAAGACTATTTGGTAAGGTTATTCCGCTGATTCCTGAGAAATCTGGGTGTGACTGTGGGAATGCTTTAGCGAACGCAATACTATGATTTCCGTTCGAATTAGGCTCGGGTAATGTATTCTACTGTAGTCACTCAAGGGAACTAAAAACTCAAAATAGGAAGACCGCCTCAATCATGCAATATCGGATCATCACGACATTAGAGTCCGATCCGTGTTAAGTTGGCTCGATCTGGCGCGGTGTCCGGAACCACTGTTCGTGTCTATTCAGACTCACGCCTATTACTTGACTTGTGTGCCACATTTGGCACAGAACTTGGCGTGTGCTGGCAGAGTGGTGCCACATGATCTGCAAGTAATGGTTGACGGATAGTCCGGCGCTGTAGCTCGTGAAGTGGAGGTGGTCTGGCTGATCCTACCCAATAGAACAACATCTTCAATGGAGCTTACTTCACTCAAGGGGATCTCGATTTCGCCACCGGCCTTGGTCTCAACAACGAGAAGTATCGTCATGTCAGCAGTATTCATAGTGAAATCTCTAATGCTCCCAACGATCGCGCCTTTGGAATCAACGACCTGCATCCCTATGAGTTTCTGGCTGGGAACACGTTTTGTTTCGTCTACACCCAATTAGTTCAAACCCGAATAGAACTCACTTCTTTAACTATTAACGTTTACCACTGTCTTTTCCTGAGAACAGACTCCCTCCGATTTAGTACAGCATTAGAAAGCGCGATAAGTGCGAGCTGCCAAATTGTGCGGTCATGAAGCGCGGTTTCCGAGGTTGTCTGGGACATATCTAGGGCGCTTCAGCCGTTTCAGCAGCATTACTTTGTTGTAGAGTCCGACTACGAAGCAGGCAAACGCCACATATATAAAGAGGAGAAAATGGTGCTAATATCTCCAGACTGCGACAAAAAAAACGATTATATTCTGCGAAACGGGATTGCTCACATCTGTAATCTTGCCACGGAGTGCCTGAATTCTGATGGTAGAGAAAGTTGGGATCATGGGGTATGGTGTTTACATCCCTTCAGAGCGAATAGCCACAGAGAAGATAATCAGAAGGCGGGAGGCAAGACGCAAAGACCTTGAGGATTTCCTTGCTAAAGTCAGAGATGGCCTGCTTCTGAGGCACAAATCTATTGCAAACTATTCTGAAGATACCACCACAATGGCTACAGAAGCTGCCGAGAACGCTCTGATGATGTCGGGGGTCGATCCGCAACTAATAGGATCAGTAGCCCTAGGTTCTGAGTCCAAGCCTTACGCTGTTGGGTTGGCCTCCAGACACGTAGCGTCGTTCACTGGAATTGGAGAGAACGTCTTCGTGTCAGACTTGGAGGGCGCATGCAACGCTGGTATGCAGGCTGTGAACTTCGTGCTCGGCCAAATTAAGTCAGGGATAATAGATTATGGTATGGCAATTGGTTCGGACGTTTCCCAAGCACCCGTGGCGGATGCCTTGGAGTACAGCGCGGGTGCGGGAGCAGCGGCACTGGTTATGGGCAAGAAGGATCTTGTTGCCGCAATAGAAGATATGGCCCCTTTCTCGAGTCTCTCACTGGACTTCTGGAGAAGAGATGAGATGCTAGTTCCCAAGCATTTCGGAAGAACTACCGTAGAGATCTACACATCACATGTTGTCGGGGCCATGGAAGAGCTATTGAGAAGACATCCAGATCTGAGGATATCAGATTTCGATTACATAACCTTCCATCAACCTTCAGGGTACATGCCTTTGAAGGTATGCAAGGCTCTAGCTCAATCCAATATTGAAGTTGGCTGCGACCCCACTGTCAGAGACCGTCTTAGGATCTCCGTAGAAGATATCGCGATGAAGGTGAGACCATGGTTTACTGTCTTGGAGACGGGAAATACGTACGCGGCCTCAACACCGATAGCCATTTCGACCATCTTGGACAAAGCAAATCCTGGAGAGGACATTCTAGCGGTCTCTTATGGATCTGGAGCTTACACCATAGCAACTTGGATTCGTGTTCAAGATGCAATAGCCAAGAAACGAAAGCTTGTACCCAGCGTTCAAGACTACGTCTCTCATAGGAAGGAAATAGGGTTCAGGACTTATGCGGGTTACGCTGATGAGCGCACACGCCGGGGAAAGAAACGATTGAAATATCCTCGGATAGTAGGTGAGATCGAGCCTGTCGGCGCAAAGTCAATCTCGATAGTGATATGTTCAAGCTGTAACAGGGTCTACTATCCAGTTCGACGAAAATGCCTCCAGCATGACTGCGAAGGACCATTTGAGACGCTGACGCTGCCAAAGTATGCAAAGCTCAAAGGAACAAGACATCTTCCTCCACGTCAGACAAGGACTTTTGATCCCAACATTCTGCGAGAAGGTGGCGTCTATATAGTAGATGCGGAGCTTTCAGATTTGAAACCTGGAATTGATTTGGAGTCGGTAATCAGGCGTCTAGACTATGAGGGTAGTGACGGGCTCATAATATATGGTCCCTGCTACAGGCCTTCATTCAGAAAACCTTGAGTCGCGCGCGTGAAGCGCTTCAGATTTCCTAAGCACGGAACCATTTGAAGACTAAGTTGGTGACTCTACCAGACTTCGGCTCGGGAGTGGCTATTATGAACTGTTTCCTCACCGTCGTAGCGAGCCTCCCAGCCCTAACTATCTCAAAAGTTCCCATCTGATCCTTCTTCTTTCTGACGGAAATGATGAAGGGTGCATGATCTATTCCCGGCCCATGCTCATATACCGCAAAATCAGCTCCGAATTTTATTCCAGGAGTCACGACATACCCTTTGTCTCTGAGATTCTTGTATATTAGGTAGCCATCTCCAAAATTCTTGTATGCTCTTGACGCTAGTTGAAGTAGACGTCTTTTCGTAATTTGTTTTCCCGATCTTGCATCTCTAACCTTGATCTTCCGCTTCTCAAAAAGATAGATTCCCTCCATCAAGTCTAGCATCAGTGGGGAGTCAAATCTCTGATCGGGTTTTGGCTTGGGTATGCCAACCGGCTTTCCGTAGAATCCTGACTTGTATAGGGTCATTGCGGCATCAGCGTCCCAGACAACCAGCCGTGAGCCCATAAGTTCTGCCTCGATCAAAAGTCATACCTCGCGCGTTAGCTGGAGATTGCCAGGACTCTTATTTGGTCAAGTGCATCTATTATTAGATCCGCCATCTTCTCAAGTCGCTCGATTATGTCTTTCAGGACTAGCAGTGTTGGCACACTGAGCTTGCTAGTCAGAATCTCCACGTCCAGCGTTCTATAGGTAGTATCTATCTTCCTCTCCACGCTTTCAACGGTTGCTGCCATCTCAAGGGCTTTACTTGGGTTGAATGTCAGGGTCATCATGGTCTCCCTCATTTTAGCAGCTTCTTCCAAAATGAGCTCGGCAAGCTGGGAGACTCCGGAAATAAATCTTGTCTCCATTGGCATTTTCCTCTCTACTATACTTGAAACCCTGAAAGCAATCCCTTCGACTGTATCTACTATTTCAGATAGTCTGAAGGTTAGTCTCAGGAAGTCTTCCCGATTAATGAGGAACAACCCCAGCGATGCAATTTCTTCCAGAAGTGCTGACTTTAATTTACCAGATTGTTCGATCATTGCTAGCATTTCCATGTATTGTTCCTTGGCCCCATCGTTTTTTTTGTCACATATTGCGTCAATCATCAAAGCAAGCTTTCTGACGATGTCGACCACGCTTCTGGCGTTGTCTAGGCAGATGTTAAGGATCCGTCTCCGCGCACTCGCTTCGCTCTGCAGTGGGGAAGTCAAGCTCAGCACCTCTAACTATTGAGAATTGCTTATTCTGTGACGTATTGAATTTAAAAGACTAACTAGGCCGTTTTATGATGGCCCTCCCACGTCCAGTATCACTTTGAATCAAAGAAATGCCGAGTGTGACTGATCAAATCTGTTTGCCCGATTCTTACCTGCTTCCACGTGTCTCTATGTCTCACCGTTAGAGTTCCATCAGTCAGAGTCTGGTGGTCGACTGTCACTGCAAGTGGTACGCCGATCTCATCTGCTCTCGCGTATCTTCTTCCGATAGATCCAACCTCGTCATAATATGTGTCGATTTTTGCCTCGAGTAGCATCCTGTAGATCTTACTTGCCTTTTCAATCAGATCGCTCTTCGTAAGAAGCGGTAACACGACGACCTGGAAGGGCGCGATGTCTTTTGGCAGGCCCAAGACAACTCTGTCCTCCCTAATCGAGTATGCGTATTCCATTGCTGAATATACGAGTCTGTCGGCCCCAAAACTGGGTTCAACAACGTGTGGTACGATTCTCTTGCCCGTTTCTTTTCTCTTGAGGGTTTTTGCCTTGACGTGGTCTTGGGTTATTGTGAAACCGCCAATTTCGTAAGAGCCCTTCTCCGTAAGTGCGTTTTCTAAGAGCCTTTGATCCGCCGCTCCGACTAGTTCCATAACCTTGGGGAAGTCATCGCCAAAAGTCTTCCTTATGGCGTCCACATCAGGAACCAAGCGCTTCTCTTCAACTTCTATCGGCCTCGGATAGGGCCTGAAAACCCTATTGTCCACGCCCGATTGATCCATGTGCCTAGAGAGGTCGTATGAGGTCCTGTATGCATGTCCAGAGATTTCAGTCCAACCCCATCTGTCTAGATAGATCTCTTGATCGAATGTTTGGGCGGAATAGTGAGCTCTTTCGCTCGGAAGCTTCTCCAAGAATCTCTGTTTGTCTTGTGGAATTCCAAGCTCTCTGATGAATTGCTGCGATAGCCCCATGAAATAGGCCATCCACTCGACGAGTATCACTTTCCTATCAACCGCATCTCTCAAGGACATCTGCAATGGTTCTTCAGATTTCTCCTTGCGTGACTGAATCGGTATGACCATGATCTCCACGTCTTGGATGTCCTTAAGCAAGGGGCATTGAGATTCCTCCGGGTCGAAAAAGAATTCGAACTCCATGATGGTGAACTCTCTTAGTCTGACGGGTCCTTGACGCGGAGAGATCTCATTTCTCAATGCGTGTCCGACCTGGCCCACTCCTATCGGGAACTGTTCTCTGGCAACTTCAAACAGTCGTCGGAAGTTGACGAATATTCCTTGGGCTGCTTCAGGCCTTCCGTATGCAATAGCTTCGGTGTAAGGTCCGATTGTTGTCTGAAACATCGTTTGCATATGCCTTGGCTCTAAGAGTTGTCCACCGCATTCTGGGCAGCCTGTGCCCCTTGTTTCGAACTCGTTCCGAAGATCTTTCAGGGTCATTGACTCCGTATTCTTCACTCCAAGATCTCTAAGCAGATGGTCTGCTCGGAATACTCTCTTACAGATTTTGCACTCAATCATAGGATCCTTGAAGTGTTCGACATGACCTGAAGCTCTGAATACCTTCTCAGGTGTTATGATTGGGGTTTCTATCTCAAGGAATCCATGCCTTTTTAGGAAGAGGTCTCGCCATTTGTTCTCGATTTTTCTTTTGAGCGCTACACCCGCAGGACCGTAGTCTAGAAAACCACCTGCACCTCCATAGATTTCGTAAGATGGCCAGAAAAAGCCCCTTCTGCGCCCCAACTCGATGACTCTTTCATACTTGTCCGTGTTCTTCATGGAGAATCAGCTTCTCGCGCTTGCATAATGACGAAAGTCAGCGATTGTTATAAAGCCTTGATTCTCACACCGTCGCTGCCTAATGTTGGCATCTTCTTTAAGATATCCGGCAGAACCTCAGGCAGATCGGCTACGCTGTCTATGACGAAGTCCGGGTTTCTGGACTTCACCTCGTCGGGGAAGATTCCTGTTGCCACTGCCACTGACAACGCGCCTACGTTCTTCGCTGCATCCACATCAGTCGGCATGTCGCCTACTAGAACACAATGCTTTGTCCGCAATCTCAACATGCTTGCTGCGACCCTTACTTGCTCAGAAGACGGTTTCAGGCTCTGCACATCATCGCGAGCCACAATTGCACTGAAGGAATCCAAGAGTCCGAGGCTGCGTAACTTCCGAATTGTGTCCTTTCTACTTCTGGAAGTCACAAGTCCAAGCTTAACGTTTGGTTGCCTTCTGAGAAGCTCGATGACTTGGACCGCCCCATTCACCGGTGGCGCTTGATTAGCCGTGCGCTTCAGTCCCTGATAAGATGTCAATACTAATAGTATTCGCTTCCACAAAGAAATGGGAAGTATTCTCCCAATTCTCCATATGAATTTGAGTTCCGAGAACTTGGATGGGCGGCCGCTCATGATCATTCTTAGATCCTTGCCTATTCTCTTTTGCATTTCAGAATCTATGTCTATGCCCATAATGGACGCTGTTTTCTTGAAATCTTCTTTCAGAAGTGGCATGGAGTCTACTATCGTGCCATCGAGGTCGAATAGTATCCCAAATTGACTTGGATTTTCTACACTATCCATTTACGAGGTTCTCCAACTGGTCGTCAGTGAGACTTCCTGGTGTTATTTTCGTAGCTACTAATATTGTAGTTGTCTGAATAATTGACTAGATAATTGTACTTATACTATATCTTCTCCAGACAATTGCGCATATGCCAGATGTCCTTGCTGTCGACCGCACATCTGACCGCGCCGTCGGTAAGCCTGTGCGCGGCGTACGTGGAGGTACGCCCAAGCTCCTTAGTGGTAACGATGTATTCGATCACATCTCCGAAATAAGGTTTGGAGACTCCGTACTGATCAGGGATATTACTCGGTTCGAATCGATGTTCTTTCTTAGTTCCCTCTTTCGTGGATCCCCGCATAAAGACAATATCATGGTGGTATCCTGTGAGCCAGTTGACACGCCTTTCGAACTCAAAAGGATCAGTCTGGACAGATTTCAAGACCCCACAGAGCTAAGCATAGAAATGGAGCGATGCCGTCAAAGAGTGGGAAATCAGGGCTTAGTTATACATCACTATCTGCCACATGTGTTGGTGAAAGAGAGCGAGGATCTTGTTCTCAGAATGATTGAGTATTGGCTCATGAAACAGACGAGCGCGGGGCCTTGTCAGTTCTTTACTCTGCCACGAGCTACTTTCCCTGTGTTTGAGAAGAAACTGCAATCACTGGTATCTGGCGTCATAAACATCAATACACTGAAGACCGTTAAAGAGAGACTTCTTACATTTCAGATCTTGGGGGTCTGTCTTCCTGAGTATCATATGGAAGAATTCCCTTTTACCGTTGAAGATCAGCGACTACTGATAAAGTGGGGAGACGAATTCACTGACAGCCTTCCGCTTGATGAGGAAGACGCGATAAAGGGCAGAATTGATTATCTAAACGAGAATTTTCATTCTACTAGGATAATTCGAGACGAAGCCTGTGCTTCCACGGAAGCGCTTGGCCCATATGATAGGTGGCTTCTTTTGCAGTTGGTAGGGTGGCGGCTGGAGGATGTCGAAACCTATTTTCCAGAGAGATTGGTCGATACACTACGCAGATTGGCCGAGTGGGACCTCAAGGGCTTGGTGAGATTTGAGCCGATGGAAGTTCACACACCACCTCCTCTGGGGAAACGCCTGAGACTCAAAACAGAACTGGCGCTTTCGCTTCCAGTTAGGCTGTCTCTTGGGATTCTCAGAAGAAGACAACACACAATTCCAATTCAGGTATACCATGCACTAAGAAGGTCAGTTCAGGCTTTTGCATCAGAGAAATTTGGTGAGGAGTATCTAAGAAGAGAGCTTGCTGATTTCGAAACATACTTCCAGGACGTGACTGCAAGGACAGCGGCAATTGAGGCTTTCAATGAACTCGGGGAAGACATTAGGATCAGTATGGATCTCGACTATTTGCCTAAGTTGCTTTCCATGGCGATCTACTATGGGTACGCCCTAAAACCAAAGATCTCTAAGATCTCAGAAGGTTTTTTCAGGATTGAATTGCGAGATTGCTTCGTCTGCGCAGGGATAGAGAGTGAAAATCCAGTTTGTCAGCTCTTGGTAGGTACCATGGTTGGATGCTGCAGTGTTGTCTTCAAGAGACGTTTTTCGTGTAACGAGGTCGAATGCAAGGCTAGTGGAAAGAAATCTTGTGTCTTCCATCTAAAGGTATATTGACCTTAATCCTAGGCAAGTTCTGCCGTGTTCTTTAGCTTTAGATTGAACTCGTGGACCCACTTAGGAAAAAATGAGGGATCCTCTGGATAATTTTCAATTTGCGATGATAACGATTGAATACTACTGGTGACTTTCAGAAAACTGCGTAACATACTCGGCCTCGCAGACAACTTGAAAAGGAATCGCAGTTTCTCGGGTGCCGATAGCTCTCCGAGAAAACTTCCTGAATGGTACACTTTCCTAACTGCAAGAGCCTTCAGGAATACTTCAATCCGATTGATCTCGAGTTTCCTCATGAAATCAGCTAGTATCTTGTTCATAGCATATCTTCTCCCCTGGTTTTTCATGTATTCTAGGTTAAACTTCCAAAGGCCTTTGGTTGAGTAGTCGCCTTTGCTGAGACAATCAGTCACGACCTCAGCCGCGATTCTGGCATCGTACATGGCAGGGCCTATTCCGTCACCGTTGAGAGGATTTGCATGACAAGCCGCGTCTCCTACAGCCAGAAAGCCGCCCGCAACAGCACTGGGGAGCGGATGACGAAGGGGCACTAGCCCCATCTCAGCCCGCGGTCCCATTGATTCGGATTTCTCTAATGAGGGATTTTTCTGAATGAACTTCTCGAAACTGCGCTGGAGTTCACCCTCCGAGAGATAACCTTTCCAAGGTATTAGGAGACCTGTATTTGCTATCCTTTCTTTTTTTGGAATTATCCAGAAATACCCTCCTGGAGATATCCTCCAGTCGTAATACAACGCACAATAGTCGTCAAACTTCTCTGGCAGTCTACGGTACTCCCTGTATCCGAGTCCAATGTCAAACCCATGAAGTTGCTCTGATACAGGCCATTCTGAGGGCAGAGCTTTTCTGACGCATCCCGAAATTCCCGTCGCATCTACTGTTATTGATGCTTGAAAGCTATGGCTTGCTGACCCACATTTGGAAACAAAACCGGTAACACCGACATCGTTGTACAAGGGTTTCGTAACGATGTTCTCAGCGTACAGCTCCGCGCCATGATCTTGCGCTTCCTTCAAGAGCCGTTGACCGAAGAGATGCCTGTTAAGAGTGACTCCTTTTCCGTGAATTGTGAAGAGTGCGTCTGAGTCCCAGAAGAACTTCACTCCTTGAACAGTTCTTTCGACCTCCTTGGTTGGGACATCTACTTCTGATTCTTGAAAATCATGGAGCCCGACACCCTCCCCACAGACTTTCATTCCGATGTTGCAGGGCTTCTTCGCCTCTATAAGAGCGACCTTGTAGCCTTGGCTAGCTATGCGTCTAGACAAGAGGCTGCCAGCAATTCCGGCACCTGCAACCACGACATCATATCTGAACTGTGTTAATCCGTAATCCTCCAAGCGTGTCCGTAACTCATAAGTCAGAACGAAAATGTCCTCAGGCATATTTAGCATATTAAGGGTTTATTTCAATCATATTCATTTCAGGCATATTCCCATAATGTTTGTAGTTTGTGGCTTAGGTTGCCTTTAACGTCTTGCTTATGTGACAATCTTATTTCTGTGGCATGCCTTCCGTCTTGGAGACTTTACGCAGTACGATCTCGTCGTCTGTTAGGCTCAAGGCCAAGTCTTTATTATTTGTTAGATGCACTGTCAGTTTATGGTTTCTGGTTCTGCTGCCTGGAAGACTCATGCCAAGAAGGTCTTTGATGCTGTTTCTTGTGGTTCATTCGATCAGATTTCGCAAATAATAGGTTCTGCGTTCGCTAGAGAGTTTACAGACCCATATCCTATTTCTTATTGGGGAGTGTTGCAGGGTTGGAGTGACTGTATGAAAGAGAAGTATAATGAGTCAGCGAAAGACTATGAGAAGATTGAACTTATGAGGAATTGCCTTAGCCAGAGAAAGAGTTTAGGTAACCCTGCTGAGGAGACTTTGGCGATTTGGCATCTGAAGGGGTTTATCAATGATTTCGAGGATATGACAATGGGTTACATTCGGCGTTTTTCTAGGCCTTGATCTTGCCACCTACCGATCTCCGGTTTTGGGACTGGTTTTGGCTGCCTTCTCAATTATGATATGACTGTTATCCACATATAGATCTAGAACGTCGCCAGCTTCCAGACCTAAGGTTTCTGCTACTGGTTGGGGTATTGTGACGCGTAGGCTGGCCCCGATCTTCTGTAGTTTCATTTTGAATTTTACGACCATGACTTAAAGATATATTGGGGATATATTTAAATATGGTTCTGATGCAATATACCCTAAGGATATATTGGAGGTATATGAAAAATGAATGAAAGAAAGATCCAAGTAACCGTAGAAATTAAGGGGGATATAGCCAGACAATTCATAGAGATAAGAAAGATTCTCGGCTACAAACGGAACCAAACATTAGCCGCCTATATTCTCCGTAAAGGCATTGAGGCTGAGCGCGATTTATTCCAGATTCCGAGGTGCGCTAAGGGATGATTCAGCTTAAAGTCAGCAACCAAGAAGTCCAAGATCCAGAGTTAGCCATAAAGATCTTCGCAATGCGGAAGCGTGTCGATAAGGCCGCTGACTTAGTTAAACAAGTCAAGCCACTTGCGTCTGGAATGTTCGAAGTCCACAGCCAGACAAGCAAAGAAATCTATGTTGTAGATCTCCAGGGTGAAAGTTGCACCTGTCTGGACTGGCAATTTCGAGCGCGGCAATGCAAGCACCAAATCGCGGCCAAGTTAGCACAAGACCGACTCTTGAGATCTAATCCAAAATATGAGGACTTATACTAAAGATGCTAGGCTGTGATCATGAGTGCTTAGACCGTTTTCCACACGTGTGTGGGTGAATTTTAGGCATCTTTCACACCCTACCGTAACCCTGAATTTTCAAGGCGTACCCTGATCCATCTGTAGATTGAAGGTATATGATCTTGCCTTACGACGATGAAGATGATAGGGCTAGTCTGAGAAAGGATATAGAAAAAATGCTTGAAGAAATTCTTAAAGGTGAACCTGGGGAAGATTATGCGCTTCTTGAGGAGAGCGATTTCTTCTTTCCATCCAACTACAAGGATGTTTACGGACGACTGCCTCCTAATGAGAAATTCTATCCAACTAGCCCCCTCAAAGGAGAAACGGATAGAATCGAAAGGCGGAATCAAAAGTTACTGCAGCAAGAAAAGGAGTACCAATCACGATCCGCCAACATCACCATGCTACTGAAGTACCCATCAAAATCACGTAGGTTTGAAATAGATAGGTGCTGGGCAGCACACTTCAAAAGTGACTTGCTTGATCAGACCGGACGGTCATTGACTGAGAAACAAGAAACCGAGCTATGCTCCGGCATTCTAAACGTTAAGCCCGGTCTGTCTACCAGATGCCTCTCCCAACTGTTTGGTGTGAGCCGAAATACTACAAAGAAGTGGGCTGGCTGGGTTAAGAGACACATCAGAGTAAGATACGATCTTTATCTTCAAGTATTTCCAGAAGAGAAGAAAGCGGGTTCAGATGGGAAAATCGATCCGTGGAAGAAAGAGGAATATCGTGTTTGGGCTGAGAAACAGGCTAGGCATGAATGAAGTGGATCACTTTTTCCCTCCTTCTTGAGCATGTTTCTGGCTATAACTATTAGGGGAGAATGGATCTCCTCAGATACTTATTTCTGGAATTTTCCATCATCACCTTTCTGATCGTGATCGGATTCGAGTAACCCTTTGATTTCACACAGTCAGCGAAGGCTCTGTTTGTGAGTTGAAAGCTTCTTTGAGAATGAATACGGAAGACACCGACACTATAGTCACTTGCGGCTTGATCCTTAAGACTACTCTTCAGACTTGGGACGCGATTAAGCGCAGTGTTCACGAGGATTTTCCAGATGTTGTTTTCATCTATCAAAAGGTCGGTGTCGGACCCCTGCGAATAGTCAGTAATCAAGATAATGAATTGTGAAAGAGGTTTAGACAGTGACTGAAACGGTACAGGTTACCTATAAGAAAGAAAACCTTAGACTACATCTTACGGATCTCAGGAAAGAAGTCTCCTTCAGTGAGATCGGAGAGATCCTCTCCTCAACCATTAAGCGGGATGAGCCGTCCAAACTTATAGCCTTCGCTGGAATGTTGCTTGCCCAAACCGATCAGGACCAGTATGATATTGCGTTTCAATCTGAATCGTCAGCAGGCAAGACGTACATTCCATTGGAATTGGCTTCATATTTTCCTAAAGAAGAGATCAAAGAGTTAGCTTCAGCAAGTCCAACCGCATTCTTTCATGAAGTCGGAATATGGGATGAAACCCGCAAATGTTATGTTGTAGATCTCGAGCGGAAGATCGTCATATTCATCGACCAGCCCCACTTCATGCTTCTCGAGAGGCTAAGGCCTCTTCTGAGCCATGACCGAAAGGAACTGGAATACCGAATAACAGACAGATCAGAGAAGAAAGGACTTCGCACTAAGCGGGTAATTCTAAGAGGCTTCTCAACCTTCATCTTCTGCACTGGCAAACTGAATCCTGACGACCAAGAAAAAACCCGTCTAATCCTGCTCTCGCCAAGCGTTGACGAGGACAAGATCAAGGATGCTCTAAAGCTGATTGCACACCGAAACAGCCAACGGTCCGAATATGACAGATCTCTTGAGGAAGATCCTGAGCGTAACTGGCTTAAGACAAGAGTCCAAATCGTCCGAGCCGAAAACATCACAGACGTCTACGTTGAAGATCCGGAGGCAATCTATAACCGATTCCTAAGCGAGCACAAAAACAGCAAGCCTCGAGACATGAGAGACTTGCCTCGAATCATAGCCCTGGTTAAAGCTCACGCCCTGCTTAACTGCTTCAACCGTGAACACCTAACCAAAACCCGAATCAAAGCAACTGTTGAAGACATTGAAGCGGGTTTCCAGCTTTACCGTCAAGTAAGCCAAGCCAACGAGCTGGGCCTCAGCCCCTACATACTAAACATATACAATAAGGTAATTCAGCCATTAGCCCAAACTTGCCCCGAAGGCCTCGATAAAAAGGCAGTAGCGCAAAAATACCTTAAAACCTTCCATAAACCCATAACCCGAAGAGTTCTAGACGACATACTTGAGCAGCTAGAAAACTCCGGCTTGATACTGCGTGAACCTGACCCCACAGACAAGCGCCGAACCCTAATCCTAGTTCCCGACCAAAAATATGTACCCAATGACTGTGGGGTAAAGTCTGATACTAAAGAAGAAGAGGAGTCTCAAACTAGCCTTACAAAAGACCTGTCTTACCCCACAGTGCCGGGGTACATATCTACCCAACACAACTACGGACCAGACCGCAAAGCCATATGCTCAGCCTGCTGGATGAACCGCTACGAGCGGTTAAACGCCTTCAACCGAATCGGAATCCTATCAGAAGGAGCCTGCCAAGAATGCGGCTCTCCAGCCGAACTCCTAATACAACTTGAACCGGACGCCATAGACCTACTTGTCAGAGGTGGTTAAACATGAGTAAAATACC
>Ga0315282_10008051_pt1 | contig 17140 bp, 17 predicted proteins | sample YL17G07_20_MG_FD_203693 | JGI IMG/M metagenome (GOLD analysis project Ga0315282, IMG submission 203693) | Sediment microbial communities from Yellowstone Lake, YNP, Wyoming, USA - YL17G07_20 | ecosystem: Environmental > Aquatic > Freshwater > Lake > Sediment | place: USA: Wyoming | collected... | reverse complement strand
GAAGCGGTGCAATGCCGAGGTCCGCCGTCTGGCCGCGCAGGCCGCCGGGAACGGCGACACGGCGGCGACGGCCCGTCTGGCCGACCTCCAGGACCGCATCCGTGTGGCCGAGCAACGCGCCACCGAGGTTCAGGAGCAGATGATTGCCCTGGAGCGCACGCGCGTGGACGAAGACGAACTGGCCTCGGCGCTTGCGCAGTTCGACCCGGTGTGGGAGTCGCTGACGCCGCTGGAGCAGACGCGGCTCATACACCTGCTGGTGGAACAGGTTGGTTTCGACGGCCGCAAGGGCACGCTGGCCGTGACTTTCCGGCCGGCGGGCATCAAGGCGTTCGCCGGTGAACTAGCGAGCCGCATGGAGGCCAAGGCATGACAGCAAACCTCACCGTCGAATGCAGCGTGCACTTCGCGGCCGGCCGTGGCAGCCGCAAGCACATGCGAGAAGGGTCGGCCCCTGAGCCGCCGGTTGTCGAGCCGGGCCGCGTGCCGCGCTTTTCGCGCCTGATGGCCCTGGCCATCCGCTTCGACCGCCTGGTGCGTCAAGGCGAGGTGGCCGACTACGCTGATCTGGCCCGCCTGGGCCACGTGACGCGGGCGCGCGTGACGCAGATCATGAACCTCTTGCTCCTCGCGCCGGACATCCAGGAGGAGATTCTTTTCCTGCCGCGGACCCACCGCGGCTTCGACCCCATTCCCGAGCACCGCGTCCGCGCCGTCACGTCTGTTCCCGACTGGCACAAGCAGCGGCGGCTGTGGCGGGAGCTCCTTTCCCGCAAGGCCGACTGAGAACCCATTCGGTCCCATCCTTGATTGCGTTAGAGAAAGCCCCCCTACAAAACCGATAAGAGGTGATGTATACTTTGACTGTAGCGTGTTGGTGCGCGCCGGGCACGACAGTTGCCGGAGGCTGGTGGGTATGGGACACCATTACCTTGACGGCATGGTCAGGACACACCCGTACAAACGGGTGGTGGCACTGCTGGGGGAGAGTGCTGGTGGCGCCGGTGCGGCCAACGTCGGCCCGGGCACCCTCGAGGAGATCGCGGATGCCACGCTGACCGCGTCGGACGAGGGGCTGGAGCGGGCGAAGGCCGACGAGGGGCTGACCTACTGCCTTTACCTGCTGACGGAAATCACTCGCGCCGCTCGCCAGACGAACTTCGCCACCGCGCTGCAACAGGCCGGTCTTCCTTCTCCTGGACCCGAGATAGGTGCTGGGCCCCAGAAAACGCCCACAGGGGAGGCCGAGTACACCGTTTTCGACCTGGTCGGCAGCTTCAGTAGTGCGGTTGACCGTCACCTGCGGCAATCGCGCGGGCGTACAGACATCGGCGAAATGGCGCAGATGGCGGCGGCGGAGAGTCTGACCGCTCTGTGCACTACCCGTGCGGCAACCCTGTTCGGCAGCACTGAGCAGAGCGTACAACACTCGTTGCGGCAATTCTCCACGCAGAAGGGCTTTGCGACTCTCGCACATGACTTCTTCTCCCGCCTGGCTCGCCGTTACCTCGAATATCACCTCAGCCGCGAACTGTCCAACCACGTCGGCGGAAACCGACGATTCGCATCTGTGAATGAGCATAATGAGTTCCTGGCGCAACTGGATACATACTGTCGTGTCTCGGCCGGGATTGTTCGGAAGTTTGCTGGGGACTGGTATAGCGTTCACAACTTCAAGGACGACATCACGCTGGAGAAGACTCGGGGCTTTGCGGCGCACGCCATTGACAAGATGCGGGTAGCCTTGAGTTACCAGGGGGGCGGCGGCGATGCCTAATCCCCACCTGCTCCTCTGCAATGGTGCCAATCTCTCGACCTCGTCGCCGGAGTGGGCCTCGGTAGCCCCTCAGGAGCTCTGGACCAGCAGCCGGAAGAAGAATGTCACCATTGAGATCACGCACATCACCGACCCGGTGGTGGAGTCGCTGCCGGACGTGGTCAAGGACCTTGTCGAACTGGCGGCCCTTGTCTATGCCGCCGACCAATGCTGCAAGCGGACTGGCCCAAAGTCCTTTGACTATGGCGACAAGTGGCATCGCCAATTTCGTTTTGAGGTCGCTGTCCGGAAGCCGGACTTCTGGAAGCAGCGCAAGGTGTCGGATGCCTTGGTCGAGACGCTGACGTTTCTTTCTGATGACAACTACGAGTTCGCCTTCAGCAGGTGGAAGGACCCACCCAAGTTCACGGACTACCTCCCGGACTTCCAGAGGAGTGGTTCGCCTCCCAATCCACCTGAGCGCGTGATGCTTTTTTCGGGTGGTCTAGACTCGCTGGCCGGTGCAGTGGACGAGGTTCTGGTGAACAAGCGTCGTGTGGCAATGGTAAGCCACAAGCCCGTTGACCACCTTGCAGTCAAGCAGAGAGAGATTGTAGCGGAGATCGTACGAAGGGTGGGCGCCCCCCAATTGGCACCACTGCATTTTCCGGTGAAGGCAAATAAGGATGGCGAGCTGAGCCTCGACTACACGCAGCGTAGTCGTTCGTTTCTGTACGCGTCAATGGCTGCTGCGGTCGCACGGCTTTTCAATCTGGACCGCATCTACTTCTACGAGAACGGCGTCTTGAGCGTTAACCTCCCACTTTGCGGCCAGGAGGTAGGGGGACGCGCGACGCGCACCACACATCCTCAGGCACTGCATGGTTTCGGACGCATCTTCAGCCTTGTTCTCGGCCAGCCGTTCACTGTCGAGAACGAGTTCCTGTGGCTCACTAAGCAGGATGTCCTCGAGCGGCTGAAGGGAACACAGCACGTCGACTTGGCCAAGATGTCCCTGAGCTGTACGCACACACGCAATTTCACACTTGCTCAGCCGCACTGCGGCCTCTGCTCCCAGTGCATATCCCGCCGTGTCGCGGCGTTGGGCGCGGACTATGGCGAGAACGACCCAGGGTCGGGCTACCGCGCGGACGTGCTAACGGCGCCTCGCGACAAGGACGAGGACCGTATTGTGGCCGAGCGGTTCATTGGCGTGGCCCGTCAAGTGGAAGCGATGACAGACCTCCAGCAATTTCACCAGATGTTCGCAGGCGAGTTCTCCCGTGTGACCCCATATCTTCCTTTTTCCAGCAGTGACGCCGTGGCGAAGCTGTTCGCACTTCACCACCACCATGCCGTCCAGGTCGGACAGACAATGCTGAAACAGATGAACATCTACTTGAATGATTTTCGGATGGGCCAGATTCCAGACACGAGCGCAATCGGATATGCGTTCAGCCAGGGGCACGTCTCGGCGACTAAGGCACGCAAGAAAGCAGTGTCCGCGCAGGCTGATGAGGGAAGTAAGCCCAAGGTGGCCCAGGAACTGGTCAATGCCATGCGCGCGTTTCTGAAGAAACATGCGGGGAAGACGTATACTGCCAAAGAGCTGAATACGGAAATGAAGGATGCGGGCTTGATAACCAGGGGCTACCACTCCTCCGACATTTCGGCGGCCAAGAGATACCTGGTTGACATTGAGCATCTCCCGCTGGTCGGACGTAGCTACCGATACGAGGACCGTCAGAACTCCAAGTAGACTTCCCCTAACTTCGTCCCTAACTCCCCTAGCAGAATCCCGCCACAGTCAAATGCCCTTCGGACATGGTGGGTTCTCACGCCTGTTCTCGCCCCCTAACTTCCCGCCAAGACACGCCTAAGTAGCCTAAATTGCAGGACTTACATTCGATGCTGTATCCTGCTTCCAGTGCGGTGACATCGGGCCACCGCCAACAGGACTTCAGCATGAAGGAGACGATTATGACTGGAAGCACATCGAGGAACCTGCGGGGCCTTTCGCCCGCCCGGGAACGCCTGCTCCGGCTGATGCAGGCAATCAACTTCGGCTGGATCGAAGACCTCACCGTGCACGACGGCGAGCCGAACTTCGATCCGCCACCCCGTGTAGTCCGCAAAGTGAAAATCGGCGCGGACAACGGTCCTCGCCAAGAGATGAGGTCGGCGGACTTCGCGCTCAGGCGCGAGGTTGTGGAACTCTTCGAGCACCTCGATCACGTCGGCAACGGGGTCGTGCGCTGCATCGAGGTCAAGTACGGGATGCCATTCACAGTAGACATTGAGGAACCGGTCGAGGCATAGGGTCTCGGCTGACGTCACGCACCAGACAACCAACCGGCCGCGATGCGGAGGTCGTTGTGGGTGCCGGAAAACCGGCGAACTCACAGCGGCCTCCGTCCTTTTCCCGGTGATATCGGCACCCACACGTCCTCCTCGGCCAAGGAGGACTCACATGTATTCTGATGCAACCGTTGAGTATGCCGGCCGTATCATCGGACACCGCGTGCGGAAACTGCTCGGGCGGGCCGGCCTCACCAAGGGCGACCGCGAGGACCTGGAGCAGCAACTCATGTGCGACGTGCTGCGCCGCCTCCGGCGGTTCGACCCGTCGCGCGGCGCCATCGGAACGTTCATCGCCCGCATTGTCGAGCGGCACATCGCCATCATCCTGCGCGACCGCCGGGCCCCCATCCGCGACTACCGCCGCAACGGGCGCTCGCTGAACGAGGACGTCATTGGCGAGGACGGCGAGACGGTCGAGCGGGGCGACACCATCGACGCCCAGGTCAACCGCCCCGGCCGCTCGGACGAGGACCTCGGCCAACTGATCCTCGACGTGCACCAGGTCATCGACGGCCTGCCGGAAGACCTGCGGGCACTCTGCGTGCGCCTCAAGACGCAGACCGTGACCGAAATCTCCCTTCAGACCGGGACGCCGCGGACGACGCTCTACGACGCCATCCGGCGCATCCGGGACCACTTCGTGGCGGCGGATATGGACGGCTACTTGTAGCCGCCGCGCCGACGTTTGGGCTGCAACGCGGGTAAGTTTCTCAGTGTAGGCCTCATCCGTTCGACGAAAGGAGCCGCCGTGAACAAGCCTGGCTATCGGTTCGCGTTCAACCCCGAGGTCTCGATGCAAGACGTCGAGGACTTCCTCCTCCTGGCCGTCCTGGCCGCCGAGGGGTTGCACGGCCAGGCCCGCGTGCGTGCGGACGTTGCCTACGGCATCGATGAGGCAAAGCGGGCGTGCGCGATCGACGGGAGCACCCAGGTCGGGCAGGACGTGGCCGCCGTCTTCATCGGCTTCGTCCAGTGCGTGTTCGGCCCGGGCGCATTCCGCGTCGAGCGCGCCGCCGCTTCGCCCTCCCGCGAGAACCCCTGCGCCTCTGGCGCGAGGACCCAATAGATCACCAGCAGAAAGGAAGCCTTCGCATGACATTGCTCGAACGAATCTTGAGGGGGCGGCGGCCCATGCCACCGCGGCTGATGCTTTACGGCACCGAGGGCATCGGCAAGTCCACCTTCGGCGCCTCCAGCGACCGGCCCATCTTCATCCAGACCGAGGACGGCCTTGGGGAAATCGCCTGCGACAAGTTCCCCCTGGCCCGATCCTTCGGCGACGTGACGGCGGCCCTCTCGGAACTGTACTCCGAAAAGCACGACTACCAGACGGTCGTGGTCGATTCGCTCGACTGGCTGGAACGCCTCATCTGGGAAGACGTGTGCCGCGAGTTCGGCGTCAAGAGCATCGAGAAGGCCGACGGCGGTTACGCCAAGGGGTACACCCACGCCCTGACGCAGTGGCGCGAGATCCTGAACTGGCTCGACGCCCTGCGGAACGACCGGGGCATGGTCTCCATCCTCATCGCCCACGCCAAGGTCGAGAAGTTCGAGGACCCGGAGTCCACCGCCTACGACCGCTATTCGCCGCGCCTGCACAAGCACGCGGGGGCCCTCATCACCGAGTGGTCCGATGCGGTGCTGTTCGCCACCCGCCGGTTTCGCACCGAGACCGAGGAGGCAGGCTTCAACCGCACCCGGACCATCGCCACGGCGGTCGGCGCGGACGGCGGCGAACGCATCCTGCGCACCGTCGGCGGCCCGGCCTGCATCGCCAAGAACCGGTACGGCCTCCCGGCCGAACTGCCGCTCGCATGGCCCGCCCTCATGGCGGCGCTGACGGCGGCCACCAGCACCCCCAGCGAAGGAGCGAATCCCAATGGCTAACCTCAACGGCTTCGACGCCAGCCAGGTCGAACCGGCCAGTTTCGACCCGCTTCCGGCGGGCAGGTATCTGGCCTGCATCACCGAGTCGGAGATGAAGGCCACGAAGAGCGGTACGGGCCAGTTCCTGTACCTGACCTTCCAGGTTCTGGAGGGCCAGTACAAAGGCCGCAAGGTCTGGGCCAGGCTGAACCTGAAGAACCCGAACCCCCAGGCCGAGCAGATCGCCCGCGGGCAACTGTCGGCCGTCTGCCGGGCCGTGGGTGTCATGACCCCGAAGGACTCGCTCGAACTCCACAACCTGCCGCTGGTCATCACCGTCAAGGTCAAGAAGCGCGAGGATACCGAGGACCTCCAAAACGAGATCAGCGGCTACGCGAAGCGCGAGACGGCGACCACGGCACCCGCGCCGCAGGCGGCCGCCGGCAGCACGCCGCCCTGGAAGCGCTAGCCCGTGGGCCGCCGCGCTTCCGCCCTCCTCGTGCTGGACGCCGACTGTCCCGCCTGCGGCGGGCCGCTCACGACGCCCAGGCTCAGTACGCAAGACGAGATGCAGTATCCGGCCTCGCCGGAAACCGTGCAGCTGTGTGTTCGGTGCGTGGCGCTGGTGCTGGTGCGGGCGACGGTGGCCGTTCACGGGCCGCCGTCGCCCCACCCGGAGAGCAACCGCTGTCCGGGCCACGAGGAGCGGATGCTGGCTCACAGCAGCCGCATAGCGAAGGAAATCGACAATGACCATCCGGACGATTCGACGACACGGCCGGACGCGAGTCCAGGTGCTCCTCTCGAGCATCGAGAGTCCGGCAATGGCCGACTATGTGCGGCGCCGCGGCCGGGAAGTGCCGGGGAGCGGCGGCCTCTGGCGGCAACTGTCGTGGACGGCGTGGAAGAGGCGGCCCTCGGCGGCCGCGGCGCGGCGAGCGCGGAAACCCCGTAGTCCAGCCGAGGTCGCCGCCCATGCTTGAGTTCGAGTTGCCGTATCCGCCGTCGGTCAACCACTACTTCCGCATGGTCGGCGGTCGGATGCTCATCAGCCGCGAGGGTCGGGTGTTCCGCACACGCGTCTGCTCGACCCTCGCGGCCCTGGGGGTCCGGGCGCTGGCGGGACCGCTCGCCGTCGAGGTCGAGGTGTATCCGCCAGATAACCGCCGGCGCGACGTGGACAACACGCTCAAGAGCCTCCTGGACGCACTTCAGCACGGCGGCGCATACCGCGACGACAGCCAGATCGTGGACCTGCGCGTCAGGAAGTGCGCCGCCGTCGAAGGCGGTCGGACCCTTGTGAGGATTGCCCAAGCGTAGCATGGAACTACGGCCATACCAGCGAGACGCCATCGGGGCCGTCTACCGCCACCTGCGGGAGCGCGACGACAATCCGTGCGTCGTCATCCCCACGGGCGGGGGCAAAACCCCGGTGATGGCGACCATCTGCCGCGATGCAGTAAACCTGTGGAACGGCCGCGTCTTGGTGCTGGCGCACGTCAAGGAACTCCTCGAGCAGACGGCCGGGACCCTGTCGCGCATGGCGCCGGACTTGCCGCTGGGCATCTACTCGGCGGGCCTCGGGCGGCGAGACCGCGGCTACGCCGTCACCGTGGCGGGCATCCAGTCGGTTTACAAGCGGGCCTGCGACCTCGACGCCTTTGACCTGGTCATCGTCGATGAGGCCCACATGATTCCACCCGACGGCGAGGGGATGTACCGGCAGTTCCTGGCCGACGCCAGGGTCGTCAACCCGCAGGTCCGCACCATCGGCCTGACGGCCACGCCGTACCGGATGTCGAGCGGCACCATCTGCACGCCGGACAACCTCCTGAACGAGGTCTGCTATGAGATCAGCGTCCGCGAACTCATCGTGCAGGGCTACCTCTGCCCTCTGAAGACGAAGGCCGGCTCGGAGAAAGGCGACTGGGAGAGCCTGCACGTCCGCGGGGGCGAGTACATCGCCGGCGAGGTCGAGGCCATGATGGACACCGACCGGCTGGTTCGGTCAGCGTGCGCCGAAATCATCCAGCACACCAAGGGCCGCAAGGCGTGCCTCGTCTTTGCCAGCGGCATCCAGCACGGCCAGCACGTCCAGCGCGTGCTCCAGGAGGACCACGGCGTCCGCTGCGGCTTCGTCTGCGGCGACACGCCGACGCGTGAGCGCGACGAGACCATCTGCGAGTTCCGCGAGGGCCGCCTGCCCTACCTGGCGAACGTCAATGTCCTGACGACCGGCTTTGATGCGCCGAACGTCGACTGCATCGCCATGCTCAGGCCCACGCTCTCGCCGGGCCTCTATTACCAGATGGTCGGTCGCGGATTCCGTACCTGCCCGGGCAAGGCCGATTGCCTGGTTCTCGACTTCGGCGGCAACGTGCTCAGGCACGGCCCGGTGGACGCCATCAGGATCACCGAGCCAGGCAATGGCGACGGCGAGGCCCCGGCCAAGGAGTGTCCGGACTGCCATGCGGTCATCGCGGCGGGCTACGCAGTCTGCCCCGAATGCGGTCATGAGTTCCCTGAGCGCCAGGTGCGCCAGCACGAGGCGAAGGCGTCGAGCGCCGCCATCCTGTCCCCGCAGGCCATCACCAACGAGTATCCGGTCAAAGAAGTCTCCTACAGCGTCCACACGAAGCGCGATGCCCCGGCCGACGCACCGAAAACCATGCGCGTGCAGTACCGCATCGGGTGGAACATCTGGCGTAGCGAGTGGGTCTGCTTCGAGCACACCGGATGGCCGCGCCTGAAGGCGGAATCTTGGTGGCACCGGCGAACCGACCAGCCGCCGCCGGCCACGGCCGCCGAGGCTGTTGACATCGCCTGCGCTGGCAACCTGGCCGAGCCGGTGGCCATCATCGTCAAGTGCGTGGCCGGCGAGAAGTACGACCAGATTGTCGGCTACCGTTTCGCGGACGAGCCGCCGCCAGATGCCGCCTTCGCGCCGGAGTCGGCAGGCGCCGCTGACGACTTTGACCTGGACGAGGCGGCCGTGCCGTTCTGATGAAGGGATGGAGCAGTGCCGGACTGCGTCATCACGATTGACCCGGAACTCCAGGGCCTGATTCCGCCTCTGACCGACGAGGAGCGGGCGGGCCTCGACGCGGCCATCCTGCGCGATGGCTGCCATGCCCCGCTCGTGGTGTGGCGGGAAACGGGCGTCCTGCTGGACGGCCATAACCGGAAGGCCATCTGCGAGAAGCACGGCCTGCCGTTGACGACCTTCGCCGTCAGCCTGCCGGACCGCGACGCCGCCAAGCGGTGGGTCATCGAGAACCAGTTCGCCCGGCGGAACCTCACACCCTACCAGCGCGCCGAACTGGCACTGGCGCTGGAGCCGCTGGTGGCCAAGCGGGCCAAGGAAAACTTGAAACGCGGCGGCGGGTCGGGGCCGTCGGGTCGTCAGAATTCTGACAACCCGGTGGACACGAAAAAGGCGCTGGCCGCCGTCGCGGGCGTCTCTCACGACACCATCGCCAGGGCGAAATACATCGCCCAGCATGCCGACGAAGAGACGAAGGAGAATCTTCGCCGCGGCGAAACATCGGTTCATGCTGAATACAAGCGGCTGAAACAGCGCGGCCCCCATGTCGCCAACAACTCGGGCGACAACGAATGGTACACCCCCGCGGCCTACGCCGACGCGGTCCGGGCCTGCATGGGCGGCATCGACCTGGACCCCGCCTCCTGCGCCGCGGCCAACGAGGTGGTCAAGGCCGGCCGGTTCTATGACGCCACGGACGACGGCCTGGCCCAGACCTGGTCGGGCCGCGTCTTTATGAACCCACCTTACGCGCAGCCGCTCGTCCAGCGATTCTGCGGGAAACTCGTCGCCGCTGTCCAGGCCGGCGAGGTCACCCAGGCCGTCGTGCTCGTTAACAACGCCACCGAGACGCGGTGGTTCCAGGACCTGCTGTCCGTGGCGTCGGCCGTCTGTTTCCCCGCCGGGCGTGTGCGGTTCTGGCATCCCCGGAAGAAGGCCGCGCCGCTTCAGGGCCAGGCCGTCCTTTACTGCGGCGACCGACCTGAGGACTTCATCGCCAGGTTCCGCCGTTTCGGGAGCGTCTGCCATGTCGCCCGCTAACGCCAACGGAGCCAACCCGCTGCGCTGGGACTGCGAGCGCCAGGGCTGCTTCAACGTCCACAAGCGCCCCAAGATCGAGGTCTTCGCCGACTGCCTCCCTGGGCGTCTGGCCTTCAGCGACGTCGACGGCATCGCCGAGGTCAACGGCCATCTCTTGGTGCTGGAGTGGAAAGAGCACCGGCACATCCCGAGGGGCCAGCACCTGCTGTACGCGCGATGGACGGCCAACGGCCCGGCGACGGTCATCCTCATCGTCGGCGACGCCCGGCAGATGACCGTTGAAGAGACCGCTTGCATCTACCAAGGCAGAATCGGCCCCTGGCACAGCACGGACCTGGCGGGCCTCCGACAGGATATCCGCGCGTGGGCCGACTGGGCCTTGGCCCATCCGGTCGCCGCGCCGAGCGCGGCGCTTGTAACCTGAACGAGATGACCGTGTCATTTAGAAAGGACGAACAATGAATCCCAGCGCCGTTCACGCCGCCATTGCGGGCGTCTGCGACGAGGTGAAGCGAGTACTTCTTGAGAAGAATGCAGCCTATGGCAATAGCGCCCTCGACCCGCTGCGCATCTTCAGCCGGGCCGACCCCGTGGAGCAACTCAACGTCCGCATCGACGACAAACTCTCGCGCATCGCCCGCGGCCGCGAGTGCGCCGGCGACGACACCGAACTGGACCTTATCGGCTACCTCGTCCTGCGCCGCGTTGCGCGCACCTTGGCGGAAGAGTCCTCTCGGCCGCTGGTGCGCATCGGTCAGGGCGACAACCAGCGCGACATCCGGACCTGAGTGAGAGAGACGATGGCCGACCGGCCTGACCATCTCGCCGAGCATGCCGCCGCCTATCTGACGGCCGGCCTGAGCGTGCTTCCCGCCCGCCGCAAGGGCGACGAGAAGCGCGTCGCGCTTCGGTCCTGGAAGCCCTACCAGGGCCGTCTGCCAACGCCGGACGAGGTGCAGGCCTGGTTCAGCAACGTTCATCAGGCGCTCTGCTTGGTCGCCGGCGGCGTCTCCGGGAACCTGGAGATGCTGGACTTCGACCTCGGCGCAGAGGCGTTCGAGCCGTGGTCCCGCCTCGTGCGCGAGGCCGTGCCCGGCCTCCTGGAGCGGCTCGTCATAGAGACGACCCCTTCCGGCGGCCGCCACGTCGCGTACCGTGCCGAGGCGGCCGTCTGCGGCAACCTGAAACTCGCCCAGCGCAAGATGCCGGCGACGAGCGGCGAGCCGGTTATCCTCTGCGGCAAGACCTACGTGCCGCGCAAGGACGCCGGCGGCAACTGGCACGTCCTCCTGACGCTCGTCGAGACCCGCGGCGAGGGCGGCCTGTTCCTCTGCGCCCCGTCGGACGGCTACGGGCTCGTCCAGGGCGACTTCGCGGCCCTGCCAGTTATCACTGCCGAGGAGCGCGAAATGCTCCTGTCGGCTGCATGGGCGCTCAACGAGGTCGTGCCGGCGCCGGAACCTCTTCCCCGCGGCACGGACGCCGGCACAAGGCCCGGCGACGATTACAGCGCCCGCGGCGACGTCCGGGCTGTCCTCCAGAAGCACGGCTGGACGCTCGCCAGGGCCGGTGAGAACGAGCACTGGCGCCGGCCTGGCAAGACGGCGGGCACCTCGGCCACGCTCAAGAACTGCGTGTTCTACGTCTTCTCGTCGAACGCCGCACCGTTCGAGCCGCAGAAGGCCTACGCACCGTTCACCGTCTACACCCTCCTGGAACACGGCGGCGATTTCGCCCGGGCGGCAGCGGCCCTGCGGGCCGAGGGTTACGGCGCCGACGCGCCGGCCTATGACGGCGTCGACATCTCCAACATCGTCGCGGCGGCGGCCGGTCTCGGTGACGCGCCGCCGGAGAGCCACGGGCCGCCCGACCCAGGGCCTGTGCCGGACGCGCTCCTGTACGTCCCCGGCTTCGTTGGCGAAATGATCGACTTCTGCATGGCCAAGGCACCGTACCCGAGCCTCGGCATGGCCTTCTGCGGCGCGCTGGCGATGCAGGGCCACCTCGCAGGGCGGAAGGTCCGCGATGCGGGCGACCTGAGGACGAACCTGTACCTCCTGGCGCTCGCGAGTTCCTCGGCGGGCAAGAACTATCCCCGCCAAATCAACTCCCACCTGGCCATCGCCGCCAACATCGCCGAAACGATGCGCATCCGGTTCGCTTCCGGCGAGGGCATCGAGGACCACCTGGAATCCCACCCCTGCACGCTGTACCAGACCGACGAGATCGACGGCATCCTCCAGTCGGTCAGCCGGGCCCGCGACGCCCGCCACGAGTCCATCATCACGACGCTGCTGACGATGTACTCCTCGGCCAGCATGATGTACCCGACGCGGTCCAAGGCAGGTAAGCAGCCGTCCGGCGTCATCCATCAGCCGCATCTCACCATATTCGGCACCGCCACGCCGGGCCATTACTACGAGGCCCTATCGCAGCGCATGCTCACCAACGGCTTCTTCGCCCGGATGATCATCGTGGACACGGGCAAGCGTTCGGCCGGCCAGGACACGGTTCCGGTGGAGAACATGCCGCCGCGCCTCGTCGAGACGGCCTCCTGGTGGGCAGGATTCCAGCCGGGGGAGCATCGCGGCAACCTCATCGGCTTCTTCCCCCAGCCCGTCGTCGTGCCGTACAGCGACGACGGCAAACGCGCCGCGGACGACTTCCGCCGGTTCGCCGACGAGGAGTACGCCAAGGCCGAAGAGAAACGCGACGACGTGGCCACGACTGTCTGGGGCCGCGCCAACGAGAACGCCAGGAAACTGGCGCTCCTCTACGCCTGCAGCGAGAACCACACGCAACCCGAGGTCACCCGCGCCGCGGTCGACTGGGCCACCGCCTTCATCGAGCACCAGACCAGGCGGATGCTCTTCATGGCCTTCCAGTACGTGGCCGAGAACCCGTTCCACAGCGAGTGCCTGAAACTCCTTCGCAAGTTGCGGGAAGCGCCAGGCCGCCAGATGCAGCGGCAGCACCTGCTGCGAATCATGCGGTGCAAGGCCGCGGACTTCGACCAGATGGTCGGGACGCTCTACCAGCAAGGCGACATCGTGCCGGTGGACATCCCGACCCGAACCAAGACGGCCCTGGGGTACCGAATCCCATGAAACGGCCCGCACGGAATCCTTCCCGAATCCTTCACAATCCTTCACGCGGGCGTGAGGGATTCGGCCAGAACCGGGCATTTTTCAGCCCGAAAGAGGCCGTCGAACCGAATCCTTCACGAATCCTTCACGGGTGTTTTGTGAAGGATTCGGAGGGCCAAAAGTCTAGGAATTATAAGAGAATACACACTCTCTCTCCCTCTATATCTAATCCTTCACGCCTGCCCGCACGCGCGTGTGCACCTACGTGCGCGCGTAGGGGGGATGTGAAGGATTGTCTACCAATAGGTACTCCATGCCATTTAGGCAGCCCGAGGCGTGCGGGAACAGTCGCCAAAGGCAGGACAGTTTGTTTTGGCGTGAGAAAAACGCCACGTCGGCCCACGGGCCGTTCAGGCGGCCCGCTTGGCCGGTCCTACGCTCCGGCGGCCCCGGTCGCCCCGTGGGCCAACGTGGGCGTCCGGGGGGCGAGAAAAAGCGGCGGCCGGACGGGGGGACATCCGGTCACCGCGAAGAACATGCGGGAACGTCCCGCATGGCATAGCACTACCAACATTCTGACGGGTAGCAGGTCCTGTGTCAAGCAAGGAGACGGGCATGAACGTTGAGGTTCGAGGCATTGACACCATCCGGCCGTACGAGCAGAACCCCCGCCTGAACGACCAGGCGGTGGAGGCCGTGGCGAAGAGCCTGCGGGAGTTCGGGTTCCGCCAACCCATCGTCGTGGACGCCGAGGGCGTCATCATCTGCGGCCACACGCGCTGGAAGGCCGCCCAGAAACTGGGTCTGAAGCAGGTGCCGGTGCATGTGGCCACGGACCTGACGCCCGCCCAGGTGAAGGCCTACCGGCTGGCCGACAACCAGACCGCATCGCTCGCGGACTGGAACTATGACCTTCTGCCGCTGGAACTCAAGGACCTCCAGGGGCTGAGTTTCGACCTGGACCTGCTGGGATTCTCGGCTGAGGAACTCGGGGCGCTTCTGGCCCCGCCCGGCAACGAGGGCCTGACGGACCCCGACGCCGTGCCGGGGCCGCCCGACGAGGCCATCACCAAGCCCGGCGACCTGTGGGTTCTGGGGAACCACCGGCTGCTTTGCGGCGACAGCGGGATCGTCGCCGACGTGGACCGGCTCCTGGCCGGGGCCCCCATCCACCTCGTCAACACCGACCCGCCGTACAACGTCCGTGTCGAGCCGCGGTCCAACAACGCCATCGCGGCCGGCCTGTCGTCTTTCCCCGGTGACGACCTCCAGCAGAAGAAACTCCTGAACAAGACCTGCCGCGCGGAGACCACGCACGGCGGCCTCATGCACCACCAGTCGTTCGACGTGGCCCGCCAGGGCGTGAAGGGTGCGACCACCGAGAAGATGCGCCCCAAGGACCGACCGCTCGCCAACGACTTCGTGTCGGATGAGGACTTCGACCGGATGCTGCGGGCCTGGTTCGGCAACATCGCGCGGGTTCTGGTCCCCGGCCGCTGCTTTTACATCTGGGGCGGCTACGCGAATTGCGGCAACTACCCGCCGGTGCTGAAGGCCTGCGAACTCTACTTCTCGCAGGCCGTCATCTGGGTCAAGGAACACCCGGTCCTCACGCGCAAGGATTTCATGGGCAACCACGAGTGGTGTTTCTATGGCTGGCGCGAAGGGGCGGGCCACGAGTTCTTCGGTCCCAACAACGCCACAGATGTATGGAGCATTAAGAAAGTGAACCCCGCCAGCATGATTCACCTTACGGAGAAGCCCGTCGAGTTGGCGGTGCGCGCCATCGAGTACTCGTCGCGCCCGGGGGAGAACGTCCTGGACCTGTTCGGCGGGTCGGGGTCCACGCTCATCGCGTGCGAGAAGACAGGCCGGCGCTGCTTCATGATGGAACTTGACGCGCTGTATGCAGATGTGATTGTCCAGCGCTACGAGCAGTTCACGGGCAAGAAGGCCGAGCGACAGACCGCCTGAGGGGCACACATGGAACGCATGCTGTCCTACCACGTCGAGCCTGTGCCGCGAAGCCTCATGGCCGACTTCGTGGCGGCGCACCACTACGCCGTGCGCGTGCCGCCGCACTGCCTGCTGTCGCTGGGGTGCTTCGTGGGCCGCGACCTCGTGGGCGTGGCATCGTGGGGTTACGGCGTCCGGCCACGTCACACCATCCAGCGGCTGTTCCCGAGCCTGACGACCAGCGATTACTACGAGTTGAACCGGCTGTGCATGCTCGACTCGGAGCCAGGGAACGGTGAGAGCCACTTCTTGCGGCTCTGCCGCGAGTACATCCGCCGGCACGAGCCCGGCCGCGTGGTGCTCTTCTCTTGGGCCGACGGCATGCGCGGAAAGCCTGGCTACGTCTACCAGGCCGACAACTGGCTCTACGGCGGCTTCATCCGCACCGAGTTCTACGTCACGGCCGAGTACGAGGTAGTGCATCCCCGGCAGGTCATCACCCGCTGTGGCCGCAGGGACCGGGCGTTCACGCGGAGCGTGGGCCTGCGGCGTGTGCGCGGGCGCCAGTTCCGGTATTGCCATTTCCTGTGCGGCCACGGCCTCAGGAAGCGGCTCCTGCGGGAGTCGCCGTTCCGCTGGGGCCAGGACTACCCGAAGAAGGATGACTGTGTGTGGACGTTCGAGGGTGGTGCGGAGACGCGAGCGGCGGAGGGCTCAAGAGAGAGCCGGGAACCTCCCAGGTTCCAGGGCGTGGGGCAGTTCCACGACGCCGCTCCACTTTTTGCCCAGGCGGATGCCGGAGAGACGCCCGAGCGTACCGCGCCCGGGCGTCCAGAGGAGACATGTTGATGTTACTGTTTCTTGCCTGCGTGCTCGTCGGCCAGGGCGAAGTAGCCCCGCAGGGTGACCGCCTTGCCGTCGCGGGTCTCCTTGACCTCGGCGCGGCGGAACCGGGCCTTCGCGCCCTTGGCGACGCACTCGCGCAACACGGCCGCGTACAAAGTCGCGCCGGGCGTTGCACCCTTCGTCTGCCAGTAGCCCTTGGCGAGCGCGACCTTGACGATCTCGTCCGAGCGCATCGGCTTGCCCGCCTCCTCAAGGACGCGGACGGCTGCGTCGAGGCAGCCAGGCTTCCGTTCGCCCTTGGGCTTGGCGGCCTTCGCCTTCTTCGCCCTGCGGCCTTCCTCGGCGGCCCTGACGGCCTTGTCGAGTTCCGGGTCGGGCCTGGCGGCCTTCTCGGCGACCTCCTTGCGCCAGGCGGCCATCTTGGCGGCCTTCTCGGCCTTGGCGGCGTCCTTCTGCACCCGGTAGTGGGCCTCCAGGGGGTTGGTGGCTTCGCCCCCGGCGGCCGCGGGCGCGGCCTTGGCGTCCTTGGCCGACTCGGCGGCCGGTTTGGCTCCTGCGCCAACGTGGGCCGCGACGGCGGCCTTGGCGGCTTGGACCTCGGTCTTCGAGAGGCCCGCCTTGGCCCTCAGTCGCTGGGCCGACTTTATGCGCACCGACTTCTTCGTGGCCAGGTTCGTCGCGTCCCACCCGCCGTGCGGGTTCTCACGGTCGATGCGAACGTGCGCCAGTTTGCCCGACACCTTGGCGATAAACTCGCCGCCGACCTTCACCTCGTGCTTCTTCATGACCAGACTCCTCTCGTTATCGGTGCAGGCCGCTTGCCGGATGGCTTCGTGCATCGCCGCGATCCTCGCGGCGCGACGTGCGGCCCGCTCTTGCCTTTGCTTGAGGGTAAGCATGTTCATCTCCTCCTACTTCGCCGGTGGCGTGTACTGCTTGCCGCAGGTGGTGCACCGCACCGTCTGACCGTCCCTGTCCCACGCCAGGTTGTCGACGTTCCGTTCGCCGCAGCCGGGGCAGGCATCGGCCTCGGTCACCAGTTCGTCCGCCTGGGCGTTGATGGCGTCGCGGACGTAGTCCACGTCGATGGACTCCGGGTCGTCGAGGCCCGCCGCCATGTCCTGGATGACGCCCTCCAGACCATCGAGGTCGCGGCCCAGGGTCCGCTCAACCTCGCGGCACTTC
>Ga0315282_10008050_pt1 | contig 17143 bp, 19 predicted proteins | sample YL17G07_20_MG_FD_203693 | JGI IMG/M metagenome (GOLD analysis project Ga0315282, IMG submission 203693) | Sediment microbial communities from Yellowstone Lake, YNP, Wyoming, USA - YL17G07_20 | ecosystem: Environmental > Aquatic > Freshwater > Lake > Sediment | place: USA: Wyoming | collected... | reverse complement strand
CCCGGCCTCCAGGGCTGCGCGCGCGATGGCCTCGTTGCCGAGCAGGAGCACCTTCGAACCGGGAGTCGCTTCCAGAATGCGTTCCATTGTCTCGAAGTGATTGGACCCATAGTGGAAATACCTTTTCAACAGCCTCAAACTAGTGTAACTAGGCGCAACTAGGCGCTATTGTTCTATCTTGGCGACTTGCGAATTCAGTTGTCGGGTGAGGTATGCCGTGATCATCTCCGCAATCGTGCTGGGTAACAACTCTCCGCGGAGGCTCTTCCCCAACGCATCAACAAGTTCAGCTGGCAACGCCTGATTCACTTCAACCTTCGGACAGAGCAACCCAACTGGTCCGAATGGAATGACCAAGGCTTGCTCCTCAAGTATGTCTGATCCACCTGGGTGGTCGTAACGATCACGCATATGCATAGAATTGACCTTCTGCCCCTGTAGCGAGTGTGTGGCGACATAGGACAGCCCTGCTTTTCTGCATCTCGTAGCGACCCAGTGCCTCACATCAACAGGACGCAGTTTCCTGAGAGCGTGCTTCGCTTGGAATCGCCTCCACTGAGCCGCCATATTCCCAGTGTTCATCTGGACAAAACCCTCGAAGCTCCCCTCAGGTTTCCTGTGCGGGAATATTGGATCCTCAGGGCGTGCTCCTGGGAAGAGTTGCTTAAGCTCGATCAGGACATCGGCAAGATCGGGCGGCACCCTTGCCCGCACTGGAGTCATTCGCTTGTTGCCTTGCTCGAGGCCAGTCGTGATGATCGCGTTTGGCCTCCCATCCTGCCCCCGCCTGACGTGCTTCCACCTGAACAGACATACATGAGACGGGCGAACGCCGAATTGCAGATGAGCAAGCATTATGCCCCTTAGATAGGGCTCCTCTTCACGCTCTACGGCCTTCACCCAGGGCAACACGTCCTCATCAGGTGGGCTATCCCGTTCCTGAACAGCAGGTAGTTCACCCAAATCTCGGCGCGAGACTGGGAATGGCAGGTGCAGCCCTTCCTCCCAAACGCTCTTCAATGTGGCGCGCTGCGTTTTCCTAGACGCTGGGGATATCTTGCCTAGCAGATACACAAGGAGCAATTCCCGACCCTTCCTGCTGGCAAGTTGTCGCCTGCTATACCGTTCGAGGTCTACTGCGCTTGCGAATCTCTCGAAGTTTCGCGCGTATCTACTCGGAGTCTTTCCTCTCAGGCGTAACTTCCCGAGCTCGTTGAAGTTCTCAATGATCCGCTTCACGTTCACCGTCGAATCGCCATCGACGGACTCGACGGACTGAAGCTGACTTCCTGACTCATCGTCCCCCCCGAGTTGGTTACGCTCGGACCCGATGCCATGCGTTTCATCTCTTTCGGGGTCGCTGTGTTCTCCAACCACAGCGCCCGAGGAGGGACCACCGACCAGTGGTATTAAACTACTCTTCATTGCTGGCCACGACTACCTGGCGCGTCACCCCCCTGGTCACGTTCTTTAGGCTTCAGATTTACGGGTTGGATCTCATCCACGAGAGGGCAGGCGGGCGGCGCGATTATCCGAGCTCTCGATTCCACACCGAAGCTGTCCTTCAGCTCCTGAACCACATCATCGTCGAGTGTGAATTTCAATCGTTGATTATAGTTTTGGATACTCGTCTGATGTTTCTCGGCCTGTTCCTGGTAGTTGCGCCATGCCGATTCCAGGTCACCCGCGAACTCGTTGTAGATATCGTGAACCTCATCTTCAGCCGCCTCCAGCGGCTCACGAGCTCGATCAAGCCATGCGTTACGGTATGCAACCACTGCCTCGCCGCAACGTTCTCTGAGGTTCGCATCATGGTATCGCGACATGGCGTCCATGATTATGCCCTGAAGGGCTTCGGGGTGAAGCTGGATTAGTGCATCGAGTTCGTACTTCGCCGATTTTGGGTCGCGGCTTTCGGGTGCGTGCGGTAGATCATAGCGGCGAACCTGTGCCTCTGTCAGAGCGAGTTGATAGACCTTAACCGACGGAATCACGGACCCATTGAGCAGGGCACGGCGCTCGAGGTCGTACCGCAACTTCTGCGCGAACTCACGCGGCATGTTTTTCCCAGCCTTATCATAATCCGAGAGATAGAAGAGTACAATCTCTTTGCCTGGATATTTCTCGTGGATTCCGCGAACATAATCGAGGACGCGAGTGAGACTAGCATTGCCGACCATTTCGAGATAATCGACTCTGACGCGCAGGCGTTGGAGGGCAGATTCGACAGCGTCATTGACACCTGATTTCTCGCTAATGATCGCGAGCCGGTACGGGTGCATGGCGTGATAGAGCCCGTCTGTGTCGTCATATCCAATTAGGGACGATCCAAACATGGGCGATTCGAAGTTGATTCGACGATCCACCAGAGGTTCCCAGGACGGGATCAGCGAAGTCCGAACAGCAGACGTGTCCTCGACCTCCCCGTCGACTGAAAACGGACCCGCGTAACTTCCTGCACGACAATATGGAGAGAGCGACTCGAACGCCTTCTCTCCAGCCCATTGAATGTCAGGATTACGATGATCTTCGATGAGTTCGGCATCAATGAGTCCAGCGTACCGCGCGTCCCGTATTGCGCCAATAAGCTGTCCGTAATCCGAGGAGGCATTGATTTCTGCATATGCTTCATCGTGACGAGCGTGAGTGCCATCCTTGCGACGACGACCAGTGTTGAACCGCCATGGGGGGATGATTCCAGAGCCTAGCAATGCGTAATGAATGCGGCGAGTGTGAATTCGTCTCGGGCTGCCAAGAACTGTGACCCATATATCCCGTGCCCACCTCGCTGCTGTCTGTCGCGCAGGTCTGCACCAAAACAAAAAGGGATCAGTACTCGGGCCACCCAATCGGCCTTCCGCCTTCAACTCTCGGGCACGACGAACACCCCACTCAGACATTTTGGCTTCCCAAAAGGCGAGCTGATCGGGCTGCTGGCTATTGTCCTCCGTCCTCGCCTCAACCGTCCTGGGCACAGAACCGTCCGTCTGCGTGGCCTCCCTTACCCCGCTTGGGGCATCCCGATCTGGCCTCACTACGGACATACCCCTCCCTTTCGTGCCCTGTAGCGGCGGAGCCTTTCCTTCACGGCCTGACGGCTGATTCCGACCTCATTCGCGATCTCACTGTGTGTACGCCCATTAGCGCGAAGCTCGAGTATTCGTGCTGTGCCCTCCACGTCGGGCTTGCGACCAAGGTGTATGCCCTCAGACCGAGCACGAGCGAGCCCTGCCTTGGTCCTATCCCTAATCAGCTCCCTCTCGAACTCCGCCATGATGCCGAGGAACTGACGAAACACCTTCCCCGCGGCTGTACCCGTCGTGATCCCCTGGTCGACGAACTCGACCCTGATGCCATGTGCGTCGAGGTCCGCTATGAGTGCTTCCAGGTTCAGGAGGGAGCGGGCGAGCCTGTCGACCTTGATAGTCAGGATCAGGCTGAACCGATGGGCTCTTGCAGAGCTTACCATGGAATCGAGTTGCGGGCGGTGTGCATCCGCGCCCGACGCCTTATCCACGAACTCCGAGACGATCTCATACTTTCGTTCCATTGCGTATGCGCGAAGTCGGGACAGTTGGTTCTCAGGGTCCTGCGAATCATCGGCCTTGGAGACGCGGGCATACAACGCGACCTTCACGGCGACGGCCCCCTTCTCGCCTGTTGCGCCGAGCAGTCGGGAAGTGCATCATCGGGCACATCATCGGCGTCTCGTTCGTCTACGGGCATATCGGCTAGGGCGTCGTGGATTTGATCACGGTTTCCCACACAACGAGTGCAGATATGTGGTCCCGAACGCCGCCCTACATAAGAGCCACCACACCAATCGCACTTTCCAGCGATAGGGTTGACAGGCATCTTGAACGCGAGGACGGCCTCGAGCTCCACTGCCGTGTACGGAGCGACCTTCATCGGGGCGCCTCCTTCAGTCTGTAGAGATCAATCCCCAGGGCGACGATCTCTGACCCGAAGGTCTCCAATATGATCTTGACCTCGGCCTCGAAGCCTGGGAAGAGCTTCGGGACGTCGTTGTACAGCTCGTGAACCCCAGGTCTGCCCCCATCCTTCTTGATCTGGACTACCCGATTGATAGCTGCCTGGAGGCCGTTGACCTCATACTCGTATTCGTTCGGGCATGCACGGCGCTGCAGATCCTCAAGACGCTTGTTCGCCTCCTTCCTAGCCTCCTCCATCAGAACATCGAGCTTGCCGTTCGTGGGATTCGAGGACGTCTGACGCTCTGTCGCGTTTGAGTGTTTTCCGCCCTCGGTAGCAGGAGTAGCGGTAGCGGGAGTAGCAACGGTAGCAGGACGTATAGGGGGGGTGACCCCCCCCGATTCTTTTTCGGTAGCAGGAGTAGCAGGACATAAGGGGGGTCTCTTAGAAAAATCATCATTATCAGCATTACCAGCACGTTCATCAGGCCCAGAAATAGGGGGGGTGTCCCTTCCTATACCACCTGCTACTCCTGCTACTCCTGCTACCTTTTCAGGTGAGTAATTGCTCTGTGGAGATGACATTCCGTCAGACGCGCACTCTTTCTTTTTGTCAAAGTCATCGAACACAGAAACGGCTACACGACCATCAGAAACATGGCCCATCTCGTAGCCCGGTACGAACTTCCTGCAGAGATATTCCAGATCCACGGCCTTCAGAAGAATGAGGTGCCTAACATGTCCGCCGACTTTTTTCTGATCAGTCTTGATACCGAGGTTCGCCAGCTGCTTCCCAATCGCGGACGCCGCCATCGGTTTATCAGTCTCCTTGTAGGCGTGCAGCCCGAAGTCCCTATGGCCAATCTCAGCAAGTTCCTTAGCGGAAACGTCCACCTCTACGACGTTCTCCTCTCTTCCGTTCTCGCCACGCTTGAGCGCAACTAGGCCAAAGTAACCCTCCGCGCTCAGATACTTCGAGGACTCGGAGGGCACCTTATGTCCCACATCTGGGTCGGTCCATAGACTGTGTAGTGCGCGAACGACCCTTCCCTCCGTTGTCTCTGCGCGCTGATCCACGACGTGCTTCGACATCTCGGTCGTCGTGGCGAGCACTATGTCCTTCAGCCCGATCTTCTCGGCCATCCCCATCAGTTCCAGCGTGGTCGTTTGGAACCTGGGCGTAATCGGCCCGTCGAAGGAGCCATAGTAATCGACTTCGTACTTGTTGTGGTTCTTGAACCAGAAGGTCAGCAGTTTATTCCTGATCTTTCGGGCTTCGTCGAAAGCCTTTGGTGGCATGGCATAAGGGACGCCTTCCTTTCCCTCCTTATTCCGCCCCATGTTCCTGCCCTGCTTTCCAGTGATAATCAGGCATCTAGATTCCATTCCATCGTCTTTGAACCCCTGGCGAGTGCACAAGACCGTTGGGCCAGTGACCTCCGTTACCTCACTACCTTTAGCATCCGTGTTGTATCTCGAGAAAACAGCGCCAGTCGCCCGTGCATTGTAGAACTGGATCATGTCATTCGATGCATCGGTCTTTTCCATGTCAGCTTCGTCTATTACGAGGGTCGGCCGCCATGTGTTCACGTCTCGGTGTAGGGTTCCAATACTAGGGTGAACTTGCCACATCCCTCTGTCGCACACCAGATACATCTCAAACGCCAATCTTCCCTTGCCAGTCTCGCTCGCTCCACGATGATTCACTATGGGCCAGTAATCGATGTTTTGATCCTGGAACCCCGTGAGCATACAGTAGAGGATGCAGAGTCTCATATGAGCCAATCCCTCGACGTCCACGGGGTCGTAATACTTCAAGAAGAAATCCTCGATATCCTTGAAGAGTTTCACCGCGTCCCCATAATCCTCTGGTTTCTCTGGCAACGTGACGCCGAGCCTCGGCCCAATGAACCCGTCCCAAACAGGTATCACTATCTCGCCCAGGTCGCCTTTGACATGGTCGACAATCACGATCTCGTCTGTATCAGGATTGAAGAGCGCGAATCTAGGAACCTTCCCATCGAGGATTTCTCTAGCAACGGATCCATCTGCGAAGTAGTAGAATGGTTTCGCTACAACTGTGGGGCATTCGACCTCCTCATCCTTCCCCACGGTGAGCTCTTCAACGATCTGCTTCCAAGCTTCATCGCTGACCTTCGTGGGCAACTGTCTTCTTTTCAAATCTGGCTTCTTCTCGCCCTTTCCTCCGTGCTTCTTCCTGGGCTGGTCCTCGCCAAATGGGTGCACGTCGTCCTCGGGCACAATCCCGTTCTTCTTCGCGTACTCCCAGAGCTTTACCACGAACTCCTTGTTCTTGAAGTCAATCGTCGACGGCCCCACGGAGCTGCCCTTGTGCCCGTCCCCCGCGGTCATGCAGTCCATGATTCCCGCCTTGACCACCAGCGCTTGCAGGGGTGTCAACGACACCTTGTGCCGCCAACAATGCAGGAGGCCGTTCGAAACCGTGGTATTGATTCCGCCTTCCGATCCATGGAATGGGCTTGGGAAGTTACGTCCTTCAGGATAATCTCCGATCACATCCTTGAGGGTGACCGACCAAATCTTCGATTGTGGTCCTTCCTTGTCCCACTTTTTCGGTTCGCGCTTCGGTGGTTGTGGTGCTGCCTGGTCAACGATAGTCTGCCTGAATATCAGCGGCAGCTCGTCAAAAGTAATAGTGGCGACCGGGGCGTCCTTCTCGATAGTGTACGACCCCAGGGAGGGCAGCTGGTCTTCTGGTGGTTGAACCTCTAATTTGGCGGGATCAGTTCGAACGAAGGATCCGCAACAGACCACATATTGCCATGATGAACGGATCTCGCCCACGTTCTCCGCCGTGGGCACGTTGACCTTGCAGCGCGGGTCGCTTGTGAAGTAAAAGTGGTGACGGCCAGTGCGTTTCCGTGTGCGAATGCACAAGGTCGGTTTGATATCGTCGACCACGCCCTCCTTGTCGATATCTATGATCACCAGCGGATCGCCGTCTGTTCCAGCGATCCCGATGTTGTAGCCCGCCTTCATCCAGTCGCAAGCTTCCTCGAACGTCACACGAGCCTCTTTCCAAGGACCGCGTTCGCCCAGAGGCTCCTTGCCGCCAGGTCTCAGGACGAAGAAGTATGGCACATAGTCTGTCCTACCCTTGGTGAGCAGCTTGTTGAAGAGACGGAACTCCTCGACGTTGGTGGTCATGGCTTCACCTCCTCTGGACCAGGAAGTGGTGCACCCTTGGCCTGCTCCTGGCGGAGCTCGCTCGGACTGATTTCCACGATCTTCAGAGCCAACCCGTGCCGCGCCGCGGTGTAGCGGAGGAAGCGGATTCCATGAAACTCGCCATCATCAATCCAGTTCCGAAGAACATTTCCGTCGGGGGCCAGCACGACTAGGCCGTAGAGCTTCAACGTCCACCCTCCTCCACCTTCACGATGAAGCTCTTGTTGAGATGCAGGAGCTTTCCATCGAGCGTCTGGATCGTAAGGAAGTGCTCGTCGTCCTCGGTGATCCTAGCTTGGACGCAACGCGCCTCCCTTCCTTCCATCCAGACAACCTTGACAAGACCAGCCATTCCCATCCCTCCCTGAATCAGACGTCACTGGTCTCGGTGTTGACGGCCACGGCCTTTCTCTTCGTAGTGGCGTCCTTCTCGAGCTTGGATATGTGTGCCCGGAGTGCGTTCTCCGTTTCAGCCTGGAGGCATCCGTGGAAAACCCCGCCATTGTGCACAATGGCCTCCCTGAGCTTCTGGAGGGTCTCGCGCTGGACCCTTATGTGAACCGTGCTGCCAGGCGTTTTGTCGCCCGTTTTCTTGCCGCGCATACCGCTGCTTCGACTTTCATGGTATAAAATACGCGTGAAGGATATGGGGCGATATCCTTCAAGCCCTCAACCCGTCCAGATAGTCGAACATATCTGAGAGAGTAAGAAAGCCAGCGCGCTTGACGTCCTCGTCGTCGAGCAATTCGGGATGCAAGAATCGGTCACTATATGCAAGATGAACTAGAGTGTTGGCGATTACACGCGTGAAGTCTTTTCGCAGAGTCTTCAGGACAATGGAATCTTGGTGGATCAAGTCAATATGCTTGCCGTGGGTGTCCAGCCGATCACCCCGGAAGAACGGGGTCGGGGATGAGATGTATGACAGGAAAGTGGGCGAGATCTTCATGATGCCGTTTAATTTCTTGAAGTGCTCATCGCTGATCATGATTCTTCGGGAAGACCGACTCATGATTCTTCTCGCATCGCGCTCAAGCTCCAGTCTCTCACCTATGAACGCGAAGTTGTAGTGGAACACATCGTCGGCAGGTCGTATGGTTTCGTGCATCTGTCTCTCAGCCGCCTCCCGTCGCTGCCTCCATATCATAGCCGTTTTGTCGTCCTTCTTAGTTTCTCGACCGTCCTCATCGATACCCATACCACTCTTGATCTCCTCGACCCCCGCCTCATTGGCCTCTTTGAAAGCAGCGCCGAATTTGTCAGCCAACACCTTGGTCATGACATTATGTAGATCGCGTTGTGGCCTGTCGCGCAATTGACAATACCTGCATATCCGATCTGCAAGTTGGGCTAATCCTTTCAATCTCGGGTCGTGCATCCTCTGCAACCTGCGACTGAGTTTCTCCAATTCGCCCGTTGACCAGTCATTGAGATATCGGGCGAGAGCGAACCCGAGAAAATAGTTATCCGGCGTGAACAACGGTGCTGAGAATGTCGACTTGAAGAACATCGCTACCCGTCTCGGCGTGAGCTGGTCGGGTTGTAAGTGGCAAGGCCGCGAGTCATTCGGAATGTAATACTCGTGGAGCACATTGATGACATTCTCGCGTGCTGGATCAAGATCATACAAAGGCCCCTCTATGCGTTCTTTGATTCTCACTATTCCGCGAAACGCGAGTGTCCCAGTGATGAGTGGATTGAGCTGATATTGCAGCGATCCAGCGGCGAATTTCTTCAAGACCAACTTCCTTTTCACCTCCTTGGCAATCGTCGACCGATTAGCGGGCACATTGCCTGTTTTGACAAAGAAATCCACGATGTCTAAGTCTCTGGAAGCCCCTTTCGCCATTGTGGTCGTTGTGGTCATACGCTTGAAGAATATTAAATGATTACTGATTGTGGACCATTGAAGAATATCGTTTCTTATCCTTCAATGGTTAGATATACTGTGAATTTACAGCTGTCGTTTCTGATGTGCGTTGGCATACGAGATTCACAACGGGGTCACGGAGGGGTCTGCTTATTGCGTGCCAACGCTCGCCATTCGCTCATCATCAATCCCTTCGCCCCCACCCAGAGGCTGTAACATGAAACCTGTTGGTTGGAGAAAGGAGAGAGCACGTCACACGTTAGCAGGTATGGGAATCGAGACTGGTAGAACGAAGAAACAGAACGACAACAAGTCGCTTTCATTGCCCCCAGCAGCGCTGAAGTCGGGGACGCCAGCGGTCCGTGATGATCATACGGAGGTCGCAGTGGATCGTGTTCTTCAAGATGCTCTGACAGAAGGAGGTAGCAAGGCCGAGGCCATTTCCCTTCTCGAGGATGATCGGTGGCTCAAAGCCGAGGCTAAGAAGATTGCAGATCGAGAAGCTAGCAGCTCTACGCAGAAGGCTGCGCTCGAACAAGAAATCTTCAGAACCGTTCGAAAGAATCGCCAGCAGTTAGATTCCCTGGAGGTGTAATCATGGCTTGGCTTCGGGATCCAGCACGACACGCGTTGGCCGCGAAGGGGATCGCAACAGGTCGGTTCCAATCAGCTCAGCTCCGCGAGGTCGAACACGGTAACGCCGTGCGTGGGAGCTTCGGCCGCCGAGGCAATTATGATCACTTGACGAAGAAGCTCGGAGGCAAGTACCGCGAGGGTGATGCCGTCGATTCAGACGATTATGAAAAGGCAATCACCCCGATCTTCGACACCCTCGCTGAAGCTGACATCTTATGCGACAAGGGCGATGTCGAGGGTGCCGCTGCTCGGCTCGAGCTGGCTTCTTCTCAGTACTCAAGCTTGTGTGAAAGGTTCAATGTGATTAGAGATGCGGACGCCCGCGAGTTCCTCAGTGCTACAAAGTTGATTTCAGAAAAGACAATCCAGAGATCACGTGCCCCACCGCTCGGGACGGTCGTTGCCAGATCGCCACCCCAGGCGATTTCGCAGCAGAATGTCAACGAAAAGTCTGGGAGTGAGGACCACGTTTTCCGATAACCAGCTGATCAGGAAGGGAAGGATACTAGCCTGCTCGGTTCCAACCTCACTCCCCTGGTCAGCTCTTGTCTTTTTCCTTCTCATCGGAATCGTTCCAGGAATGACCGCCACGGAGGATCGACCCGTTGCCATTCATGTATGTGACGTGACCATCGCGGCAGACTTCAGCTACGCCGTCCACGGCCTCACTGTCTCATTTGAGGACCACAGTGCTGGCGTGATAATCGCCTGGGTTTGGTCGTTCGGGGATGACACGGGTGAAACGTCGAACGAGAAGAACCCGAGCCACGCGTACTCGACGTCTGGCAGCTACATTGTGACGCTTCGGATCACGGACACCAGTGGTATTCGGGATCAGGTGACGCGGACTGTTCGGCTCGGCAACACGGATACGATGACATTGACCTTGGGGTCGGGAACGATCATGCTGGCAATCGGGATGGTTCTGCTATTCCGAGGTGAGGATAACACCAAACTCCTCGGCCTGGTCGTGCTTGTTGTGGGCCTCGGTTTCCTCGTCAGCCTTCTCACGGATCGCGATCTGATTGGCCGCATTATCGATCTCTTTCCTGGGGTGTAATCTACATGACAGAACCCGAACCTGATTGGCAGAAACTCATGGCCGAACGTCGGAAAAATCTCCCTGCAATGCGCGAGCGCGCGCTGATAGATTCTCGCGACACCCTCATCCGAATCGCACGTATGCCAGCGGACGACAGTGGAACTCCCTTCATGACGGCTCTACGTTTCAATCGGGAGGAGTTGGTTGCGATCCAGGATGTTTTGGTCGACTGGGTTAGGCGCAATGATGAGCTCGTGCAGGAGGCATTGCATGGCCATTGATGGGCGAACCGCTGATCAAGCACTAGATGAGGTCGCTGATGCCCAGGCTAGCCTCGACCCTACGCGGTCGGAGTGTGTAAGGCCCACTATTCTGGATCATTTTCATAGGTGGATGCGAGCGAAATCAATGGTCGACAAGTTCATGGAACTTGATGGTCTTATTCGCGCTTGTCTCCCCCACATGTCCGACCCAAGGGCGGTGAGAGACGTTATGGATCGCCTGGACGACCCAATCCTGAAGGCAGACATTCTTAGGTCGAACAGCGACAAATATCTCATGGGCGTCCCCATCGGCGTGCTGGAAAATAACGAGTGTTGGACGCGCTACCCGATTCTTGCTAGCACCTGGGATGTTGTCCAGAAGGACTTGGTTCGCAGCGGCTTGTTGCCATGGGCGATGCAATATCCCGAGCGTGTGCTTGAAGGTCGTATGCTCGGTCGACTGTTGGATGAACTCGACTCCGAGATTAGCGTATTGCCACTCGCGGAGCCGCAACGCCCTTCGGTGAATGTGGAGGAGCGGCTGCAGTTGCCAACACTGATTGCACCACCTCCCATAGTGGCACAAGATCTTGTTGAGGCTTCACCGCCTGTGAAGCCGATGGGCGTGCCCATAGGCCCGCGCCCTGAGCACCAGGATCATGCGACGTACATGGCCGAGCAGGTGGCAGCACTCCACCAGAAGGTCGATCACATGGATGACTGGGAACCCGACACGCTACCTATCCCGCCTACCGAGATCGACGCGGCCGCTGAGAAGGTCAAGCAAGTCCTCAAGGAACGTCCGAGAAAAGTCAAGCGGTGATCAAGATGAGTGACGAGAGGATCGACAAGGCCAGGAACGTCATGGAACGATTCCAGAAGGATCTCCAAGGATTAGACACGAACGAATCATACGTCAACTTCGCACTTCGCTTCTTCCATACAGAACAAGCGCGATCCTTTGTTTTGAATGTAGCAACGGCAGCCGACATCAGTGGCAAGCGCGTCCATGACATGCAGAGCTTCCGTAACTACTTCCGCTACGTGGCGAGGCGCGAGTTCACGCAGAAGGTCGCGGGCTTCATGGATGAGGAAATCCGACTGGGGCTGATGCTCTAGGAGTGGGTGCAATGGCGGACAAATCGGATATGGCCGAGGCCAAACTCCTCGAGAGTGGCAAGCGTGCCAGGAAGTTGATATCTGAACTGGATCGCCCACAGCTGACCATTGACGAAATGGCCAACATACTCACACTCATTGCCGTGGAGGAGTCTACACTGGATCGCTGGCTATCGGCGCTCGAGCAGATTCACGAGAAGGGCGCGAAAGAGTTTTACAAGCAGAGTCCGACCCAGGCCCAAGCGGTCGGACTCGATTCCTCATCCATTCTGGAGGTCGATGTCGCCAACAACAAAGACCCATGGTTCATAGAGAAGGTGCGCCGGTCGTTCAACATGACCTGCAGGATCCAATTCGCCAAGAAGATGAACAAGCTAGACGCCCTCTCCCAAATAGGTGCATTGGCTTTTGAAGATCCAAGGGACTCTGAGAAATGGGTCAGCGTGAATCCGCTTGTCTGGATATCCTGGGCTGAGCGAGGGAACAACGCCGTCATCAGAGGCGCCGTCAAACGGGGAAAAACCAATTTCGCCTTGCTCCTGGCCGAATACTTCCTGGCTACGAAGCACTTCATTATCGCGAGCAACATAATGGTCGCCGAGGCGCCTGAGAACTATATCTACACCCCGAAGCTCAGCAGCATGTTGATCACGATATGTGAGGCCAGGGCTGCTAACAAGGACGTCCTTATCATACTGGACGAAGGCGGCCTTTACTGGGCGAAGATCCAGACGATCATGCCGATCCCACAAAAGCTGGCTAAGCTCGTCCTTGTGTACGGCAAGGCTCATGCCAACCTGCTCTTTTTGAGTCATTTTGAAGAGCAGATTCCTGGGATAGTCTTGAAGACCAGCACTGCCACATTTGAGAAGAAGAGCATTAAAGAAGTCTATGTGGAAGTCAGTGAGGGAATCAGGATAAAACCACGGCTTCTCACTGCTGTACCCGCTACCCAGCTAAAATACGATCCCGATCAACTTGCTTATTTCTCGCTCGATCTTTCCGTGGATGCGCTCTTCGACTTCTGGTCGTCGATCCCAGAGGGCGCCGACCAGTGGAAAACAGTCTTGGCCTACGTGCATAAGCACCGCGGCGAGGCGGGCGAAGATCTACCTGATCCCAGGGAAGTCGCGAAGTTCCTTCGAAGGCGCGGCAAGTCGGTGAGGGAGATCGCCGAGGCTGTTGGGAAATCAGTATCAACTGTACACGAGTGGGTGACTTCTTGAGGTCAGCGCTGGCATAAACCCGACCGAACACACGCAATCCTTATCTGGTGCCCTAGAACGGCGTTCGTTCGTTCAGCGCAGTGCCTGCTGACAATATAGGGGTCAAGAGAGGGCGCCGCGGGCGGGGCGGCGGGGGTCGGTCGGCCTCGCGCGAGAGACAGACGACGGTCATCGCGGGCGTGAACGCGACGTCGCGAGGTCGCCGAGGCACCGGATCGCCGACCGAGCGGGGGAGCGAACGGCGACGGGGATCGCGGGGACGACCGTCGCCGCGCCGTTGCGCCCCCGCGTCCCTGTCTCTCGCGCGCGAGAGGGGCGGGGTTGAAGCCATGTTGCGAGGGGAGGGCTAGGTTCTTGAGATCGCGGGGATCGGGTCGACGATCTCGCCATACGAATCTGCGGCTGCGATCCTGATCAACGGGCGGGCGCTGATCGGGATCTTCGTGCCGCGGTCCTAGCCACGGATCTGCAACCGCGCCCTCGTTGCCACGGCCAAGAAGTTGTGTTCCATCAGGGGTTTTTGTGTGTTCTCGCCCACGAATCCTGTTGGCCTGTGTGCGGCGATCCGCGATCTAGCGCAGGCTGGCCGAGAGATATTCCCACGGAAAAGTGCATGATCTTCGTGCCGAGGGTGCGGCCGGTCCTCGCGTGCGCGCGCGTAGTCGACGCCTGCGCGCGAAGTCGACGAGGGCGTTGCGGCTCGAGACCGGAGTGAACCCTGACGGTGAACCCCGTTCGCGATCCCGTTCCTGTGGTGCCCATGCCGGGGCGATCCTCAAGGCGTATCTGGTTTCCAGGTCTCGGTGCTCGTGATCACGAGCTCGAGCTGCCGATCATCCTGCTACTAGAGCCCGCAAGGTTATACAGAGGAGTTCTGTTGCGTTGTCGGCGCTTTTCTTCTGCGAATAGAAGGGTCGTAGGGAAGGCCTTCCCTACGCTCATGGTGGCGACGGACATCGCCACCATGCCCAAAGTGCCTAAGACGCAACAGAACCAGATTGGGCAACAAATAATAGCTCTGAACTTGATGACGAGCCATGAAGACTTGGCTCGTTGTCTGCGGCGTGATCGTTTTCGTCATCTTCGGAATTGCGTACATCGCATCCACTCAGACCTACCGCAGCACCAATGAGTGGGCGCAACCCGTGTACACCAAAATCGATCCGGGAATCCAGGCCTTCTGTGGGATCTTCGCGGTCCTCGGAGCCATCCTCACCGCTGCAGGCCTCGCGGCGAACACGACCGTGAATGAGAGATGCCCACGCTGTGGGTTGCGTGTGGCGGAGGGGGCAGCCTTCTGCGAGTCATGTGGCTTCAGGCTTTAGATGCAAAGCCTCAGAAGAGCAGCTCTCAATGATCTTCGTCGATTGGAGCGATTGGGCTAGCGGGTGCTGTTGCGTTGTCGGCACTTTGACCTAGAGAACGGGCGCGTACTTCTCTAGCCAGAGAGAAACTCGTTGCCGACCTTCGGGTCCACGCCTGTACGCTAGATATGTTCGAAGATGGCCGATGCACTAGAAGAAGAGGACGCGAAGTTACATATGGGTAACTTTTCCAACCATGATCTGAGGGAACTCGCCAAAGTTGAGTGCGACGCGTTCAGGTGCGCCTGAGCAATTAAGCAGCTCGAATGTGAAACGCCTAACCTTGCCTTGCCAGACCGTGCCTGGGCATACCACACCCTACCCAACCTTGAAACGCCTTGCCTTGTTGTCACGCCTGTCTTATTTTCGGCGCACTGTATCCACGCGGATCATGATGCGATTCCCAAGACGACCACAGGCGTCTGCAGATACGGTGCACCCACAGGGACGGAAGACTCTGTCCTTCCCCTCCACCGGCACAGCGTGTGTGCATACTCGGTCCGCGTTGGCTTCCTGGACGACTGTATAGACACCCGGAAGATCGCGCTCATGCTCTCGCGCCCAGTGGCCACATCTAGGGCACTTATCCGTATACTCTGGCCTCTTCTCGACAATCTTCTTCGAACTAATTGTCATTCACCTCCGCTAGCCTAGTCAGGAGTGCCAGGGCACGGACGTACCGGCCTCCTGCGCCTTGCCAAGCCACAAAATGCCGTACCGTATGATCAGAGGTATGCCCGCCTATAAAACCCCTCGCGAGTGGATCCAGCACTGTCTTCAAACGGACGGCCCCCTTGGAACGCCAAGGAACATATTGTCGTACAGATTGCGTGTCAGAGAATCTCGGAATCAGAGATAAATGGCTGAGATGGAAGGTAGACCTCCACGGGGATGTTTACTCCCATCAGGGAGTCCTTGATCACGGGCCATACATCTCTCCACTTCAGCCAGCCGAGACCACACCCGAGCGCTGGAACGGCAAGCGACTTAATGCCCTCGCAATGGTAGTTGTCTCGAACCCAGTTGAGCCCTTCTCTTATTCCCTCGAGTGATGCTGGGTCCTTGAAGTGATTCTTCGTCGGAAACAGCAGAAACCATCCTTCGTCTTCACTCGTCAGATAATCGTCGAACAGTCCTCGGCTTGTCGGTTGTTTGTAGAGGTAGGGCTTCCCAAGTTTCAGCTGCCCATCTATGCAGAGCTGCCGGTACTTGGTGTGAAGGTCGGGAAAGTAGTGTCGAGCAGTTGACGCCTGGCCTCTTCCCATTGCTCCGACACAGTTCACACTTATTGTGAGAGTCTGCATGCGGGACAGGAACATGTCTCCACTCTTGACAGACAAATGCGCGCCGAGGACACGATTCCGAGAGGATTCGAAGAACATCTCCTCCTCAATTACGATGTTGTCCTCGGGAAAGTTCGTCCCGTCCAGCTCATGGACAACCTTCTGTTTTGACTCTCGACTGCGGACATAGAGCCTCCTGATCTGATCGGGCGGCACAAGATCGGGATAAAGACACTCCGCCATTCTGCGGCTCTTCTCCTCAGGCGACCAGCTAGGTACTAGAAGGGCTTCCTCACATTCCTTGAGGGCTTTTCTCCGAATACTGCTGGGGAAAAACAGTGTGTTTGAGGTAGCCGCGTTTCCGTTCGTCACCATTGCGGCGGGGTGATCTAGGATCGATGGACTAACTCCAACCACGATAATATCATCGGGATTGAACTTCTTCAACAGGCTGAAGAGCATAGAATTGCTGGGTTGGAAGAACAGATTGGCATAAGACGAGAGGGACCTTTCACCAACCAACTTGGAGAGTCTGTGCGCAAGCACGTCCTTGTCGTATATGGTGAAATGACCCACTTGCTGTGCGGCGTCATGTGAAAGTACCCCCTTCTCAATGATTGACCGAATGTTCTCGATAGGGGCTATGTAGTAGAGCTGATTGACGCGAAAGGGCATGGACCCTCCCAATCCAAACAATGCCGACCTAGAGTAAAGACTTTGGTGGGCGGTGGTGAATGTGCCTGCCCTCATACCCCCATTCCTAGCCCGTTGTCAGCGCGTGTCGCCCATGACGTCAACGGTTGCATGCACAATCAGGTGTGGTCCATACCTCCGTCCGCACTAACCCCTAGAATCGAACAGGAACACTTATCTCCTAGGTAAAAGTTCACAAACCGAGCAGAGTTGACCGCCAACAGCACTGAATCGGCAATAGCCGCCAATGAGATCCACAGTAGACTGAACGAAGTCACCTCAGAGGTGAACAACTTCTCCAAAAGGGTTCTCAATTGTAGAGGTGGACGAGTCGGCAGTGGAATGGGGACACTAATGGAGGCCCTTTGGGGCTACTATGCCAATTTCAGTAGTTCGTAATCACCTCCCAACCGAGCCAGCGCTCGGTCTCTTCTCTGGCGCGTCTACTGCCAGTATGAACTCGTACTTCCTCTCGAGGATGTACTGGAGCATGGCCAGGAACCTC
>Ga0315282_10008049_pt1 | contig 17144 bp, 10 predicted proteins | sample YL17G07_20_MG_FD_203693 | JGI IMG/M metagenome (GOLD analysis project Ga0315282, IMG submission 203693) | Sediment microbial communities from Yellowstone Lake, YNP, Wyoming, USA - YL17G07_20 | ecosystem: Environmental > Aquatic > Freshwater > Lake > Sediment | place: USA: Wyoming | collected... | reverse complement strand
GAAGGTCTGCTGCGGAGTGGCGGTCCAGGAGTTGACCGTGAACGCGAAGTTGCGCGTCTCGCCGATGGCAAGACCGGTGCAGTGCTCGACGTGGTCGAACACCGGGGCATCGGTGCCGTCGTCGATTGTCACGTGGACGTCAAACTCCTCGGCTGCTTCGCCGTAGTTGTGCACCGTCACTATCGGATACACGACGCTGCCCTCGCCGATGGTGCCGGCCGGCCGCACTATCGCGGTCGCGCCGACGTCGTGGACGGTCGAAACCACCCAGTCGACGAGGTTCGACGGGTCGTTGTCGAAGTCCTCGCCCCAGAGAGCGCCGAGCCCGTCGGTGATCGTCAGGTGGCCCGTGCCCGCGGTGTAGTCGATGTTGTACCCGGTGGCGCCGTAGAAGTCGGCGTTGACGATGTCGTCTATCACCTGGTTGTTGGCGATCTTGAGCATCGCGCCGGCGGTGTTGCCGGTGAACGAGCAGTGCGAGAAGTTGTCGGTCGCATCGATGGTCGCAGTGCTCTTGACGTCGACGCCGTTCGCGCCCACGTTGGTGAAGTTGGCGTACAGCGCCGCAATCCCGGCCCCGTTGTTCACAGTGAAGGAGTACGGGAAGCCGGCCGCGGCCGCGGTTACCGCGCCCTTAGCCGTGGGTCCGGTACCTACGACCGAGAACTTGGCCGGGCTGTTGACGACAGCCGTTCCGGACGCGCTGGCAGTGCCGAGCGTGAGCGTGTGCGCGCCCAACAGGAAGTTACCGTTCGTCAGGGTCAGGTTGTGGTCGACCGTCATGTTGTCGGTGACCGTGACGTCACCGTCGGTGGTGTTGTTGATGGTGAGGTTGTAGAAGGGCTGGTTGTTGGAAGTGATTGAGCCGCCGTTGAAAAGAACCTGGCCGCTGCTGTGGTCGAACGTACCGGAGCAGTTCCAGTTGCCGTTCACGGTCAGCGTGGCCGGGCCGTACAGCTTGCCGGTAATCCCGAGGTTGTAGAACACAGGGGCTGCCGTGCCGGCAATCTGGCTCTCGCCATCGAATGAAACGGTGCCGGTGCCGGGGTTGAACCCGCCGTTATTGGTCCACATCCCGTCGACCGAGTAGTGGCCGGAACCGCTGACGTTGAGGTCGTTGTCGGCATTGATGGTCAGGTTGTTGTCGACCGCGATGTCGCCGGTGCTGGTGACGTCGCCGGCGGGCATGCTCTGGAAGCCCTTGAACCTGACCGGCCCGTAGCCGCTCAACAGGTAGAAGCTGTTCGAGCTGCCCACATTACCACCGTAGTAGTAGTAGAAGCCGCCGCCGCCGTAGTCGAAAGTGTGAGCGTAGTAGTAGCAGCCTATGTAGTCGCCGACCTGCGCACCCGAGACGGTCTCGGTGAAGGTGTGCTCGGCGTTGTCGCCCGGAACCGATTGTATCGCACCCTGGCCGACCAAACCGAACTGGTACCCCAGGTAGCCGGGGCGGTATACCTTGATCTGGGCGTTATAGGTCCCATACCAGCCGTATATCTTCCAGGAGGTAAGGTCTGCGTTCGCCGTCGCCAGACCAGTATTGTCGATGAGCGTCATGTCCACGGCCCCGAACCAGTACATGCCCAGCGAGTTCGTGATACCGGTGCCGATGCCGGCATTCACAGACACTTTCTCGACATAAAGGTCGAAGAACGAGCAGGTCGCGCCGCTGTTGAAGGCGGCGTCAGGCGAGCCGCTTAAGTGGAACTCAGCGAAGGTGCCGGAGCTGAAGCTACCGGTATTCGTGAAGTTCTTCGGGCATTTGATGACGCCGTTGTTGACGAACGTGCCGGCGTTGCTGATGTTGCCGGAGCAGTCAAGCGTCATGCCCGTCGCGACGGTCATCGAGGCGCCGGCATCGACGGTCAGGTCGGTGCAGGCGTACCCCGTACCGCTGTTCGTAATCGGGTAGTTCGGGCACGCGGAGGGAATATGCACGGGGTCAGTGGCGCCTGGGACGTCAAGGTTGTCCCAGTTGGCACCGTTGTTCCAGTCGTTGTCGACCGTGCCGTGCCAGAGACCTGCAGTGCCGGGCAAGGTGTACTTAACAACGAGGTACGGTACGTTGGCCTCTGCCCAGCCCTCGAACTGCACGTAGTAGTAGGGGTATTCATCCCAATCGTGAACACCGACTGCAAAGTAATCGCCGGCTAGTTTGCCCTGCAGGTCGGTGCAAGCCGTGGCGCCAAGGTCCCACGTATTCCAGCCGCTCGATATGGTGCCGTAGTACAACTGATAATAACCATCGCCATCCCACGTGTTGAGGTCGCTATAGATATTGCCAATCGGGCTTGACCGGGGGTCGGTCCAAGTAATACGGGTGAGAGCCCAGTAGGGGTCTGAGTAGGCGTCACAGTAGCCGTGAAGCTCGACACCGGTTATGGTTGCGGCGTCAGAGATTGACGAGATGTCGAAGCCAAACCAGCCACGGTCAACGGTCCAACCGTTGTAGTCGCTTCCCCAGACCTTACTGACCTGGGTATACCCGGTGGAGAGACAGGAACCGGTATTATAGTTGCTTGCTGTCGGATAGCAGGTTTTCTGGCCGTAGGTCCCGGCTCGTTCCCGGGGACCAGCATAGGGAGTAGCGGCGCGAGCCCGAGACACCCCGCGGAGATATGTCTCCAGCGGTATCCCTGTGACCGCGGCTCTCTGCTGCAGGGTTAGAGCATCCGGTACCGTAATGCCGGCGGATTGAGGTTTCAACAGTTTGGGGACAGCCGCCGGTGGCGCAGCGCCAGCTACTGCCACGGTCAGGAGCACTGCCATGAAAATCATGGCATGTTGCTTTCTGGACATTTTGCCTCCTTAGGTCTTTTGTTTGTTTCCCGTCCCGGCTGGACCCGGCGCCGGCAACACTGCCGTTCCGTCCCTGCGCAATGCTGCGGGGCACGCGGTCCAACTCGAGGACGGCGTTTTCCAGATGTTGTGATGAGGTAACCCGGCTCATCCGGTCGCCAAGCGCCCCGTTTCACTGTTGCCCACAGGGCACTCGGCAACCAGCAAGGAATAATACCCCCCCCGGCATGGTTGTCAAGAAGAAAACGGCCCGGGCCAGTGCTCCCACCGGCCCTGAATTCGCTTGACAAGGCAGGACCACACGGATATTCTGTCCGACCAGGGGCGTATGCCCCGAACTTGGCGAAACACAAAACAGGAGTAAACGGCATGAAAAAGTGCTGTTCTGGACTGGCAGTCGTGCTGGTGTCGCTTGTTGCCTTCGGCGTGGGCCACGCCCAGATTGACTTTCACGGAGTGCTTAACCCCAATGGCCACTCGGTCTGGCTAGACACGGCCATCGTAACGTCGCTCGGGACTGACACTATCCTCACCCCGGGCTGGGGTTCCGACTCCGTGGCCTTCGACAGCTTCGATTTCCCGGACCTCTTCACTTGGCCGTCACTGGTTGTTCTGCGGGGGCATATTAGCGCCGAGCGCTTTTTTGTCGCGTTCCCCGCACCGGGAAACGGCGTGTGGTACGATTTCAGGCCGGCGCCTCCGCCTCCGCCCGCCCCCAGAATGATGTTCTGGTCTCTGCTATACGGGATTGGGGCGGAGCCCGAGCACGCGGCCCGGCAGCCGGAGCTGCAGGTGGTTCCCAGCATGCTGGTAGACCGGGCGACGGTGCGGGCACAGGTTGCCGGTCACGGCCCGGTCCGGCTCGAGATTGTGGATGCGGCCGGAAACCGGGTCCGTTCCCTCGGCACGAGCAACCGGGGCGGGGTCATCACTCAGGTCTGGCTGGGGGACGACGACGCCGGACGGAGTCTACCTGAGGGTGTGTATTTCTGCCGCTTGGCGGTCGGCGAGGCTGCGACGGTCAGAAAGGTCCTGCTGGCACGATAGGTTTGAATCTGAGTTCTTCGGCGAGGGGACGCAGTTGCGTCCCCTCGGCGTCCCGGGGTACCGGGAGCCGAATGGGCCGTAGCGCATCCCGACACGCAAAGCTGAGCCGGGCCGTGCTGACGGGTCTGGCCGGTGCAACCGCGTTCATTTGCTTCTGGGGTTGCGGGAAGGCGGAGTTCGCCGAGCGCCGCCTTGGCCTGGTTTCCCGGGACGTCGTGGAGAACAGCTTCGTGGTGAGTAAGGACTCCAGGCATGTGGCGTACGTGACCAAGCTGGGAGAGAAGAGACAGGCCGTGGTGGCTGACGGCAGGCAGGGAAAGGCATATGACGAGATAGGCAAGGTCGTGCTTACCCCAAGCGGACACGTGGCCTACGCTGCCTTGCTTGGCGGCAAGAACCTGGTGGTAAGGGACGGGCGAGAGGGCAAGGTCTATGACGCAGTCGGGGCGCTGTTGGTCACAAGAGACGGTCAAAGGACGATGTTCCCGGGCAAGCTGCATGACCGGCGAACCATGGTCGTGAACGGCAAAGAAGGCAAGTGGTACGACGATGTCGCGAATCCGGTCATGAGCAGCGACGAGAGGCGCCTCGCATTCAGCGCCCAAGTCGGTAAGAAGTGGATGATGGTCGTTGACGGACGCGAAGGAAAGCCCTACGCCGAGCTGACGCCTGCGGCCTTCAGCCCGGATGGCCGGCACGTCGCCTATGCGGCCCGGAGAGACTCGCAGTGGTTGGTCGTCGTTGACACGACTGAGGGCAGGCCTTACGACCAGATTGAAGGTCCGCTGGAGGTCGGGCCCGGAGCCGAGCATCTGGCGTACGTCGCCGTGCGGGACAAGAAGATGCTCGTGGTCCATGACGGGAAGGAAGGCGAAGGGTACAAGCTCATCCTGGGTCTGCTTGTCAACAACGACGTGTCGTTTGTCGCGTATGCCGGGACGCTCGACGACAGTATCGTTATCGTCAGCGGCGGCAAGGCCGGCAAGAGATACTGGCGGGCCAGGCAGCTTGTGCTCGGTCCGGGCGGCCGCGTGGCCTACAGCGCATCCACCGGAGAGAAGCAGGAATTCACTGTGGTTGATGGCCTTGAGGGCAAGACCTACCACGGCGTCGGCCAGGCCGTGTTCAGCCCGGACGGCCACCGGGTAGCGTACGTTGCGGAGCAGGGAGGGATTCAGGTAGCAGTGGTGGACGGCAAGGAGGATAGCGTTTTCTACGAGGCCGTCAGTGAGCTCCAGTTCAGCCCGGACAGCAGGCGGGTCGCCTATGCCGCTCAGCGCGGCGGGAAGTGGATGGTCGTGGTTGACGGCGAGGTGGGGAATGGATACGACGCCATCGTCCCGGGCCGATTCTTTAGCCCGGACAGCCGGCGCGTTGTCTACGGCGCACGGAGGAGGGGAAAGACGGTGCTTGTGGTCAACGGCCGGGAAGCCGGCCGGGAGTATGACGGAATCCGTCAGGTAGTGTTTGGCGCCCGCGGTCGCCCGCAGTTCGTGGCCCTGCGCGGAGACACGCTGCTGGCAGTTACCTTCCGGGGAAACTAGGCCGGCCGGCGACATTGATGCGGGGGCGGCCGGTGGGTCGCCCCCGCGACGGTATCAGGAAATCTGGCTGTTATTCTACGATGAGCTTTGACGTCGCCATGAAAGTGGAGGACTTGAGCGTCGCTACATAGACCCCCGAGCTGAGCGCGCGCAGGTCCAGACCGGCGACGCCGCTCCGGCCGAGCAGGCGACGGCAGAGCAGCACGCGTCCCGTGATGTCGAGAATGCGCAGCTCCGCGTACCCGGCCGCGGGCAACGTATAGCGCACCGTGGCGAAGCCGGTCGTCATCGGATTCGGAGCAATCGTGAATGACAGGTTGTGAGCGTCGACCGGGACTGACAGGACTCCGCCGCCTGCCGAGCCCTGCGGCCGGTCCGACCCGGCTATTACGTACCGCCAGAACTCTAGGGTCTTGTTGCCCTTTGTGGTGAAGAACGCGCCCTGCCCGTAGGCCGCCATGTCGGCGCCGGCCTTGACGCGCTTCCTCTTGCCCGTCGTGCCGTACTGCGGGATTGTCTCGAGCTCGGTCCAGGAGTCGCCTGAGGCCAGGTACTTCCAGAACTCCTGCGTGTTGCCGCCCTTAAGGGCGTATATCGCGCCGTCGAACCACGCGGCCGTGCTGCCTTCTTTGGACTTCTTGTTGCGGCCGGTGATGCCGCTGCGCAGCGGCATGCCGTTCAGTTCATCCTTGGCCCAGGACGCGGTCGCCAGGTCGTAGCTGTGCAGTTCGTGATACTTGGCCTTGTGCGCGTAGATGGTGTTGCTGCCGTCATAGACCAGCCATGAACCTTTGTCCCACTTGGCATGCGCGCCCGCGGGCGCGTCGGCCAGAGACAGCCATGAGTCGTCGGCGATGCGGTAGCGGTAGAACTCGGATTTGTAGCCTTTGAGCAGGTAGACGTAGTCCGTATCATTCTGCACGACGAACACCGCGTCGGTGCCGCCCTTGACTTTCTTGCGGCCCGTTCCGAGGCGTATGTTGGCCAGCGGCGTCCAGGTGTCGGTTGCGACGTCGTAGCGCCAGAAGCCCACCGAGTTGTTGCCCTTGGCGGCGTAGACGTATCGACCGCCGTCGGCGCACGCGGTCGCGCCCTTCTTGGGAAGCCTGTTCTCAGCACCGGCCGGGATAGCGCAGCGCTGGGTCCACTCGTCGGCGAGCGGGTCGTAGGAGTAGAAGTCCGCGGTCTTGTTGCCCTTGGCAGCGTAGAACTGGCCGGTGCCGGGCATGAACGTGACCCAGCAGCCATCCTTCACCTGTTTGTTGGATGGCGCGAGCGGCACCGGTGCCACTTCGTGCCAGCCCGCGGGCCACGATGTCCGCCCCGGTTTCGCTACCCGGAATGCCCGCTCCATTACGTCGTTTCTCGCGATTGTGTCGCGCGACGAGTAGGTGGAACAGCGCGCGGTCCATTGACCCGTGTCGGCGCCGGGTCCGAACTCGGCAAAGGCGAGCAGCGTATCCAGGCCGGGGCCGAGCGCCGTGACGGTCCGGCTCTCGGTGTAGACGCGAGTGCCTGCCGGGTTCGTGACGATGAAGAACGCAATCAGGTCGGTCGTGAAGCCGGAGAAGTTGTGCCAGCGGGCCGTGGGGTTGAGCACGGTGCCGGTGTCGATAGTCCCGGCCGGTGAAACGATTTCGACGACGCCGACGTCTGCAACCTGCGACGTCACATAGACGGGCTTGGTCACGCGGTCGTTGGCCGGCTCCCGGTCAAGACTGTACTGGGTGGAGCAGACCGCCAGATGCGGGCCCAGGACAGACGGAATCCAGCCCGGGAAGAGGATGGTATCCGAGGAGTGAGCGGGAAGCGTCGCGGGGCAGGTCCGGCTGTAACCTTCGCCTTCGATGCGCAGCGCGACGTTGAACGTTGCCGGCGCGTTGCCGTTGTTGCTCAGGGAGACGACGGGGAACGATGGCCGGTTCAGTGCGACCGTGTCCGGCGGGGCGACGATAGCGCCGGGCTGGACGTCGGCGTAGCGAACGAAGACGCGGCCCAGGCACAGGTCGTTGGCCGGGTTCATATCCAGTGCGTGTTCGGTGGAGCAGCGCAGCGCGAAGGAACCGGAGTCGGCCGTCCAGGAGCGGAACCGTACCGTGCTGGCGGAGCCGACGCCCACGTAGACCGAGGCGGTATCGGCATAGCCGGCCCCAGGGATGCGGAAACGGACCGGGACGTTCTCGGCGGTGTTGCCGAAGTTGCCGATGCGCACGCGCGGCTGAACGGTCGCACCGCATTCGATGGTGTCGGCCGGCTGCTCGATGGCGGCGCAGCCCAGGTCGGTGTACCGTACGTCGAAGGGTGCTCCCGAGAGCGTGTCATTCTCCGGGTCCAGGTCGCCTGAGACATACGTCGAGCAGCGGGGCACGAACCCGAAGCCGGGCCGGGCGTTCCAGACCGGGAAGCTGACGACCGTGTCGCGGCCGTGGTTCAAGGTAATGGTCTGGGTTTGCGCATAGGTCGGTGAACAGGGAATCGTGAATGTCACGCGCGCCTGGTTTTCGTTGGACGTGCCGACGTTGCGCACGCGGGCAGCGGGCGTGACCGCAACGCCCGAGTCAAATACGCCGGCCGGAGCGAGAATCTCGGTGACGCCCATGTTGTGCTGCGACGTACCCAAAATGACCCTCGCCCGGATTTTCAAGTCCCGGAACTCGTTGAATCGGTGCGGGGCCCAGGCGCCGGTCCACTCCCAGTTCTGCCGGGAATGGGGCATGGTGTTGTCCGTGCCTATGGCCGGATACTGGGAGCTGGTCTTGAACCCGACAAAGAAGGACCCCGACTGGAAGTTGGTGGAGTCGAGCGGCATGTCGAGCGAGTCCCAGCCGGCATGCGGTGTCCATACCGCGGTGTCGATGACCGTGCCCGGTCCGGTGTTGTAGCCGTCGTCGTCCATGATGCAGACCGTGACCGGGCTGGAGCTCGTGAAGTAGAAGTAGGTCCGCGCAATGCGTACCGGGTAGCGCGGGGGGGCGAACTTCACGGCGTAGCCGTGGGGGCCCAGCAGGCTGGTTGACCCGGTGTTGCTCGGGTCGTAAGAGAGCGTGGTCGGGAAATTGTAGTTGACTACGTGTATCTCGATGTCCACCGAGTCGTTGTGGCGGAACTCGTCGGAAAGGAGGTTCGTCCGCACCTTCAACGTGTAGGTTGACGTTTCGCTCGGCGCCCAGGACCCGAACGCAAACGTGGTCTCGAACCCGACATCCATGTGCGGCACAATGCCGGCCCCGGACCAGACCAGCGAGTCGCCTCTCAGCCGGTAGATTTCCGCGCTCAACGGTACGTCGGAAACGGCCTGGGTGCCTGAGTTCTTGATGCGCGCCCAGACTATGGTCGGCTGAATGATGGGGTAATGGAGGAATATGCCGGTGGAGAAGTGGGACATTGTGTTCTTGATCATCACGTCGGTGACGTTGTACGTCGGGTTCTGAGGCGGCTGGAACCGGACGGCAAGGTTCGGGTGTATGATATTCTGGCTCGGGCTATTGCCGTAGTTGTAGCGCAACCCGACCTGGCCGGTGATATTCTCGATGCCGATGGTTATATTGTCCGGACCCCAGCCCAGATAGGGCGCGCCAGTCTGCTCCAGGTACTGGTACGTAATCGAACCGTCGGGCTTGGAGAGGATGATTTCGAACGTGTTGTTGCTTCCGGGTACGTTCCAGAAGGGCACGCTCTCGCACTGGACAATGAGCGTGTCCGCGGCCGGATTCTTCCAGAACCAGCATCCCCGGCCATTCGTGAGGCCGGTGAAGTCAATGTCAGACATGAAGCCGGCGATGAGGTTGTTCGGTCTCTGGACGGCCGGTATGTCCGGGAACGGGTGCGAGCTGTTCCAGTCGTCGTCGAGCGCCAGGTAGCCGTTTGAACCGATGAAGAAAGTGCTGTAGTGCAGCCAGTACAGTGGGAATTCAAAGCCGAACACAAACGGCCCGGCCAGGTTGTCGTCGGCTAGCCCGGTGACCCGGACGCCCTGAGAGCGGATGTCTATCCAGTTGAACGTCGGCGCTCCGGGGCAGCTCGTGTCACTGTCCAGGTACGAGTAACCCCATGCGTCAGGGCCGCCGCCTCCGTCAACCGGAGGCGCGATTATCGGGCTTGTCGTGCTTGTCGTGCCGCTCGTGACCGCGGCCCCGGCCATCGTGGTGCAGAGACCGAGAAGAAGCAACCATCGTGCGTTCATCATTACACTCCTGTAACAGGGCGCACGACAAACGGTCGGTCCCTGCCACCAAGGGCCCTTGCGAGCCCGTTATACAACCTATTACCTTGTTCCGTGGCCTTTTGCCAGGCCACGCTTCGTGATAATTATACTTGTTTCAGGCGCTCGTGTCAAAACAACCGCGTGCCCTCGTGCCGTTTTCCGTCGGCAGGCCCCGGCACCCAGAGCTACGGTTCTTTGGTCTTGTTTGCTGTTGAGGGCAGGAGGCCGCGGGGACGGGCGGCGCGGTGCCGGGGCCGGCTCAGGAAGACGGGCTCTGAGCTTCGGCCGGGTGGTCCTTTTCCGGCGGGGCCGGCTCGGACTTGAGATAGGCCAGGCGGAGGTCGTGCAGCAGGTCTTCAAGCAGTTTCGTTTCGTCGTCGGTCCGGTTGCCCTCGGTCTTCTTTCGGAGCATCTCGAGCGTGTCAATCGTCTGCCTGGCCAGAGGCAGGTTGGCTTCTGTCTTTTCCGCGCCGGGCATGACGGTCCTGCCCAGATAGGCGAGTGCGGCCGCGGCCAGACTCAGGACCAGCGTGCTGAACGAGGTGAGGTCCGGGCCGGGGCCGGCGTCATCAGTCATGGTTGTAGTGGTCGAGCAGGGTTCGGACCTTGACGACCTTACCGCCGCGGACGTACACGCGCGGCACGCGCGGGCTCACCCGGCAGATGATTTCGTAGGGTATCGCCTCGGCCCAGGCGGCGAGCTCGTTGGCGGTGATGGTCGCGCCGTTGTCCGAGCCCAGGAGCGTTACCGTGTCGCCGATGGCCACGTCCGGGACGTCGGTCACGTCGAGCATGGTCAGGTCCATGCAGACGTTGCCCACAACCGGCACGCGCCGCCCCTTGACCAGGACCTGGCCACGGTTCTTGAGCGAGTACGGGTAGCCGTCGCCGTAGCCCGCAGTGATGACCGCGATGCGCGAGTCACGCTTCGTGAAGTAGTTGCGTTCGTAGCTGATGGAACGGCCGGAAGGGATTGCCCGCAGGTTCACGACGCGACTGCGCAGGCTCATGACCGGGATGAGGTTGAAACCGGCGGAGCGCAGCCCGGACTGGTAGCTGTCCGGCAGGATGCCGTAGACCACAAGGCCGGGCCGGATGAGGTCGTAGCGCGAGCCCGGCAGGTTCAGGAAGCCGGCGGTATTGGCCGAGTGGCGCAGGTAGCCGGAGATGCCCAGCCGGTTGAGCCGTACGGTCAGCCTTTCGTAGGACTTGAGCTGGTATCGGGAGAAGTCGAGGTCTGAATCGGCTGAGGGGAAGTGGGTGAAAACGCCCTCGAGCTTCAGGCCCGGCTTGTCGGCCACGCCGGCGATGAAGCGGGCGGCCGAGCCTGCGTCGACGCCGGTGCGGCCCATGCCCGTGTCCACTTCTATGTGGAGCGGCATCGTGGCGTCCCGTTTCACCGCCTCGGCCGAGAGCAGTCGGGCGAACTCCGCCTCGGTCACGGAGGGAGTGAGGCGGTGCTCGAACAGCGCGGGGACTTCGCCGTAGGGGATGGGCGAGAGCACGAGAATGGGCCGGGTGATTCCTCCCAGCCTGAGGCTGATGCCTTCTTCCACGCTTGCCACGCCGAACATGTCCACCCGGTCGGCCACTTCTTCGGCGACCTCTCTCAGGCCGTGGCCGTAGGCATCCGCCTTGATGGCCAGCATGAGCCGGCAGTCGCCCGCCTGGCGGCGGACCTGATCGAGGTTCGCGTTCAGCGCGTCCAGGTTGATTTCGGCCCAGATTCTGCCGAAGTCCATCTAGTCGATATTAGGCGACTTGAGGGGCATTGTCAAACGCATTGTCCCGGCGGGCTGTCTCGATTGACAGCGCGGGCTTTTCTAAGTAGAACTGTTGACACGATGATAGCGGCTATTGTCAAGAGTATGCGGCCCAGACAGTGGGTCAAGAACGTTCTGGTCTTTGCCGGGCTGATATTCTCGCGGCATCTGTTCAACGGCATGGACCTGGGCCGGTCGTTCGGCGCGTTCCTGGTGTTCTGCCTCCTGTCCGGGGCGGTGTACATCATCAATGACCTCGTGGACAGGGAAAACGACCAGCGTCATCCCCAGAAACGTCTCCGCCCCATCGCGTCGGGGCAACTCAGACCCGGTCCCGCGATGGTCGCCGCTTTGGTCTCGGTTGTCGTGGCCCTGGCTGGCGGATTCGCCCTGGACTGGCGGTTCGGCGCGGTCAGCGTGGCCTACTTCGTCGTGCAACTGGCCTACTCGTTCCGGCTGAAGCAGGTCGTGGTACTGGACGTGATGATCGTTGCCGCGGGGTTCGCGTTCCGGGCCGTGGCCGGCACGTTCGTCGTGAACGTCGTGATTTCGCCCTGGCTGTTTGTGTGCACCATCCTGCTGGCCCTGTTCCTGGCGCTGGTCAAGCGCCGGCACGAGCTGATGTTCCTCGAGGGCAGCGGCATATCCCACCGCAGCGTGCTGGGCAAGTATTCCGAGACGCTGCTGGACCAGATGATCGCGGTCGCGACCTCGACCGCGGTCATTGCCTATTGTCTGTACACGGTCGCTCCCGAGACCGCAGCGAAGTTCAACACGCACAATCTGATTCTGACCGTGCCGTTTGTCCTGTACGCAATTTACCGGTATCTGTACCTCGTCTACCGGAAGAACCTGGGCGGCGAACCCGAACGGGTGTTCGTGTCCGACGTGCCCCTGATTATCGACATACTCCTCTACATGGCGAGCGTCGTCGCCGTCCTGTACGTTCGCTTCTAGGGTTTCGGCGACGGCGTCGGTGCGCGCCTGGCCTTCACCTGGTCGAGCAGCCGGCGGGCGTCCTGGTAGGAGGGAAAGCGCGCCAGGATGGCGTTGAGGTCGCGCTCGGCGCCGTCCAGGTTGCCGGCGAGGTAGCGGACGTAGGCGAGACGCAGCTCAAGGTCAGGAATACCCGGGAACCGGCGCACCGCCTCAGCCACCGTCGTCTCGGCCGCGGCAAAGTCCAGAGTCTTGGTGAGAGCGGCCGAGAGGTTGATGTAACCGTCGTAGAAGTCCGGCGCGTAGGTCACGACCTTGCGGAAGTGCCCGACCGCCTCGGGAAACTGCCCCTGGTTGAAGCAAATAGTTCCCAGGCCGGCGTGGGCGTTGACCGCCCAATCGTCAATCTCCACCGCGCGCGTGAAGTTCTCCGCGGCCAGGTCGCTCTTCTGGGACTCGAGGTAGATTTCTCCCAGCCATTCGTAGCCGTAGGCGAAATCGGGCGGCGCAAGGGCGTTGCACTTCCGGAACGCGGCGATGGCGGAGTCAGTTGTGCGGGGGCGCGCCAGATTGATGCCGAGGTTGTAGAGGTTCACGAACTCCGGGTTCACGCCCGGCGTTTCTAAGGGCAGCGTGTCGGCCCCGGGCCGCCGTTTGTACAGTATGTCAGAGAAGACTCCGCCGCGTTCCTGCACCGATATCGGGCAGGGGAAGTAGCCGCGGCGGAAGCGCGTGCGGAGGAAGAGCGCCCGCTCGGCCGCGGCCGAGGGTTTGCCGCCGGTCGAGAAGTAGATGTACGCCGGGTCCATCTCGAGCACGCGGCGCGTGTTGTAGTTGCGTTCCTTCCAGTAGACCTTGGACCCCATGATGTGCTCGGGGTGGTGCGCCACGACCGCGTCGGTCAGCCCGAGCATGTCCAGGAGGTTGCGGTCGGAGAACCACGAGACCGCGCCGATCGTGGTACAGGCGAACCAGTCTTTCTCGGACATGTTCCGGTTGAGCCAGCGGCCGGTCGCGCTCATTTTATCCACCAGTCCGCGTTCCAGGTACTTGTTGTGGTTTATTTCCTGACGCACGGTCCGGCCCCGCAAGAACGGAAACGGGCGCGCGAACGGACCCCAGAACGTCAGCGGCACCAGGATTGTCAGCAGTACGGTCCGTGCCGCGGGACCGGCCGGGACGAGCCAGACCCCCTCGGCGAGAACGAAGTAGAACAGGAAGTAGACAGGCACGAAGAACCGGTAGATTCGGAGCACGTCGCCGCCGACCGAAACGGTGTACAGCCCCTGGATGGCGAGCACGAGCAAAGCGAAGAGAAACGGCAGCGCGGGGACCAGGCCGCGGCGTCGGAGCGCGAGACCGACCGGGAACAGGAGGGCGAGACCCCAGAAGCCGTAGGCCTTGTGGAAGCTCGTGACGTAGGCGATGCCCGACTTCAGGTAGGTCGCGGCGATGCCGGTCTTGGCGTAGAAGGTGTTGGGGAAGAAGTAGCCGTAATAGCTTAACTGCCAGATGTAGAGCGGCGCAACCAGGACGAGGAACGGAACGAGGAGAAGAGCAAGGTCGCGGACGTTTGTGGGGCGCAGCGCGTCGCGGCGGTCTTTGAGCGCCCTCCTGACGACGAAGTGGAGCAGCACGACAGCCCAGAAGAGCGCTCCTTCCGGCCGAGTCAGCGCGGCGAGACCGAGCAGGGCGGACGTGCCGACGAACCCTCCCGTGGTTCGGGCGCTGAGGTATGTGAAAAAGGCCGCGGCGATGAGCAGGGCGAAAAGTCCGGTCTCCATGCCGCTCACGCACCAATAGGCAAACGAACCGTTCGCCGCAAGGAAGAGCGTGGCCAGCGGAGCGACCGCGGGCGGGCCGGTGCTCCAGCGCCGTACGAAGAAGAAGAAGATGACGATTACCCCGATGCCGCAGAGCACGCCCAGCACCTGGGACAGCGGGATGATGGTTGCGAACGGGACGCCCAGGACGCCGAGCGCAGAGAGCAGCATCATCCACAGGAAATTCGTGTACCCTTCGACCCTTTCGCTCGTGTTGAAGACCGGGCCGGCACCGCGCGCGACGTTGCGGGCATAGCGATAGGTGATGTACGAATCGTCCTGCAGGAACTGCGTCGACGAGGAGTGCCAGACAAAGAGGCCGATGGCCAGGATGAGGATGACGAAGGGCGCGAGTTTGCCCGCGGACGGCAGCGCGGACCGGGGGGCGGGGGGAGATGGCTTCATGGTTCGGGCGGCACGTGCGTCAAAGCGTCCGAACCAGGCCGGCTGGGGACTGCCATCCAATTTCCGCAGCGGAAATTGGTGGCTGTACCCGTCCGACTAGGCCGGCGTCCGGGGGGTGCACTCGGCCAGCTTTTTCTTGCCGCACGCGGCCTTTTCGCCGAACGGCCCCTGGCGGATGGCGCAGAGTTCGGCTTTCGCCTCTGCCATCAGGGTTTCCGCCTCGGATTGGCGGCCAAGCATCTGACCGGCCGCGTGGGCGCCGGCGAGCCGGCCCTCGAGCATGGCGGTCGAGGCTTCCTCAATCCCGGATGCGTCGCCGGCGACGTACACGCCCGGTCGGCTCGTCTGCATGTTCTCGTCATGCCAGGCGACGTTGCCGCCCAGTTCGGGCACATAGACCATGTGGCAGCCCGTCTGCCAGAGCAGTTCGGTCAAGGGCGTGAGCCCGACCGCGATGCACACGGTGTCAACGGCGAGCCGGCGAAGAGTCCGCGGAACCGGCCTGAGCTCCGAATCGAGCCGGCAGATTACCGCGGCCTCAACGCGTTCCGTGCCGAGCGTCGCCTTGACGGTGTGCGACGTCAGGATGGGAACTCCGAGGCGCGCGAGCTTGGCGGCGTGCACGTGGTAGCCGCCGATTCTGGGCATGGCCTCGACCAGCGCGACTACCTCGATGCCCGCCTGGATGAGCTGGTACGAGACGATGAGCCCGATATTGCCGGAGCCGACCATGAGCACGCGCGCGCCCGGCCTGACGCCGAAGACGTTCATCAGGGTCTGGACCGCGCCCGCGCCGTAGACGCCGGGCAGGTCGTTGTTCTCGAAGAGCAGGCTGTTCTCAGCCGCTCCGGTGGCGACGACAAGCGACCTGAACGAGAGCTTCTCAAACCGGTCGCTCGCGGCCAGCCCCAGGATGTGGTCTTGGTAGTAACCGACGACCGACGTGCCAAGGATGGCCTCGGCAGTGGTCTTCGCGAGGTCGCGTTCAAGCAGAGCGGCAATGTCCATGCCTCTCGTACCGCAGTGATGGTTCCGGGAACCGAAGAACTTGTGGGTCTGCTTGACCAACTGGCCGCCGAGGCGCGGATTGTCGTCAATCAGCGTGACCCTGGCGCCGAGCCGGGCGGCAGCCGTTGCGGCGCACAGCCCGGCCGGCCCGCCGCCGACAACCGCGATGTCGGTAGCTCTCATGGAAGCCGGCCCCGGCCGGTCTGGCGCTCGACCCTGACGCCTTGGCGCAGCGGTTCCATGCACACCATCGTGTTGGGCTGGCCGTCCACTACCATCAGGCAGGAGGAGCACTTGCCGACCGCGCAGAAGAAACCGCGCGGCCGCCCCCGTTTCTCGGTGTGGCGGAAAACCGCCACGCCGTTGGCCACCAGGGCGGCGGCGATGGTCTCGCCCTCCCATCCGGTCATGGGCCGGCCCTCGAACAGAAAGCTCACCTGCTTCTTCCGGTCAAAGGTCAGAACCGGGTGGCTCGCAATCCGGCGTTCGACCCGGACCCTGCGATTAGACGTTTTGCCGGACATGACTGACCGCATTCTGGAATATGGCGATGCCCTGCGGCTTTGTCAATCTTTCCCGTTGCCAGCGCGGATGCTGCTCCTGGCGCACGAACCGTTCCGGGTGGGGCATGAGACCGAACACGCGGCCGGACGGGTCGCAGATGCCGGCGACCGATTGCTCTGAGCCGTTGGGGTTGTCCGGGTACTCGGCCGGGTCGCCGGCCGGCGTCGTGTAGCGCAGAGCAATCTGGCGGCTTTCGTTCAGCTTCATCAGAGTCTCCGGTGACGACGCCAGGAACTTGCCCTCGGCGTGGGCGACAGGCAGGTAGCACGGCGACTCAATCCCTTTCGTGAATATGCACGGCGAGTCCTCGACCTTGAGATACACCCACCGGTCCTCGTAGCGGCACGAGTCGTTCGTATCAAGCGTGACGGTCTGGGGTTCGAACAGGCGGTCAAACGCGGGGAGCAATCCGCACTTCACCAGCACCTGGAACCCGTTGCAGATGCCTAGTATCGGTTTGCCGGCGGCGTGGAAGTCCGCCAAGTCGTCCTGCAGGTTGTGGCGGAGTTCGTTGGCCAGGACCCGGCCGGAGCTAATGTAGTCGCCGTAGGAGAAACCGCCCGGGATGACGAGAATCTCGAAGTCCTTGAGCCGCCGCTCGCGCTTCTTGAACTGGTTTATGTGGACGACCTCGGGTTGGGCTCCGACCAGTTTGAACGCGTAGGCGGTCTCCTGGTCGCAGTTCGTGCCGGCGGCGAGAAGGACGCAGACTCGTACCACGGATGGTGAGCATAGCCGGATGAACCGGGCTGTCAAGCCGGGGACTGCCATCCAATTTCCGCAGCGGGAATTGGTGGCTGTACCCGTCCGACTGAGCAGCGCCGCAGGCCGCGCTGCGGGACTGCCATCCGGCGAGCTTGACCCGTGCCCGATTCCGCGGTGCGGCACCCTTGGAAATGGTCCAGCGTCACAGATAGCCCGCGGTTTCGACGATTATACAGAAAAGACTAGACCCCGCAACACGTGCCGTCAACGCAACATCTTGGAAAACCAAGGGCCTAATGCATCCACAGGGGCGTGATGGGAGCCGCCCCCGGGGTGCTCCCCCGGG
>Ga0315282_10008048_pt1 | contig 17144 bp, 11 predicted proteins | sample YL17G07_20_MG_FD_203693 | JGI IMG/M metagenome (GOLD analysis project Ga0315282, IMG submission 203693) | Sediment microbial communities from Yellowstone Lake, YNP, Wyoming, USA - YL17G07_20 | ecosystem: Environmental > Aquatic > Freshwater > Lake > Sediment | place: USA: Wyoming | collected... | reverse complement strand
CATTTCGCTGCCCGCCGGCAATGGGATGGCTGACCAACCGGTCGGTGAAGGTCGTGTTAAATGAAAGGCGCGAAGTAAGGCGCGTGTTCAGCGTCGAAGTGGAGTCCACGCGAAACTGGCCGGCATCCGTGGTGCTGGGGTAAAAGTTCAAGGAATGCCCCAGGACGATTGAGTTCGAGAGTTTACAGGTCAACTTCTCGCCCAGCAGCCCCGTGGCGTTCTGTCTCAGTTCGGCATTCTGGAATGACTCCCTCACGAAGGTGACGCCCCCTAATACCTGCATTTCGGTCCTGCGGCCGCGGAGCAGGTCGCGGCCCAGCCCCGTGCCGTACGTCTGCCGCAGCTTGAGGCTCTGGGCCTGGATGTGATCCAACTGCCCGAGCACAAACAAGAAGTCGGTGGGGGTGACTAGGAGATCCTGCCGCAGACTCGTGGAGATGCTGTTGGCGCTGGTCTTGATCCCCTCCGCCTGGGTATTGGCGTAGAGGACCGTGAGCAGGTAATTGGTGCGGAAGCGCTCATTGAAGCCGGGCAGGTTCGGCTGACGTCGTGTGGCGTTCACCCCAATGCTCAACGTCCTAGCGTCTTGCTCGCCCCGTACCAGGTTGTAGCCGACGCTCCCCGATCCCTTCCAATTCCGCCAGGGCGGCACGGTGGTCTCTCCGGCTTTTGACATGTACAGGTCTGTGGGGTAGATGGCCACGACCGTCGCTGCCGGCAAGTGCCGCATACCCCCGTTGTCTCCTCGTAGCTCCCAGTCTCCGGACTCCAGAAGGGAGAGCATCCCACCGAAGGCTTTGCCGTCTTTGGCCAGTATGACGGCCTGCTTGCTGCTGGCCATCGCCTTGACCGCGGAAATCGGGAAGGACACCTCGCCCAATGTGTCGGACTTAAAGACGATCTTGCTCTCATTGACACGCACCCATGTCCCGGTAAGTTGGTCGCCATTCTTGAATTGCACGACCTCCGCCCGGGATTGCAGACCCACAGCAACTATGACCAGCACTAGTGGACGCAAGCGCTTCATCACCACCTCTGGTGTCGAGATCTCTGAATTTCCACGTCAAGCATTATAGCGGAACAGCCGATATTCCTAAAAGATGCCGCGGGCGGCTCCGTCAGGCCAGCGGAGAATCCTGACAGCCCATCTAAGCATCTAACAGCCAAGAGGTGGAGGGCGCCTATGTACATTGTCCTTGAGTATCTCACCTATTTGGTCCTGCTCCTGGCAATTGGCGGCGTTCTCTTCGTTGCCTCCGCGGCCGTGCTGGTCACGGAGGAGGGTGCCAAGCTGGTGGCCAATTCCACCCGCAAGCTGGCCATACACGCTACTCATTTGGCGTCCAAACACCTGGCAGCAGGCGACCCAACCGCAGGACGCCAGTCGTTACCGGCCGCCCACGGCAATCTCACCAAAGGCGGAGCGTTGTAATCCGGGAATTCCCCATCAGATCAAGCACTTAGCAGGGAAGAGGTATGTGCGGTCTGAGCGTGCTTGGGGTTAGGTCATTATACTCATTTAGAACGTCTGATAAGATATCTTATGTTAACTATGGTTTCATGCACTCCTTCACGTCGCCAGCCACGCCACTGCTTTCCGCGCCGCTTGGTGCCGAGAGAGCGTTGCTACAGGATGGGAGCGACGGCACCCCTGTATGTGCCGTGACCCGTTCTTCATTCACAGCTTGAGGAACGCATGGCGGAAGCCGCACGAGGGGGCTATGTGTTTTTTTGCCGCTTGCGTCGAGAAGCAGCTCTTTTCCAGCGGGCTTTGGGGGCGCTATCATGAGTTGAAGCCTGGGGGTTGAGGTGGGTGCGAGGAGGAGATATCGGCGGCGCTTGTTGGCGGGGTTGGTAGCAGCCTTGGTGTTGCTGGTTCTGGCCTATCTGAAGCGCGAGACGCGCCCGCCGGAGCGGGTGGCGGGGCCGGCACCGACATCGGCGAAGCGGCTGTGTGTTCGGGCGGTAGATGGCGATACGCTGGAGCTTGACGGCGGCGAGCGCCTCCGCCTGATTGGAGTGGACACGCCGGAGACGGTGGACCCCCGGCGCCCCGTGCAGTACTTCGGCGAGGAAGCTTCGGCGTTCACGCGGCGGATGGCCCAGGGCAAGAGCGTGCGCCTGGAGTACGACCAGGACACCCGCGACCGCTACGGTCGCACTCTAGCCTACGTCTATCTGCCGGATGGGACCTTCCTGAACGCCGAAATCATCCGCCAGGGCTACGGGCACGCCTACACGCGATTTCCCTTCCGCTACCAGGAGCAATTCCTGGCCCTGGAGCGCGAGGCGCGGGAGCAAGGGCGCGGCCTGTGGGCGGCACGGTAGCAGTCGGCGGTGGGGACACCGCCCCTACAGCATCACAGTGCCTGCCTGACCTGTCCCCGAGTCATCGGTAAGGTGGATAGCCCGCCGGCGGAGGGTATTGGAGTCCAGCGACCGCCCGGCAGGTGAGGGCCATGGGTGTCAGGCTTGGCTACGGGCTTGGCGTGGCCGCTTTCTTCCCTTCCCAGTTCCCTTTTTCACCCCTATCGACCGACCAGGTCCCGTTCAGTTGATCCTTCTTGAGCCTTGCGGTGAGGACGTAGTTGCCCATGGGCGTGTCGATACGGATTTCCAGCGTCTTCTTCTTGTAGGTCGCTGAAGTGATTTGAGTGCTGCCCATGGGAGCCGAGACCGAGCCTGTCACGGTCACCTTGGTCTGCTCGAGATAAAGCGTAAACGGCATGTCACCCTGCGAACTGCCGTGGGACATGCACTCCCAGGTGCCGGTCAGTTTCCCCGGCTTCGGTTGCTTCTCTTTCGCCAGACCCAGGCCGGCGAAGCACAAAACTGCAAGGCAAACCGCCAAAGAAGTAAGAGTTCGTTTCATTCGCGCGCTCCTTTTCGGCCGAAGAGTAATATCAGGTTGCGAGGAACCTGCGGGCATCTTTTACGGGCGCAGGATTCTACAACTGGGCCAGGCAAACGTCCAGCCGATTGTGCTGCGCAGCGCGCTGTCCAAGCGAGAGGCGCCAAAGGGCCCGTCCGGTATTTGTGTCGCTTGTTGCCGCGCCTGTCTAAAACCAGAAATGCCAGACGGTATCTACCAGAGCGTGCGTGAGGGCTGGCGCCGAAAGTCTCTGCCGGGTGCGATAGGCATTGCCATAGAACACGCCGGCCAGCGCGGCCAGCACTGCGTATTGCCAATTCGGCACCGGCGCATGATGGAGATGCGAGGCGCCGAAAGCCACCGACGCGATCAGCAACCCGTAGAGGCCGCGCGGGCCGGTCCCAATGCTCTTGACGAGAAAATTTTGCAGGATGCCGCGAAACAACAGCTCTTCGGGAATGGCGATAGTCAGGTAGATGGCGAAAAGCCGAAACGCAAAATCCCAGACGGATACGGCCTGCGGGCGGAAATGGATGAACCCCAGCGAAATTCCTAAGGGAATGCCGAGCAAAGCAAAGCCGACAAAGTTGACTAACCCATCGACCACGTCGCCTTTTCGGAACGTCAGCCGGTATCCGACGCCCTCCAGGTTGCGGACGACCAGGAAACCGTACGCGCCCACGCAGACGCAAGCGAGCGGGCTGAAGAAGTAGAGCTCGTACGGCCAAGTCCAGATGCCACCCAGCCAGCCGGCGCTCACGGGCAGCCCGAGCGCCAGCATCGCTGCCAGGTCCCGCCAGCCGACGCGCTCAGCGTGATGTAAGCGATCAGGTAGCAGGAGCAGCGTGGGCACGGCAATATAAGCGGCGAGCTTTCCCACAGCGCGGGCAGAGAAAGTGCCGGTGCCGAAAGCGAAAATGAAATAAGGAACCAGGAGAAGGAACGGCATGGCCAGGGCCAGCCAGGGCGAGGCCGTCGCCTGCTGCCGCAACTGCCTGACGACGGTCGGGAACGTCAGGCCGACAAAGGCGGTAAGGATCAAGGCCAGCGAGGTGAGGAACACCGCCAGCCGTGCCGGATCAGGTCGCGCTCGGGCGAGCACCAGTCCCTCGGCCGCAGCTACCAGAACTATCAGGGTGCCCAGGGTGAAAAGCGTCTTCTTCATGACCTTGTAGCTTCAGTGGGCGGCGGCGTGGGCAGCCCGCAGGAGATTGGGCGAAGCGAAGTCCAGGTCACGCAAGGGAATTACCTCGGACGGGCCGAGTCTGTCCAGTTCCCTGCTGAATCCCGCCGCGTTGCCGACCAGGACGATGACGTTGCGTTCCGGATCGAGGTAGCATCGCGTGGCCTGCAAGACTTCGTCGGTCCCGACGGCCTGTATCTTGTGCGGGAAACGGCCCCAATAGTCAAGGGGCAGATTGTGGACCATGAGTTCGAGGAACTGGGCAGCGATGTCCTCGGACGATTCGAATTCGAGCGCCAGGTGCCCCACGAGGTAGCTCTGGGCGGTCCGCAACTCCGACGTGGTGATCGGCCGATCGCGGAGCTGTTCCATCTGCTCCAGAACCTGCCGTACACTTCTGGCGGTCTCGGCGGTGCGAGTGAACGTCTTAGCCACCCAGTTGCCCAGTGTTTGCTGGCAGAGGAGGTCGCTGGAGGCTCCATACGTCAGCCCCTGCTGGCTGCGGAGGGCTTTGAAAAGGCGGTTGGCGGCCGGGCCACCCAGAATCTGATTGGCCACCGTCAGCGCGTAGTAGTCCGGGCTGTCGCGGCGAATCGCCAGGTTTCCGATTCGAATCTCGGTCTGCACGGCGTCCGGCTTGTCGATAACCACAATGCGCCGCGGGCGCGTCGTGGCGACCACGCCGGCAAGGCGAGGGGAGAGCGGCCGGTCTTCCCACCCCCCAAAGAACTTCCCCGCCAGCGTCAAAGCCTGGTCTGGGGTGATATCGCCCACCGCCGCAAGAACGCAATTGGACGGGCGGTAATGCTGTGCGTGAAAGGCTTGCAGGTCCCGCTCGCTGATGCGGTGAACGGATTCCTCGGTTCCGTCCACCAGATGGCCGTATGGGGTTCCCGAGAAAATTAGCACGTTGAAGACGGTGTCGGCCAGGTAGGCGGGGTCGTCGCGGACAACTTCCAGAGCGGAAAGAGTCTGCTGGCGCTTACGTTCGATTTCGGCGGGCGCAAAGGTCGGGTGGAGAACCACGTCCGCCAGCAGGTCGAAGGTAAGCGCGGTGTGGTCGGAGAGAACCGTGAGGGCGGCAAAAGAGCTGTCCCAGTCCGCGCCGGTATCAAGGCTGCCGCCGACGAAATCGATGGCCTCCGCGATCTCGCCCGCGCTGCGACGTACTGTCCCCTGGCTCAGCAGTCCGGCGGCCAACTGCGCCATGCCCGCGAGGTCCGGCGGGTCGGCCTCGGCTCCCGACTTGACCACCAGGCGCAGCGTCAGCAGCGGCAACGAGTGACGCTCTATCACCACCAACTTCAAGCCGTTGGGGAGTTCGCGGACCTGGGGCGTGGGCAGGACAATGGGCTTCGGCGGCGGCACCTCGGGGGGGAATTCCCGCGCCCAAAGCGCCGTATGGCCCAGGAGCGTCGCGGCACACAGCAGGAGTGCCGAACCCCGAATCCCACACCCCGAATCCTGACTTCCCTTCCGGCATCCAGTTTGGCTAGTTTGTTCCATTATTCCACGCGCTCCGGAATAGGTTTGTTCTTCCCCAGCCCCTGTTCTTCCGCCGGATATACTTCCAGCACCGTGGCGTTCTCCGGCACGAAGTACTTCCTGGCCACGCGCTGAATATCCTCCGGCGTCACCGTGAGGAAGCGGTCCAGCTCCGCATCCAGCAGATCGGGATCCTTAAGCACGACCGCAGCGTAGCCTAGCTCCTCGCCTAGGCTCTGGACGCTCTGCCGGCTGAGCACGAAATCCCGGAGGATCTGGTTCTTCGCCTTGGCGAGCTCCCGGGGAGGCACCGGTTCGTTCTTCAGCCGGTCGAGCTCCGACTCCACTTCAGCCTGGGCCTCGGCGGGCGTGTGGCCGGGATTCAGGATGGCGAAGACGAAAAACAGATTGGGGTCCTCGGTGAAATTGCCGGCGCTCTCGGCCTGGAGCGCGAGCTGCTTTTCGTAGATCAGGCGGCGATAGATACGCGAACTCTCGCCCTCCGACAGAATGCGCGCCGCCACGCGCAGCGGGTAGGCGTCCGAGGTGCCGTCGGCGGGCATGTGGTAGCCTGCCACGAAGGCCGGCAGCGCCGCGTTCTTCGAAAGCTTCAACAGGCGCTTCGAGGTTTGCGGCGGCTCCGCGGGGATCTTCCGGTCCAGCGGGCGCTCGCCCGACGCCAGGGGCCCAAAGTACTTCTGCACCAGCAATTCCGCTTCCCGGCTCTCGAAGTCACCGGTGATGACCAGCGTGGCGTTTGCGGGAACGTAATACGTGTCATAGAACTCGCGGAGGTCAGCGAGGCTGGCCCGGTCCAGGTCTTCCATGCTCCCGATGGGCAGGTGACGGTAAGGATGGACGCCGTAGGCCAGTTGGTAAAGCGTCTCGACGACGGTCCCGTAAGGCTGGTTGTCGAAGCGCAGGCGCCGCTCCTCTTTCACCACTTCCCTTTCGGTGTTGAAGGTCTTCTCGGTGATTTCGAGGTTGCGCATCCGGTCGGCCTCGAGCCACAGGGCCACCGGCAACTGGTTGTTGGGGATCGTCTCCCAGAAAATGGTGGCATCCTCGGTGGTGTAAGCGTTGTCCAGGCCGCCGACGCGCACGATGTAATCGGAGAATTGTTCCGGTCCCAGGTTCTTGGTGCCCTGAAACATCAAGTGCTCGAAAAGGTGCGCAAAGCCCGTCTTGCCCGTAACTTCGTTCTTCGACCCCACGTGGTACCAGACCTGGACGTTCACCACCGGGGCTTCGTGCATTTCCACCAGCAGGGCGCGCAATCCATTTGGCAAAACGAGCGAGCGAAACGGCGTGGGCGGCAGCGTGGCGGGCCCTGCGGTCGCTGCGGTGAGGTGCGCCCAGAGTGCCAGCGCGATGGCGAAGGCGGCGGTTTGTCTTAAGGGAAAAACGCTCTTTGACAACACGCTCCGACCCCGAGGCTTGTGGTCATCGAGAAGGAGGATTCTAGCACAACGAAAAGGAGTGACGGTCGCAGGGCCAGATTGGTCGGACTATTCGGAGAACTTCTGCGCGATGGGATAGCGGCGGCCGATGCCGAAGGCTTTGGCGGTCACCTTGAGCGCAGGGGCGGCCTGTTGGCGCTTGTACTCCGCGTTATTCACGCGCCGGATGGTTTCCCCCACCAACTCGGCATCGAGCCCGTGTTTCGCCACGATTTCGGGTGCGGAGAGGTTCTCCTCGATGTGGGCCTTTAGGATCGTATCGAGGACTTCGTAAGGCGGGAGCGTGTCCTGGTCGGTCTGATTGGGACGCAACTCTGCGGAGGGCGCCTTTTCGATGCAGGCGATAGGAATGCGCTCGCCGGCGCGGTTCACGTAACGCGCCACTTCATAGACCAGCGTCTTCGGCACATCGGCGATGACCGCCAGTCCTCCCGCCATGTCGCCATAGAGCGTGCAGTAACCCACGGCCAGCTCGGACTTGTTCCCGGTGCTCAGCAGGAGCGCCCCGAACTTGTTGGAGAGTGCCATGAGGATGTTGCCGCGGATGCGCGCCTGGATGTTTTCTTCTGTCACGTCGCGGGGGAGGTTTTCAAAAGCCGGGTCGAGCGTTGTGAGGTACCCGTCGAAGATTGAACTGATGGGAATGACACGAAAATCGATTCCCAGGTTGCGTGCCAGGGCTTCCGCGTCGCGGAGGCTTCCGGGGGAGGAATACGGCCCGGGCATGCTGATACCACGAACATTCTCGGGGCCGAGCGCGTCCGCGGCGATCGTAGCCACAAGCGAAGAGTCGATCCCGCCGCTCAGACCGACGAGCACGCTCTCGAAGCCGCATTTCCTGACGTAGTCGCGCGTGCCGAGCAGGAGCGCTTGATACACGGCCTCGATTTCCGAGGCAGGGCCCGCGTGGATTTCCCGCGCTGCGGCTGAGGTGTCGAAGACCACCAGGTCTTCCTCGAAGGACTTGGCGCGCGCCGAAAGCTCGCCCTGGGCGTTGAAGGCCAGGCTCGAGCCATCGAAGATCAACTGGTCGTTCCCGCCCACATGGTTCACGTACACCACCGGGATGCGGTGCTCGGTGGCAATCGCCTTGAGCATGTCGTGCCGGAGCTGGATCTTGTCGGTGCAAAAAGGCGACGAGGCAATGTTGAGCAGCAGGTTGGCGCCCGCGCGGACGGTCTCTTCGACCGGGTCGCGCGTGTAGAGTTGCTTTCGCCAGAAATGCTTGTCGTTCCAGGTGTCCTCGCAGATGGTGACGCCGAGGCGCAGTCCTCCCAGCTCGTGCAGGCCGAGCGACGAGCCCGGCTCGAAATAGCGGGATTCGTCGAAGACGTCGTAGAACGGCAGCAGGATCTTGACGTAGTCGAGCGCAACCTTGCCCCGGTAGAGCAGGGCCGCGGCATCAGAGACTGCTTTCCCCCGCTCGGCGCGCGAGCGTCGTACGTAGCCAACCAGGGCAGGAATATCCGGCAAAAGACCGGCCAGCCGCTCCAGTTCCCGCTCCGAGCGTTGGACGAACTCCGGCTTCTCCACCAGGTCGCGGGGTGGGTAACCGCAAAGGGCCAGCTCCGGAAAAACCACCAGGTCCGCGCCGCGCTCGACGGCGCGCCGGGCGTATTTCACCATCCGGTCCACGTTCCCGGCAAAATCGCCTACCGTGGTGTTGATCTGGGCGAGTGCGATTCGCATGCGTGGCCCGTATTATAACCAGGACGCGATTTGGGAATCGGCAAAACTGAAGGGAGCACCGGCCATCACGTTGCGCACAGGCACTCCGGCGATGAGCGGAAGAGGAAACGCGGTGCCCGCGGCGCGAGAAACACCGGGGGATTCATGGCTTCTGGGCTGCTCTAGGCGCTGAAGGAGCTGCCGCACCCGCACGTGGTTTTGACGTTGGGATTATCGAATTTGAAGCCCGAGGCCTCCAGGGTCTCGACGTAATCAATCTTGGTCCCGTTGAGGTACATGAGCGAGGCTTGATCCACGAAAACCCTCAAGCCGTCAAACTCAAAGGTCTTGTCGATGCCGCTGGTTTCGCTTTCAAAGCTCATCTGGTACGAGAACCCCGAGCAACCCCCACCTACGACCGAAACACGAAGGCCCTTGGGTTGCGGATTCTGCTGAGCCAGAATCTCCTTCACCTTCTCAATTGCCTTGGGCGTCAACTCAATTGGCATGCGCCACCCCCTGCCAACTATCAAGTTATCAGACATCAGGGCTCAAATCAAGCCCAGGCCGCACTCGGCCAATCTTCCGGCGAATAATCTACACTCCGTAGCGGCAAGTTCTTTCGGCTGGCCGAATCCGTATGTCTCTAAGTGGCTTGCTATCTGCAAGTTGGCGGCACCCTGGTTTGGTTTGTGGTTTGCTCAACCGTTTGGTGGCCTGGCATACCGATGCTCGGTGGGGACATCAACTGTGGTGCAGCTTAGTGGAAGCTGATATATCATTGACCCAATGAGACACGACGTAGAGCAGAGGCTTCTCCGGATGCGAACACAGCTCGCAGCATGGGGAGCCGTGGTCTTGTTCCTTCTCTTCCCCGCCCTGCTGAGCGCGCAGGGGTTGGGTCGCGAAGCCCTGGCTGTCTTTCCGGCGGACACGCAGCAGTTGACCTACTTGAACCTCGCCCAGCTTCGCTCCATGCCGGAATATCCCCAGATCCGCCGGCGGCTCCTCGACCGGCGGTTGCGCAACTTTCAGGATTTCCTGCGCTCGGCGGGGACCGATCCCGGCGAGGACGTGGACGAGGTGGTGTTGGGCTGGCGTGGCGAAGCCATGGGAGAGGCAGGCTTTTTGGGGCGGGCGGAAGGCCGCTTCGATCCCGAACGCATCCACGACTTCTTCGTTCGGCAGCAGTTGCCCTTTCGGCAGTACGCGGGATTGGAACTGTACGCCTTCGGCTCGGGCGAGGGACCCGACGACGTTTTCTTCGCGTTCCTTAGTTCCTCGTCCGCGGCGTTTGGCCGCCTAAGGGATTTGAAGGAGCTCCTCGACGTGCGCGCTGGGGCGCGACCCGCCCTGGACACGAATTCGGCGTTTGTGGAGTGGGAAGCGGAACTCGAGGGTTCGTCGGCCCAGTGGGGCATTGCCACCGGCAAGGCAGCGGCCAATGCGGCGGGGCCGTGGCTCGCAGCAGCAGGCAAGCAGTCGGCGGATGCAAGCGTTATGTTCGGGCCTGTGCGCGTGCTCCTCTATCGCGTGGACTGGGGCAGCGGGATTACCGCCCACGTCGCGATTATCTGCCAGAGCAGCGAGACCGCGGCCGCGTTTTCGGCCCTCCTGACGGCCTGGCGTGATTCCCGCCAAACCGCAGGAACCGATCAGGCGTCCACGGCGGTCAATGCTCTGCTTCCAGGGCTGGAGATTCAGTCGAGCGGCTCGCGCGTCGAGCTGACTGCCTCGGGTCCCATGGAGGCTGTGGATCAAATCCTGCGTGGAAGCATGGGCGGTGGCGGGCTGTAAGCCATTGCCAGGACAGTTGGCGGAGTGGGAACCAGTTTGCCATGGACATTTTGCCCTACAGCTCGAAGCCCCGATGATGCAGTGGCTCAATTCAGGGATGCGGCAGGCTTTGGCGAGGTGAACTCTAATTTGTCCGCCGATCTTGGGGGCTTCCTCAGCGGGCATTCTCTTCTCGAATTCTGCGAACAGTTAACGCCCTTCCTTGCGAGGAGGGGCTTCCACCAACGCTGAGAACCCGTCGAGCAGCGGGAAGGTCGGCAAGCTTTCCATGAGCTTGACCAGGCCGCGGGGAGTCAGGCGTTCAAGGTGGGAGCGCAGTCGGGACGAGCGCCAAACGGAACGGAGGGCTCAACGAGTCCCCTGTAATCGCCGTAGATGGGGTCAGTCATGGCTCAAGGTTCCTGACACGTCGGCGGCCTTTACCAGGGCGGGCCGGAACCCCGTTATAAACCACGGTTTCATAATGAAGGCAACGCGCGTTAGGCCTGAGCGGACGGGGCGCCGTTTTCCAGACCGTGACGGCGCCCCGCAATAGGTGAGGCTGCTCTCGCCGTCTCTACCTAGACTTGTTCCCGTTTTCTGTTCTTCCGGACGAGAAGTGAATCGATGACCGGTTCCGCCTCGCATTCGACGGCAAGGACCGTGACGGGATCGTCGGGCGCTTTCTCGGGCAGGCCGGTAAACTTGGTTTGGATATCGGTCTGCTCGAAATTCACCTTCTGACCGGATGCAAACAGGCGGGCCGATTTGACTTTGGTCTGGAATCCACCAATCGCCACCGTCGCCCCCGGCCAGAAGTGGACATGCACAAACAGCGTATTTCCCTTGCGCGTATAATTCAAGTAAGTATGCCACGAGGCGCGGCAGCGTTCGGTGCCATAAATCGCGGCTCCGTTCTTCTCCATCCACTTGCCCACCGTGCTCAGGGTGCGCACGGATTCTTCGGGGATGGAGCCGTCCGGTTTGGGACCGATATTCAGCAGGTAGTTTCCTCCGTCCCGGGCGCAGCTGATGAGGTTCCGCACGATAGTCTTCGGAGTCTTCCAGGCATCGTCGGCCCTGTGGTAGCCCCAACTGTCGTTCATCGTCATGCAGGTTTCCCAGGCCCGGCCGCCTTCTTCAGGCGTGATCTCCTGTTCGGGCGTCGAGAAATCCCCGGGCAAAAGATTGCGATTATTGACGATGATGTCGGGCTGCAACTCGAACACCATCTTGTTCATCTTCTCCGACTCCCAGCCTTTGGCATCCAGCGGCCAAGCCACGTCGTACCAGAGAACGTCGATCTTACCGTAGTTGGTGCAAAGCTCGCGGATCTGGCCGTGAAGATACTCGATGTACCGCTGGCGCGCGGTCTCATCCGTCGCACAACGCGCGGCGTCGGGATGGTGCCAGTCCATCAGCGAGTGGTAGAAGCCCACGCGCAAGCCTTCGGCCCGCACCGCGTCCACATATTCGCGCACCAGATCGCGGCCACAGGCCTGCTTGGGCGCACAGTAGCTGGTGTATTTTGTATCGAACAGGCAAAAGCCCTCATGGTGTTTGGTGGTCATGACCATGTATTTCATGCCGGTCTGTTTGGCGAGCCTCGCCCAAGCGCGGGCGGCGTTGGGCTTGGGGACGAACTGTTTTGCCAGTTGCTCATATTCCGCCACCGGGATGCCTTCCAATTCCATGGCCCACTCGTGCCGGCCTAGAACACTGTACAGACCCCAGTGGACAAACATTCCGAACTTCGCTTCATGCCACCATTTCATGCGCCGGGCGCGGTCGGCCTTGACCTCGGCACTTTCCTGGGTGGTACCTGCCTCGGGCGTAGGAGCTTCGGGTCCTTTCCCCCCGCAACCAACGCTTATCGCGGAAGCCGTCACGCAAGCTCCGGCTCCCAGAAGTTTGAAGTAATCCCGCCGGGACATCTCGGTTCTCTGCATGTGGTTTTTGCTCTCCTTTCAAGGATTCGGTATCGCCGCGCCTTGCTTTCGTCGTGCGCATCTGACCTGGCCAGGTGCGCAAAATACTCTCTCCCTCCTAGCGCACGAGTTCGCTCTCCGCAGACGATATCACACTGATAGGGGAAGTGACAGAAGTTAGAATGCTCGCGGACACGACCGGACCCTCCGCTAGGGTACCACCTCACGACCCGGATAGCGCTTCCCACCAGTTTCGCTTGGGAAGCAGATAAATTACATGCCAGATCTCGGTCAACCGTCGCTGGTACACGTGGCGAGTCTGCGCAACTTTTCGTGGCGGCGTCGAAGGAGCTCGTCCGGAGGCAAGCCGCCCAGTTCCCGCAGGCTTTCCGCCAGGAAGGGACGCAGGAGGGCAGCGGCGTTGGCGGAATCCGCGTGCGCGCCCTGCGGAGGTTCTGGCACGATCTCGTCCACGATGCCGAAGCCGTGCAGATCCTGGGCAGTGAGTTTTAGAATGTTCGCTGCCTCCTGCTTGTGATCCCAGTCGCGCCACAGGATGGACGAGCAGCTCTCGGGCGAGATGACGGAGTAAACCGCGTTCTCCTGCATCAGGACCCTGTCGCCCACGGCGATGGCCAGTGCGCCGCCGCTTCCGCCTTCGCCATGGATAATCACGACAATGGGTACGCGCAGTTTGGGGATTTCCTTCAAGTTATAGGCGATGGCCTCCGCTTGGCCGCGCTCTTCGGCCCCGATTCCGGGATACGCGCCCGGCGTATCCACCAGCGTAACAATCGGCACGCCGAACTTGGCAGCGAGTTGCATCAGGCGCAGCGCCTTGCGATAGCCTTCCGGCTTCGTCATGCCGAAGTTGCGGAACAGCTTCTGCTTGGTGTCGCGCCCCTTTTGGTGGCCTACAACCATTACGGGTCGGCCGTCGAATCGGGCGAAGCCGCACACCATCGCGGGGTCGTCGGCGAAGCGCCGATCGCCGTGCAGCTCGGTGAATTCGGTGCAGAGCATTTGGATGTAGTCCAGCGTATAGGGCCGCTGCGGATGCCGAGCCAAAAGGACCCGCGCCCAGGCGTCCTGGGGCGCGCCGGAAGGCTCCTGGCGCAGCGCTTCCAACTGGAGTCGCAGGCGCTCAATCTCCTCGCCGGCTGCTTCGGAGTCCGATTCCTTCTCGAGTTCCGCGATCTGCTTTTCGAGTTCTCGTTCCATTGCGATTTGTTGTTGTCCGGGCGCTTCTGCCATAGATGGCCTTGTTTGTAGGGGAGCACCTTTACGGTGCTCCCTCTGGTGAATGTGAGCAGGAGGGTAAGGAAGGCCCTCCCCTACTGGTTCTCCAGCAGGACCGCTTCCTCGCCGCAAATCTCCCGCAGGCGAGTGAGCAATTCGGCCTCGGCCTTCACGCCTCCGGCCCGGCGCGGGCGGAGCCGGGCTCGGAAATCTCCCGGCCGGATCAATTCGAACACCACCGGATTCTCTCCCGGATAGGCCGCCAGCAGTTTCTCCACGTTTTCCACCACAGTCTCGCTCGCTTCAGCCAGATTGACACGAATGAGGAGCTCTGCCTTCGCCCCATTCATTTCGCCCTCGAGTGGCCGTGCTTCGCTGACCACCACTTTGGGCCTGGCATTTTCCTCGTGTCGGACGCGCCCTTTGATGAGCAGTGCCGTTTCGAGCTTGAGCACGGGACGCAGTTGCTGCAAAGCCTGGGGGAAGACCAGCAATTCGACGCTTCCCCGCATATCCTCGAGGTTACCGCTGGCCCACAAGTCGCCCTTCTTGCTCGGTCGTACACGCAAGCCGGTCAGGATCCCCGCCAGGGTCACGGGAGCTTCATACTCCAGCGAGTCGAGCGACGAGCTATCGTGCCGGGTGAGGCCGGCCAAACGCGCCGCGTATTTCTCCAGCGGATGGCCCGTGACGTAAAAACCCAGGACTTCTTTCTCACCCGCCAGGCGTTCCGCCTCCGACCATTCCGCAATGTCGGGCAGCTCAAGGGGCGGAGCGGCTTGCTCCTCTGCCCCGGCAAGGAACAATCCGTGCTGGCCGCTGGCGTCCTCCCGCTGTCGCCGCTGGCCCAGTTCCATGGCGCGGTCGAGCACGGCCATCATCTGCGCGCGTCGCGCGCCCAGCGAATCCAGCGCCCCGGCCTTGATCAGGCTCTCGATGACCCGCTTGTTCAACAAGCGTAAATCAACATTCTCGCAAAACTGGAAGAGATTATCAAAACGCCCCAGCTTCCACCGCGCGCTCAACACCGAGTCAATGGCGGCCTCGCCGACGTTTTTGATGGCCGTCAGGCCGAAGCGGATGCTCTCGCCGGCCGGCGTGAAGGTCAGGTCGCTGGCATTGACATCGGGCGGGAGGATCCTGATGCTCATGTCGCGGCATTCGTTCAAGTAGTGGGTGAGCTTGTCCTGGTTGCCGATTTCGGAAGTCAGCAGAGCTGCCATGAACTCGACGGGATGGTGGGCCTTGAGGTAAGCGGTCTGAAAAGCGATGAGCGCGTAGGCTGCCGAATGCGACTTGTTGAAGCCGTAGCCCGCAAACTGTTCCATAAGCTCGAAGAGCTTCTGGGCCTTGACGGCGGGCACGCCGTTCGTGCGGGCGCCGGCCAGGAACTTCTCCCGCATCGCCACCATCTCTTCGTGTTTCTTCTTGCCCATGGCGCGGCGCAGGACGTCCGCCTCACCCAGCGTGAAGCCGGCCACGCTGGCGGCGATCTGCATCACCTGTTCCTGGTAAATGATCACCCCGTAGGTCTCTTCGAGGATGTCTCTCAATGGGGGCAGCTCGTAGGTTACTTTCTTGCGGCCGGTCTTGCGCGCGATGAAGTCGTCAATCATGCCGCCCTGGATGGGGCCGGGGCGGTAGAGGGCATTCAACGCCGTGAGGTCACCGAGCCGGTTGGGCTTCGCGCGCCGCAGGATGTCCGTCATGCCGCGGCTTTCAAACTGGAAGATCCCCGCCGTGAGCCCCTTCCCGAGCAGCTCATAAGTTTCCCGATCGTCCCGGGGGAGGTTGTCCAGATCGAGCGTCTTCCCCTGCGTGGCCGCGACTAACTTCTGACAATCGTCGAGCACGGTCAGGGTGGTCAAGCCCAGGAAGTCCATCTTGAGCAGACCGATTTTTTCCAGATCGTCCATGGCGTACTGCGTGGTGATTTCATCCTTGTTGCTCTTGTAGAGCGGGACGATCTCGGTGAGCGGCTGGGGCGAGATGACCACGCCGGCGGCGTGGGTCGAGGCGTGGCGCGCCAGGCCCTCCAAACGCTCGGCGATGGCCAGCAACTCGGCGACACGCGGGTCGCGTTCCTTGGCTTGGCGGAGTTCGGGCGAAGTGGCCAGCGCGTCGGCCAGGGTGATGTTCAGGACGTTGGGGACCAGTTTGGCGATCCGGTCCACTTCCGCAAACGGCATGTCCAGCGCGCGCCCGGCATCGCGGATGACAGCCTTGGCGCCCATCGTGCCGAAGGTGATGATCTGGCTCACATTTTCCCGGCCGTATTTCTCCGTGACGTAGTTGATGACTTTGCCGCGCTGGCGCATGCAGAAGTCGATGTCGATGTCGGGAAACGAGATGCGCTCGGGGTTCAAGAAGCGCTCGAAGAGCAAGCCATGTTGCAGCGGGTCAATGTCGGTGATGTGCAGCGCATAAGAAACCAGGCTGCCGGCCGCTGAGCCTCGGCCCGGACCTACAGGAATGCACTTCTCGCGCGCGAAGCGGATGAAATCCCAGACGATGAGGAAGTAGCCTGCAAAGCGCATTTCCTTGATGAGCGCGATTTCGCGCTCCAGGCGTTCCTCGTACTCCGCCAGGGCGTGCCGCAGCCGTCCTTCGGCGCGCAGCCGCTCCAGCCGCGTGCGGCGCGCGGCGAAACCCTCTCGCGTGACCCTTTCGAAGTGACTCTCCAGCGTCTCCCCTGCCGGCACCTCAAAGGGCGGGAAGACGTGCTCCTTCTTCTCCAGGTGCAGATTTGCGCGCTCCGCGATTTCCAGCGTCCGCTCCAGGGCTTCCGGGACTTCGCCGAACAGCTTCAGCATCTCCTCATAGGACTTGAAGTAGAACTGGTCCGTCGCGAACTTCATGCGGTTCGGATCGCTCAGCGTCTTGCCCGTCTGGATGCACACCAGGACGTCCTGGGCGCGGGCGTCGTCCCGGGTCAGGTAATGGCAGTCGTTGGTGACCACCAGGGGGATGCCCGTCTCCCGCGCCAGGCGGGCTAGCTGCGGGTTGACCTTGTGCTGGTCGGTGATGCCCTGATCCTGAAGTTCGAGAAAGAAGTTGCCTTTGCCGAAGATGTCGCGCAGATCGTAGGCGGCCTGGAGCGCCGTCTCGTAACGGCCGGCTAGCAGCGCCGCCGGGATCTCGCCCCGCAGGCACCCGGAAAGCCCCAGCAGGCCGTCCGCGTGTCGAGCTAGCAGGTCTTTGTCAATGCGCGGCCTGTAATAGTAACCCTCGGTGTAGGCCGCCGAGGCCAGCTTCACCAGGTTTCGATAGCCGTGTTCGTTCTCGCAAAGCAGGATGAGGTGGCTTGGCCGGTCGGCGTCGGGGGAGCGATCGAAGCGGCTGGTCGCGGCCACGTACACTTCGCAACCGATAATCGGCTTTACGCCGCGCTTGAGCGCCGCGTCGTAGAACTTTACCGCCCCAAAGAGGTTCCCGTGGTCTGTAATGGCCACGGCGGGCATCTTCAGCTCGGCCACCCGATCCATGAGCTTGGAGATTTCGCACGCGCCGTCGAGTAGGCTGTAGTCGGTGTG